>PPYE01207210.1_pt1 | contig 62647 bp, 68 predicted proteins | sample 1559881 | NCBI WGS metagenome assembly PPYE01 (sample SAMN08240022, study PRJNA423297) | Human gut metagenome, whole genome shotgun sequencing project. | reverse complement strand
TAAGAATAAACAACCAATACATCCGCGTGATCAACAACCACTTCGAGACAACAAGTGTCAATGCTTATCGCGGTATCATTACTGCTCCCGGCAAGAGTTTGAAAGTCCGTGCAAAAGCAGTCAAGGATTTGGTATTGAAAATGAAAAGTAACTATCAGAAGCGAGCAGAACAAGCCGATACGATCCATGCTGAGATAGAACGCTCACCATATCCGGTGCTGGTTTGTGGTGACTTCAACGATACACCGGCTTCTTATACATATCATCGAACGCGAGAAGGTTTGGTTGACGGTTTCCGTGACTGTGGAAGTGGTTACCAATATACTTTCCGACAGTTATACAAACTCTGGCGGATTGATTATGTTTTTTATTCGGGGGCGTTGAAGGGTCGTGAATGCTATTTCCCGGAGACATTTTATAGCGATCATAATATGGTGGTTTGGAGAGGAACGATGTGATAAAAATAAACATATAGGCGTTGAATACAACTTCTTGAAGGATGAAAACCTTGTGCTCAATGAAACAGCTGTGGAGAATTACATGGCGAATCAGTTGAGAGAAATATACTGATAATAATATATTTGAAGTAACAGGAAGATCAAGTGAACTCCCGATTACAATATTATCTTGGAAACAAAATTTTTTCTACTTATATAGAAATAAAGGAGATGACGACTCTTGGCAAAAGAATATCTTACAAAGTGTGGAAATAGATGCTAACGCGTTCGCTAATGCAATGTTGATTAAACATAATTTGGAAGTACGTATCGCTCCCGGGCAAGAAGAGATAATGCTCAAAGCAATAGCAAATATGATAAAGAGGTTGTGGAATGTAACACTAAAATGGTCTTTTGACTAAAGGCTTATTTTCTTTCTGTCCACTCTCAAATAAAATGCATTTTATCATGTCTGGTAATACAGAAAATAATAAACGAATAGCAAAAAATACTCTTCTTCTTTACACAAGAATGCTCTTGATGATGTTGGTATCTTTGTTTACATCAAGAGTTATCCTTCAGGTACTAGGAATTGAAGATTATGGCGTCTACAATGTCGTTGGAGGTATTGTTTCCATGTTTGCGTTCATTAATGGAGGAATGGTGGCTGCAACTCAACGCTATATAACTTTTGAGCTCGGATCTGGAAATAAGGAACGACTTCAAAGAGTGTTTAGCACTTCGCTTCAGATCCATGCGATGATTTCTATCCTTATTGTTATACTTGGAGAGACGGTGGGTTTATGGTTTTTACAGGAAAAGTTGGTGATTCCTGAGGATAGAATGATTGCAGCGATGTGGGTGTATCAATGTTCTATCCTTGTTTGTGTTTTGAATATCATGTCAATACCCTATAATGCCGACATCGTAGCCCATGAAAAGATGTCGGCTTTTGCCATGATTTCAGTAGTTGAAGTCGTATTGAAACTGTTGGTAGTCTATTTATTAATGCTTTTCCCTTTTGATAAACTTATTGTCTATGCGATCTTACTTCTTGCGGTACAGTTCTCGATCAGATTAGTTTATACAGCCTATTGTAAGAGGCATTTTGAAGAATCTTCTTATATCCATCGTTGGAATAGCGATCTTATCAAGGAAATGCTAGGATTTGCAGGTTGGAGTTTTTGGGGGAGTCTTGCAGTTGTTTTATACACTCAGGGGGTTAACATGATGTTGAATGTATTCTTTGGCCCTGTAGTTAATGCAGCACGAGGTATAGCAATTCAAGTACAGTCAGCTGTATTGCAGTTTGTAATGAACTTTCAGATGGCACTTAATCCGCAGATTACAAAAAGCTATGCAGCAGGTAATTTGGATCAGATGCATAGTTTAATGTTCCGAAGCGCTAGATTTTCTTTTTTACTTTTGTTTTTTATAGCATTGCCTGTTCTACTTGAAACGAATTTTCTTTTGACTCTTTGGCTAAAGACTGTACCTGATCATACTGTCATTTTTGCTCAAATTATGTTGTGTATCTCTCTTGTTTATACAACAGCAAATCCTTGTATCATTGCGAATCAAGCTACAGGGAAGGTGAAAGTCTACCAAGCGGTAGTTGGTGGTATTTTGCTTGCAATTTTACCCATCTCTTATATTATGTTGAAGATGGGGGCACCAGCTTATTCTGTTTTTATTGTTCATTTCTGTGTAGAATCTGTAGCACAGTTTTCAAGGATGTTCATGCTAAGAAAGTTGATTAATCTTCCCATGTGGGCCTACTTGAAGAATATATATGCTCCTATTATTTGTACTGTTATAGTTTCAATCATATTGCCAATGTTTGTGCACATGCAGATAGAGGAAGGTTGGTTGAGACTTTTTGCAGTGGGCTTTACTTGTGTTCTATCTGTAAGTGTCACTAGTTTATTTATTGGTATTACAAAGCATGAAAGAACGTTTTTACTGGATAAAGGACTTGTGTTTTTGAAAATAAAAAAATGACAATTTGATATCATACTATGATTAATATAATTGATAAGAAGAATTGTTGTGGTTGTAACGCCTGCGTGCAACATTGTCCTAAATCTTGTATTACGATGCAGGAAGACGGAGAGGGCTTTTTGTATCCTATAGTAGATCAAGAGGTCTGTATTGATTGTGGGCTTTGTGAGAAGGTGTGTCCCGTATTGAATCAAGGAGAAGAACGCAAACCTTTACAGGTCTATGCTGCGAATAATCCGAATGAAGAGGTTCGTATGCAAAGTTCTTCAGGAGGTGTTTTTACCCTATTGGCAGAAACAATCATACAAGAGGGTGGTGTTGTGTTTGGGGTACGTTTTAATGATGATTGGGAAGTCATTCATGATTATACAGAAACCAAAGAGGGATTAGCTGCTTTTAGAGGTTCCAAATATGTACAGAGCCGAATAGGAGAGTCCTATTGTCAAGTAGAACGATTCTTGAAGAAAGGTAGGAAGGTGTTGTTTACCGGTACACCCTGTCAGATTGCTGGATTAAATCTTTTTCTTCGGAAAGAGTATGATAATTTGCTGACGGTTGACTTCATATGTCACGGAGTGCCAAGTCCTGGAGTATGGAAGAGTTATTTAGAAGAACTAATTGCCCTGAAGGGCAATCAAAAAAATACAGTTTTGCTCTCACCCTTTCCGTGCCCGACGGGCACGGAACAAAAAATACAGTTTTGCTCTCAGAACCCTATAATGAAAATATATTTATGAAAGGGTTTTTAGCCGATTTGTTTTTGCGTCCCTCTTGTTATGCCTGTCCTGCTAAGTGTCTGAAAAGCGGTAGTGATATTACCATAGGAGACTATTGGGGTATTCAAAATGTGATGCCGGAGATAGATGATGATAAGGGAATATGTTGCCTAATGGTAAATACAGACAAAGGTGGACAACTATTATCTTCTAAGGAATGGGTAGAATATCGTAAATCTGATTATTCAACAGTAATCAAATATAATATAGCATGCGTTGTTTCTGTTGCTCCTAATCTAAAGCGTAAATTGTTTTTTGATAAGTATCAAAAAACAAATAGCTTAATACGGCTGATTGATAATATTCTAACCCCTCCTCTTTTAAGGAAGGGATTGTCTTTTGCAAAACGTTTGGTAAATAAAGTCTTCCATTTCCATAAAAGAAATAAATGAAAATAGGAATATTGACATTTCATTGGGCAACAAACTACGGCGCTATTATGCAGTGTTTAGCATTGCAGCGTTATCTTGTTTCTGCAGGCCATGATGTAAAGGTTATTAATTATAAACCTCGTTTCTATGACGACTCGTTGTATAAGTTCTTTTTGTATCGTAAGTTTCTTAAATTGGGAGAATACATTGATAATAGAAAGAAAGAAAATTCATTAGCATTATTCCGTAAGAATCATCTGAATTTAACAGAAAGGGTCTATACATATTCATCTATTACTGAAATATCATCTCGGTTTGATGTGATTATTTCAGGTAGTGATCAAGTAGCCAATCCTGCTTTTTTGATGTTTGGAGAAGGGAAGGGTATTATATCCCCTGCCTATTTTTTAGGATTTAAGTTTGAGGGTAAACGTGTCGGATATGCTCTTAGTTTTGGATGTGTTACGTATCCAGAAGAGGCTCATAAAGTTGCCTCTAAATATATCGGATTATTTGATAGTCTAAGTGTACGAGAATCTTCAGGTGTTGATATAGTTAAGTCTTTGGGTCGAAATGATGCAGAGATTGTACCAGATCCAACGATTCTGATGGAATCTTCCTTCTATCATGTCTTAGCTGATGATTCTTTATTCCAAAATAAAGAACCTTATATGTATAGTTTTTTTCTTCGTCATATTTCCGATAGAAAAATGATAGTTAATAGGCTATTAGGGGAGAAGAATATTATTTGGAACAATGAGGATGGTCAGTATACCATGCAAGGGTGGCTTTCTAAGATTAAGCATGCAGAGTATGTTATTACTGACTCATTTCATTGTGTTGTAATGTGTTTGAAGTTACATAAACCTTTTCTCGTTGTTACTGAACAGCAAGGGAATGTAGGCATGAATGATAGACTTTATACGTTGTTGAACAGGTTAGGATTAAGCACACAAATCTGTTATAAAGAAGACGTTCCTATCTGTACTTTTGACTGGAATTATGATTGGACAACTATTGACACAAAATTAAAGTCATATAGTCTAATAGGTGAAAATTTTTTGAAACGTACTTTGATATGAAAATATTATGGTTTAGCAATATAAAGTTGACAGAAACTCAAATGAGTGGGTCTGGAACATGGATATCTGGTATGAATGATCTTTTATCTACCTATTATCCCGATGTCCAGATTGCGAATGTGACAATAGCAGAGGTCGATACTGTGTGTGAAGAAATTGTTCGGGGAAGATCTCAGTGGGTTCTGCCTAAAAAGACTACAGCGGAAGATGTTGATCTTTTTACAACCATTATTGATTCGTATCATCCAGATATCATTCAGATATGGGGCACAGAGTTCTTTTGGGCAACAATTCCTTTTGAAACAATATGTCCAAATGTTCCTGTTGTATTAGATATGCAAGGATTCTATTCGTCTGTATTGGATGTATTATATGGGGATCTTACGATACAAGAAAGAATCAGATGTTTTTCAATTAAAGAGTTTCTTCGACCATCTTCTTCATTAATAGCTTTATCAAGGCGATTACATAAATCTGTAAATAGGGAGGAAGAGGTCATACGAAAGTATAAAATAATTAGTGTTCAATCTAATTGGGTAAAAGAAAACGTTAATTTACTGAATCCTAAAGCTACCATTTATGAAACTCGAATAGCTTTACGACCTCAGTTCTTTCAGTCTGTGAAATGGAACATAAAAAGGATGGAACCCTATACTATCTTTTCTACTGCTTCTATAATTGAACCTACTAAAGGAAGTTTTACATTATTAAAAGCATTTCGTGAGGTAAAACGATTGCTTCCCCAAGCTAAACTATTATTAGCTGGGTCAATACAAACAGGTATTCGTAAATCGGGGTATATGCGTTTGATGGAGCAGTTTATATATTCAAATGGTCTGAGTGGTTCTGTTTCATTTTTAGGTAGTCTGAGTACGTACGATTTAATAAAGACTTATCTGCATAGTAATGTTTTTGTCAATCCTTCCTATGCAGAATCTTATAGTCTAATTCTTGCTGAATCAACTTATTTGGGTGTGCCTACTGTTGCAACTTATGCAGGTGCAATGGGGGAATTAGGAAATTCTGACTCTTTATCGTACTTTTCAAAATATGATTATAGATCTTGTGCATCTAAAATTATATCAATCTTAACAGATCAAGTGCTTGCAAAAAGGTTATCTATGCAATCCATGATTTTTTCGGAGAAGAAGCACGATCCTAAAACAGTTGCAGCGACACAATTTTCTATTTATAACTCTGTCCTAAAGTAAACAAATATGGTATATACTTTGGTATTATATTTTATTATAGTAATACTATATTTTGTATTCCCTAAATCAGAAAAAAAATTTTTAGGGTGGGTATTTATTTGTGCAGGTCTTTATTTAGGAGTACGCTATAATTATATGCCCGACTATATTCCGTATCATCGTACATTTGATATGTTTAATAGTGTGGAACAATATCACTATAACCCAGAAACAGATCATGCAGAATATGGATGGTTTGTACTAAATAGATTGTTTAGATCATCAGGTTACTTCACTTTTGTATTCGTTTGCTCTTGTGTTTTTGCGTATGCGAATTACAAATTCTTTGATCTATATAAAATTGAATGTCACTATTTGTTGGTTGCAGTTTTTGGAATGGTGACATGTGCTAATTTTAGTATTTTATCGTCTGCCCAAAGACAATTTGTTGCGACAGCATTGTTCCTTTTAGCATATAGATATTGCATATATGGGCGATTATTAATAATTCGAGATTTATTATCCTATAGGTCAATTCTATATTATTTGTTGATAGGATTAGCTTCAACATTTCATACTAGTGCTTTGATTCTTTTGATAATACCTTTTTTATGCTATATACCATATAAAAATAAGTTGATTCTGTTAGGTCTTGGTGCTTTCTTTTTTGCAGTTTTATTTGCTGGGGCATCTTTCCTTCCTAAACTTATGAATTCTGTTATACAACAAAGTAACTCATACGAATATTTGATGAGTGTGGTAGCAACTAATGAACACACATTCCTCGGTGTTTCAATGATGATATTACGGATACTGATATTGTTGTATGTGCTTTCAAAATATGAGTTACCTAGGGAACATGCTATAGTATTGGTAATAGCTTACGTATCTGCGATATTTACTGCTTCAACATATAGTGTTGTCCAAATTGATCGATTATCTTTTTACTTGATAACATTTGATTTTTTGTCATATTCTATTGTGTTAAAATATCTTTCGTCTTTATATAGAAAATTATATGGGGGGATAATCTGGGTATGGTATTTATGGGGAATTTCAAAACTCTTTCAACCAATAGTTTACGATTGGCAGGAGTATAAAACAATATTTTCAGTATTATGATTACGGTTAATAGAAATCAATGGATGGATGTTGCCAAAGGGATTACTATTTTGCTGATGATTCTTGGTCATGCGGCTATCCCTGAACCATTATCGAATTTTATCTATTCATTTCATATGCCTTTGTTCTTTATTGCTTCCGGGTGGATGACAAACTGGGATAAATACTCTATCAATGAATTTGCAATAAGGAAGGTAAAATCTCTTGCTGTTCCTTTTATTATTTATTCCAGTGTAGAACTTGTACTACTCGGACAAGTGAAGAATCTTTATGTGAAGGATAATGATTTGATATTAAGGTTATTATGTGATGGGTGGCAAGGGTATGCATTGTGGTTTATTCCTGTATTATTCGTGTCTTTATTCATTGTCCGATTTACTTATGTTATAGATAAAGGGTGGAGTAGGGTAGTTGTTTGTATTTGCTTGTTGATTATGGGTGTATTTCTTAAGAATTTCAAAGTAACATTGCCTTGGTCTTTAAGTACTGTCCCTTATGCAAGTTTTTTAGTGTTGTTTGGTTCATATTTAAGTAACTTTCATTCATTTATAGACTATCCTAAATGGAAGATGATGTTAGTGGGTTTTTTTATTTCATTGGGTGTTTCATGTTTTTGGCGATTGGATATGGCATGGAATAATATTCTTCCGGTTATACCATTAACGATAGGAGCTATTGCTGGAACGGTAATGATGTTTTGTTTATCTTCCTATATTGTAAAGTATTTACATAAAGTAAGTGAGGCTTTTCAGTATATAGGTAGAGAAACATTTGTAGTTGTAGCATTTTCGCAGATGATAATTATCTTGTTTAACGCTTATTTTACTTGTAGTTCAATAATTAAATATGTGATACTATTTGTTACTTTATGGTTAATCATATTTACCAAAAATAGAATAAAGGTTCTTATAAAATAAATATTATTGTGATCGAAAACTTAGATCACTGTTTAGAAGATTCTTATGGCTATATTATTTATTTCCAGTTTAACCCCCGATCGAAAAGAATATTGGACAAACGCATTTTCTAGATCCGGATTTAATGCGATACAAGGTGTTGGTTTATCAATGGCGGAGATGGTTGGCAATGATCATATTGAGTATGTATCTAAACCATCTTATCAATCATATCCAAATGGACCTTTATGGATAACAGGAAAAACTGATACTCTTGAAAATGGGGCTACAGTTACTATACTACCAACTTTAAATATCAAAATTTTAAAGAGTATTCATTGGAGTTTACTGTATGTGTATATTATTAGGAAATGGGCGAAAGCACATCAAGAAGAAGATTGTAAAGTATTTATATATAATACTTACCACCCTTCAATTGATTATATTTATAAAGCATGTCAGAAGGCTGGGGTAAAACTTTACTGTATGCTTTATGATTTAGGAGTTCCTCCGAAACGTTTGGGACTGAGTAAACTTACTATGATTGGTTATGAGCGTGCAGAAAAGATCGCGGAGAAGTATATTCCTTTGTTGGATGGCCGTATCGTGATCAATGAGCGTATTGCTACTCATTATGCACCTGGTAAAGATTTTTTGCTGATAGATGGTGGCATTACAGACCAATTAGTGTCTAAACTCTTTCCTCTTAAAGTATCGAAATCAAAGATATATACTTTTGTTCTAGCTGGTATGTTATGGGATCAAAATGGAACCCGATTAGTTTTAGAAGCACTCAAAGTACGTCCAAATTTAAATGTTAAGATAAAAATATGTGGAAAGGGGATAGATGTTCCGCTAATAGAAGAAGCTGCTAAGTCGGATTCTCGAATCGAATATTTGGGTATGTTGACACAAGATCAACTATTTAAGGTATATGAGGGGGCTGATGTACTTTTGAACCTTCGTATTGAAGAGGAAGAGGATTTCCATTTCCCAGGGAAATTGTTGGAATGTCTTACTATGGGTAAATTAGTCGTCTCTACACCTGTAGCGCATGCGGAACGTGATTACGGCCAATATATGAAAGTATTGCACGATATAACCAGTGAGGGACTTGCAAACTTAATACAAGAAATTACTGAGACTTCCAAACGCGAACTCTATGAACTGGGCAAGAGAGCTCGTGCTTTTATGTTAGAGAACCGTACTTGGAAAAAGCGTACGGAAGACATTCTCTCTTATATGAATCTTTAATAATAGCAATGGAACTAACTTTTTTTGTAAACTATCTTAATCATCATCAGGTACTGGTTGCAGACATATTATATGAAAAACTGGGGAATCAGTTTTGTTTTGTTGCAACTCAGTCGGTAGACCAATCTGAAATGAAGGGGGGAGAGGATTATAGCACCCGTCCCTATTGTATTATAGCTTCAAAAAATAGTGAATCACATGAATACGCTTTGTGTTTAGCTAGAGATTCTAAAACCTGTGTTTTTGGAGCGAATTCTTTGGAATATGCAATTGAGCGGGCAAAGTATAATTCTCGAGGTTTGAGTATTGAACGTGGTGAGAGATGGCTTAAACGAGGTATGATAAATGTTCTTTCTCCTGCTTTCCTTAAATGGCGTTTTTGTTATCAAAAATATTTCCAAAAGGCAAATTTCTATAGATTATGTAATTCTGCTTATGTAAGTAGTGATATGCGGAAAGTATTTGCTTATGACGATCGTTGTTACAAATGGGGATATTTTACAAAGGTGGACAGGCAGTTGAATTACAAAAAAGTTCATTTAGAATCCAAGTATGTGAATATCCTTTGGTGTGCTCGATTTATTGATTGGAAACATCCTGAATTGGCTATTTTATTGGCTCAACGTCTAAAGGATAATAAGTATAATTTCCATTTGGACATGATAGGGGAAGGGAATGAATTAAATAATATAAAATCATTGGTTCAATCGTTGAATTTGGTTAATCAGATTAGTTTTCTCGGAAATATGCCTAATGAAGAGGTTCTTGTTCAGATGTATAAACATGATTTATTTCTTTTTACATCTGATCGAAATGAAGGATGGGGAGCAGTCGCTAATGAAGCTATGTCGAATGGTTGTGTCTTGGTTGGTGCTGATGAGATTGGTTCCGTTCCATATCTTGTTTCAGACTATGTGAATGGAATGGTTTTCAAATCGGGTGATCTTGATTCATTATATGAGAAAGTTACTTATTTAATAGACAATCCAATAGATCGAGGACGTATGTCAAAAGCAGGGATGCAAAGTATGAGAGATGTTTGGTGTCCAGAAAATGCAGCTATTTCGTTATTAAAGCTTATTGAATCATTACAAAACAAAGAGATTCCATGTATATTACAAGGACCATGTAGTAAAGCCTAAATTTATGGATAAAGAGATATTAATTCGTCCTGTAGTCCCAACAGATGTAGATGGGGTATTTCATTTGTATGAAGAAGTATGGCCTAATGTACCATATAATAAAATGGCGAAAACTAATTTTGTGTTAAATGAATCCAATGGATATAATTTTTGTGCAGAAATAGATAATAAAATTGTTAGTAGTCGTCTTTCATATTATTTGAATTTTTATGTCGGTAATAATCAAATTAGATGTATTCAATTATGTGATTCATGTACTCGCCAGAATTGTCGGGGTAAAGGGATTTTTGGACAGTTAGATAGAGTTTTGCTTAGCCATTTTTTTAATAATGACAAAGAAGGAATTATATGGAATGTTAGTGCTGATGTTTCTCGAAAAGTGCATGAAAAAAATGGATGGAACTATATTAAGTCTTTTTTTACCATGTTAAAGATCTGTCGTCCTGTTCATATAGTCTCAAAAATTGGTGTGAGTGTTTCTAAGCTTTTTGGAGTAGTTGATTGGGACTCTGAAGATGCTTATAAACCTATAGATAACAGTCTTTTACTTGTGCGTGAAAATATTATGCGTCGTAGAAATTTACTTCATGTAAATTATGATGCACAAACAATAGTTTGGCGAATGAAGACACATAGTGGAATAAAGAGTTATAATACAATAAATGGAACTATTTATTATAAAATCGGTTGCAAAAATGGTTTGATATTTATCCTGATAGGAGAGGTTTTTTTGTCAATTTATAACTATTCAGTATTTAAGAGATTGATAAAATCATTTATCAAAGAATTTCATCCAGATTTGATTAAGATTGCAATTTCGGAAGGACACCCTCTGTTTCCATTTTATAAGCGGAATGGTTTTTTTTATAATCCAAAGAATAAATATTTGAATCATGGTATTCGTGTGGAATCGGATAAAATGAAGAAAATATGTTATGAACCAAAAAATTGGGCAATTTCAATGCTTGATATTGATACATTTTGAATATGAAACAATTAATCAAACTTTTTCTTTTATGGGTTAGTAGTGTGTTACATCGTAATCATAAAAGTAAAATTTTATTTTACCATGATATATATAGGACAATTAATTATAAGGCATTGGATATTGATGTTCATATGGGAACTCATATAGATATGTTCAAAAAGCATGTGGATGTGATACATAAAGAAGGATTTGAGATTGTACAACAAATCACCAAGCCGAATGGACAAGTTGCTATTATGCTTGATGATGGGTTTCGCGGTATTTATGAAGTAAAAGATTTTTTTATTGAGAATAATATACTTCCGACCATTTTCCTTCCCTTTGGACATATTGGTGAAGATTGTTTGTTGAGCAAGGAAGAAATCTTGGACTTACAAAATAGTGGTTTCAGATTTGAATGTCATTCATGGAGTCATACTGATCTTACCTCATTTTCAGACGAAGAGTTAAGGAGAGAACTAGGTGATTCAAAGAAATTACTCAATACTATCCTAGGTAAAGAAGTTAATGAAATTTGTCTTCCTATAGGTTATTTTTCAAATCATTTAATTCAACAGCTTCGGTTATATGGTTACAAGGAGGTTTACAGTAGTATTCCTGGTAATTATATGGAGCCAATACATGGATGGCTTAGAACGCGTAACCTCTGTCAGTTTTCATCGCCAATAGAAGTAAAATATATACTTCGAGGAGGAAATGAGATGATAAAAAAAAGATATGAAAGAATGCATTATAGAAAATAAGGTATGAAATCATATATAAAAACTCACACATGGGCTTATAATTTATTAGCGAGAGTATATCGTTTTCTTGGTTGTAATAAGGTCATTATTCGTGGAAAGGGAAATCAATTTAGTTTTAATGTCCCTGGTTTGTTTTTAGCTAATGCTTGTATTAAATTAAACGGGAATAATAATAAACTTATATTCTCCCCTAATAAGCTAGGAGAAGTGACACATTTCACAAAATTGAATATTACAATACGGGGTAATAACAATACCATTTTTATAGGTTCTTGCAGTTCGGGAAGTGGACTTTCAATATGTATAGAGGATGATAACAATCGAGTTGTTTTAGGAAATCATTTTACAGTTGGACCCAATACAGAACTTGCAGCTATAGAGGGAACTACTATTGAATTTGGAGACGATTGTATGCTTTCAGCGAATATTACTTTAAGAACAGGAGATAGCCATAGTATTACGGATTTACAAGGTAATCGTACAAATCCAAGTAAATCTATCAAGATCGGGAATCATGTTTGGATTGGTAATACTGTGTTGATTTATAAAGGAATGCGAGTGGCTGATAACTCAATAGTTGCTGGAGGAACTGTTGGGGTGGGAGGTAAAAAATACCCACCTCATTGTATCATAGGTGGTAATCCTGCTAGAGTAATTAAAGAGGGGGTAAATTGGGATAGACGTAGACTTCCTATTTAGAATTCTAAAATTGTACGATTATAATTATTCTTTTATGAATAATAAACCTATTCTATTGGATTCGCTGTATATTTGTATGGGGGGAGGTAGAGTTTTATTAGACTTTCTTGTAGCTAACATGTTGGATCGAAAGATGAACTTTGTTCTTCTAAAAGATGTACGTTGCCCAAAATTGTCATGTGAAGAACGGGTGGAGCGTATTGTGAACATGGTGGCGAGTATCCGTGAGAGAAAGACCTATTACAAAGCTCATCGGGATGATTTCTCTTTTGTTTTGTGCTTTGGTAATATACCGGCTCCAGTGAAAATGTCTTGTAAAGTTTTTACGTATGTACATAATGTTAACATATTAAAGATTCCTGTAGACTTCCCTTTTAAGCGAAAGTTTTTAAATTGGTTGAAACAGCGCTTTATTGCCTCTTTGGCTAGTAATACGGATGGATGGATTGTCCAGACGAGTAATACCGAAGCTTGTCTTAGGGAGGCTCTTCCGTATAAAGGAAAATTGTTATTGCTTCTTCCTTTCTATCATATACCAGAATGTTTCAAAAAACAGAAAGATAATAAAGTTGGGAGGGATGGATATATATTAGTTGGTGACTATACGGGAACTCGAGGACATGAGGAACTTCTAGGAGCAATGCAAATTTTGAAGCAGAAAGGATTAATTCCTAGGCTCCATCTGACGGTGTCGAAGGACAATCCATTTGTACGTGAGATAGTACAAGCTATTGGAGAGGGTATCCGAATAGAGAATCATGGTATTATGCCTTTTGTACAACTAGCAGAGGTTTATGGTCAATGTAAGGCAACTGTTTATCCATCTATTAATGAGAGTCTTGGTTTGGGGCTTATTGAAGCTGTTGAGGCAGGATGTGATGTGATCGTTTCTGATCTTCCTTTTGCTCATGCTATTTGTAAGCCCTCTGAACTTTTTGTCCGTCGTACTTCTGAGGAGATTGCGGATGCGATCATGAGATATGAGAAAGGAGTTAGCCCCAAGAGTGAATTGACTATACATAATTGTATTGAAGAGTTATTGGATTTGATGACTGAAAATTGCTGAATTATGAAAATATATAACTATACTTTAGATGTGGTTCGTGTGATTGCTATGTTTGGAGTAATACTTGATCATTATTTACAACAGTCGTGCTCTAAGATTTTGATAAATAGTGGATTATGGATAGGAGGAGGGAGTGTCGCCGTCTTTTTGGCAATATCAGCCTATCTATATGGTATAAAGTGGAGAGAATCTGGATGTATTGGTATAAATGTTGTGGACTTTATTAAAAAGAGAAGTTTAAGGATATTCATTCCTTTGTGGTTGACATTGTTGTTTGCGATTCCTTTGGAATTGTATGCTGGTCATGAATTGAATGTACAAACGGTGTTTTTGAATCTCTTTGGCTTAGGATGGTTTAGCCCATTGATGTGGAATGGACATTTATGGTATATTACAATGACTCTTATCATGTATATTTTGTTTCTTTTGATTTCACGCGTTCGATTCTTATCAGAACTATCCATTTGGATATATGTAGTTGCTTTGGCAGGTTTCTCTGTGGTTATTGTTGTTTTGCCTAGTATGTTTGCTTCTGTGTTCAAAACAATTGTTCCTTTGACATTGCTTTATGCTACCATGATATTTACAATTGGTGATAAAATATTAGGGATTTGTTGTAAAAATAAGAGAGTATTGCTGCTTTTGACTGTCTTCTTACTGTGTGCGTCTTATTATCTTCATTGTTGGCAATATGATTTGTATAAAGGGTTAGCATTTTTCTCTAGTGCTTTGTTTGGATTGTTTACATTTTTGACGATAATGACATTAGTGAAATTAAGAAAACAGAATAGAGTTATAAGTTGGCTATCTAAACGTAGTTATGAAATCTATTTAATTCACCCAAGTATGATGTGCATTGTTCTGATGTGGATGGGTAAAAGTTGGATGGGTGTTCCTGTAGGGATTGTGATGATAGTGATTTCAGGTTATGTCGTCAATACTATAAGCAGTCAGCTGTATAAGTTGACAAATAATAGTTTTAAGATATAGTATATGTTAGATCTTTCAGTAATTATTCTTGCTGGTAACGAGGAGATTCATATGAAGCGTTGCTTGGATAGAATTACTCCTTATGTTAAGGAGGTTTTTGTCATTGATTGTTATTCTACAGACAGAACCGTGGAGATTGCACAGGGATATGAGAATGTAACAATCTTGCAAAATAAGTGGGTAAACTATGCTACTCAGTTCAATTGGGCTCTTCAGAATGCTCCAATTAAGACAGAATGGGTATTGAAATTAGATGCTGATGAGTATCTTGAGCTAGCTCTTATAGAACGTATGCAAAAGGAATTACCAATGATTCCGGATGACATTTCTGCGATTAGTATTCGACTTAAGCATATGTTCTTGGGAAAATTTATCAAAGGAGGAACCGGTAAAAAATATATGACTCGTATCTTTCGTAAAGGCAGAGCTGTTAGTGAGAACCGTCAGATGGATGAACATATGAAACTTACTTCTGGAGAACTTATCGTGTGGGAAGAAGCTTTTTACGATGATAATTTTAATAACTTGAAATGGTGGACGAATAAGCATAATGGATATGCCATTCGTGAAGCTGCTGACCTTTTGGATATTGAATATAATCTGACGAATAACGAAAAAAATGGATTGGAAGGACAGGCTGCTTCTCAGCGTTCAATGAAGCATAGATATGCTAAGATGCCTTTGTTTTGGAGAGCATTTATTTATTTCTTCATACGTTACTTTTTGAAAGGTGGTATGTTTGAAGGTAAAGAAGGCTTTCTGTGGTGTTTTCTTCAAGGTTGGTGGTATCGAACTTTGGTAGATGCCTTGATTTTTGAGATTAAACAAAAGACAGGAGGAGATAAGGAAAAAATTCGAGAGTTATTAAAGGTGGAATATGATATACATCTGTAAATATGAATAAAAAGAAAATTTTAATTCACTCTTTGATTTTTAGTCCCGACGGAGTTTCTACTGCATATCTATATAATGATATTGCGCTTAGATTCCAAAAGGAGGGCTACGAGGTGGTAGTACTTTCTACAACTCCGCACTTTAATGTGGTAGAGGAACAGTTGGCAAAGCAACCGCTAAAATGGAAAATACCGGGTGTGTATAAAGAAAGTGATTTTCATAGTATAAGGGTGTTACATGTACCGCAGAAGAAGTTCAAAAATACAGCATTACGTATCTTGGGGTTTGTTTATTGGCACATTATTTCGTTTATTCTTGGCTTGTGTATACGTAATGTAAGTGTAATTGTATCGCCTTCTCCACCTCTCAGTATCGGTATGCTTAATCTTATTCTTGGCAAACTGAAAGGTTGTAAGGTGATCTATAATGTACAAGAAATTTATCCGGATATTTTGAAGAAAAAGACAGGGGCGGTGATTGCTTTCTTAAAGAAAGTAGAGCGTTGTATTTATAATAGGTCTGATGCTGTCACAACTATTGATGATGTTTTTTATAACACAATTGTGGGGCGTTTTAAGAATCCGAGTAAGTTGCATATTATCCCCAACTTTGTAGATACAGATCTTTATAATCCAACAAATATAGAATCTCTTGACGAAAATATTTTCCCTAAAACTAATTCATTGAAGTTACTCTATGCCGGAAATATAGGGCATGCACAAGACTGGCGTCCATTGGTGGCTTTGGTTGAGAAAACAAAGGAGTTGAATGTGGAATATTTTGTGATAGGTATGGGGGTTCAGCGGCAATATTTAGAAGAACAGAAAGTTGAGAGGAATCTAGATAAGTTGCATGTGCTCGATTACCAACCTCGTCATTTAATGCCAAGTATATTGGCATATAGTGATGTGCAATTCATCTTTATGGCCCCAGAGATGGAAATGATGGGATTTCCGTCTAAAGTTTATACCATCATGGCGTGTGAGAGACCATTGCTTATATGCTCTGGTGATAAAACTCCTATCGTGAACTTCACTAAGGAGTATAATTGTGCAAAGCTTATTACAGAGAAAGATTTCGATAAGAAGGTTGATGAAATGGCACAGTGGTTGACTTCGGTATCTCGTGAAGAACTTCGACAAATGGGACGTAACGGATATGAGGTGATACAACGGTATTATACGAAAGAGAAGGTGACAAAGCAATATGTTGATTTAGTAAATAAAATAGTATGAGGATTCTTATAACCGGTGTTCATGGTTTTGTCGGGGGAAATCTTGTGAAAGCTCTGAAAGAGGATAATGAAATTTATGGCTTGGATATTATTGCCCCTGAAAAAGATGGAGTGATAAAAACCTATAGTTGGAATGAATTTGAAAGAAGGGATATTCCGGAAGTGGATGCCGTCATTCATCTGGCGGGGAAGGCACATGATACGAAAAATAGGTCGAAGGCTCAGGTTTATTTTGATGTCAATACGGGATTGACGCAGAAGATATATGATTATTTCCGAAATTCCTTTGCAAAAAAGTTCGTTTTTTTCAGTTCAGTAAAGGCAGCTGCTGATCAAGTGGCGGGAGATATCCTGACCGAAGAGGTTGTACCTTCTCCCAAAGGACCTTACGGTGAGAGTAAAATCAAAGCCGAGGAGTATATTTTGGGAAAATGGCCAGCTGATAAGTCGGTCTATATCTTGCGTCCTTGCATGATTCATGGACCAGGTAACAAGGGAAATCTGAATTTGTTATATAATGTAGTGAAAAAAGGAATTCCATGGCCATTGGGAGCTTTCGAAAATAAACGAACATTTACTTCTATCGACAATTTGTGCTATGTTGTAGAAGGCTTGTTGACTAAGGAGGTGGCTTCTGGTATTTATCATATGGCTGATGATGAGGCTTTGTCGACCAACGAACTGATAGCTATTATTTGTGAGGCTACGGGACAGATGGCACATATTTGGCATTTGAACAAAAAAATGATGGAGATGGTAGCAAGTGTTGGTGGTTGTCTGCATCTGCCATTGAATAAAGAACGTCTGGCTAAGTTGACGGAAAACTATGTCGTTTCCAATGTGAAGATAAAGTCTGCTTTAGGAGTGGACAAGATGCCTGTTAGAGCAAAAGATGGTTTAATCAAAACGATTAAAAGTTTTTGATAATATGTTATATCTGTTGATTTTTGTAATTCTGCTTATAGCAGAACTCCTTTATTTCCGCATCGCCGACCACTTCAACATCATTGACAAACCCAACGAACGTAGTTCGCATAAGCAAGTGGTTTTGCGTGGTGGTGGCATCATCTTCTTGATCGGAGCTTGGATTTGGAGTGCTTTCTTTGGGTTTCAATATCCGTGGTTCCTGATTGGGGTGACGTTGGTTGCTACTGTTAGTTTTATAGATGATATTCGTTCCTTACCGGATAGTGTACGTTTGGTCGTGCAGTTTGTGGCGATGTTCTTGATGTTCTATCAGTTCGGCATTCTTAATTGGCAGAGTTGGTGGATGATCCTCTTGGCTCTTATCGTTTGTGTGGGGATTTCGAATGCTTATAATTTTATGGATGGGATTAATGGTATTACAGGGGGATATTCCATAGCGGTTTTGTTGCCTCTGATATATCTTAACCATAAAATATCGTTTATTGATGCGAATTTCCTGTGGGTAACGCTACTGAGTTTGCTGGTTTTTTGTTTTTTCAACTTCCGTAAACGGGCGAAGTGTTTTGCAGGAGATGTGGGTTCGTTGAGCATCGCTTTTATTATTGTATTTGCACTTGGAAAATTAATCTTGCAGACCGGGGATTTTACTTATATCGCATTCCTTGCTTTGTATGGAGTGGATTCGGTATTAACGATCAGCCACCGCATCTTGTTGCATGAAAACCTGGGGAAAGCACATCGTAAACATGCCTATCAGTTGATGGCGAACGAATTGAGAATACCGCATGTCGTTGTCTCTTCATTTTATATGATGTTACAATTGCTCGTCTCTTTTGGTTTGATTCTGTTACCGATGAATCATTGGCTATATCTGGTAATGGTATTGGTTGTCTTGTGTGGAGGCTATTTGCTCTTTATGAGACGGTACTATCATTTGCATGAGACTTATTTGAGGTCATTACGGTAGGATTGCCAACAAAAGATAAAAAGATCCGTTTTGTTTTTATGTGAGAGAATTTCACTATATTTGTGATAATTTGGGGAATTTTATTTGACTATCAGTGTATTATATGAAACTCGCATGGAAATGGGCAACGGATAAGAAAAATGCAAACTGTTTAGAATCACTATATTCCTCATGCTGTCAAATAACTCTTTATCTTTCTGCAAAGATAGTGTTTTTCCTCTGAATACCGGAATTTTCCGGGTATAATCTTTAAGGTGATTTCAAAAATAATCCAAATCAAGAATGACATCTGTACCGTAGCCGAGTTCACGTAACTCACAGGCAAAGGTAACTCGTGTTCTTATCGTACAAGCAAGGTCAGGCCCTCCGGGTGGCGTGGAAAAATCATCCTCGCCCCGGGGGGCTTCGGTATTTTTCCCGCCAACCTTGCATGTACGGAACACGACCTTTTAAAGCCTGTAGTTACGGGAACTCCGGCCCCGAAAAGCCGGACTAACAAAAAAACAATGTCATGTTACAGGCAACAAAGAACAAGTACGGTATTGAAACGCTCAAGACACTGAATGTTTTGTACGACCGTGAACATTGGCTGACGCAGGAGGATGTGGATATGGCCAACCGTTATGTCGAACTTATAGAGCGGACGCGCTCGGAAACCACACCGCAAATCGGTGACAGGCTGATTTATCTCAGCCGTCATGGGGACTATTACGGCAATGCACTCATAGACAGTATGGATGAAAAGAAAGGCCTGCTTTCCATCTGCGAACAGCCGTATGTTCCGTTCGTATGGCAATCTGAGGATAATATCCGTCTGAGCGTCAGCGGTGGAGCTTTCCACCATGTAAAAACGGATGATCTGAAATTCAACGGTTGGACGGAAGGAGCATTCAAAGACTGGGGACATTGCGGATCGTGCGCTCACGGATCAGTTACATTCACGGCAAAAGTCCCACAATGGATTTACCGTGAGCCGGAACCGCTCTATGGTGATTTCACGACAGAGACCTACCGCCGTTTTTATCTTCACAAAGACCCGGAAGCGAAAAACCTCTACCAAAGTCTTGATATCGCTTTTCACAATGAAGAGGACTTCCGGCAATTCCTGCAAGACTACGAGGGAACGGTATTCAAGGGGAATTGGAAAAACCAGATCGTGGTATGGTGCTTCCGCAGGGAATATGTATTCCTGCCATTGTCGGAATGGGAAAAGATAGATGCCCCGGCGGTGGAGCGCAGACTCAATTTTCATCCCGAGCAGGTGAAGATTGTCAAGGACATGGAGAAGCACATCACCTATTTCCACCGTATCAAATCACAGGATTTCTAACACTAAAAATCAAACAGATATGCAAACGACAACATCATTCAACCCCGGCAACGCTCCCGACCTGCTTTCAGGAATATTGAGCGTGGAAGTGAGAAACGAGGACAAGATTACCGAGCAAGACCGCCTGTTTTGCCAGAACCAGCAGGACATGCTCTACAAGACGCTTGACCGGATAGACCGCTGGTATGCCATCTTCAAGGAAGAAGCAGAACAATACCGAGCGGAACGGAACTTCTCATACGATGACAACGGAAAAATTTCCATGCGCGACTTCTACTCGCTCAGAAACGGGAAGGACGACTATTCACACAATGAGTTCAAGCCGTTCGATGTGCTGAACGATTTGGTAGACAAGAACCGCAACGCCAACTCGAACTTTGCCAACCGTATCATCGCCTACTTCAACAGGACGTACAACGTGTCGGTGCCGGAACAAAGGATAGATGAAAAGACACTCCGCATGGGCTTCCGTCCGGTCTATGGTACATACGTGGATGCGGTTATCGAGCATTTAGGTGGCAAGAGTTTCCGGGAAACGGCAGTGGAAGAACTGCTTGCCAGAGTCGCAAAGGTAGTCAAGCCTTCCTGCTGGAGCAAGGTCAAAACGGAGCTGAAGAAGGACAAGATTGTCTTTCCCGAAATCATTCGCTTCGATGATTATTACATACAATACCACCAACGGTGCAAAATCAGTTACAATTACAGTGAAGAGCTGGAAACCCTATGCGCGGGTATCGCTTACGGCGCGGATGATGTACTGTGCGGCAACTCGAAAATGATTATCCGTTTCGATGACAACGACGTGTCTGTCAATGACTGGTACGACCTCACGACCACCAACGCCGAGCAAATCCGATTCTACAAGAACGGACGTATCGACGTCAAATTCAAGGACAGCGCGGCAGCCGAGAGCTGCTTCAAGCGTCTCCGATTGGATGAAATCACATTACCGGAGAACTGACCATGAGAAGAATCCCACAGCACCCCGTAAGGCAACTCTTGCGGGGTGTCTTCATTTCCAACCGTAAACGATTAAAGATATGTACGCCATCATACCCCAACAGATACCACAGGACAGGCGGGCCGAGGTCAACGAGAAGATTCTTTTCGCCATAGACTCCGGCAAGGACCTGATTCCGGCGGAGAGCATCTACAACTGCTATACCGGTATCGGAGGGCTGCACAACCTGAAACAGTCCGACTTTGCCAATTACAACGAGTACGCAGAGGCCAAGAAGGAATATGAGATGGGACAGTTCTTCACCCCGCATGAAGTATGCAGAGACATAGTGGATATGCTGTCCCCGGCCTCTTCCGAGATGATACTCGACATGTGCTGCGGCATGGGCAATTTCTTCAACCACCTGCCGAACCATCATAATACCTACGGTTTCGACATAGACGGCAAGGCGGTGGCCGTTGCCCGGTATCTCTACCCGGATGTCCATATCGAAAAGTGCGATATCCGGCGGTATTACCCGGAACAACGCTTTGACGTCATTATCGGCAATCCGCCTTTCAATCTGAAATTTGATTACAGGCTGTCACAGGAATACTATCTGGACAAAGCCTACGATGTACTCAACCCGGCAGGCATCCTGATGGTCATTGTTCCCAGCTCATTCATGCAGAGCGAGTTCTGGGAGAAGACACGTATAACGGGCATCAACAGCCGCTTCTCATTCATCGGCCAGATGAAGTTGAATCCCAATGCCTTCGCATCCACCGGAGTCCATAACTTCAACACGAAGGTGATGGTGTTCCTGCGCAAGTCGCTGCATATCGAGATGCAGGCCTACAATGCGGAAGAGTTCATCTCCATGGCCGAGTTGAAAGAGCGCATCCGTGAGGCAAGGCTGATGAAACACAAAATACGCTTCGAACTGATGCGCGAGACCAACCGGATTGACAAGGAGGAACTGGAGGTATTCGAGTACAAACTCGCCAAGTACATGTACGAGTTGAAAGCCCACACCAAGCTGAACAAACACATAGACAAAGCGGAAGCACTGGTCACGAAGTTCCGTAACCAGAAGCCGCCGGAAAATGCCACCCGGGAACAGGTAAACCAATGGGAGAAGAACAAGCTGACCACGGGCAAGGTTCTCGGCATCATTCGCAGGTATATCACCTCGCAGCATGTCGTTCCACGCAAGGAAGTGGCCCTGGTGAAGACCTCCTACGGATTCAAGCTGAAACAGTATGCACCCCGCCTGCTGGATAAGGTACCGCACAAGGCGGCAAGTATCAATGACCTTGTGCTGGGACGGACCGAACTTCCCGTACCGGAACTGCCGACTGAAAAGAACATGCGCCAGATACGCGCGGCGGAAAAACTGATACGCAAGAAACGCAGGCAATACGAAAACCAGAACCGGCAGTTTGCCGATATGCAGCCCGATTCTCAACTGACCGAATACCTCGACCGTATGACCTTCATCAACAAGGATGGCGACACTTGCGAGTTCACCCGGCTCCAGAAACACGACCTGAACCTTGTCTTGCAGAAACGCTACGCGCTGCTGAACTGGCAGCAAGGTTCCGGCAAGACGGCGGCAGTCTACCACCGTGCCAAGTACCTTCTCAAATTCCATAAGGTACGCAATGCCGTCATTCTGGCTCCAGCGATAGCCACCAATATGACATGGATACCCTTCTTGAGCATGAACCGAGAGAGATTTCGTGTGGTACGAAACAATACCGACCTTGAAACAGTACCGGAAGGTGTGTTCCTTATTCTTTCCACTTCCATGCTCTCCAAGCTGGAACGTGGGCTGTCAAAATTTGTCAGACGCACATCCGGGAAACTCTGTCTGGTTTTCGATGAATCCGATGAGATAACCAACCCGTCTTCACAACGGACAAGGCTTGTCTTGAGTATTTTCCGCCGTCTCAAATACAAGATACTCGACACGGGAACCACCACGCGGAACAACATCGCGGAACTGTACAGCCAATTTGAACTGCTGTACAACAATTCCGTCAACATGGTCTGCTGGTGCGACCGGATATACCACGAGAACAGAGACAAGGAGATAGAGGAAGAAAGCAACCGGCATTACGGAGAGCCGTTCCCGGCTTTCAGAGGCCATGTGCTTTTCCGTTCCTGTCATTGCCCCGGAAAATCCACCGTATTCGGCATAGAGAAGCAGAACCAGGACGTGTACAACAAGGAGGAACTGGCGGAGCTTATCGGAAAGACCATCATCACCCGCAAGTTCAGGGACTTCGCAGGCGAGAAGTACAAGATACGTACCCATACGGTCAGCCCGTCAGAAGGCGAGCACGAGGTTTACCGCGTCATTATCGAGGAATTCTGCTGCATTTGCGAGCTGTATTACAACAGTACGGGAGACGCGAAGAAGGATGCCGGGCTTAGGCTCATGCGACAAATCAAGCTGCTCATCAAGGCGTGCTCCGTCCCACACCTGATAGATGGCTATTTCGGCGACGGGATTCCGAACAAGACAAGATATATCGAGAAGCTGATACGGAAGATTCCCGGCAAGGTAGCTGTCGGCTGTACCTCCATAGCGGCGTTCGACCTTTACGAGAATCATCTCCGCGAATGCTTTCCGGACCGTCCGGTGTTTGTGGTCAAAGGGGACGTGGCATTCAAGAAAAGGCAAAGCATCGTGACGGAGTTCGATTCCACCGTCAACGGCATACTGGTCTGTACCCAGCAAAGCCTGAGCAGTTCGGTGAACATCCCGACCTGCAACGATGTGATTCTGGAATCGCTCCAATGGAATATCCCGAAGATGGAGCAGTTCTACTTCCGCTTCATACGTCTTGATTCCAAAGAACTGAAGGACGTACATTATATCACCTACAAGGATTCCGTGGAGCAGAACCTGATGGCACTGGTACTTACCAAGGAGCGGCTGAACGAGTTCATCAAAAGTGGTGAGGTGAAAGAACAGTCAGACATCTTCGAGGAGTTTGACGTCACTATGTCCGTCATCGAGAGCCTGCTGGTCAGGGAACGTGACAGGGAGGGCAAGATACATATCAGCTGGGGAAGCCAGCGCATAACCGGCTAAAAATGAAAAAACATGAATAACCGCAGATTCCATTCCACAGGCAAAGGTAACTCCGCGCCTTTACCGGCTGGGCAAGGTCACGCCGCAAGCGGTTTTCGGGAAAATCATCCTCGCCGGAGGCTCCGGTATTTCCCCGAAAAACCCTGCACAGCCGGGGCACGGACCTTTTGGAGCCTGTGGAATAAAATCCCCGGTTCCGCATCAACAACTGTAATGAAAAAGATTATGGATTTGAATCAGGCAGAAGTGGCAGTGACCACGCAGCATCTCATCGACATCCGGCAGGAAAGGGACAGCCTGCTGCGTATGTCCGATTTCGGCGACATGGGAGAATTCTTATGCACCTGCTCCGAATTGTTTCCCGAAGAGGAAACACCGGAGTACAGGTACACGAAATGGGAGGAAATCCCGGACCTGCTTATCAACAGGGAATGGCTTTGTCCCAACTTCTTTGATATAAGGGAGGCTATGGAGCAGCTGGAGGAATCCGACAAGGATTTTTTCTTCGACTGGTGCGACCGTTACGGACACGACATCAGTACGGAAGACCCGCACCTGCTGGTAGCGCATTACCTGGAACTGTTCGGGAACGTGACCTATATCGACGATGACCCCTGCCCGGACAGCGGGGATGACAGCCTGCTGTATTATCCGGGCATATCAGGCAACTATTTCGACACGGGCATTCCCCGTTTCGAGGTATTCGATGACAATTACGATTAAAAGACAACGCTTATGAACATCAATTTTCTCGGACCGGTCTTCCCGACAGACTGCTTCACGCAGATGGCTTTCGTGGAAATCCTGAACATCATCCTGACCTCCGACAACATCGTTGACGTGAACAGGATGCTGATCGGAAGAAACGTCAATCCCGCTTTCGGCTCCCTGTCGGGACATTTCCGATGGTCTTACGCAAACGACCATTTCACGCTGTGGCAGCGTATGGAATACAATTCGCCAATCTGCTTCGGACAGTGCATATTCAGCATCCATTTCGGTATGCTGGCAAGCCGCGACAGAAAAAGAGATAATATGACATTCAACTGAAAGAAGAATATGGGTGCAATAACGATAGAAAACAAGGAAATCGCGATGATGGCCTTCGACAGGCTGCGCAAGGAGGACAAGAAGGATTCCGCGCTCCGGCTTGCCCGGTGTCTGTTGCAAAGTACAAGCATATCGCTCGGTATCGGTGACATAGACTGGGACATAGACATGGCGATACAACAATGCGGCGGTGAGCCAAGAACGGGTTACAGATATACTGCATATTTCCACTTCAACCGGAAGACGGAGATGGAAAAGGAAAGGTATGACGAGATAGTGAAAGAACTGTATGGGTAATAGTAATACGGAGGCGGCCGCAAGGTCGCTTCTGTCATTTATAACGGTATGTACGGGAAACAGAATCCTGCCGTACACAGGTAAAGAAAAATGGAAGAACAGAGAACGCTTACGTTGGATTTCGTGAAATCCCTCATGGAACCATCCTACACGCTGGTATGGACGGATTATAACGACAACCTCGACAACCACCTGGACATCATCCGGAAATGTCTGGACAGGCGGAATTGCGATTGCCTGTGGGAAAAAGTGGATGAATGGTATGGCGATGCGGAGTGGATGGCGGTCCGAGAAATCATAGACAAACTGAAAAAAGAATGCTTTGTGTTCAATGACTTTGACGAGGAGGTGGTGGATGCCTTTTTCGATGAACACGAGGATGCAATCCGGGACGAGATTTACAGCAGGAACGATTCGGACGTAGTGAAAGACCTGATAAGGCATACGGATGACATTCCCATCCGGGTGGAGATGCTTTCCGACTACGACTGCATCAACTCCAACTGGTTTGAATCGCAGGGCGGTTACAGTTACGAGGAATCCTATTTCGGGGACATGGTAGACAGCCTGAATCTCAATCCGGCACAAGTGAAGAAACTGCTGACGAGCCACGGCTACAAAGTTTACGGGCGTTTCCCGAACCGGAAAAGCAGGAACGGGAAAGAACAGGTCTCATACGAGCAATTCTACGAGGAACTTATCAATTCCTGTTGCGGCGCGAACCTGCTGACCTATATCGGAAAGGTAAGTCTGAAAGAGTTGTATGATGCAGACTTCTCTCTGAAAGAGGTCATTATCCCCAAAGGGAACTGTTGCGGACTGTTCAGTTCCATGTATGGCGGCGGAAGCCTTCTTGAAATGGAACTGAAACAGGATGTGAAGCTCAAGCTGGAGGTCAAAGGCTGTAACGGCTTCCGGTTTCGCCTGGATGACGAACGCTCCAAGTATGACTGTTCCATACAGCATGTGTATGGCGTGGACGATTCGTTTTTCAACAACACGGTCAGCATAGTCTCTTAATGTTAAATCAATTACAAACAATCAAATCATAAGAATTATGGCAAAGTATGATGTAAGAGTAAGGTATGCCTTCGAGGGCACTTACACGGTCGTGGCTGAAGACCAAGAGGAAGCAATACAAATGGTGTCTGAGGAGTGCGGGCTGGTTCTGGGCGGTAATATCCACACGATCCTCGATGATGAAGATGTGGACTGGAATTTCGGGGTTCATCCTGACATGCAGTTGCTTTCCGTGACTCAGAGAAACGGAAACGAGTCTTCGGCATCCATTTATTTTAGCGGGAGGATCGAGGAACTGCGAGAGGACATAATAAACGAGATACGGCAGCTGCTCCATTCCCACTGCATGGACGAGATACGGTTTCCAAAAGAGGAGAGCGATCCGGTTTGGGTGATATGGTTCGACAAAAACGGTGATCCATACGAGTGTCGAGTGACAGGGCTTCATGTGACAGACAGCAGTCTGACGGTTATTGCCGAAGAGAAGGAAGGCGGTTATGAAGTGGAATGTCACAGCTCGTTTGAACTCGGCGCAAGGAACATCGACTGGCTCCACGAAATGTATGATACCGTATGGAGGCAATTGGAAGGCAAAGAAAATGTTGAACCTGAAACTGAAAAATCATGAAATACCATGCTGAAAATGCTGTCTCCAGCTTCTTCTACTATATGTGGAACGCTTGGAGCAAAGAGGAATGTAAGGTCGTGTTCGGTGGAATGTACAAGCATTTCTGGGAGAAATGGAACGCACAGGCCGAAAAGTCCATCTATGGTGCGGCGGAACGATTTTATTCCGAATTGTCAGAGAATAACCAAAAACTGTTAGCGGAACGTGCCGTATCGCTCTATGACGGCAAGGCTTTCAGGAAAGAGCCGGATGATTCTAAAATTTGGGTATGTGCTGAATGCGGTTCAAAGCAAGTGGAGACACAGGCCTGGATAGATGCGAATACAGAAATGTATATCTGCGATACGGCACATGATTGTGATGGCAAATGGTGTGAAGAATGTGAGGAGAATGTTGACTTCTGTTCGTTGGAAGAATTCAAGCAGATAATGCAAAGTTGGTGGACCGGCAATGACATCAGGACTTTGGAAGGCATTACAGGACTGAAAGAAACGGATTATCTTTCCAACAATAGTTCACAGACATTTGCCGGTGCTACCGATAAATGGTGGTATAATCTGGATTACGACGGAAAGCGAAATGTCTATAACAAACATACCTCTAACAATGAATAATATGGGAGAAAATATCATTGACTTAATCTGCAACTCATGCAGTTGCGACAAGGCAGAAGCGCAGGAGTATCTGGATTCCGAACTTCAATACCTGCACGAATTACAGGATGTGGATGATTTGAGGGAAGGCGACATTGAACTCGCTTGCAGCAATCTCGGTCTCGACCTCGACTATCAGGAATATTTTATCAACCGCCTCGCAGGGGCATAAAAACTCACATTTATGGCTTATTTTCAGAACATACATGGTCTGGCGGACTTGAAGAAAGAGTACCGCCGTCTGGCATTGCAGCACCACCCGGACAAGGGTGGTGACACAGCCGTCATGCAACAGGTAAACATTGAGTTTGAAAAACTCTTCGATGTGTGGAAGGATGCCACGGTTGTGTCCGCCAGTTCCACGGGTTACGAATATGACTATTCCGGGGCTTCTGCAAAGGAATATACCGAGTATGTATATAACGAATACCGTTGGAAAGGCCGCAATTACAAGGGGCAGCACGCTCCCGAGATTGTGGAACTGGTACGCACATGGCTCAAGGAAACCTATCCGAGATACAAATTTTCAGTCCGAAGGGAAAACTACCATTCCATTTACATCAAACTGATGAGCGCGGATTTCGAGGCGTTCACCAAAGAATCCGGCAAGGTGCAGGACACCATCAACCACTACAACATAGAGCGGAATCCCGACCTTACAGACCGTGCGAAGGAGGTGATGATGAATGTCTGCGACTTTGTCATGTCGTACAACTTCGATGACAGCGATGCCATGACGGACTATTTCCATACCAATTTCTACCTGACACTGGGTATCGGCAGTTACCGGAAGCCTTACAAGGTGGAATTGCCGAAACTCGCCTGCAAGGGAAAGGAGAAGCAGGAAGTGTTCAAGCACCCCGAAGGTACGGCGCACAAGGCCCTGCGGCAGGCATTGGGTACGGCACGGTTCGGTTTCATCGAACACAGGAGGCATATCGGCGAGATGATACTCGGGGAAGACCATTACGGCTCACAAGGCGAGCATTATTTCTGGCCGAAAGAGTATTCAAGTGCCAAAACCGCGCAAAAGCGGATTGACAAATTAGAACAGGCCGGAATGCGGTGCAGACTCACAGGGTATAATGGCGGATACATCCAATTCCTCGGATATACCCCGGAGACGGAGACTTTGCTGGAACAAGAACGCGAAGAGGTCATTATTGCACATCAGGCATGGCAGGCAAGGCGAATACAAACCAACTGAGACAACTCGAAATGTCAAAACAAGAATGAATCATGAAAGCGAAAGTATTGAAATACAAGTTTGACGGAAATACCGTCGTGGCTCCGTACATGGAACTGGAAGCGTATGCGGAAAACATCTATCTCTCGTTATCGGACAAGAACGAATACGGGAATGAAAACTATGATTATTTCCATGTGGTCTGCAAGGTTGAAAACATCTATTTCTCTTGCGGGCAGTATTCCAGGGAAATGCTTGGAAGGGAGGAACAAAAAGAAAGACTTGTCAAGTATTGCAAAAACTGGATCGCGAATACGCTTCAGGATGCGGAAAACGGGAACCATGTCTCCCTTTTGTCGATCCGTGTTTTTGAAGAACTCGGACTTGACACAGTTCCTTTGCTGCAAGCCCGTGAAGCGTACCGGAAGAAACAGGAACAAAGACGGCAGGAGCAAAAAGAACAGGAAGAGGAGAAACGCAGGCTGGAGGAAGCGAAGTGGCAACAGGAACTTGACGAGGAGAAACAAAAGTTTCTGAACGGGGAATACATCCCGGCAAATATGTTCCTTGAAATAACCAAACGGGACGGCTTTGAAATCCATATACGGACCAAAGGGACATTGAACCGTCATGTGTGCGGGTTGGATAAATCCGGGAATATCCGCTTCTATAAGAAACGTGGCTGCCGCACACCCGATTTTTCCGGTTGTCACAAGGCTGTTGTCGCCTACCTGGTCTTTCTGGAGCCGGTAACCGAAAGCTAACCACCCCGACATGGCACAGGAACGAATGGATGATTGGATGGAATATGCCAGGGAACTGGCACGTGCCGAGCGTGAACTGCGGATTGAACGCTGGGTATTCATTTCCATCGAGTGCAAGGATGAAGCCGGCAACCCAGTCCGGCTTCATTCGTATGACCTCCCGAAGGAACTGCACGAGCGTTACCGTTGGGTAGTCCGCTGGCGTGAAGCCCGGTTGCAATGCCTATACCCCAAAAGGCAAATCAACACCTATTATAGTTATTATGACAGACGTACCGGACTGCGTACCAATTTCAACTCCTCACTGTCAAGACTGTCAGCAGCCAAAGCCCAAATCTCCATCGCGGAGCGTAAAGAACGTGAGTATATCCAATACCAGCGTACAAACAACCTGTTCTTTGATGAAAATACAGATGAACAGCTGGTAGGGTTCCGTGAAAAACTGCGTATGAAAAAGGAAAAATACACGGCATTGGAACATGAAATCCGTTCTGAGATGGAATCCATGCAAAAATTGAATCGTATCTGACAAAACAGGCAACAACGGGGCTATTATTTTATTTCCCACCCTGCAAAGGTAGCCCCGTGTCCTGTGTATCCTGCAAGGTCAGGTCCCTTCGGGGTTGGCTGAAAGAAAATCATCCTCGCCGCTGCTGCGGTATTTTCTTTCGCCAAACCTTGCCGGATGCGGACACGGGACAGTCAGGCAGGCGAGAAATAAAAATACCGGCTCCCGGAGCCGGACGTGTTTAACAGATAAAATGCAAAAGTCATGAAAATCCTGAATGAAGAACATTTCGAGAATGTAAAGCGCTATGCCGAGTCCATCGGCGACACCTCGTTCCAGAAGTGCCTGGACAGGCTGGAAAGCTGGGAGAAGAATCCCGACCATCCCAATGAAATATCGCTCTACTACGACCATGCCCCGTATTCGTTCGGCTTCACGCAACGCTATCCCGACGGAAGAACCGGCATCGTGGGAGGCCTGCTTTATCACGGAATACCGGACAGGTCTTTTGCCGTCACACTGGAACCGTTCCACGGATGGCAGATACATACCTGAGTGGAACAAAAGGAACAATATCAACATAGTATTAACTTCATAAACTTCAAGATTATGGCAAATCTGGCAGTATTGGAAAGACAACAGCAGTTTGATTTCCAGCAGAACGGAATCGAAGTGATGGACTTCGAGACATTACAGCGTACCTACAAGGAGAATGACATTTACAACAATCCGGTACAGGGCATCTACCATTACCAGGTCATCCAGCGCATGATGGATATCTGTGAAAAGCACAACCTTGACTACGAGGTGGAGGAAATCTTCGCCGCCCAGAACCGGAACAAGACACAACCCGGCGTGAGCATACTCCCGCAAGTGGAACAAATCCACGGGGAAAAGGCGGTGGAAGCGCATATACTCCGCCGTATCTTCACCACCATCCGCATCAAGGACTGGGAAACCGACGAGCTGACGACCACGCTTGTCGTGGCTTATCATCAGGACGGGGTTCAGGCGGCCATAGGCCCTTGTGTGAAAATCTGCCATAACCAGTGCATCCTTTCTCCGGAAAGGAGCGTGTGCAATTACGGGAAGAAGAAGGTGACTACCGAAGAGTTGTTCGACACCGTGGACGGCTGGATGGCGAATTTCGAGGTGAACATGAACGAGGACATCGGGAGAATACAGCGGTTGAAACGCAGAATCATCTCTTTGGAAGAGGTCTATATGTACATAGGACTGCTGACGGCACTGCGTGTTTCCCATGACAGTTCGGACAAGAATCTGTCATCCTCCGTGGAGACCTATCCCCTGAACCAAGGGCAGATATCGGTATTCACGGAAGAGGTGCTGAAACTGGCCATGACGAAGGGGCAGATTACTGCCTGGGACCTCTACAATATCGCCACGGAGATATACAAGCCCGGGAAGACTGACTTTCCGGCTCTGATTCCGCAGAATGGTGCAATGGCGGAACTATTACTGTCGCGCCTGTCCGAAGAGGCGGAAATCGTGGAAGCCATACCGGTAGGCTGAACGGATGGATACCATTGAACCCACAAAAAAGGGAGAACCTGACGGTCCGGTTCCGAAAGATTCTCCCTCTTCTTTTATATCCAATACCAGCGTACAAACAACTTGTTCTTTAATGAAAATACAGATGAACAGCTGGTACGGTTCCGTAAAAATTACGGATGAAAAAGGAAAAATACACGGCATTGGAGCATGAAATCCATTCTGAGGTAGAAGGCTATGCGGAAAAACAATACGATAATTCATATTAATTGCATTTTTGATGATAAAGAAAGACCTTAATCCAACATGATCTATTATATTTGCATTATAAATAAATGATATTCAATTTGTTCATGATAGACAAATTACAAATTGGATGAAACAATTATTATTTGAACAAATCTGATATGGGAAGAGTTAAAGCAATGATGATGGAGCAGGAAGATGGTTTAATGCATTCATTTGAAGAGGATAAAAATGTCTGCGCAAACCATTTTAAGGATTCGTATCTGCAAACTTATATTAATAGCAGCGGACATTCTGGAGAATGTTCTTATTGTGGGAAAACCCATAAAAAAGTGCTTTCAATGAAAGTTTTTATGGATTTTGTTAAAAGTAAACTTGCGCAAAGGCTATGTCCTTTGGATGAAGCCAATTTGCCTTTGGCAAGTTCATATTATGATGATGAGGACGAGGAAATTCTGGGATTCAGTCGCGCAGGATGCTATATTATACCCAATAGTGCAGAAAGATATGAAAGCGTACAGGATCTTATGTATGAATATAATCTTTATACTTCAGATGATAGCTTAAATGAAGATATTGCTTCCTGTTTCAATTACGATGAATTGACAAAAAATGATGTTTTTGAAGAGGATCTGGATGAAGAACTGTCCTTTGCATGGGATAATTTTGTTAAAATGGTGAAATATAAAAAACGGTATACATTTTTCCAAGATCCTTATTTTATACGTCAGGAAGAATGGAAAGATGATATTCTGACAGAAATAAACCAGCTTTGTGGTAATATTTTGACAATTATACTTCCTTCAGGAACTACTATTTTTAGGGGACGCCCTAACGATAACCCTAAAAAGCCAAGGACATCGTTCAAGGATTTGACCGCGCCACCGACAGAGTTCGCCAAAGAAAATAGAATGAGTGCAACAGGCATTTCTATGTTCTATGGTGCATTAGATTCGGCTACACCAGTTGCAGAAATAAGAAACTATGATTCGGGTGCAGTCATAGATTTAGGCGAATTCGTTCTGAAAAAAGAACTTGTAGTTGTTGATTTGTTCAAAATACCTAAAGAATTATCTTTTTGGATGCCTCAATATTTCAGAGAATATAAATTTCTTAAGAAATTCCATTCTGAAATAACTAAACCCATTACAAAGAATCCAGGAATAGAATATGTTCCGACACAGATATTCACAGAATATATTAGATTCATGAATAGCAAACATATTGACGGAATCATATATAAAAGTTCACTTACGGGTAAGAAAAATATTGTGTTATTTTATGATAATACCACGACGGCGGATATTTTGGATTTGAAAAATGTTAGTATTGTATGATTCTCATTTTAAAGAAGTAAAAAAGTATATGATTACAAAAGCCCTTTCTTGATTCACACAAGAAAGGGCTTTTGTAATCAAGGTATGTATAGCAATTTGTATTCCACTTTTCTTCTACGTTCGATGCTCGGAATCACTTTCCCCTTGTAGCACCGGAATGAGACATACTCATTGTAAATGTCCCTGTCTCCGGTTTCCAGCTTTTGAATAAGCCTGCTCTTGGGTATCTTGCCATAGCCGACCAGACGGTAATACCCCACGTTATAAGACAAGGTGGCGACCAAAAGGGCATCTTTCCCGAAACGGCTACACATCCTGCACAGTTTCCTCAAATCCGCTCTGAGCAATGAATCCGCCTGTGCCTTGCTCATATCCGGTCTGAACTTTTCTCCCGGCAAAAGTTTGTGACCCCAACCTACATAGGGCAGATGGTTTCCATGCCACCCCTCGAACCGCTTGATGCAGGCGATGGCCTGCTCGAAAAGCGAATCAGGGATTTCCGTGGCAGTGGGAGGCGAGCCACCGCCTCCCCGTGGATGAGCCACCAGACAGTTACAGGTTAGAATCAGGCATATAGCCGCTACAATCACTCGCATACCGTAACCGTTTCAATGTTCACCAAAGGATTTTTCACAAGTTCCCCACCGGTTCGGGGAATTCTGCCGGTTCCTCCCGTATCATCTTCTGCGTCATCCTTTTTCTCGTTGTTGAAATCAAAACTAAGCAGGAATAATTGTGCAGGGGCACTGTTGTCCTCGAAATATATGTCAATACTCTGTTGGTCCTCGCACTCGGAAGTGTAGTACAGTCGGAACACCTCCCTGTCAAGCGGATAACGGTCGTTGGGCTGCAACACCATCCCGTCGTCCATGCGGAGCGAGCCTTTGCCGTCAGGCTGGAAATAGCGGATAGTGTAGCGTGCATCGGAAAACCGACCTTCACGTTTGAGTTCGCACCGGATTTCAACTGTCTCGCCTTTCACGATACGTTTGGGCACGGGCATTGTCTCCACTGTGAAGGGATATCCCTGCTGCACATCCAAATCATTGTCACAGGATACCAGGGCTATTGCCACTACAGTCGCAAGCATTGCCGAAAAGATAGCGGCAAACGCGTTCATCTTATTTTTCTTTTTCATGTTCATTGTCATTTTAATGGTTGTTGTTTCTATTGTTCAATAATTCCTTCCCAATATTGCAGGTATTCGTTCAAATCCTTGAATCCCTTGTACAGGGAGGAACAGTCCTCTATCTTGTTGCCGTAGCGTTTGCGGAGGGCTTCCAGTGTCCTTCGCCCCGCTTCGTCACGGTCTAGGTAACAATTGACCCGGTCGTACTTGTCAAGGAAACCATACGAGCGTTCCAACAACGCCACCGAGTTCAGCACAAGATAATCATCGCCGCATCCCAAGCCGAGCACCATCCATGAGAGATAGTCGATGAACCCCTCGAAAAGGTTACAGGTGTCCGAATCGTTGTCGATGAGCGATATGTCCTTCGGCGACATACTGCCCTTGAACAGGCGGCTGCGCAACTCATATCCACCGCTGATGTTCCTGAATCCGATGGAGAAGTACCGCTTGCCATGCAAGGTATATCTGACTTCCTCACAGTTCGGCAATGCCACATCGCTGCAAATGCCACGCTCTTTCAGATAATTGAGCAAGACTTTGTTATACAACGGACCGAAACGCACTTTCACGAAACAGTTCTCTTCGTCAGAAATACTTTCAGGACGCTTCTCTTTCGGCCGAAAAACGGTCTCGGGCGTAATACCGCCAAACACATCCGAAATGAATCCGGCCTGTGCCTTGAAATCACCGCTGCCTGTAAATTCTCCTGCAAGGGAGAATATATCCCCGCCACGCCCGATACCGAAGTCCTGCCACACATTCTTTAAGATATTTACCCTGAACGACGGTGTCCGTTCTTCCCGGTAAGGGGCGGAATACCACCATTCGTTCCCTTTCCGGGCCGTCGGCTCATGTCCCATCCGTGCCAGAAAATCCGTGATGGGAATCTTTCTTATTTCCTCTATATTCATAAGCCGTGACGTTTTAATGAATGATGAATTTCACGCCCAGCCCGAATTGCGTGGTGAATACCGACATCGAACCGCCCCATAAGGCACGTTCACGGATGTTGGCAAGCAACACGATGCGGTCCGTGACATAGGTTTCCAGTTCCAGTGTTATCGCCCCGCCATAGACAAAAGCGTCCTTGACAAGCAGTTTCGAGCCGTCATACAGCATCTTATTCCCCCAATTCACGGTTTCGTAACCGGCCAAAGCCGAGCCGCCGATGGAAAGGAACAGTGTTTTGGAAGGGTCGGACAGGAATTTCAGGTAGTACCCACCCTCGGCAGTGAACTGCGCACGAGGAACGGACACGTTACGGTACTCGTAATTCTTCAACAGGTATTCCGCACCGACAATCCAGCGGTTGGCTTTCTTGGTATATCCCGATACTGCGAATCCCGCATAATGGTTCAAGGGTGATTTCGAGCCTTCCGCAAATCCGCCCCGCAGCTCCACGCCTTTCATGCCGGGAAGACAGCGTTGGGCGTATGCCTGCCCTGAAAACAGGGCAAGCGATACGACCGCTACTAACATATAGATGACCTTACGCATGGCTACTTCACTTTAAGTTCGTTGATCACTTTGGCTCTCACGATGTCCTCGCTCTCCACGGTGAACGACTGGTGACGCCCGCCGCTTTTCTCGTTCAGTTCCACGACCAGCACCTTACCGGCAGGGATGGTGAACTTGTCAAAAGTGAACACGGTACGTTCGTCCTTATTTCCAGCTACCAAAGTGGCATAGTTATAGGCTCTGAGAGGAAAAACAATCTGCTCCTGGATGGCTGTACGCTTCATTACCTTCTTATCCACAATCTTGAACGTCACGAAATCCACCTCGAAAGGCACATTCGACTGGTTGCGTACCTGCGTGTGGAAATAGAGCAGCCCGTTGTGGGTGTAAATACCGCGCAGGAGGTACTGGATGCCGAAAGCCTTGCTGCCGATGTGCTTGACATGGCGTTTGTTCTCCTTGTGGATGCTCTTGTTGATCAATTGTACGAGTTTTGGGGATTCACTGCCCAGCTCCTTCAGGTAGATGTCAAGCGCGTTGTTCGGACGGTTCACCTTGCTGCCGTCATGGATGAAGTCCTTCATCTCGATGCTCAGGAGCAGAGGCTCGTCCGCATACTTGACATTGAACGTGTAGAAACTGCCGCTTTCGGTGATGACCGACATGTTCGTCTCGTCACGAAAATTCTTGACCACCGCCTTTACACGGATGACATTCTCCGCACCGTCGGCCTTTCCCGCCACAAGGTTCGGGGAACCGAGATCCACATAACGGACGGCGGAGGGGAAGATGATGTGCGTGGTCTTGCCGTAGGTCACTTCCAACCCATACGGGGGAACCATCCTGTCAAAGGTGAGCTTCCGGGTCAGACCGTGGTAGAGGTCGCCATCCTCCTGCCCGGGATAGAGTTCCCTGGTCATTGTGACACTGCCTGTTTCTGCCGATGCCGAATCGGTTACGTTCTGTGCAAAAGCACTCACTGCGCCCGTCATAAGGGCAAACATTACAAAAATCTTTTTCATACTCTGTGAATTTTAATGGGTTATTGATTATCGTTCTGGTAAAGCATCAGGGTATAACCGGACTTGAGGTGTACTTTTTCCTCCCGCATTTTCCGGGATATGTATTGTGACACTCCCTGTATAGCACCCCTACCGAGTTCGGAAAGCAACTGGTCTCCGGCGGACTGGTTTGTGATGGATATGCTCGTGCCGAGGTTTTGTCCCAAGTTGGCCGCCACCTCCTTGGCAGCGTTCGCCTCCATCGAGCCTGGGATGAAGATGCCCTCCTGTCCGTCATTGTCGTACACGGCAAGCTCCACGGGAATGATGATGCCGTCGTGCTCCACCTGTATGATTCCGATGCCGAGCCTTTCGCCCTGTATGCGCCCCTCGCCCGTGACAAGGGAGTTGCGGGGAAGGACATACCTGCCGACACGCATCGGCTCCAAAAGCCGTAGCCTCACACTCTGGCCGCTTCTTATGGTCTGGTCGCCGTGTACGCAGGCCCGGATGGTGTTTCTTGTATGCCCGTCAGCCGTCTTTCCCACGGCGGTATGGAATCCAGCATGTCCGGTCTGTGCCAACAATACAGAATCACTGACGGGTTGCGGAAGCGATGACACCACCGGTGTGGAGACCTGTCCCACGGGAACGGCTCTTGCCTTCCTGCCGTTGGCGGCAGGTTCGGTTTCTTCCCGTTTTTCCGTACCTGCGCCATCCTTGCCCGGCGTATATTTGGCGGCCAGTTCGTAAGATTTTTCCAGCAATGCTACCTGCTCCTCGTAGGTCATCTGTGCGGGTTGCTGTACCGCGGCAGCCTGCTTCAACTGCTCCACCTCGGCTTTCAATGCCTCCTTTTCGGGGTCTTCTCTCGGTGCCTCATAGAAACTGCCGAGCGTGGCGTTGATATCGTTATAGGCGGATGTGGACGAAGATATGGCCCCATTCCTGCGGTTTCCACTGCCACGATAGGATGATGCACTTTCGGATTCCCGCTCCTGCGGTATTTCCACGACAGGACTGCTTGTTTCATTCTGCCTGTTTTCATCGGCAAGCGCGGAGAAATCCTCCAGCGTGCGCATCTTCTCTTCCTGCCTGCGTTTCATGTCCGCCTGCTCGTAGGCGGCAATCTTGTCCGCCTCGATACCTGCCCCTCTCGGGTCGGGCAGTTCGGAATTGAAACCGGCATTCTTTTCCTCCCTCTGCCGTTCCTCCTTGGACGGCGCGAAAATCAGCCACATGCAGCCGACAAACAGGAGGAACATTCCGGCAAAAACCAGGTATTTCCTGATTTCCTGCCTCTGTCTCAATTTGTTTGCATCGTTACTCATTGTCTTCTTTGTTGAACTGGTTAAAAAACTCTTCCATCTCGCGGATTTTACTGTCCGTAAGGGTGTCCGCCGGAATAAAGTCCGGGATATCCAGCGGGGTTATCTCGATGACCTCACGTTTGACGTCTTCCCGTCCAATGTCGTATATGGCGCGGAAAATCATGTAGAAATTCCCCAGCGCGAACAGGACAGTCAGCATGACGATGGTCATTACTCTCTTTTCCGGACTCAGCCCGGCGCAGGCACCGCGCAGTTTTTCTTCGGCCAAGTCCCTGATTTTTACAAACATCTTTTTCATACATTCAAAATTTAACGGTCATATACTCTGATGTCCCTGTTTTCCACCACCCGGAAGGCTTCGAGGATGAAGCCGTGCGGATTGTTGTCGCTGCGGGTGGAGTTGAGCAGCCTGCCCCGCGTGACGAGGCTGCGCTCCGTCACGCTCTTCTCCCGGATGATGGAGAGGCGGGCATACGTCACCACCTCATACGGGTAGGTGTTGAAGTCGCATTTCACGCTGTCAATCCCGATGCGCTGGCTCATGTTGCCGGAGATGACCCGGTTGTAGTAACCCTGCTCCGCCAGATCCCGGTAATGGGCATAGGCGGAGCGGTCGCTCAGGAACATGGCACGCTGGATATTGCCCTCAATCGCACTCTTGTCAGGAGCCAGCGAGAAAAAGAGTTCATGGAAGCGTCTGACATGCTCCCTTGCCTCCACGGGACGGTTCTGCTCCAGGTCCTGCGAGAGGGCGAGCATGAGCGACTTCCCCTCGTCCAGCACATAGATTTTCTGCCTCTGCGCCTCGGCAAAGCCGTATGCCTTCCACACCGAATATCCCACAAGCAGGGTACACGCGCAGAGATAGACGATACCGAACAGGCGCAGTTGCCTGAAACAGGTTTCGATGTTCTTTAATGATTTGAATTCCATTCCAATGTCGTTTTAAGATGGTTATTACTATTTGATGAGCCTTCCTGCGATGTTGCCTACCGCCGCACCGCCGGCTCCTGCCACCACGGAACCGGTCTTGGATGCCGTCTGGGTCACATTCTTGCCGTAATTGCCGGCACCGCCTCCTGCCTGGATAATCCAGTTGGCCACTGTCGGGATGGTGAAATACCCGATGATGCCGATAATCAGAAAAGTGATGTAAACCCCGTTGGAGCCGTCCGGGATGAAGTTCGGGTCGGAAAGCTGTTCGATGTCCTGCCGGAGCATCAACACCTGTATCCGTGCCAGGACACTGCTGAAGAGGTCACTCACCGGAAGCCACAGGTAGATGCTGATATAGCGGACGAACCACTGGCTGAGCGAGGCCTGGAAACCGTCCCAGCAGGACAGGGCGAACGAAATCGGTCCCAGTATCGAAAGCACGATCAGGAAGAATGTCCGCAGCGTGTCGATGACAAGGGCGGCAGCATTGAACATGAGTTCCAGCAGTTCGCGGAAGAAATTCTGCACCGCCTTCTTCATGTTGTACATCGCCCGGTCCACATACATCCCGCAGGCTTCTATCGCGTCCATCACCCCCAGTTCGTCCAGTTTGTTGTCGAAGGATTCCTTGTCGACCAGGTAGGCCGTCTCGGGATTGCGCTTCATCGCCTCGAACTCCAGCCTGTCCTTCTGTGTCCGGTACTCGTTCATGTCGAAGGTCTGTGCCTCCAGTATCGAGTGTGTCCCTTTCACGATGGGCGACATGACACTGTTCAGCGTGCCCAGCACGATGGTCGGGAAAAACATGATACATAACCCCAATGCGAACGGACGGAGAAGGGGAAAGACATCCACGGGTTCCGCCCTTGCCAATGACTGCCATACCCGGTAGGCCACATAGAACAGGGCGCCCAGCCCCGCGAGACCTTTCGCCACGCCCGTCATCTGCGAGCAGAGCGGCATCATATCCGTGTAGAGGTTTTGCAGGATCTGATGCAGGTTGTCGAAATTTATTGCCAACAATACCATAAGCGAATCGGATTAGGGATTACCAGTAACGTTCATTCGGTGAGCCGTAAAGGGCCATCACACGGTCCAGGTCGTTCCGTTTCTTGGCACGCAGGTAGGAAACGCCGATGTTCTTGTTGGTGTAATATTGCACCAGGCTGCGATATTGCAGCATATCGGTGTAGCAGCGGTCGATGATATCCATCCGCTCCTTGTCGTTCATCGAAAGTCCGTTCTCGTTGACCACCGTTTTCAGGTCGTTCAGCAGGTGTGCGCTCTCTTCCAGCAACTTCGTGTAACCGATTGCAATGGCACTCAGCTCTTCCGGCGTGAAATAAGGGTCGCTGAGCATACGCTCGAAACTGTTCACGTAGATATCCGTGATGTCGCCGACCATGAGTATGGTCTGCTGCACCTTACGTGCATCGCGGACAAGGTTCTTGATCTTGCGGAGTCCATCGTAATACTCCTTGCCCTGTTTATAAATCTTCACTGTCTCCTGAAAATTGTTGAGCATGTTGCTCGCGGTGGAAGACGTGTGAACGATATTCTTGGCGGCATTGATGATGCCCTGGGCAAGATTGCCGGGGTCACTCACGACCCATTGAGCTTTCGCTGTAAGGCTGATGAAGAAACAGCCCATACACAGCATGAGGATTTTCTTTTTCATGATGTAACTGTTTTAATTGGTTAATAAAATTTGTTGAAAGTCAGAGTCCCATTTTCCGCTTTTTGGACGGCGGATTACGGAGAATAGGTTTGTGCGTCTGTCTCGGACGGTCTGTTTCTGCCGCTTTTTCCTTTCCTTGCCTGACCGAAGCGAAAAGCTCATCGGCATACGGTCTGCGTCCTGTCATCTTCACAAACCTGGCATCCAGTTCCCGATATGCTTTCTCCGCTTGACAGGAGCGTTCCGTGGCAGAGGCATTTTTGTCTATGCCGTACTTGACGAGAAAGGCAGGAGTGATATGGAGGATGTCATGGACGGAATCCGGCAAGGCGGCAATCTGTCCCAACTTCTCCAGTTCCTCGTTCATCTTGTCGAGATACGGTGTCGGAGGTTTACCGCACAAACTCTCAAAGACCTTTTCGACTGTGCGGGTCAGCCTTGCATCCACTTCCAGAATATCAGGAACTTCACCGGTTTCTCTTTTCCGCTTGTATTCATCGGGAGCCAACTCTTCAAGTTGACGGAAGAGTTGGTAATCCTCTGTAAATCCGTAATGGTCACAAATGGGTTTCGGAATGTCCCAATTCTGCATCAATGACCAATAAAGGGACGAGATGACTTCCTCGCGTTTCCTCTGGTCTGATTCCAAATCGCTATACATACTTGTGATTTTTAGATGGTTTATAAGATGTTCTTCTCACGTTTGCTCTCCGCCAACTGCTTGATGGCAAGCTCGATATTGCCACCTAACTTTTCGGAAAGACGGAACAGTTCCAGCTTTTCCGTTTCCTCAGTCGTGTAGCAATAATACTCTTCAAGTGATACCTCGGTGGCATAGACCGCCGATTGTGTACCTCCCAGACCAATCCAGACCTCCTTGTACTTTCGGGAAGGATTGTTCGCCATGTTGATGGAAAGAATTTGCGCACGTTCCTTGTCGGTCAGACCGAGCAACGCCTGTATCTCATCGAACTTGTTCATGTACTTGCGCTGGTCAAGGAGAATCTTGCAGTCGCTGTTGTTGATGATGGTACTCTTGACAATCGGAGACGAAATGATATCCTCGACCTCCTGCGTGACAACGACGGCCTCGCCAAAGAACTTTCTGACGGTCTTAAAGAGATACTTCAGATATTCCGCCATGCCCTCCTTGCTGATGGCTTTCCAGGCTTCTTCCAACAATATCATCTTGCGGATACCTTTCAATTTCCTCATCTTGTTGATGAAGGTTTCCATGATGATAATGGTCACAATCGGAAACAAGACCTTGTTGTCTTTGATATTATCTAACTCAAAGACAATGAAGTGTTTACCAAGCAAATCAAGCTGTTTGTCGGAATTGAGCAGGTAGTCATACTCGCCGCCTCGGTAGTAAGGCTCAAGCACGTTCAGGAAGTTAAATACATCAAAATCCTTCTCGCGGGTGCGCTTCTCTCTTAGGATGTCTTGATACTCGTCACGGATGAACTCGTAAAAAGTATTGAAGGAAGGTTTGATGCTTCTGTCCTTGCGGATACTTTCTAAAAAGAGGTTCACGGCATTGGAAAGCGCCACCTCTTCGGCCCTCGTGGGCGGTTCGTCTTCACGTTTCCACAAAGTGAGAATGAGCGTCTTGATGGATTCCTTCTTTTCGATGTCGAACACACCGTCCTCCACATAGAAAGGATTGAAGGCTATCGGGTCTTCTTCCTTATAGGTGAAGTAGATGCCGTCCTCACCGTGTGTCCGCGCATGGATAAGGTTGCACAATCCCTGATAGGAGTTGCCGGTATCCACCAGCAGCACATGGGTTCCCTGTTCATAATATTGGCGCACCATGTGGTTGGTGAAGAATGACTTGCCCGAGCCGGACGGTCCGAGGATAAATTTGTTACGGTTGGTAATCGTGCCGTTCTTCATCGGCAGGTCGGAAATATCCAGATGGACGGGCTTACCCGTCAGCCGGTCCACCATTCGGATACCGAACGGCGAGAGCGAGTCCTTGTAGGAGGTCTCTCCGATGAACAGGCATAACGCCTGCTCGATGAAGGTGTGGAAACTCTCCTCGAACGGGAAATCACCGGCATTGCCGGGTATCGCCGCCCAGAACAGCGTCGGCACATCCACCGTGTTGTGGCGCGGCTTCGCCTCCATGAGTGCCAGCTGGCTGCCGACATCGTTCTTGATGCGCTTGAGTTTTTCCCGGTCATCGCTCCATGCCATGACGTTGCAGTGTGCCCGGATAGAAGTCAGCCCCTTGCTGTGCGCCTCGTTCAGGTATTCCTCGATCCATTCGCGGTTGATCTGGTTGGAACGGCTGTAACGGGAAAGCGAGTGCATGTTCCTCGCGGTCTGCTCGAACTTGCGCAGGCTCTCCGCCGAATCGTCGATGAAGAGGTACTGGTTCACGACATGGTTGCATGTGAGCAGGATGCCTATCGGCGCGGCGAAGGAGAGGCGGCAGTCGCTCCGGTCGGTAGACAACCGTTCGTAGCGGCAGTCGGTAGCCACGTTTGAGGGCAGGTCCTCCGGGTCGGAAAGGGTGTGCAGGCAGAGATAGTTGTCGCCTATCTTCATCTCCCCGGCACCGAGTGACAGGTCCTGCAAACAGGCGGTATCCTCCTGCGAGAGCGAGAAGTATTTCTCGATGATTCCCGCCGAGGTGTCCGTTCCCGTGATTTCCTCATCCGTCAGGCGTGTCATACGGAGCAGACCGCTGTCGTTGACGATACGCTCGAACTGCTCACAGCTCTCCATAAAACGGGTGACGGTCTCCCTGTCCGTCATTTCCTTCGGGATGATGAAATTCCGCGTGAGGGCGTTGAAGCTGCTGGTCGTACGACTACGCTCCTTGGTCGTCTTGGTCAGGAACAGGTAGCAGGTGTGCTGCAAATACGGGCGTTCGTTGAAATGCCGCTCGAAGCTGCGGCTGAGAAAACTCAGGTCGTCCTTGCAGATGTCGGGACGGTAGCTTTCCTCGATGAAGAAGTCCTGCTTGTGCACGATGCTGTAGTTCGGCAGTACCTTGACCGCTTTCGCCCAGGTCGAATGGACGGCCTCGTATTCCGCCTTCGTGAGCGTGAAAAGTTCGGGCAGCTCCACCCTGTAGGCCACGGTAATGTCCGCGTCCTTGCTGACGATGCACCCGTGCTCCACCGAGAGCAACGGGAATTTGCTTTCCAGCGTCGCTGTTTTCATTACGTTTCTCATACTTTTCTTTTTTTGGAGGTTGGAGAAATCAACCGAAGGAACTTCCTCCGGTTGATGATGTAGCGAGGATGGCTACGCAGCGCGTGGAGTTTCATAAGCCCCCATTCGCCGTACTTCGTGTTCATTCGGAATGTCGCCCAGACAAGCACCGAAGCGGAAACGACACCGAAACCGATGCAGACCCACTGGTCGATACCTGCCATGTACATGATGACGAACACCACGAACAGGGCGAGCAGCCCGCCCACGAAGACGAACAGGTACTGGCTCTTGAGCCCCTTGAACTCCGGGCTGCGGCCTATCCCTTTGTTGACCGGATACTTCGCCATGTTACAGGAAGAATGAGCGTAAGATGGTGGCGGCTACGATAAGGAAGATACATGCGCCGAACCAGCTGGCGGCTGTCTTGCTCGTGTCGGGGTCGCCCGACGAGAACTTGGAATAGACCTTCACGCCCCCGATCAGGCCGACGACGGCTCCGATGGCGTAAATCAACTTGGTGCCGGGGTCGAAATACGAGGTGACCATGTTGGTGGCTTCCGTAATGCCGCCGATACCGTTACCCTGGGCGAAAGCCCCGACTGTCGCAAACAGCATGAAAGCTGCCGAAAAGAATCTCTTTTTCATGTGTCGAAAATTTTAATTGGTGAGACAAAAAATCATTTCGACAGCGAATATATAGCGTTTAATTCATTGATTTACAAACCTTACGATGTGTGTCATCGTATGTCATCACGTTACATCGGCAGGGATTTTCCAAACGATAGAAAAGAGGATTTTGGGCAGCGGGTGGAAGGAAAAGGCGGAAGATAAAAAACGGCCACTCTCCATGAAGAATGAGAAAGCGGCAACATGTCCGAATCACAAAAAAGCGAAGCCTGAAAACCGGGCGGCTTTCAGACTTCGCTTCATGTCATGTGAACGCTGTTTACTCTGCTGCGGAATCGGAAGAGAGGGCACGCTGTTTCCTCCGTTCCTCCTTTTTCTCTTTTTGCAGCTTCTTCTTGGCTTCCATTTCCTTCTGAATCTGTTTCAGCGGCTTGACCGTTTCCGGTTCCTCACGCTTGAACCGCTTGAAATAGATGTGCTCTATAAACTGCGAAAGCGGCGCTTTCCACGGTTCCTGCTTGTGGTTGTCTATCTTTCCGAGCTTGTCGGGGTTCAATCCCAGTTCACGGGCCATCTGCACCTGTTTGTCGGAAAGGCGGTGGCATTTCTGCGCCACCATCCATTTCTCCAATATCGCTTTTGTCACTGCCATAATCATTCATTTTTTGCAAAGGTACGAATCCTGCCATTATGATAACGATATGGCTATTTGAATTTTATCCGATGATAGTTTCTGAAAATGAAAAGGCACACCGATATCACATCGACATGCCCCAAACTATGACAGCAAAAAGAAACAATTAAACGAATTTATCTATGTTGAAAGCCTCCACCTTCTTGGATGTGGCCTTTCGTTTTGCCAACGGTCTGCCCGTTTCATCCAGATATTCGTTGAGCAAAGACTCTATTTTCTGCTGACAGCCGATTTCATTTTCCAGAAGGTTCAATATTTCCGTACCGGATAACTTGTGATAAATTGTCATGCTCGCACGGAAATCTTTCTGTTCATCCCCGGTTTCAGAAGTCAGCACTTCCACTACATTGTTCATTTCCTCGAATGTCATTGCCGTGTTGAATTCAGGGTCAGGTTCGGAATTAACAGGAGCCATCAATGCTTCCATTTCCTCTTTGGCCAGCCCTCTGTTCTCATGCGCCACATCTTCCGGACTGATTTCTTCATCTTCCTCTATGGGTTCCTTAACCAATGGTTCGGAACGTGTAGGGGTTTTTCTTGCCACTTCCGGGTCTTCCAAATAGACAATCTTGGTCTTGCCGATAACATCGTTATCGTCCGCCGGAGATGACCGCGCTACTGTTCCGTGGCTCTCTTGCGCCACTTTTGTTTCCGTCACCTTTTTCTTACGCCTTGCCTTTTTTCTGGCTTTTTCCGCCTTCTTTTCCCGGTATATCCGATACTCTTTACGGCATTTCCATAACTTGATACGGGCTATACGCATCATACGGCAGACCTTCTCCCATGCGTCATACATTTGCCGGCTGAAGATGAATATCCACAACTGGTAAAAGATAAAGGCTGTGCACAAGGCTTTGACAGTGAAATGAATTTTAGTTTCCATAATCAGCTTTCTTTTCTTTGTACAACTTTATAATCTCCGGTTTGCACTTTTCCAAATGCTCGTTCACTATATTATTGATATAGCCGGATATGCTCGCTTTGGGTTCGATGACCAGAAGCAACTGCTTGATCAGGCTGACATTCTCCTGCTCGATACAGACATGTGCCCGCTTTGCCAAAGGTTTACAAGTAAGGTATTTTTCTTTGTAAATGGCACACTGCTTATCAATGCCGGGTGGCTCTTCCTTTTTTTCAGGATGATTTTCCGGTTTTGTATCCTTTCGGTTCAAACCGGATTTTTTGCCGAAAGTCATTTGTAAAAGCCTTGCAGAAGCATGAATGGCTGTTACTACTAAAAGGAATACCGCAGTACCGCTGACAACGGTAGTCAAAATGTCAAAAGACTGTTCCATAATCATTTCTTGTATAAAGGTTCATTATTGATTTGATTGTGATAGAGGCTGTCTATTTCCTCCTGGTATTGTTCTATATGGGCGGTCAGTACATCATCAATGTATTTTGACATGCTGACCTTGGGGGCTACAACCGACAGGAACTTCTGTATGAACAGGTAATTGTTGATACCTATATAAGCCTGCTGCCTTTGCAGAACATTTCCTCTCATGAGGAACTGCTTGCGGTACGAATCCGTACCGTCTTTCCGTCTCTTTTGTCTGCCGGTGCTTTTCTCGGCAGGTACAGGTTCGGGATTTCCCGATCCGCACTCATTCCTGTCGGATTCATCAGTGGTCATTGCATCATCCACGGATATGTCTTCTTTCCCATAATTGGGTATATCCCCGGCCATAATGCCTCTGATCATCTCTTCATTCACGGTTACTTGTTTCTTTGCCATGGTATTTATAGTTTTAATTTTGTCAATAGTTCTTCTGCCAGCTCTGCCAGTCCGCTTCCCTTCAACAGTTTGGCGGGAGGCGGAAACAGGGTGCAACGGAAATAGTTCCGGGTAGCCAAGGACAGTTCCTTGTTGTAGCGGTTGGTCTCCGGGATGACGGTATCTAATACCGTAAACTCCAATTTTTGCAGGATGATATTGTATGCATCAAAGACCTCCGTGGAAGCACGGGTATCCTTACGGGTCCAAAAAAAGAGGAATTTCTGCAATGGAGTATCCTTATTCGCTTTGGCATAGTCCCAAACAGTGGTGGAGAACGAGAGGCTGCTCTGCATTACAATACGGTCGGGAATAATCGGTGTAATCACATAGTCCATATTCACGATGGTGTTGATCACGCCCGAAGAGTTCACGGTTCCGGGTAAATCCACGACAATCAAGTCGTAGTCCCCATTTTTCTTCAGTTTTTCAGCCGCATCACGGGCGTTCTCCGCTTTTGAGCCGACAATCGTGTAGGCTTTCTTATTGATGCGCTCATATTGGGAAACCATCAGTTGCTTGAAATACTCGCTATGCTCAACGGTGCGCATATCCCTTTCTTTCATACGTACCAGGCTGTACTGCGGATAATCGCAGTCGATGACAGCCACGTTCAGTCCTTTCAGGTAATGATAATACCCGGCGAGCATAATCGTCATGGTCGATTTGCCGACTCCGCCTTTCTGGTTGCAAACGGCAACTAAAACTGTGTCTTTTTTCATTGCTTTTCTTTTTTATATTAAACATCAATTGGTTTCAGTCTTTCAGTCAGTAATGAATGACCGGACATGTGCCGTAATACGGTCTTTACTCCATTCAGTCCGACGGTCATTACTGCACGTCACAAGTCTGTCACTCATACATTCCTTACTGCCTGTGTGCGGTACTCCATTCGTGCATTATTCCAGTCATCCATTCACTCATTCGGACAGTCAGTAAGTAAGTGGTTCAGGCACTCTTTACTGCACATGTTCCGTCGTTCACGCTGCAAATAAAAGGGTATTTTTTCATACCGGCACTATGTTTCAAGGGAGGTGACGACCTGTGTCATCGTTTGTCATCACGTTACATATAACTCGCTATTTTACAGTAGTATATACCGCCGTAACTTTGCACCGACAACGGAACGGATACCGCTGCGGGGCTTTCCCGAAGCCGAAGAATGAGGCCGGAGGGTCAAACACAATTTGACGGAAGGAAAATTCATGTTCAAGCGAACATAGCAAGTTGTGTTTTGAGGCACCCGAAATAAATTCGGGCACTCAAAACAACTTGCCACTCGCCTGGCGGCTCGGGAAGGATTCACTCCAAAGTCGTGAATCCGGGACAGAAGATTAGAAACTGAAAATATCAATGCGTATGGAAGAAAACAAGAGGAAAAAATCAAAAAAAGGAGTGGGTAGAAAACCAAAATCCGACCCTGCCGTGCATCGTTATGTAGTGCGGTTGAACTCGGAAGAGAACGGACGTTTTGACATTCAATTCCAGAAATCAGGATTAAAGGAACGCTCCAAGTTTATCAAGACAATAATTTTCGGTAAAGAAATCAAGGTGATAAAAATCGACAAGGCGCCAATGGACTACTACATGCGCCTGACCAATTTCTATCACCAGTTCCAGAGCATCGGCAACAACTACAACCAGACGGTGAAGGCTGTCAAGAACAACTTCGGGGAAAAACGTGCCTACGCCCTGCTACGCAATCTGGAAAAGGCGACGATAGATCTGGTGCTGCTGAGCAAGCGGATTATCCTACTGACCCGTGAATTTGAGGATGCCTATCTGATAAAGAGGAAAAGGGAGGAGGAATGACATGGTGGCGAAAATCAACAGAGGTGTCTCGCTCTACGGAGCAATCACCTACAACCAGCAGAAAGTGAATGACACCACCGCGCGTATCATTGCGGGAAACCGTATGATTACCGATGTGGCAGGCAATCCGGAACGTGTCATGCAGCAGACCCTTTGGGCGTTTGAGAACTACCTCCTCGCCAACAAGAACACGGAAAAGCCCATCCTGCATATTTCCCTGAACCCTTCTGTGGATGACCGCCTCTCGGACGCTCAATTCGCGGAACTGGCAAAGGAATACATGCAGAAAATGGGGTACGGCGACCAGCCCTACATTGTATATGTACACGAGGATATAGACCGGAGGCATATTCATATCGTCTCCACCTGCGTGAACGAGAAAGGGGAAAAGATAGACGACGCCTACGAGTGGAACCGCTCGATGAAAGCCTGCCGGGAGCTGGAAAAGAAATTCGGGTTGATGCAGGTGGAGGACAAGCGGAAGGAGTTGCTGGAACCGTACATGAAGAAGGCGGACTACCAAAGCGGTGATGTGAAACGGCAGGTTTCCAATATCGTGAAGAGCGTGTTCGGCACGTATCGTTTCCAGTCTTTCGGCGAGTACAGTGCCTTGCTCTCCTGTTTCAACATCGAGGCGAAACAGGTCAGGGGTGAGTTCGATGGTACGCCTTATAACGGCATCGTCTATACCATGACTGATGATATGGGCAAGCCGGTATGTACGCCGGTCAAATCTTCCCTTATTGGGAAACGGTACGGTTACGAGGGATTGGAAAAGCGTATCGTGTACAACGCCCGTGAATACCGGAACAAGAAATGGCAACCGAAGATACGGAACGAGGTGGCACTTGCCATGCACGGATGCCGTGGAGACAGGGACGAGTTCGTCCGTCTGCTTGCTGGAAAAGGCATTGATGCGGTATTCCGCGAAAATGACGAGGGACGTATCTATGGAGCGACTTTCATCGACCACAAGAACCGGGAGGTGTACAACGGCTCCCGGCTCGGCAAGGAGTTCTCGGCAAATGCCTTCGAGCGGCTGTTCAACAGTCCGGTCAATATTCCCGATTTGGACGCGCCTATGCCTGACCTTGACCGGCAAGGCGTTTTCTCCTCCGAAATGGAAAGCTCCATCGAACAGGCTTTCGGAATCTTTGGCATTGACGCCAACGGTCCCGACCCGCAGGAAGAGGCTCTTGCCCGCAGGCTGCAACGCAAGAAGAAAAAGAAACGCCGCTCCCACGGAATATCCTGATTACAGAATTTATAAACGAACCATTAAAATTATATCATTATGCAACAAGAAGATGATTTGAGGGGACTGGCCAAGGTCATGGAGTTCATGCGTGCCATATCCATCGTATTTATTGTCATCCACGTCTATTGGTACTGCTACCGTTCATTCGTGGATATGGGTATCAATATCGGTGTAGTCGACAGGATACTCCTGAATTTCCAGAGGACAGCGGGGCTTTTCAGCAACCTGCTCATTACAAAAGTATTTGCCGTCATATTCCTTGCCCTATCGTGTTTGGGAACAAAAGGCGTAAAGAATCAAAAGATGACATGGCAGAAAATATATGCCTCTTTCCTTGCCGGACTGGTACTGTTTTTCATGAACTGGTGGATGCTCGACCTGCCGTTCAGTCCGATGGTCAATGCCGCCTTGTACACGGCAACGCTTACTGCCGGGTATATCCTGCTGCTGATGTCGGGCGTGTGGATAAGCCGGATGCTGAAACACAACCTCATGGAGGACGTGTTTAACACCGTCAACGAGAGTTTCATGCAGGAGACACGGCTCATGGAGAACGAGTATTCCGTGAATCTGCCGACAAAGTTTGTCTATCAAGGTCGGGAATGGGACGGTTGGATCAATATAATCAATCCGTTTCGTGCTTCCATTGTGTTGGGAACGCCCGGATCGGGAAAGAGTTATGCCGTGGTGAATAATTATATCAAACAGCAGATTTCCAAAGGTTTCGCACTTTATCTATATGATTATAAATTCGATGACCTCTCCGTCATAGCCTATAACGAGTTGCTGAAGAACCTGGATAAATACAAGGTAAAGCCGGAGTTCTATGTGATAAATTTCGATGACCCGAGGCGTAGCCATCGTTGTAACCCAATCAACCCGAAATTCATGGTGGATATCAGCGATGCCTACGAATCGGCATACACGATACTCTTAAATTTGAACAAGACATGGATACAGAAACAGGGTGATTTCTTCGTGGAATCCCCGATTATTCTTTTGGCGGCTATTATATGGTATTTGCGCATCTACCAGGACGGAAAATACTGCACGTTCCCTCACGCGATAGAATTTCTGAACAAGCCGTATGCCGATATTTTTACCATTCTTACCTCGTATCCGTCTTTGGAAAACTACCTTTCCCCGTTCATGGACGCCTGGCAAGGGGGCGCACAAGACCAGTTGCAAGGCCAGATAGCAAGTGCGAAAATCCCGCTTTCAAGGATGATTTCCCCACAGCTTTACTGGGTGATGACCGGCGATGATTTCACACTCGACTTGAACAATCCCGAACACCCTAAAATCCTGTGTGTCGGCAACAATCCCGACAGGCAGAACATCTATTCCGCAGCCCTCGGATTGTATAACAGCCGTATCGTGAAATTAGTGAACAAGAAGGGACAACTGAAGTCTTCCATCATCATAGACGAGCTGCCCACGATTTACTTTCGCGGTATCGACAATCTCATTGCCACCGCACGAAGCAACAAGGTGGCGGTCTGTCTCGGATTCCAGGACTTCTCTCAGCTGACACGTGACTACGGTGAAAAAGAGGCGAAGGTGATCCAAAATACGGTAGGTAACATCTTCAGCGGGCAGGTTGTGGGAGAAACGGCCAAGAACCTTTCAGAACGCTTCGGCAAGATACTCCAGCAGCGACAGTCCATCTCCATCAACCGTCAGGACACCTCCACATCCATAAACACGCAGATGGATTCCCTCATTCCGGCATCGAAAATCGCCAACCTCTCACAGGGCACGTTCGTGGGTAGCGTGGCAGACAACTTCGGGGAAGAGATTGACCAAAAGATTTTCCATGCCCGCATTATTGTCGATAACGAAAAGGTGGCGGCTGAGACCAAAGCCTACAAGAAAATTCCCGTCATCAACGAGTTCAAGGATGCGGATGGCAACGATATCATGCAACAGCAGATAGACCGAAACTATTCCCAGATAAAAGCGGACGTGGTGCGGATAATCGAGGATGAGATAACCCGTATAAAGAACGACCCTGATTTGAAACACCTGATACCACAGGAAGAAAATGACAAGGATAATGAATAGCCATTGAAAGGCCGCTTTTTTATTTTAGCCTGCAAAGGTCGTCCCGTGCCTTTTGGATTGAGCAAGGTCGAGCCCTACGGGTTTTCGGGAAAATCTTCCGCGCTCCGCTTGCGGTATTTTCCCGAAAAGCCTTGCACAATCCGGCACGGAACGGTAAGGCAGGCAAGAAATAAAATACCGGCTCGCCGGTCGGAATTGTTTAACTAAAAAACAAGTTATGAGCAATACAAGAGTAGTCAATATCCGCAAGGAATATCTGGATCGCATGGAAAGAAATACAGAAGCAATCACCATTGACAAGACCTATTGGAAAGGGGTAGCTTATCCAATCAGGGAAATTCAGGTCGGCAATGACATTTTCAGGGTGTCAGTAAAAAGCCTGTACGATGAGTTGGTGAACGATATGCGTAACGGCATTTATGAGGCGATGGAAGCGAATGAGGAGATTGACGGATATTGCACGGATGAGGAACTATGCACACTGACCGATGATGACCTGTACAAAATGTGCTGTTGAAACAAAATGAAATTCAAACAATAAAAAATTAAAGGACATGAAAAAGAGGAGCAACTTCACACCGATGAAAAGATTCCATGAGATTCTTGACAATTACGGCCTGAAACTGATGGAAGTGGGAACCAACCACCTGAGAGTATTCTTTGGCAACCGGAAACTGTTCGACTACTATCCGCTGAGAATGAAATTGTTTGATTACAGACAGTGGCAGCAATTGACATACCCGTCAGTCATGGACGGTACGGACAAATGGGAAACGGAACTGGAAGGCATCATCAACAACCTTATGGTATCACAGCAATAAACATCGACATTATGAACAAGGAAAACAGACAGACGCTCGTTTGGGACAACATTCCCGAATGGGCGATTTTCGCATTGGAGTACGGCATCGAGGAAGAATTGTTTCTGCCGAATGAGGATTTGGAGATGATAAGCCGGTTCATCGGCGAGAATTTCCCGAACGGCTATACGATGAGTGTGGATTGGGAATCATGCACGGAGTTCAACCCACGTCCGGCATTCGGGAAATCGTGCAAGACTTACAAGGTGACTTTTGTAACAAACTAAAACTACCTGCTATGAGAAAGCTAACATTAAGCGAATACAATTCCATCCCGAAGGATTACCGAGGGATCTGGACCGTGGAGCGTTGGGACTTGCCGAATTGGGCGGAAATACGCGAAAAACACATGGGAAAGCGCACCATGATGGTATATGACAAGGGAACATGCCTGCTGGTGGAAGGACTCGGATTTGAAATCGTGGATGATAGTGCCTGGAAAAAGGCGGATGAAGTCAAGAAGGAAATAGGTAGTCATTTCCTGAAATTCTACTGTGAGCAGGGACGTGAACCTCATTATGCGGACTGCACTATCCGGTGGTGCGACACGCTGGAAACGGAAGAAGTGAGGATTGCGCTGGCTATGGATTCCGACAACGAAAAGGACGATGAGATATTCTTCTACTGCGACAGCTTGGAAGATTTGAAATCACTGGCGGACAAGGGCAAAGAGGATTTCATCATAGCCGGATGCATTGGTTTCGGGATATACGAAGAACTGTTACTAACAACTTAAAAACATCGGATATGAGAATCGAATGTCAGGGACATTATGAAAAGACCGTCAAGTATGCTGAGAGCATCGGTGACGAAACGCTGAATAAATGTATCGAGCGGCTCAAGCAATGGGAAGCCAATTCCAATGGCAGGTGCGAAATAGAATTGTACTATGATTCCTCGCCATATTCATTCGGTTTCGCGGAAGTGGCGAAAGATGGGACAAAAGGTGTTGTCGGAGGGCTGCTCTATCATGGCAAGCCGGACCGATCCTTTGCCGTAATGATTGGAGGACCGTTTCACGGGTGGAGCATACACACCTAAATTGTATAGTACCATACACAGTATTGAGTCAAAAAAGTGCAGAGGTAATCAGTTTATGATTACCTCTGCACTTTTTTGACTCGCTTTATTTTTAATGGCTGTTTCATGATTTCAAAAATCAGAAAACCAAAAATTCTTATTAACGAAATTAAAATTAAATTTTTGCAGAAAAACCACAAAATTCAACTATTAAATTCCTATATGGCAAATTTAGGTAACAGCAATATCTCTTTCTCGGGTGTGACTTTGATGGAAATGACTTGGGTAGGTTCCAGTTGGCAAGGTAGCAGTTTCATTTCACCAGATTGAATCAAAAGCGCATTGTCATTTAATTCACGTCCAAGTTTTTCTTCCCAATCATATATGACGAACATTCCCTTTCTAAAAAGTTCAACCCCGTCTTTGCTGTTTGTCACAATCAAACCATCTTTGCCGAACCTGACAGACCAGTCACAGCCATGTTCTTTATATTCAAATGTGCTGTCATAACTGACGGTTTCCTTGCCAATCAGCCTGCCGATAAGGATATCCACATTTGTATATGGATTTCTGTTGTAAACAGGTTCTTCCGTGTTCGCGTCACTTTCAGCCCTTAACCTGCAAGCATTGACCATCCCTTTCAACAGATTATCCTTGACAAGAGGGAATGTTGATTCTGAAGATTTGGTTTCCTGCCAATATCCTTGTTTTCTTGCGTAACCGTTTATGCAGTTCTTGCCGCCACAGTCTTTTTCGGGCTCTTTTCCAGTGCCGCATTCAAATATGTGTTTCTTGCCCCGGATCTTTTCCCCGCATTCCGTCTCATTGAAACAATAGTAAATGTACTCAAAATGGAGAAGCAGATAATATTCAAAGCTGCGGCTGGAAAATGCGATATTGACTTTCTTCCCGTCAATTACCTTATCGGCTTCAGCCAAGGCTTCTTCATGCTTCGGATGCTTGTCTTTGTCATAGACAGCCCAAGATTCGTCAACCCCTTCCGACAAGATTTGCCGTGCGTACAAGACCCACTTTAACGGTGGGGCTCCGGTTATTACCACATCTTCAGCGGCGTCTTTCCCTTCTGTCTTGATTTTGCGCTTTTTCCCTTTGTAACTGCCTCTGGGGGAATTATCCGTTTCTTCATCCTGTGGAATGTGAGGCTGTGGAATGGTGCGGACATCCATGCCGTCATTGTCTTTACAATACAGGTCGCACAGGCTCGTAAAGAATAGCGGCTCGGTCTTGTCCCCTTCGCACACTATCCTGATTACATAGTTGCTGTGACGTGTATTTTCGTTATTTCTTGCCATCCTCCACAAAGAGTTTTTCCAATGATTGCAATGAAGGCACTCCTCCAAATTTGTTGTTCAAATACCATTTGGCAAACAGGGTATCTTCCCTCACATCATCAAAGTCCGAAAGTGTGAACATTTCCGATACGCCGAACTTGTCTTTCTCCGTAAACCAGACCTGGTCCTTACGGATGGTATTTTGGTCAAGAAGGTTTACATCATGCGTAGTGAAAACCAACTGCGCATCCTTCTTGTTTATCCGTCCATTCCTGAATATATCAACAATCAACTGTGTAATGTAAGAGTGAAGACCGGAGTCCATCTCGTCCACAAAGAACGGACTGCCACTCTGCAACGCCTGCAATATATGGCAACCGATGATGAACAACGCCCTTGTTCCAAAGGATTCCTCCTTCAATGGCAAATCAGTCTTTCCGATGTTTTCGCCATCCTTGTATAACCCATGCTGGCTTGTTACTTCCACATCGCCGCTTCGCTTTTCCAATTGAAAATCTGCCAGTCCGGTATCCGCGAAAGCCAGAAATTCAGCAAGCATCTTCTTGTTGTCAGGACGGGAATAGAGCCACCTGAGTATTTCCTTGTCTTCCCCAAGTACGGTATCTTCATGGAAACCGTTGGAAATAACCATATCCGCCAAATACTTTGCGGCATTGGTTATAGGCTCGCAGGGCGTATCCTTCAAGAACTTTGAAATCAACAGCTGGTTCTTGAATACGTTGAACGGTTTGGACGTGGAAAGACTTGAACCGAACTTGATGGTGTCCGATTCCTTATCCTTCGGACGCAATGTGCGTTCATAAAGTAACGTCTGCTTGCCGTTAGGATAGGATATCAATGACTCAGATTCGATTTGCAGTCTGGAAAAACAGACTGCATACTTATACCTTACTCTTTGTGCAATAAACTCCATAGAAAATTCTATCGGTGCGTCTGCCGTTGCACTGTCGAATTTGAAAGGCTGGTACAAAGCGATATCTTCACCGACACGGTTATCCAGATTCAATACCCAACGCCTGAAACCGTACAGGAATTTTATAATGTTGGTCTTTCCTGAAGCGTTGGCACCAAAAATCAAGGAAATTTTCAATGCCTTTTTGTTACCCTCTGCTTTAGTTTCAACCTCACACAGATTTTCGACCTTTGCTTTTGAAGAGGTCGGTTCGGTTGTAAACGAGCATGTGCCCTTGAACGAACGATAATTCTTAAATTCTAAGTTTAATATCATAATTCTGCTACTTTTCTGCAAAAATAGCGTTTTAATTTCTTACAGACAACTTTTTTATCCGATTTTTGCGGATAATCCGTAAAAATAAGACTTAAATTTTGGATGTTCATTTCTAAGCCATGTTCATTAAAAATGAACAATACCATAAAAATGAATATGAAAAGTACCGCTTCCATGCAATGATTATGCGAAAGTAATGATTTTCTGACTATTTATATGCACCCGTTACACTTTTCCATATCATGCAAGAGCTTGTTTCCATATTCTTCTATAAATAACCATCCTAAGTCACGCTTCACTCCCTAAGTCCCTTTGAGAAGATAACTCGGAGGACGATACCTTTCACGTTCAGGCCTCCGGTTTTCGTGCAAAAAATTCCCTACGGTAATTTTTCTTCGAAAAAACGTTCCGGTATCGCCGTCCGAGTTGGGTAAAAAGGTCGGGACTTAGCAAGCGAAGCGACCTACGACGCATAGAACAAGGTCAAGACAAAACCTGACGGGAGTACTTTATAAAATTCAGACCGTCCCAATTGGGACATCTATCCTATCATAAATCCTTTTCCTTTCGGCCGCCTGTCTTATGAGAAATACAAGGAAGTAGGGACAAAAGCAGCTCGCTCTCAACTCTGCATAATACAGGTTTTCTTTTTCCCTCTTCGTCCCTTTCCCTGCTTCGGTTTCTCTCTGCCTTCCCGTACCTTGTGGCCCGCCCTTTTCCCTCTGTTTTTTCCCTTTTTCGTTTTCGTGCTGTCATCCTGCGGTGAAACGTGATGACAAGTGATGTAATGTGTAGTTCAACTAATTATAAATCAATTATTTATCAAATTTTGCTATATATATTTGCGGTGACAATAGTAGTTATCAACTCTAAAAACTCAAAGTTATGGCAAAGAAAAATGTTAGGGACGAACCCCTGAAGCCGCAAGTGACCGAGAACGAACAGATGAGTGACATCGTGTTCATCCTCGACAAGATGGAACTGATTTTACAGGCGGTGTCAAAAATCGGGAAGGACGGGAAATACAGCACCGTTCCGGCGGACAAGGAACACAGCAACTCCTTCCTGAAAATCGACCGGTACGCCAACATGTTCGAGAACTTCATCAAGAATTTCTGGAGCCAGCTCAAAGACCCGACCCGTTTCGGTATCCTCTCCGTCAAGGCGGACACGCTGGACAGCCCGGAAGTAAAGCAGGCCATCGAAGACCTCGCCGCCGGAAAGCAGACAAAAGCCGTGGAAGACTTCCTCAAAAAATACGAAATCGTTCCACGCGACAAGGAAAACCAAAGTATCAACAATCAAAATCAAGAAGAAATGGCAAAGAAAAATGAGACACAGCAGCAGGCCGCACAGGGTGACGGCACGCAGCAGCCCAAGTACCGCTACAACGAGTCCATGATCAACTGGGAGGAACTGAAGAATTTCGGACTTTCCCGCGAGTACCTCATGGAGCGCGGACTACTTGACCAGATGCTGAAAGGCTACAAGACCAACCAGGTCGTGCCCATCAGCATGAATTTCGGCTCCGCCGTATTACGTACCGATGCACGACTGTCATTCCAGCAGTCCGTGGGAGGCCCTATCGTATTAGGTATCCACGGCATCCGCCAGAAACCCGAACTCGAACGCCCGTACTTCGGTCACATCTTCTCCGAAGAGGACAAGAAGAACCTGTTGGAGACAGGCAACATGGGACGTGTCGTGGAACTGAAAGGGCGCAACGGCGAATACATCCCTTCTTTCATAAGCATCGACAAGCTCACCAACGAGGTGGTCGCCATGCGCGCGGAAAACGCCTACATCCCGCAAGAAATCAAAGGTGTGAAACTGACCGACCAGGAAATCAACGACCTGCTGGAAGGCAAGAAAGTGTTCATCGAGGGCATGATTTCCAATAACGGCAAGGAGTTCGACGCCCACATCCAGGTCAACGCCGAACGCAGGGGCATCGAATACATCTTCGAGAACGACAAACTCTTCAACCGACAGTCGCTGGGCGGAGTGGAACTTACCAAGCAGCAGATTGAAGACCTCAATGCGGGCAAGGCCATCTTCGTGGAGGGGATGGAGCGCAAGGATGGTGAGTTGTTCTCCTCGTACGTCAAGTTGGACGAAGCCACGGGAAGACCCTCCTACACACGCTACAATCCCGATTCCCCGGAGGGAGCGCGTGAAATCTACATCCCGAATGAAATAGGCGGCGTGAAAATCACCGCCGAGGAACAGCAACAACTGCGCGAGGGCAAAGTCATCTTCCTCAACGACATGGTGAACCGCAAGGGCGAGGAGTTCTCCTCCTTCATCAAAGCGGACCTGGAGACGGGACGCCTGAGCTACTCACGCACACCGGACGGCTTCGAGCAGCGTGCCGAGTTCAAGATACCGGAAAAGGTATGGGACGTGAAGCTGACCCGGAACCAGCGTGCCGACCTCCAGAGCGGCAAGGCGGTACTGGTCGAGGGCATCAAAGGCTACGATGGAAAGACCATCTCGCAGTATGTCAAGGCGAACTTCAACCAGGGCAGGCTGGACTTCTACAACGAGAACCCGGACCGCAAGCGTGATGCATCGCAGCGCAACGTGGTGGCGAACGCTCAGAAGCAGGGACAGGAACAGGCTGGCCGCAAGTCCAAGGGGGCAAGCATAGCCTGAGCATGAATCAAAATGAATGTCAAATCAAAAAAAGCTGGAATATGAACGTGAACAATAAAAACAACACGCCATTCAAGGCGGAAGACGTAAACTGGGAAGAACTCGCGGGAATTGGTATCCTGAAGGACGAGTTGGAAATGTCGGGGGAACTTGACACGTTGCTCCGGGGAGAGAAGACGAGGGTGATGTCACTCAGCCTTGTGCTGCTGGGCGTGGACGTGGTGATGGACGCCACCCTGCAACTGGTGCGCAAGGACGGTGATGCACTGATCGAAATCCTCGGTGTCAAGCCGGTGGCATGACAAACGCACATCCTTTATAGCAAATTAAAAATGTCAAACCGCCGTTTCCCGTTTTCCGGTTCCGGTAGCGGGGAACGGCTTAAATTTTATCCGAACATGAAAGCAATCATAGCAGAAAAACCGAGTGTCGGCATAGATATAGCCCGTGTGGTCGGGGCTACCGACAAGAAGGACGGCTACTGTACAGGCAACGGCTATATGGTCACGTGGGCGTTGGGACACCTGGTGTCGCTCGCCATGCCCGGCGCGTATGGCTACACGAAAACCTCCGCCGAAGACCTCCCGATGCTACCGGACCCGTTCCGTCTGGTGTCCCGCCAGGTCAGGACGGACAAGGGAATGGTGACGGACATCGCCGCCGCCAAACAACTGAAAATCATCGACAGCGTGTTCGACCGGTGCGACAGCATCATCGTGGCTACCGACTGCGCCCGTGAAGGGGAACTTATCTTCCGCTGGATATATTCCTACTTAGGCTATACCAAACCGTTTCAACGCCTGTGGATATCCTCTCTCACCGACGAGGCCATCCGCGAGGGCTTGGCGAACCTCCGGGACGGCAGCGACTACGACAGCCTGTATGCCGCCGCTGACTGCCGGGCAAAGGCGGACTGGCTGGTGGGCATGAACGCAAGCCGCGCATTGGCGGTAGCCTCCGGCTCGGCGAACAACTCCATCGGGCGTGTGCAGACCCCGACGCTCGCCATGGTCTGTGCCCGCTTCAAGGAGAACCGGAATTTCGTCTCCACCCCTTACTGGCAGCTGCACCTCACGCTGAAACGGCAGGACGCGCACCGCATGTTCATCCACACGGAAGAGTTCAAGGAGAAGGATGCGGCAGAGGCGGCATACCGGAAAGTCACTTCCGGTTCTGTGGCGACAATCACCAAGGCGGAACGCAAGAGGACTTTCCAACAGGCTCCGCTTTTATATGACCTGACCGCGCTCCAGAAAGACTGCAATGTCCATTATGACCTGACAGCGGACAAGACCCTCTCCATCGCCCAATCGCTATACGAGAAGAAACTGATTTCCTATCCGAGGACAGGGAGTCGTTATATCCCCAAGGATGTCATGCGGCACATTCCTTCCTTGCTGGAGAAAATTTTTGCCATGCCGGAATTCAAGGAATACGGGCAGTCTTTCGACCTGTCAAACCTGAATAACCGCTGTGTGGACGACACGAAAGTGACCGACCACCACGCCCTGATTATAACGGGCATCGCACACGAAGGGCTGTCTGAGGCGGAATCAACTGTTTACACCATGATTGCCGGAAGGATGCTGGAATCCTTTTCACCACCATGCGAGAAGGAACTGCTGGTCATGGAATGTGCCTGCGAGGGAATGGCGTTCCGTTCCCGCTCTTCCTCCATCGTCAGACCGGGCTGGCGCGGCGTGTTCGCCAGAAAGGAGGACAGCGAGAAGGACGAGCCGGAACGTGACGGGGGAACGGCGGAGTTTGCCGAAGGCGAGGCCGTTCCGGTCATGGGACATGGATTGGCGCAGAAGAAGACCCTGCCCAAGCCGCTGTACACGGAAGCCACCCTGCTGGCTGCTATGGAGACCTGCGGGAAAAACATCACGGACGAACAGGCGAAGGAGGCCATCAAGGATTTGGGCATAGGCACACCCGCCACCCGTGCCGCCATCATTACCACCCTTGTCAAACGTGACTATATCGCCCGCTCCGGCAAAAGCATTATCCCGACCGAAAAAGGGATGTATATCTATGAGGCGGTGAAGGACATGCGTGTGGCGGACGTGGAACTGACGGGAAGCTGGGAGAAGACCCTGGCGCAGGTGGAGAGGCATACCCTCGATACGGAAACCTTCATGCAGTCCATCCGGGATTACACCCGCAGGGCAACCGCTGAGATCCTGCGCTTGGAGTTCCCGACCATGCAGGAAAAGTCATTCACCTGCCCCAAGTGCAAGACGGGGAAAATCATCCTCCGTTCCAAAATGGCCAGGTGCGACCATGACGGGTGCGGGCTGCTGGTGTTCCGCCGCATCCTGAACAAGGAACTGACCGACACCCACATGGAACAGCTTTTCTCCTCCGGCACCACCAGACTCATCAAGGGGTTCAAGGGGAAGAAAGGCGTACCGTTCGATGCCGCCGTCACCTTCGATGCGGAATACAACACGGTATTCTCGTTCCCGAAAACCGGGAACGGAAAGAAAAAATAACACCGTCATTCCAATTCGCGGGCAAAGGTAGCGCACCGCCTTTTTCCACCGGCAAGGTCAGGCCCTCCGGGTTTCGGGGAAAATCATCCTCGCGCCGCTCCGGTATTTTCCTCCGAAAACCTTGCCTGTGGAGGCGGTACGCATCCCGGCCCGTGAAATTGGAAAAGACTGTTTCACCCGTTAATACCGGAATGTCATGAAAACAAGGGAATATATCGACAAGATTCAAGCGAACAGATGGGTACGGACCATCGCATTGGGCTTTGCCGCCTTCATCGTGTTCAGTTATATGTACACACGGGGCATATCCCCCGTGTGGGCTGCGGTAGCCATCGTGTGTTTCAGGGGATTCTTCAGGTTCCTCTACCGGATAGCCTGCCTTCTGGTGGCTGCGGCCATACTTTTCTGCATACTCAGTTTTCTGGTATCCTGACAATATTTGACCATGAAACATAACTGCCATACAAAATCAAGTGGAACCTTACAGAACAGGGCTGTCTTCCGGGACGGCTCTTTTTGTTTTCCGCCCTCTGTGGAACCGGAAACCATAACGACAGGAATAAAAGGAAAAGGGATGAAAACACAGACTTGGCATACCGGAAACTACCGGGCAAAATTGGCAAATGCCTTTGTTCGGACGGCAAGGTCAAGCCTTGCGGTTTCGGAAAAAATCATCCTCGCCGGAGGCTTGCGGTATTTTTCCCGAAAATACAGCTATAAGATAGGAATAATTTAGGAATAAGCAACTTGCGCACTTTTTGCCACAAGTGAGGTAATGACTTGG
>PPYE01319748.1_pt1 | contig 62671 bp, 46 predicted proteins | sample 1559881 | NCBI WGS metagenome assembly PPYE01 (sample SAMN08240022, study PRJNA423297) | Human gut metagenome, whole genome shotgun sequencing project. | reverse complement strand
CACAGAGTCCAAAACTTTTTATATTTTGTCCCCCTATATTGTCTTTATGAGTTGCAAATAAACCATCACGTGCTTTTATTTTAGAATTACTTGTAACGGTAAGTAGTGTTGGTATTGCACCACAACTACATTTTAGAAAAGCATTATTCTTTAAATATTCCATATTATAAATTCTTAATTAGGTTAATTTTACTTCGTCACTTCCCGATATAATCACTTTCTTCCCACTATCAATCTTGTAGTTCCCGGATGCCGAATGTTTAGCTTTCTTCACTTCACTGCTAAAAGTGCCATCCACATTGATTCCATAATCTTCCTTTGTATGGGTATTTATATTATTTGCTTCCACAGTACGTGTTTTCACATTTTCCACCAACCCCTCCGTAACATTCACATTCATATTATTAGTCACATTGTAAGTTGCATTATTACTCACATTACAAGTTAAATCCTGCTCAATATTCAGAGTCATGTTTTTCCCATTAACGGTAATGTCATTAGGAGCGGTAATGTTTATATTTCCTTTCCCGTCCATATCCCAGGTATTACCACTTGGGTCTTCAATATGAAGAGACTTTTCATTATCATTAAATACGATTTGTATTCCGCTTCTTGTAAATATGCTTTTAGTTGTATTATTGCTTCCTCCTCCCGAACCATTTTGTCCGTGGAACATACTACCCATTACATAAGGCCGGTTAGGATCTCCAAATTCGAATCCGATCATTACCTGATCGCCAATCTCCGGTATAAACACTATTCCCCTGTTTTTCTGTACGCTATCACTGGAGCCGGCATCAGGTGTCATAACTCTAAGCCATGTTTCGCTAACCCTGTCCTGTGCAAAAGGAAATTCTACTTTTATCCTTCCTTGTCCTTTCGGATCATCATTTTTGATGACTGTTGCACATATAGAGTCAGCTACAGGCATTTTAATATTTGTTGCCGGGATGTGTTTTAATGAGGAGGGTATAGCTTCGAACTCGCCGGAATATCTATGATTTTGATCGATAATATGTTTTGCCTTTATCACAAGATATGTTCCAAGGTGTTTTGCCTGAGGCATATCTCCGGGCATTTTAATGGAAAGTTGTCTGCCAAGCCTTGCTACACAAGTTTTAGCACTGCCTTTTATATAAATTGCTTGCACTGCATTCGTGCTTTTCTCCCGGCTTACCAATTCATTTAACGATCCTTTGTCTTCAACTTTTACGGATAAGGGAGTTTTGACAGGACGCCCACCTAACGTTTCTCTACTTCTAGCTGTCGAGGAACTAATATATTCATTTGAATTTTCTACAGACGAAGGAGCTTCCTGTTCGATTGTGTTGTTTTGTTCCGGAAGATATTGATATCTTAGAAAATCATTTGTTAATAATCTGGAACCAAACTTAAAGCCGGTAATCTCTTCATCATACGTTACCTCTGTTGGCTTCCATTCATCATATTGTCCGAATACAATATCTCTCCCTGTATAGAAAAGGGTTTCTCCGGTTATGGCAGATAATCTTTGCAGGAATTCCCAGTCACTCTCCTGATATTGCATCAGGAAATCTATCACTCCGCTGTATGCAGGCTTGTTAACACAAGAAAAGCTTTTGTTTGTAGCGCCTGAAGTTACTTCATCAAATACCTGCATAAGGTTCATCCCGGAAAACACATCCAGCCTTTTTCCTCTCTCCAGCAAAATTGTGGGGCTCTTTCCCTCGATAATAAGAAACCCATGCTTGCCTTCCCGGGCTTCGTGGCTTACATCACAAATAATACCTCTGAATTCGTAAACATTTGAATTGTCAGCGCCTTGTAATAAATCAATATCTAAAACTTTACCAATTAATCCCATTTGCTCTAAAGGATTGCTCAGAAAACTTTTATTTATCCTGTCATAATCCAGAATTACCGTAAATGTGTGATGCTCTCCAAAAGATTGATGCAATTCGAGAGATACAAATTCTGTTTTTTCTCCTTCTATGTAAACATGTGCATTTGTAATGTGCTTCTCATTCAATAGATTAATCATGAATATAAATTCTTTAATTATTAAGATAGGATGTTTGTGTATATTTATAACTTTAGTTGTAGCAATGTTTCTTTTTTTAATATCTTTATAAAGATATATAATTATTGGCATATTGACAATAATTCTTTTTATAATTTGTATAGTAATAGGAAGAATAGAAATAAAAATAATAAAATTTATAATCCCTGTTATGCATAGAATCCTGAAATCTCCTTCCTCATTGAGATTATATTAAATGTAATTTTTATATCTTGTAAATATCTATAATAGTCTGTTTATTAGTTACTTTTATTCTGCTTTATATAACTTTATATTAGAATTGTACTTAATATTCTATTGTTTTATTTAGTTGGATTGAGATTTTGGCACAATAATTGTTTTGGTTCTAAAGAATATCTAGAATATATATTGTATTATTTCAATTAATCATTTTATTAACTTTAAAAAAGAATTTTATATGTCGTTACTTTATAATTTAATTTATAAGGGAAATCCCATGAATCCCGAAGAAGGAAAAAAGCTATATCTGGTGCTGAAAAGCCGCAGAATGGTGAGAATAGACGAGGTTACAAAGAAGATATCGGAGAAACTTAATATCCATGAAGACTTGTGTAGAAGCGTATTGAACTGCTGGAATAGGGTGTCGGTAGATTATCTAACCGAAGGCTGTACGGTAGAGTTAGGAAACGCGGGCTACGTGTATCTGACAGCTTCCAGCGAAGGAGTATATTCCGAAAAAGATGCAGGTAGTAAGCTGGTTAAAAATATAAGAGGTCATATAAACTTTAGCAAAACTTCTAAAGAAGCTTTCAACAAATGTGAGCTCGTAAATGTCGGTACCATGACAAGTGGTATAAATAAGAAGATCGATCAGGAGGAAGAAGAGATTTAAACACCTGGTGATCGTTTTTTGAATTACCTATAACGGTATATATTCAATTTGATATTATAAATGAAAGGTCTTCCTACGCGGAAGGCTTTTTTTATTTGCCGATAATTGAAACAGAATCTGTGTGATTTCATCCTATATACACCAAATCATTCGCCTATATACGTGAATAGTGCCGGCCTATATACGCGGATAGTATTGGCGTATATACGTGAATGACGTTGGCGTATATACATGAAATGAACGGTGTACTTATATGAAAGGTATTCATATATAAAGAAGAGTTTTCTTCCCTCTACTACTATTTTTTTAATAGCTTTAAATTGAAAATAGAATTTCTTTCCTTGTCTGCAAAATTGTCCGACTTCTATATGTCAAACTTGCAGTATGACAGTATGGCACTATAATAAAAAATCAGGCAGAAAAAGCTATAAAGTTTTTCTGCCTGATTCAAAAAAGATATTATATCGGATTATAATTATTCCAATGTGCTGAAATAATTATTCTATAATTATCTCATCCACAAAAAAGAAACCTTTCGACCCTTTGCCGCTATGCCAATCCGGAATCGGGTTGGTCGTATTAGCTACAACCCGGATTTTATTTGTTTTAATGGTGTTGAACTTACATTCGTAATCTTTCAACTCGCTTTTAGCGGTACTTGTAGCAACGGGGAAATCTTTTTCATAAAGCTGCGCGAAATTACCGTCACTTCCTGCTCCGTAGATACTGATTTTGGTTGGAGGGAAAATCCAGTCTCCTGTTGTAATCAGTGTGCCGACCGTTACAGATGAAATCTCTGTTTCTTCCGGAAAATCAATGGTAATATCAAAAGGTTCACTTAAATATCCCAACCATGCTCCTGCGCCGAAATTGAAATTTCCACGAACTCCATCGGTTAAGATAGTTGCACCGTCATTAGTATATTGAGCATTGGGTGCTGTATTCAGTTTTGCCAGTTTACCTGTTGCTTTATTAAACTTAAACTCTTTACTCAGCACCCGCGCTTTGATATTGTCACGTTTTACCATAGCCTTGAGTGTAGAAGTCCGGGTAATTTCGATCGGTTTCTTATAAAGCATGCTCTTTTCGGTTGGCTCCGTGCCGTCGAGGGTATAATAAATAGGAGCGTCTCCTTGTGTATCGAGCGTTACCTGGACACTGTTACTCTCCGGGTTTACTCTGTGCGAAGCAACAATATCATAGATATGTTTTGCATAATTGTAACCCATGATATCATATATTTGGGTCGTGTGATTCAGGCTGGCCAGAAAACGATCCCAGTTCTTTATCTCGGGCTGTGTCCATTGAAGTTCACTCAATGCGGCCAGACGAGGAAGCAGCATGTATTCCAGATGCTCGTCAGTCTTTATATATTCAGCCCACAGGTTAGCTTGTACACCCCAGATATATTTCCGTTTGTCTTTATCCAAAGCTGCCGGTACAGGTTCAAAGCCATATACTTTTTCTATCGGTACATATCCGCCTATTCCGAATGGTTCGTTCTCCACATCCTGAGACTGATAGTAGTCGAAATAAAGATAGCCGTTAGGAGTCATAATAACTTTATGATTCTGTTTGGCTGCTTCGATTCCTCCTTCGGTTCCACGCCATGACATAACTGTGGCATTAGGTGCAAGTCCGCCTTCAAGAATTTCATCCCAACCGATAATCTGACGGCCATGATCGTTGAGAAACTTTTCGACTCTTGATATGAAGTAACTTTGTAAATAATGTTCAGCTTTGTGATGCTCATCACTTTTTATTCCCAGCTCTTTTATTCTCCGTTGGCAATGGGGACATTTTTCCCAACGTACTTTCGGAGCTTCATCTCCACCGATATGTATATACTCAGAAGGGAATAAATCCATAACTTCGAGTAACACATTTTCGACGAATGTAAATGTTTCCTCTTTACCGGCACACAATATATCATCTCTTATTCCCCACTGTCCGGAAACTTCATATGGCCCCCCTGTGCAACCAAGATGCGGAAATGCAGCCATAGCAGACAGCATATGCCCGGGCATATCAACTTCAGGAATAATGGTAATAAAGCGTTCGGCAGCATAAGCTACTACCTCGCGGATCTCATCTTGTGTGTAGTATCCTCCATAAGGCGTATGATCATAATTTTCCCATTCTTTTCCTATCATGGTCTTTTTACGCACACTGCTTATCTTGGCAAGTTCCGGATACTTCTTTATGTCTATACGCCATCCCTGGTCGTCTGTTAAGTGCCAGTGGAATTTATTCAGTTTATGTACAGCTAAAATGTCAATGTATTTTTTAACCTCATCTATACTGAAAAAGTGTCTTGCAACATCCATATGCATTCCCCGGTATTCAAAACGAGGAGCATCGTGGATAGTGGTGCAAGGTAGCTTCCATGTAATCCCTTGTTTTATGGAATTCCCATATATCTCAACGGGCATCAACTGTTTTAATGATTGCATCGCATAGAAAAAACCGGAAGCATCAGAAGCTTCTAATGCAATGTTGTTTCTATCTATTTTTAAAGAATAACCTTCAGATACTATCTGACTGTTCACTTTAAAAGTGATCGTATTGCTCTGGGTCTTAACATCGTCGGATTTTTCTTGTGTAAGTGTCATACCCGTAGTTTTCCGGTACTGGTCGGCAAACTGTGTAGCTACCAGTTCCGTGGCTTCATCAGCATTTTCGGGTATAATTATCTTGCTTTCGTTATTGAAAGTAAAGTTGCCTTCCCGGGCTTCTAAGAAGTTCGGGAAGGGGACAATATCATACTGGTTTTGACCTTTCCGGCTGTCATTGCAGGAGTTTAACAACATCCCCATGCATAAGAAAGATAAAACAAGTTTCTTCATATTCTATCGTGTTTTAAGTGTGTAAACGATTTCGTTTGCTTCTGTCAGATCCTTATGAGTAAGTCTGTAGCCGTTGATTTTCCGGTTGTCCACTTTTACATCCTGTATATAATAGTCATTCGTATTTTCCGGTTTCGCAGTCCGTATCGTTACTTTATCTGATTTATAATAATCAGGATCCAGTTTTATGGTGATCTTATCAAAAACAGGAGCAACCATTGTATAATCCGGTCTTCCCGGACACTCCGGATAGAATCCCATCATATTGAACACTGCCCAGGCAGACATGGTGCCGGTATCATCATTACCCGGCAATCCGTCGGGACTGTTTTTATAATATGCATTCAGTGTTTCGCGTATGATCTTCTGGGTTCTCCATTCTTCTCCCTTTATGTGTGTAAACAGATAAGGGTAGATAATATCCGGTTCGTTGGCAATATCAAAATAACCGTTGTCAAATACGGATTGTAGTTTGTCTGTGAACTTCTTTTTGCCTCCCATTAATTTTATCATGCCTTCCACATCATGAGGTATTGCAAAAGTGTAGTTCCACGCATTTCCTTCGTGGAAGCCGGGATTCGGTTCGAAATTAGTACCTAACACAGGGTCAAACGGGGAATAAAATTCTCCATTGGGAAGGATAGGGCGAAATGTCCCGAATTCTTTACTGTAATAAGCTTTATATCCTAAAGAACGTTTCCCGAACAATTCGGCATCTTCTTTCTTACCCAGAGCAGCTGCAAGTTGAGACAAATTCCAATCTGCAATGTAATATTCAACAGCATGTGACACAGAATTATCGAATTGCTCACGCAATGGAACATATCCCAGTTTCATGTAATCGTCATTATCAGGTCTGAGGAAATTCTCTGGTCCGGGAGTAAGAGCTGATTTGCGCATAGCTTCGTATGCTGTGTTAATATCAAAATCTCTTAAACCTTTGATCCATGTATCTACTATTACACTTACTGCAGGGTCACCTTCCATTGTCAATGATTCGCGTCCGAAAAGTTCCCATTTAGGCATCCAACCTGATTCACGATACATATCAACCATTGTGCGTACCATTTGTAACTGACGATCAGGATACAACAGCGTCATCATCGGATGGACATTCCGGTATGTATCCCAAAGAGAATAGACCGTATAGCGGTTTTCGTTGGTTGTTTTTATTTCCGTGCTTTCGTAAGCCGGATATTGTCCGTTTACATCCTGAAGAATGTTCGGGTGAATCAGCATGTGGTAAAGTCCGGTATAGAAAATTGTTTTCTGATCTTCCGTACCTCCTTCAACAAGAATACGCGACAAGTCATCATTCCATGATTTTCTGGTTGCTGTATGAATCGCGTCAAAATCAGGCCTAGGTTGCTCCGTATTGAGGTTCAGACGTGCGTTTTCGATACTGACGAAAGATACCCCCATTTGTACTTCTACTGTTTCTTCTTTGTCGAAGTAATAAGTAAAGTAAGCCCCGATATCATCTCCGGCTATTTCTTTTTCATATTTGGTATATAATTTATATTTGCCTGCATCTTTGTTCCAGTCATCTTCCCATTTAGCGCCCGGACGGTGGAATTTCCAATAACCGGTCTTAACAGGTTGTTTACTTACTCTCATTACAAAATAGATCGGGAATACCGCCTGGTTTTGAGTGTAGCAGAATGTACCGAGCAATTTTGCCCCTTCTATTTCCGTATCACTTACTTTACGTACTGTAGCACCGGTTTCATTGGTCAATCCTTCTCCAAGATTCAGGAGAATATGATTTTCTCCGGGTTTAAATGTAAAGCGCGCTATTCCCACACGAGGGGTAGCACTTACCTCAGTTTTGATATCGTACTTAGTAAGATAGTTAGAGTAATAACCGGGTGAAGCTATTTCATTCTTATAACTACTGCCATATTTATGATAATCCACTTCCAAACTTCCGCTTGTAGGCATTAAAAGCAGACTTCCTAAATCAGGACATCCCACACCACTAAGATTTACATGGGAGAAGCCAGTAAAGTAGCTGTTGGCATGTGTATAAGGAGTAGACCACCAATGCTTATCTTTATCAAACTTATTTTTGTCAGAACCCATTACATTAAAAGGAGTAACAGACATAAAGCCCTGAGGGCACATAGCCCCCGGGTTTGTTGTTCCAAAATTCTCACTTCCGATAAAAGCATTCACGTAGTCTACCGGTTGTTTCTGAGCAAAGCAATAAGCAACACTACATAAGATCAGTACAAAAATATTCGCAACTTTTCTCATGGTCTGTCTTTTTTATCAACTCCGAATGTAGTGGAAGGAGTGTTACCCATTTCAAACTCCAAAGTTCCGCCGGCAGCGATATCTGCATGGTCTATATAAGATTTTGTATAAGGCTGTCCATTCAGCTTAGCAGATTGGATATAGATGTTGTCTTTGCTGTTGTTATTTGCAATGACGGTAAATGTTTTATTGTTACCCACCTTTATGGTTGCTTTATTAACGGAAGGACTACCAAATATATAACGTCCTCCTGCAGGTTCTACTTGATAGAAGCCCACTGCAGACATGATGAACCATGCAGACATTTGGCCTACATCTTCATTACCGCTTATTCCGGCTGGCTGGTCGTGGTAAAGAGTAGCTAAAACTTCACGTACTTTTTCAGCAGTTTTCCAGGGCTGACCTACATATGGATAGAGGTAAAGAACATGGTGACTTGGCTCGTTTCCATGTGCATATTGTCCGATCAGGCCGGAAATATCAGGAGATGCATCTGCTCCCATGTCTCCTTCAATTACGAATAGTGAGTCGAGTTTAGAGATAAAAGCCTCTTCACTACCAAAAAGCTCTACTAAACCAAGTACATCATGAGGTACCAGCCATGTGTATTGCCATGCATTTCCTTCCGTATAATCATCCTCACGGTGGCTGGAATGGAAGGGGTTAAATGGTTCACGGAATTTGCCTGTAGAAGATTTACCTCTCATAAAATTAGTTTCTTTATCGAAGTAATTAGTATAAGATTTACTTCTGTTCAGGAAAAACTCATAATCATCCATCTTACCCATTGATTTAGCTACTTGAGCGATACTCCAGTCTGCAAGTGCATATTCAAGTCCTTTTGCTACAGTTTCGTGAGCCGGGTCTTTATCATAAGGAAGATAGCCGTATTGTTTCAATAAATTCAATCCTCTTTCATCCAGCAGCGCAGAAGTTTTCATGGCTTCCAGGGCCAGGTTTTTATCTACATTATATCCCTTCAATATAGCATCCGCTACAACAGGAATGCCCGAGTTACCTACCATACAATCTGTTTCATTTCCCATAAAATGCCATACAGGCAGTTTGCCTTGCTGTTGGTAAATATGCAGCATTGTATTTATTATATCGTTCATTTTTTCAGGATGAATGATAGTCATCAGCGGATGCGCTGCACGGTATGTATCCCAAAGAGAAAAAGTAGTATAATTCTTAAAATCGGCTTTCTGATAAATTTTATCATCTGAACCACGATAATCATAATTCACGTCGAAATACTCAGAAGGAGCAATCATCGTATGATAAAGAGCTGTATAGAATGTACGTTTTACCGTGTCGTCATTTGTTTCGATCTTGATTTTATTCAATTCTTCATTCCACGCTTTATCCGCATCTGCTATCACTTGCCCGAAATTCCATCCGGGAAGTTCCGACTGCATGTTTAATTTTGCATTTTCAATGCTTACAGGAGAAAGAGCTACTTTAATGTATATTTCTTCCTTATCTTTTGTATCAAAGAGTGCCTGTCCAAACACTCCGACTGCCTGCAATTCTGTTCCTTCTTTTACTTCGTCGCCATCAGACAATATAAATTGCTTCATTGGTTTTGAAAAAGAAGCAGTAAAGAATACTTTCTGATTAGAAGCCCAACCTTTTGAGAAACGGTATCCGGATACCGTACTGTCATTCTCATATTTGAGATAAGTATCAGTAGGTCTGTCCCAATTAAGGGCAGTCTTGAGGTCGATTATAACTTTAGACTCATTCGATTGCGGGAATGTATATTTATGAAAGCCTACCCGTTTTGTTGCTGTCAATTCCACGTCGATACCATACCTATCAAGATGGACGCCATAGTAGCCTGCTTTAGCTTTTTCTGTGTTGCGGTTGAATACGGAATATTGTCCTGATTGAGGATCAGAAGCTTCTCCTTTGCCTAATTTCACATTTCCGACAACGGGCATAAAGCCAATATCCAGCAAATCACCTATACCCGTACCGTTTAAGTGTGTATGAGTAAAAGCCCAGATAGTAGAATCCGTAATATGATAGCCTGAAACCCAGTCCCATCCCGAAGATATATTAGTGGGCCCTAGTTGTACAAATCCGAAAGGAACGTTTGCGCCCATAAATACGTGCCCATGATCCCCAGTACCGATATAAGGATCAACATATTGTGTTAAATTTTCTAATTGGTTTACGGTACTCTTTTCATCACATGAGGTTATTCCTAACAGGAAGCTGCCTGCTAATCCGGTTAGAAATATTTTTCCTACACTCTTCTTCATGTTCTTTTATCTTGTGTTTTAATTAAGGAAATTATATAATAGAGGTTTTCTTTGTAAATTCAATGATCTCAGGTATATAGCCAAAAGCCAGCCCGGTAACAGTATCGGCGCATCCGTAATAAATAGCAATTCGTCCTGTTTCATTGTCATGGATCGCTGCACAAGGGAAACATACATTGGGTACATCGCCTATGCATTCATATAATTTCTGGGGGGAGAGAAGGTAAGGACCTGAGCGGTATTTTACTTTCCAGGGTTCATCAATATCAAGGAGAGCTGAACCGAAACTGTATACAAATCCGTTGCAGGATGCTAATACTCCATGGTAAATCATCAACCAGCCTTCCGGTGTTTCAATAGGTATGGGGCCTGCTCCGATCTTTGTACATTGCCATGCACTATCTTCGAAGGGCGCGGGTGACATTACGTGACGATGATGTCCCCAGAATTCCATATCCGGCGATTCGCTATAGAAAATATCCCCGAAAGGAGTGTGACCGTTATCACTCGGACGGCTTAACATGGCAAATCTACCGTTGATCTTACGCGGGAACATTACCCCGTTACGGTTAAATGGCAAATAAGCATTTTCAAGTTGATGGAATGTTTCAAAATCTGTTGTCCATGCAACTCCTATTGTAGGGCCGTGATATCCGTTGCACCAGGTCACATAATATCTGTCGTCAATATAACATACACGAGGATCATATCCGTATACCCATTCACCAATTTCAGGATCATCACATTGGAACTTAAGAGGTTCGGGATTGATATCCCAGTTGATCGCATCTTTGCTGAAACCTACATGCAGCCTCATACGGCGATTGGTATCGTCACAACGAAAGACACCTGCAAAATGATCTTTAAAACGTACTACTGCACTGTTAAATATACTGTTGGAAGTAGGTAAAAGATCGCGTGGAATAATCGGGTTAGCAGAATATCTCCATACAACGTCTTTGCAGTTTGCCGGGCGCTCTTCCCACGGCATGTAAATTTTCTCTTTCATCTTAATTGTGTTATATAATATTTAGTATTTTATTTCTTTTCCCGGATAGCATCCGGATAGGTAAACGGCACCAGATATGTGATTATAAATGCCGGTATGGTAGCTATCAATACGAAAACAAAGAAATATTTATATCCTAGCCAGTCGCTTACAAAACCACTAAGCATGCCTGGTAGCATGACCCCAAGGTTCATAATACCGCTGGCAAAAGCATAATGCGCCATCTGATGTTTTCCCGGAGCTATTTGTTGCATCATGAATAAAGACAAACCCACGAACCCGAATCCATAACCAAAGTATTCGAATGCAATGCCTCCGCCGATCAGCCAGCCGCTTGAGGGTTGATAAATTGCCAATAGCAAATATACAACAAAAGGCAGATTAAATGCACAACAAAGTGAGAATAATGTCTTTCTGAGGCCTTTTCCTGCAATATAATAGCCGGCTAGAAGCGATCCGAGAACAAAAGCGGCAGCACCAAACGTACCGTAATACAAACCTATCTGTTGTTCCGATAATCCTAATCCCTGATTTTCAACAGGAGCTTTCAGGAATAAAGGAACTATTTTCATCACGAATCCTTCTGCAAACCTATATAGTATGATGAAAAAGATATAAAATACAATATGCTTTTTCCGGAAAAAACTGATAAGTACTTCTTTAAGGTTCATCAGACTGGAATGAAGTGAGGTTGCTTTTATCTTACTTTCCCCTCCCGAGGGTAGAGCTTTGGTATGATATAAGCCCAGTAATAGCATAACAGCTGCACAGATGCTCATTATAATCATCCATGCCTGTACATTCCCGAATTTGCCAATGAGAAAACCGGCCAGATATACCAATCCTCCGGTAGCAACAATCTTTGCCAGATTATAAAATGCACCTTGCCAGCCAATATATTTAGCTTGGTCAGCACTATCCAGTTCTGACATATATACTCCGTCGGTTGCTATGTCATGGGTTGCTCCGCTAAATGCAATAATAGCGAATAATGCTACTGATATAGCAAAGAAGTGCGGTAGTTGTAGTGAGAAAGCTATGAGCCCGAATGTTACTCCGGTTACAATTTGCGTTAGGATAACGAAATACTTTTTGGTTTTGAACATTTCCAGAAAAGGACTCCAGAGTGGTTTCAGTGTCCAGGGCAGCATAATAAGGGACGTCCAGAAAGCTATTTGCGTATCTGATATGTCAAGCCCTTTATACATCAGGACAGATACCATATTTAAAACAACAAAGGGAAAACCCATAGCGAAATAGACGGATGGCACCCATGTAACCGGGCTTTTAACTGTTTTTTCTTTTGGTTTCGTGTTTAGCTCCATAGTAATTTATTAATTTTAGTATTAAAACAGTTGAAACCGAGGGTATACCTAGTGGTAAAGTCGAATCTGGCTGTCATTTTTAATTTATTAACTTTTAAGTGTGTTATTATGATTTTTACTCTATTTTACTTGTTAGCGTTATCCTACCTGTTTTCAAACCTTTGGATGTGGCTTCCAGATTAATTGTTCCGGCAGCCTCAGTTGTTTGCACAATTGCAGTCAGCATACCATTGAATAAAGTCATCTGCGGTTTGTGGAATAATTCCAGGGATGTGGAGTTTCCATTTGCCCCGGCACGATATACTCCGGCTCCTTTGACCTTAAAGTTTACGAGGCGGTCAGCATCCGTACAAAGATTACCATTTTTATCCACTACTCTTACAGTGATGAATGCAAGGTCTTTACCATCTGCTTTCAAATTTGTCCTATCGGCGGTAAGTTCTAAATGGTGAGGAGCTCCGGCAGTATGGATTTCTTTTTCTGCTACAGGTTGATTGTTATGATCATATGCTATAACCTTTACTGTTCCCGGTTCATATTTCGTATCCATCCACATGAGGCGGTAACGTTTCTGCCGTTTCAATTCCTTGAGGGAGGCTTGATCTCCACTATCTTCAACACGGATAGAAAGGTCTTTCCGTTGTATTCCCTGACTTTTTCCATTAATAAATAGTTCTGCGGCAGGGTAGTTGGTATAAACAAAAACGGGAGTCGTTTCTCCTTCTTTGTCTTTCCAATTCCAGTGAGGAAGGATGTGGAGGGTCTCTTCTTTCTTATTCCAGTGGCTACGGTACAAATAATACCGGTCTTTAGGCAGTCCTGCAAGATCTATAATTCCGAAAAGCGAGCTGTGGCTGGGCCAGTCTGTATAATAAGGTGTCGGTTCTCCAAGATAGTCAAATCCTGTCCATACGAATTCTCCAATACAATAAGGATAATCTTCATGTTGGATGAAATCATCCTCCGGTAAATTAGACCAATCACAGTGTTCCACATCGTAAGAGGAAGACTGGTGATCGTCATATTTTTGCATGGCTTTTCTTTCTACCGGGAATTTATATACTCCCCTTGAACTGACCGTCGATGCAGTTTCACTACCTAATACAATTTGTTGCGGTAATTTCTCGTATGCTTCCGGATAGGCGAAAGGACGGTAATTGAAACCTGCTACATCCATTACTGCGGCAAAGTTATTGTTGATTACAGATTTAGGTCTGTCCATTCCTTGGGTGACAGGACGTGTCGGATCTTCCCGGTGGCAAATATCTTGGAGAAAACGTGCTATTTGTGGGCCGCCTTTCATGCCCTGTTCCGGCACTTCGTTTCCAATGCACCACATAACTACACTCGGATTATTACGATAGTGGTGTATTAAGTTTACCATATCTTTTTCTGCCCATTCATCGAAAAAAAGATTATATCCGTTTTTACATTTCGGATGTTTCCATTCATCAAAAGATTCTACCATTACCATCATACCCATTTCATCACATAAACGAATTAATTCGGGAGCGGGCATGTTATGAGATGTTCTTATGGCATTACACCCCATATCTTTTAGTATGCGAATCTGACGCCGAATAGCAGCTTCGTTCACTGCGGTCCCTAATGGACCAAGATCATGATGCAAACATACACCTTTAAAATAAGTCTTTTTGTCGTTCAGATAAAAGCCGTCATCAGGTTTTATCTCAATAGAACGTATGCCAAAGGGAGTGATATACTCATCTTTTAAAACAGTTCCTTCGTATAGCCTTGCGACAGCCGTATAGAGGGTAGGAGAGTCCGGCTCCCATAATTCGGGCTTTGCTACTATCATATCTTGTTCAAAGATATCCTGGCTATACGGGCTTATAAATGCTTTATTGGTTGCTACGGTTTGATTATTTTCATCTTTTATCTCGGTAATCAGTTGATAATTGCCTACAGGTGAGCCTTTGGGATAAGCTATTTTAGTAAGAAGATTTATTTTGGCAAATTGCTGATTGACGGTAGGTGTAGTAAGTTGTGTACCCCATATAGGGATATGTACATCATTTGTCATAACTACATGTACATTACGGTATAATCCTGCACCCGGATACCAACGTGAAGATTCGGGTAGATTCTCCAAACGTACAGCTAAGGTATTCGGGGCGTTTTCTTTTAAGCAGCTAGTTGCATCTAAATAAAAACTATTATAACCATACGCCCAATGGCCAACTTCTTTGCCGTTTAAATAAATCCGGGGTTGGCTCATTGCACCATCAAAAATTAAAGATACTTTTTTCCCTTTTGTAAATCCCGGAACCTCAAAATCTGTTCTGTACCAGCCTGCACCCACAAAAGGTAATCCACCGGTGCGTCCAGCATGTTCCAAAGCTTCTTTTTGTCCATCTTGTGTAATAGCTATATTTTGTTTATCGTTTTGGGAACTGAATGGACCGTAGATAGCCCAGTCGTGAGGAATGGTAACACTTTTCCATTTAGAATCGTTGTAAGATGGCTGAGTAAACTCAGAGGAGTCATCCCGTGTAAACTTCCAGTCTTTTTCCAGAAGAAACTCTACTCTGGTCTGTGCATTTGTCCCGATAAAAGAGAGAAAGAATAAAAATGTTACTATGTATTTATACATTGAATAATACTTTAATTTAGTGTTTTTGAATTAAATCTAAATAATCATAAGTTTGTTACTTAATACAAAATAAGATACTAATACTATTAGTAAAAGACTATTATATTGGTTAACTTTCTATTAAACAAGACTTGAAATATATTAACTGTATCTTCATCATACCGGATTAGAGCAAATATCTTCATTTTAATTGCTTTAAGAAAAAGATTCCGGGTACAGCCCGGAATGACTAAAAGCTAGTGAAGAAAATTTCAATTGTCCTCCTATATGCAAAGATAAATATATTTCATGATTCTTATATACAAAGTACCTTAATATGATACCCTTTTTAATAGATATAAAAACAGTTTATGTTTATTTCATATTGTTTGTTTGGGGTTTGAGAAAGTAAAGTTGAAGAGCCAGTGCAGCCAATACTACGATGCTTAGCATGGCGAATCCGCTTCCCAAGTTACCACCATCAGTCCATTTACCAAGTAAACTTGTTACGGCAGCACCGGCAAATACTCCCGTCATGTTCATAATTCCATAAGCTGTAGCGCGGTATTTGGCAGATACAAACTGGCAAAGAATCGGCATATTGTTCGCATCGAAAATTCCATATCCGATACTAAAAAGTAGCCCTGCTCCAATCACACTCACGAAATTAGTACCTAATCCCAATAATAAAAGTGACGGTATGGTCAACCCCAATCCGATTGCTCCGGTATATACACGGCCACGAATATTTTTCTGAACCCATCTGTCTGATAAAATACCTCCTGCTATAACTCCGATAAAAGAAGAGACAGCAATGGTTATAGTAGATATGGGGCCAGCTTGTGACATAGGGATCTGTAAGATTTCAGAGAATAATGTCGGAAGCCAGTTTTTAGTGGCCCATCCTGGTAAGCTGGGTGCAGCGAAATAGAAAAGGATAACCCAAAAAGCAACATTGCTGAATAATAAAGAAAGTCCTTTCCAAAGCGATACGTTATCTTTTGATGGAGATTTCTCTAATCTCTCAATAACAATATGTTCTTTGTTTTCGTATAAGCATAAAATAAGAATAAAGGCATATATAATACCAATGATTCCAAACCAATGGAAAGTAGTATGCCATGAATAGGCAGCTGCGATTGTTGCCCCGAATCCTCCTATAGCCTGACCTGTGTATAGCCCGGTCATGTGTATTCCTACGGCTAAAGAACGGGTTTTATCAGGATGCCAGTCTGCTATCAACGAAAGTCCGGCAGGTATATAAAGAGCTTCACTAACTCCCATAAGGGCTCTAAGCCAATATACCTGATTGAATGTCTCGGCGTAACCCATCCCGTATGTTACCGCAGACCAAACGAAAAGACTACCTACAATTAGCCACTTTCGGTTTATCCTGTCTGCTATCATTCCGGCTATGGGGCTCATAAAACCGTAAATCCATAAAAAGATTGCCATTAAACGACCGAAATTTGTTGCAGACTGAAGTTCAATGATATCAATCTGCATAGCATCCTTCATTGTAGATAGCATCTGCCGGTCCATGTAGTTAAGTAAAGCAACTCCCCATAAAAGACCTACAACTATCCAGGGATATATTCTATTGTTTTCCAGTTTCATTTTTTATTTCCAGTTTTGCATAATTAGCTTCACTTGTACGTATTCCGGGTTTTAGTTCTCCGCATATCACATAGAGTTCATCTTTCCAGATAGTGATTCCTGCTCCTGCACGGGCTGCCTGTCTATAATCTCCTAAAAAATCCCATTTCTTTGTATGTATATTGAATAGTGATAAGGAAGGATTAAATTTATACCAACCGATATCCTGATTCATATATTCTTTTCCCGCCTGTTTTAGGGAGTCAACTAATTCCAGGTTTCCGGCTTCGGAAGCCTCCCGGGTTTTGCGGATACGCTGTAAAGCAGAAGTAAAACACTCATAATTTACACCTCCGACGAAAAGTATGTAACCGGATTGATAACTAATTCCTCCTGCTCCGATAAATGTACTTATCTCTTGGTTGCCCGATATGATATCAGCATATGTATCCCATTGGTTTGATTTGAAATCAAATCTTGATATATCTGTGAATACTTTTGCTTCCTTTTCATCGTAACCTCCTGCTATAAATAATTGGTTATCCTGAGCTATAACCACTGGCTGTTGTCGCTCGTAGATAGCAGAAGCCTTTATTGTGAACCATCCGTTTTGTAACTCATCAAGGTTCAGAATGTAAATAGCTCCTTTTTCATGATTACTATTTATGCCTCCGGTCACATATACCTTATTGTTGTCAATAGATGCATCTGCATTGAAAACTTTAGCAGGCAATGAAGGTAAGGAAGCAAAAGTTACATCATTCAATTCTTCATCGTATTGAATGAGGAGGACATCTGATAAAGCTGAACTTTTATTTTGCCCGCCAATACAGATGATTCCTTTATCCGTATTCACGGATGATCCGTAAGCAACTTCGTAGGGAAGATCTTTGCCTTTTTTCCATCGATCTCCTTTTCTGTCAGTGGAAATATCTAATAGATACAGACTTTTATAAAAAACTTTTTCTCCTCCCCGGGCAGCTGGGATATCTGGGAAATTACATCCTCCGGCTACTATCAGTTTCTCCTTATGTACTCCAATATAAGGAGCAGATATCCCTCCTTCTATAGGGTAGCCAGGAAGGGGTATCCACTCTATTTGTTTGTCCATATACTTATTATTTGTGGGTATAGTACTATCCTTGCATAATCCGCTTTTATTACTTAGAAAAGTCAGAGAGAGGATTATGAGCAAGAAGCTATAAAACAGTTTCATTGGTTGCTTTTTATGATATCACTCAGTTTAATTGCCTGGAAAGCCATATGAGCAACGCTACTTTCATAAAATATACCGACTGTTTCTTTATCGATCATCGACAGGCAGCTATAGCCCCAGCTATGATCTTCGTCAATCAATAATTGATTTTCCGGAAGCCAGGTCAAGCCTCCATCCAGACTGGCCTTTATGGTAATGTCTTTACGGTCTTTTGTTACATTAGGATTTGAAAATAAAAGTATGTCTTTTCCTGAGATATTATCTTCTGCTTTTACTTTTATCAGACTTGCCATACAAACGGATTCCTGCAAGGCGGTACGTGATGAGGGATGTTCTTGCCATGTTTTTCCCATATCACGTGTAATGGAAACTGCACGGCTGCCACCTCTGTTATCGCGCATATTCAACATTAAGACTCCGGGCTCTAATTCTACAACTTGTGCTTCTGTTGTATTTGAACGAGCATAATTGTGGGTCGACCATGTCTTTCCGTGGTCTTTACTATACATGATGCCTGCGTTAGGAATACGGTCTGCACCTATAAATTGGTTTGCAAAGACAATTGTGCCGTCTTCCATGGTTATACCATTTCCCGGACCTTGGAGCAGGAAATACCAGGATGGGTCTTTTAATTGGGAAGTGAAGTTTATTGGCTCAGACCATGTTTTCCCGTCGTCATCACTTTTTGTCATAACAAGTTGGGCAGTCTGTTTTGCGTCCATTCCTTGTTGAGAATTAAACCAGGCTCTACCATTACCCATTCCGTGTGTCCATGCTGCTACTACCCAGATGGTTCCGGTTGTTTTATCTACGAGTATTGCCGGGTCTCCAACTCCATTCTGGGACTTTGGAAGTCCACCATATTCTCCGAAATTCATGATATTGCGCATAGGTTCCCAGGTCTGACCTCCGTCCGTGCTCCTGCTTAAGCCAATATCAACATATTCCTGCAAATCCGTACTACTGTTGTAACGTATATCATACACAGCTAATAAAGTGCCATTGTTAGACGTAGCTAAACCGGGTATACGATATGCGGTAACGTTATCATCTCCTGCATGGCGTACACCGATTCCCATGTAGCGGACCATATCAGGAGAACTTACTATTTTATAAGTAATATCTTCATTATCAATTTGAACATTATTGATGTTAGCTTGTATTGTGGATAAAATGGAAGTCTTCGGATGCATTTCGATGCTGACCCAGAAATAATTTATACCGGGGAACATCTGTTGATTGGCAGTAAGTGTAATCTCTTTTCCTTTTGGTTTTACTTCATCCTTTTTGATAGAGTATGAAGGATTGGCTGATAAGGTTTCTCCCGGTATGTCTCTTGGCATATATGATACAGGAGCATAACGGATTTGATTTTTTCTCTCTATGCTTTCCGTACCACTATAATATAGTTTAATTGCTTTTATGTCTTTATGGTTGAAATTACCATCTATATGTATATTTACCTTATTGAAAACCTGATTTTCTTTTGCATCTATGCGTAAATAGAATAAAATATTATCTGTCCGATCTATTAATATAGGGATTTGTGGTTGCTTTATCATTACCGTTTTAGCACCATGCAGGTGTGATAAACTGAGCGACAGCAAACTAAGAAGAATTATTAATTGTCTCATGTATCTAAAATTGAATAATTACATTTTTAATCAATGCTAAATATATAAATTATATTCGGTAGTATAAGTATCTGGAGATAGGTTGGTGTTTATTAAATAGAAAGAGGGCATGATAGGAGATCCCGGGTCAGGCCCGGGATGACAATTATACTTTTGATACTCTCTCCTGGATGTTTAATATCCCGGAGTCTGATTTAAATCCTGATTACGGTTTAATGTTGTTACATCTATCGGCCACAATAATCGTAACGGATGTTGCGGATCGGCTAATGTATATTTAAATACATATTCGTTACCGAAACGTCTTAGATCATACCAGCGTTTACCTTCAAGAATAAATTCAAGAAATCTTTCTTCCAGTATCGCATCATTTACGTTTGCATCATGAGGCTGATTGGGATAGGCAACGGATTCATCATAATTATTTCCGAATGCACGTTTACGTATCAAGTTAATTTCATTAGATGGGTCTTCACCTAAAATTGCTTTTGCTTCTGCCAACATCAAAAGAAGTTCGGCATAGCGATAGACGGGGTAATCATCTGCTGCAACCCGAACACTTCCGTTCATAGTGCCCGGATATTTTTTCGGATAAGTACCTACCAGCTTGAGTTCTGTATTTCCTTCTTTTTCTATGTAACTATAAACTGCTTTCATTGTCGTACGTTTCCGGCTGTCTTTATCATTAAACCGGAGGTAATTATCTGTTTTGATTTGTAAACGCATACTTCCATAATTGTTTTCAGCTACGATATCTATTGGTGAGCCGTTCTCATCATAATAATTACGTATGTAAAGCGCACCAGGCAAGAGGTTAGATGAATATCTGCCCTCGTGAAGATTTTTTTCGTTCAGTTTATTGCGTATGGCAAGTATGATTTCTTTATTTCCTTTTTTACTGTAATCAAATATTTCACTGAAATTATCTGTTAATCCCAAGTCAGTTACATTAGTTTGGATATCTAATAATGCGTCTTTTGCTGTTTTAGCATCATTTTGTCCACCGTTTAGTTGGCGGCTGCTCCAAAGATATATTTCTGCTTTTAACATAAGTGAAGCCGGTTTGGACCACATAGATTTTTGCTCTCTCATGGAATAATTACTTCCAAAATGAATAATGGACTGTTCTAGGTCACTTTTAATGTTTGCCATTATTTCGGATGCTGGTGTAGCAGCTTTGTCAAGCTTTCCTATTTCAAAACTTTCGCTAGGCTCTTCTGTATAGACCGCATCTCCCCACGTACGGATTATGTGAAAGAAATAGTAGGCTCGCATTGCATAAGCTTGTCCTAGGTAATAAGATTTATCTTCCGGTAAAACGACATTGCTGTCTTTTAATTTCTTTATGAAAAGATTAATCTGGTTGATATTTGTGTAAAATTCTCCATAATTAGAAATACCCGGATATTCATAGGTAATTGTATTGTAAGGAAAACGCTCCATTCCCTCCGAAGCTTCACCACCAAACGGTTGATCGCCAAAAATATCGCTACGCCCTTCTCCCAGCAACAGGAAGCTCCATGAATGAGAGCGGAAACGAGTATGCATTCCATACATAAAGGCGTCAAAATGTTCATCTGTTTGCCAGTAATTTTTGTCTGTTATTTGGCTGGTTGGATTTACATCCAGATCTGTACATCCGCTTAATAAAAACACAGATGTTGTAAGTATTAAAAATATCTTTTTCATTTTTGTCGATTTTAAGAGTTAAAAAGTGATTTGAGCACCTAACAATACACTGCGTGGAACAGGATATCGTCCGTTATCTATGCCACCTCTTCCATTTGACTGAAAGTCGAGTGCAGGTTCCGGAGAAGTTCCGTCATAACCTGTGATATAGAATAGATTTTGCCCGGTAATGCTCAGCATTAACTTTTGGATATGGAATTTGCTTAATAGCTTTTGTGGTATGTCGTAGCTTAATGAAAGCTCTCGTAGAGCAAGATAGTCTCCCTTTTCGTAAAATAAGGAACTATTATTATCAAGTGCAGTCCGTGCATTATTATGCCGGGTTATATTTCTTTTAGAAAGTTGGTCTGCATAATAAAACTTAGGGTATTTTGCATTTGGATTGTCTTCCGACCAGGTATCTTTTACCTGTGAAATAATATTCAAAGTTCCCTGGTATTGTCCTAATGAGCGGGCTTTCAGGTCGTTATAAATAGTATGCCCGACAGCGAAGTCAAAGCGGGAATATAATGACAAATTCTGGTAGGAGAGGGTAGTAGAAAACCCCCCAGTCCATTTAGGATAAATATTCCCAACTTTTACCCTGTCATAAAGGTTAATAACATCATCACCATTTAGATCCGCCCATTTTACATCTCCCGGTTCAATCTGTTGCTTCCCTGTTTTATCATTCAACTTATCCCAGGCTTCAGGACCATATAATTCAGCAATTCCATCATACAAATTGTTTGCATTTGCCCTTATATCATCCCAGTCTCTGTAAAGGCGTTCATGTTTGAAGGCGTAAATATTACCCAAAGTTCCTCCTTCTTGCAATCCTCCTACCCATACATTTTGTTTGTTTTTGGGGTCATATACTTCGTATCCTCCCTGACGGTTTTTATCTATTCCGTTATAGGGTAGTTTAAGTATTTTATTTTTTACGAAAGAGGCATTTGCTGTAACATTCCAGCTCCATCCTCTAGGATTTGAAAGAATGGTAAACCGCCCTTCTACTTCAAACCCTTTGTTTTGAATTGTCCCCAAATTTGTTTTAAAGCTACCAAATCCGGTGTATCCGGGAAGGGCAAGATCTGTTAAAAGGTCTTCTGTTCTACGGTCATAGTAATCCATAATCAGATAGATTCGGTTGTCCATAAAACCGAGATCAAGCCCTACTTCAAAAGTTTTGCTTTTCTCCCATTTTAACCCGCCGTTTAAAACAATGGTATTTAAAAAACCGATATTATCGTTATATGCTGTTTGTTTTTCGTAAAGTCCGTATACATCAAAGTTACCAATCCCGTTTACATTACCGTTCACTCCATAACTTACACGTGGTTTTACAGTTGAAACGATTTTTGAAACCTGACTGTCTTTAAAGAAATTCTCTTCATGCACATTCCATCCTCCTGACACACCGGGAAAGAATCCCCAGCGATTGTCTGATAGTTTGGAAATTCCATCATAGCGGGCTACGAAAGATAACATATACCTGTAATTGTAATTATAGTTAATACGGGTAAATCCGGATAAAATATTATAAGCTGTTTTGGAAGAGGTCGTCGCTGTCCTTTCCGAAGCTACATTTAATGTTGGAATATCATCGCTTGGAGCTCCTCTTCCTGAAGCAGAATATTCTGAATATTTATTTTCGAAAATTTCTCCTCCTATCATTGCATTCAGGTTGTGCTTTTCTGCGAAAGTCTCGTTATAAGAAAGTGTCAAGCTATGTTGCTGTTGATAGGTTTTTTGAAGTTTGAACATAGATTCCCTGTTTGAGTTGGGAATCGCCTGATTTTGCAATTTATATTTTTTATCGAAGGATTCAAATTCATAATCGATATAATACAAAGAACTTGCTTCGGTAAGAATAAGTTTTTTAGGAATGATATCCAGTTGTGCTCCAATATTGAATGTAGTTCTTCTGGTCTTGTTCTTACGGGTGAGTTTATCTTTCCAGTATGAAGGATTACCGTCAGACTTACTGATACCGGAGGCCGGATTGCCATTTTCATCGTAAGGATTCCATGTGGGCCATAAACTCATGGTACGATAAAACAATTCAAATTCTCCTGTTTCCCCACTATTATTACCTGTCCATAAGTTGGGGTTCTGACTTTGTGAGAAGTTAGCTCCGGCATTGATTGTGAATATAGGTTTTATTTTATAATTCCCGTTTATTGTTCCACTGAATCTTTCAAAGTTGGTTCCGACGATTTGTCCGTCTTCTTTATAATATCCAAGCGAAGAATTAAATGTTCCCTTATCATTTCCTCCGGTAAAACTTATATAATGATCTTGCATAAATGCAGTATCATTAAATGCATCATCATGCACTTGTCCTCCGTAATCTTTAAATATAAGGGTTTGATTCTCATCATACGGGTCTGTCATTGACTGCCAGCCCTGGTTTAATAAATTTCTGTTTTCATCGGTAAGTTTAGCGATTGAAAACAGACTGCTGTTTAAGCCGTAACCATTTTGATTTTCCACGCCTGCCCTGCCACTTCTTTTATATCCGAGGCGGTTGTAATAAATATAATCTTCCGCATTTAAGAAATCATATCCTTTTCTGGCAAAAGTCCATCCTCCCCGAAATTTGTATGAAATATCCGATCGACCTTCTTTTCCTTTTTTTGTACTAACAAGGATTACTCCGTTATTTGCCCTTGAACCATAAATAGCAGTAGATGCGGCATCTTTTAAAACTTCCATTGATTCTATATCAGATGGGTTTATATCGTCTAATGTACGTACAACCCCGTCAACTACTACCAATGGGCTTTCTAGGGGTTTGCTGATAGATGCTCCACCTCTTAATACAATATTAGGTGAGTTACCCGGTTTACCGGAAGTATTTACTACTCTCAATCCACTTACAGTACCTTGTAATGAAGAAGCAACGTTTCCAAATGCCGATGTCTCCAGTACTTTATCATCCAGCTTTGAGATAGAGTTTGTTAACAAAGATCTTTTTTGTGTGGTTCCGTATCCGGTAACTACTACTTCGTCCAGTGCCTGTGAATCTTCCTCTAAAACAACTCTGATGTGATTTTTGTCTCCTGCAGAGATAGTCTGGGATTTATATCCGATATATCTTACTGCGATTTTTGTATCCGGAGTGGTTAAGTTAATGGAAAACTCTCCGTCCATTCCTGTAATTAATCCATTGGTCGTTCCCTCTTCAGTAATTGTAGCTCCGATAATGGGTTCTCCATAGGTGTCTACAACAGTACCTGTAACAGTTTTTGTTTGTGCATATAAGTTTATTGATAAGCACAAACCTAAAAATAACAATAAGTAGTTTTTCATAAAATATTATATAAATGATTTACATTAAAAGTCCAACGTAGCAGACTTTTTATTTATAATTTCATTGCAAAGCTCATAAGATTTAATCATCATGCGGGGTATATGGAAAGGTCCTTTAAAAAGGTTGCCTTTGGCATATTGCGAAACGCTACTGTCAAAATGTAAGTATCCATACCATTCTCCATATTCAGGGTCGGGAAAATGTGAATAAGTATATTCACTTATCTGATTATGCATTTCCAGGTATTTTGTGTCGTTTGTAGCCTGGTAGGCATACAGGGTAGCTATAATGGCCTCTGTTTGTGGCCACCAGAACTTCATGTCATGGGAGTAGTCCTGCGGTGGTAAATTAAGGCAATCTTTAAAATTACTTATACCTCCGTATTTTTTATCCCATCCCCATTCCCATGACCAATCTAGAATAGTTTTTGCCGTATCAATCAGTTCTTTATCCCAGTTTTGATATTTGGCCTCTTCAAAAATGAACCATGCTGTTTCTATAGCATGTCCGGGATTTATTGTTCTCCCCATTGTTGTGTTGATAAATTCTCCGTTCGGTCCTACGGTTTCAAGGAGTGCCTTATATTCAGGGTGCATGAATTTTTCACGTATACTTTTTATAGAAACTTCTATCTGCCGGTTAAGTATGTCGTCTTTAATAGCAGCACGTATTCTGCTGGCAGTATTAATAAGGATCATTGTTATCGAATGTCCCTCCATTGAAAGTGCCGGCATATATTTAGATTGTAGTAAACCGGGAGTTTTGAGTTGATCGAGAATATATTTGAATAATTCAAGTGCTTTATGTGCATAAGATATATCACCGGATGCAATTGCATATTCAGACATAGCTATTGCTGTAAATGTCTCGGAAAATAGATATCTTCTTTTTCTTAAAGGAGTTCCATCTTCAGCTATCTCAAAATACATCCGTCCGTCCGTGTCGAAGCAATATTTTTCGATAAAATCAAGGGTTTTTCCAGATAACGTCAGCCATTCGGGGTTGTTACTTATATGATTATAGGCATATGCTGTGATGAAAGCAAAACGCCCTTGAAACCATACGGATTTAGTGGTGTCTATGATACTCCCGTCTCGATCCAGGCAGGTGTAAATTCCTCCATGTTTTTGGTCTATGCCTTTGTTTATCCAGAAAGGCATAATATCGTTAATTAAGTCATGACGATATCTGTCAGACCACTTTGTTAAGTATTCTGATAAATTCATTATAATATGTAGTTTTTATAATTTTTCTAGAATCTATTGCAGCGTTCAAAGAAGTTTATGGCTTCCAGCTGTGCTTTCATTGTATTTTCTTCTTCATTTGTCATATTTTGGAAAGGTGTTCTGTTTTCTCCCAGGTCTAACCCGATAAGTTTCATAATGCGCTTACCGGCAACTATATTACCCCTATACCGGCAAATTACATTAATAACTTCCTGAGAGAAATTTTGAAGTTCGCGTGCTTTTTCAAGATTTCCTTCTTCCCAGGCTGTTAATATGCCTGCCAGGTTACGTCCGTTATAATTAGTTGTTCCTCCGATTCCGCCTTGTGCTCCTCCCATTGCCAGACAAGGAAGAATGGTTTCGTCTTGTCCGTGAAGCATATCAAACTTTCCTTCCTTATATAATCTGCATTGATTATACTCATACAAACTTTCATACGTATATTTTATGCCTGCAAAATTTGGAATACGGCCATCTACAGCTTTCAGAAATGACGACATTGACAAATAGACTCCATTAAAAGCCGGAATGTGGTAAAAATAGAAAGGAAGATTGGGGGCGGCTGATGCAATTTCTTCACAATATCTTACCAGCTCCTCAATACGATTTATTTTAGGAAAAGGCGGTGCCATTGCGCCTGTCCCCCAAGCTCCTATATGCTGAGCATGCTCTGCCAACTTACGACTTGTTTTTACACATGTGCTTCCTACATGCACAATTACTTTAAAATTTTCCGGAGCTGCTTCCATCCAGCTTTCTGCTAATTGTATACGTTCCTTTTCCGTAAGCATGTATCCTTCTCCGGAAGAGCCATTTATGAAAACTCCTTTGAGACCATTTTTAACCAGCATTTTAGCATATGTAGGTATGGGTTCGCAATTTATTTCTCCGTTTTTATAAAAAGGAGTAAATGGGGCGTTGATAAGACCTTTGATTTTTTGCATGATATTGTGTGTTTATAATGGATGCTTATATATTAAGGTAGTATGTTTATTGATTCTTTAAAATCTTTCCTTTTATATCTTACTGTGTTTTTTATTGTGCGCTACAAATATAGTTATATTTATTAAATATCCAATATATAATATAAAATTTAATTTAATTAAGTGTATTATTGTTATTATTTTATTTAATACCTCGTGAGTTTTTATAAATATAAAGAAATCGTCTATCTTATACATATCAGGGATAAGCCTTTATAGAATGAATCGGATAAATATTTAATAAGGATATTGTAATAAGAACTAGGTGTGCCTTATAAGTTATCTTATATTATTTTGTATCTTTTCTCTCATGGGCCGATACATGTAAAATTGCCGGTGACGCGAGAAATAAAGTGCTGAAACATGAGATGTAAGTATAATTTGATGTCAGCCCCCTTCTCGGGAACAAGAATTTCCCAACTGCAGCGATTAGCTTTTGTCAACTGCTGCAGTCGGCAACTTCCAACCGCTGCAGTTCACAATAGTCAACTGCTGCAGTTGGGAAATGTCAACCGCAGCGGTTTGAAAAAACGGGCCTGAAGCCCTTGTGGAGGGATATTTATGAATATAGAAATAGGAAGTGATGGGCTTGTTGTTTTTTTTGGTATGTATGATATTTTCACTACAACTCCTGGCTTAGTATGTGGTTTATACCACAAAGCTATTTTTATCCCGGATTTAGCAAAAAAGGAATTTCTAATGCTTCATCCGGGCTTAATAAAAACTTATTTTGGTAAGATATTTATTTCTAAAAAATGTATTGTATATCAAGAGGGTAAAATAAATATTTTATTTATATTTGTTTCAGTAAATAAATAATTGAAACTATCTATGTATAAGAGATTTCTTAAAGAGCTTGAAATGGGCTCGAAAAATGCACTAATTAAGAAGAAGATAATCAATCATTATATATATAATGGCAGCTCCACCATCACTGACCTTTCTAAAGAGATAGATTTAAGTGTACCTACGGTAACCAAATTTATTAATGAAATGTGTGAAGAGGGGTATATTAATGATTATGGTAAGCTGGAAACAAGTGGAGGAAGGCATCCTAATCTTTATGGCTTAAATCCTGAATCGGGTTATTTTATTGGGGTTGATATAAAAAAGTTTTCAATAAATATCGGATTAATAAACTTTAAAGGAGATATTGTCGAGCTGAAAACCAATATCCCATTTAAATTTGAAAATACAGTTAATTCATTGGACAGACTTTGCCGCTTAGTTTTAGCTTTTATCGGGAAGTTGAAAGTTGATAAGGATAAGATACTAAATATTAATATTAATATATCCGGTCGTGTTAATTCAGAATCCGGATACAGCTATAGTATATTTAATTTTGAAGAACGGCCGTTGGCAGAAGTGCTGGAAGAAAAAATAGGTTATCATATTACTATAGATAATGATACACGTGCGATGACATATGGAGAGTATATGTGTGGTTCGGTGAAAGGTGAGAAACACATTATTTTTGTCAATATCAGTTGGGGACTTGGTATTGGGATAATTATAGATGGGAAAATCTATCAGGGAAAATCCGGCTTTTCAGGGGAATTCGGACATGTGAGCACTTTTGATAACGAGATACTCTGTCATTGTGGAAAAAAAGGATGCCTGGAGACGGAAGCCTCCGGAATGGCTATGTATAATATGCTGGCTGATCAGGTAAAGAAAGGTGCTACTTCTATTCTTTCTGATAAGATTTTGAATGATGAACCTGTAACCCTGGATGATATCATCAATGCTGTTAATAAAGAAGATATGCTGTGCATTGATATTGTGGAGACAGTAGGGCAGAAGCTTGGTAAAAGAATTGCCGGTTTAATTAATATTTTTAATCCCGAAATGGTAATAATCGGGGGAAGTGTGTCCGCAACGGAAGATTATATTACTCAGCCGATAAACACAGCTATCAGAAAATATTCGTTAAATCTGGTAAATAAAGATTCTGTGATAGTTACCTCAAAACTAGGAGATAAAGCAGGTGTTATAGGGGCTTGCATGCTAGCCAGAAGTAAGGTGTTTGAGAATTGATAGATGGATGTTTTTAAAATAGAGGCTTTTCGAACAGTAAATGCTTATACCTTTCCTTCGTCTGCATAGCTATAGTAACGTCCGTCGCATACAATCAAATGGTCTATCAATTCTATATCCATCATTTTAGATGCTTGTTGGATATTTCTGGTGATTTGGTCGTCGGCACTGCTGGGCTTAACATTTCCGGATGGATGATTATGACATAAGGCCATTGAAGTAGCTCTGCGTAGTAGTGCTTCTCTCAGTATTGAGCGGGTATCGGCTACTGTTCCTGTAATTCCTCCTGAGCTGATCTTTATTTTCTCGATAACTTTGGATGCTTGATTCAATAATAGTATCCAGAATTCTTCTGTTGGAAGATCACACATGATCGGATGGAATATTTTGTAAATATCCGTAGAGCATAAGATTGGTGTCCTTTCTTCTATATCGGAGAGTTTTCTGCGTTTTCCAAGTTCAAGGGCAGCTACTATAGAAATTGCTTTTGCCTCACCTACGCCTTTAAACTCACATAAATCTTCTACCGTTTTTTTACCTAATATATTTAAGTTGTTGTCAGAAGAGGCAAGTATTCGTTTGGTTACTTCTACAGCTGTTTCTTCTCTATTTCCTGAACCGATAAGTATGGCAAGTAATTCTGCATCACTTAATGCATTAACTCCTTTTTTCAACATCTTTTCCCGGGGTCTGTCATCTTCTGCCCACTCTTTGATGTTAAGCTTTAGTTTTCTCTCCATTAAATTAAAATCTAACGTATTTATGGTGTTGGTTATTTATAAAAATTCTTTTCAAAGGCTGCAAATTCGTTCTTTCTAAGCACTATTCTTTTCCACCAGGCTGAGAGGAATCCGCTTCCGTAACCGGTAAGTTGAACAAATGAAGAAACAACGGAAAGCGCCCCCACTTTAATACTTTTATTTTGTATACTCGAATCGGTAAAGATTATGATTGCAAATAGAGCTAACAGCAATAGTGCATAAGGTATTATAACCGAAATGATCAGTAGTATCAATATCCCAACAGTAAAAACTGCAGGTAGCAGGTGTACCAGTTTTAATGTATCAGGATACTTCAAATAAAGATTGATCCTTGCAATTCCTGAATTATACACTTGCTTAAAGAATTTCCTGAAATCTGTCCGGCGTTTGTGATATACCCATGCATCGGAAAATAATCTGGATGTATATCCGTTCTCCATGATCCGTATACTAAAGTCTATGTCTTCACCAAAACGCATTTTAGAAAATCCTCCTAATGTTTCATAGACTTTTCTTTTAATACCCATATTAAAACTACGGGGATAAAACTTATCCATCTTCTTTTTTCCTCCACGTATACCTCCTGTGGTGAAAAAAGAAGTCATAGCATAATTGATTGCTTTCTGGGTAGGAGAAAAAGATGCATGTGCACGATCGGGGCCACCAAAGGAATCTACAGGACTGTTTTTTAATTCTGTTTCTACTGCAACAAAATATCCGGGAGGTAAAATACAGTCAGAATCAAGAATAATAAGATAATCACCTTTGCTTCTTTCAGCTCCGTAGTTACGGGTTTGTCCCGGTCCTGAATTTGGTTTGAAAAAATAAGAAACATCCAGTCTATCTGTATACCTGTCAACTACATCTTTGCAGGGTATTGTCGAACCGTCTTCTACTACTATTACTTCAAAATCCGTATAAGTCTGTTGAGTGAGACTTTCCAGCAGCTCATCTATCTCATCCGGACGATTGTATACAGGTATTATAACAGAGTAAAACACGAGAGGTATTTACGATTTGACTATTTACGATTTACGATTGGGGAAAGATTTTTATTTACGATTTGACTATTTACGATTTACGACTGAAAAATGTCTTTTGTATGACTCAGAATAAAGACTTTTGTATTATGATATTAATCTTAATCATAATTGTAAAGCGTTAATTAAACTAACTCCAATCGTAAATCGTAAATCTCTTTATGCTTTAACACGGCTTACATAAGAACCGTCTCTTGTATCAACTTCGATCAGTTCTCCTTCATTAATAAATAAAGGAACACGTACGGTGGCACCGGTTTCAACCGTTGCAGGTTTTGTTGCGTTAGTGGCAGTATCTCCTTTTACTCCCGGTTCTGTATAAGTAATCTTTAAAACAACTTTTACCGGAACTTCGGCATATAGAACAGTTTCAGATTCTGCATGAATAATCACATCAACAGTGTCTCCTTCTTTCAGGAAATCAACTCCTGTAATCAGATCTTTCTGGATAGGAATTTGCTCAAAAGTTTCATTATTCATGAAGTTGTATCCCATATCATCCTGATAAAGATATTGATAAGGACGACGCTCGATACGCACTTCTTCTATTTTTACTCCTGCATTGAAAGTTTTATCAATAGTACGTCCTGTAGTAACACTTTTTAATTTCGTACGAACAAAGGCTGCTCCTTTCCCCGGCTTAACATGTAAAAACTCAGTAATGAAATAATAGTGACCGTCTAAGTTTATACACATTCCGTTTTTGATATCCGATGTAGTAGCCATACTTTTAAATTTTCTATATGTTTATTAAATTATTAATCTTAACTTTATTGTTGTTGAGTTTGCAAAAGTAATGTAAATCAGTAAAAAACGCAAAGGCTTTGGAGTAAAAAAAGAGAGAACGCTTGCTTAATATAAAAAAAGTCTCTATTTTTGCAACCCGATTTTATGAGAATAATAACATAAAATAATATATAGTAATGAAAAGAACATTTCAACCCTCTAACAGAAAGAGAAAAAACAAACACGGTTTCCGTGAAAGAATGGCTACGGCTAACGGTCGTCGTGTATTGGCTAGCCGCCGTGCAAAAGGTAGAAAGAAATTAACTGTTTCTGACGAATACAACGGAAGATAAGATTTCTGACGAATACAAAAAATTAATGAAAGAAGTAAAGGTTAACAAAACAATCTTTACTTCTTTTGTTTTTTATATTATCTTTGAAGCGAATTATATGATTAATAGGTTGTTAGGCTATGACGTAATAAATGTAACAACCTAAGGATTGAAACTGAATACATAATGACACTTAAAGAGTTTTTTTCTATCCGGAAGAATCGATTCTTCTGGATAAATATATTAGCAATGATAGCTGTTGTCTGTGTGTTGATATTCGGAGTATTATATGGACTTGATGTATATACACGGCATGGACAATCAGTTTTAGTACCAGACGTCAAAGGGATGTCTGTTGAAGAAGCAAAGAAGATATTTAAAAATCAGGGATTGTATGGCGAAGTTATAGACTCCAATTATGTGAAAGAATTAACACCGGGAAAGGTTTTGGAACAAAACCCGGCTCAAGGTATGAGGGTAAAGGATGGCAGGGTTGTGTATTTGACTATAAATACATTGAGTGTTCCGCTACAAACTGTGCCTGATGTGGCAGATAACAGTTCTTTACGCCAGGCACAGGCTAAACTTCTGGCGGCAGGTTTTAAACTGACTGAAGAGGAATACATAATAGGAGAAAGAGATTGGGTATATGGTGTGAAATATAGAGGCCGTGAACTTAAAGTCGGCGAGAAAGCACCTATAGGTTCTACTTTAACTCTGATGGTAGGTCAGGGAATGGAAAATCCTAATCCGATCTTTTATAATGATGAGGAAGAAGTTATCATTTCCGAAGGAAGTGCTCCCGAGGCTGTTGTAGATGATTCCTGGTTCTGATTATCATAATTAATAATGATGGAAGATCATTTAGAGGAATTAGACGAAGATTTATTAGATGATATAGAGCCGGTAGGTGATGCTGTGGAGTTGCATGAACATTATCGGGTGACAGTTGACAGAGGCCAATCTCCTGTGCGGGTAGACAAATTTCTATTTGAACGCATTGTAAACGCTTCACGAAACCGGATACAGAAAGCTGCGGATGCCGGCATGGTAATGGCTAACGGTAAACCCGTAAAAAGCAATTATAAAGTTAAGCCGATGGACGTTATCACTGTTATGATGGACCGCCCACGTTATAGTAACGATATAGTTCCTGAAGATATTCCCCTTGACATTGTATATGAGGATGACCATTTAATGGTTATCAACAAACCGGCCGGGCTGGTTGTACATCCGGGCTGTGGCAATTATCACGGCACACTGGTAAATGCTATTGCCTGGCACTTAAAGGATAATAAAGATTACGATCCTAATGATCCGCAGGTGGGGTTGGTACACCGTATCGATAAAAATACATCAGGACTTCTCCTGATAGCCAAAACTCCGGATGCTAAAACACATTTAGGACTTCAATTTTACAATAAAACCACCAAACGTAAATATCAAGCCCTTGTATGGGGAACAATAGATCAGGATCAGGGCACCATTGTGGGTAATATTGCCCGTAATCCGAAAGACCGGATGCAAATGGCCGTTTTTTCAGATCCTGAGATTGGTAAGCATGCGGTAACTCATTATAAAGTTTTGGAGCGCATCGGATATGTTACGTTAGTTGAATGTAATCTTGAAACCGGCAGGACACATCAAATACGGGTGCATATGAAGCATATTGGTCATGTTCTTTTTAATGATGAACGGTATGGAGGTCATGAAATATTGAAGGGTACTCACTTTAGCAAATACAAACAATTCGTAAGTAACTGTTTCGAAATCTGTCCAAGGCAAGCTCTGCATGCTATGACACTGGGCTTTATACATCCGGCTACAGGTGAAGAAATGTTTTTCTCAGTCGGTCTGCCGGAGGATATGACTCTGTTGCTCGACAGGTGGAGAAATTACATTGGTAATCGGGAAATGAACTGATCTATCTTTAAATTAAAAATAGAGAAGTATGTCTTTTTGCGATATTATGTTATAATCATTAAATGAAACTATGAAACGTACTATAGCAATAGTAGCCGGAGGCGATTCTTCAGAACTCCCGGTCTCCCTACGAAGCGCTCAGGGAATATATTCCTTTATAGATAAAGAAAAATACGATTTATATATAGTAGAAATAGAGGGCCTGCGTTGGGAGGCTCAACTGCCGGAAGGGAATTTACCAATAGACCGTAATGATTTTAGCTTTTGCAAAAACGGGCAGAAAATAAACTTTGATTTCGCTTATATAACTATTCACGGTACACCTGGAGAAAACGGGAAGTTACAAGGATATTTTGATTTGATCGGTTTGCCATATTCTTCTTGTGATGTGTTTGCATCTGCCATAACTTTTAATAAATTTGCATGTAATCAATATTTGAAAGGATACGGAATTAAGGTTGCCGAAGCTTTAATGTTGCGAAAAGGACAAACCGTATCGGATGAAGATGTAGTAGAGAAAATAGGCTTACCTTGTTTCGTAAAGCCTAATCTTGGTGGCTCCAGTTTTGGAATTACAAAGGTAAAAGAAAAGCAACAGATCCGGTTTGCTATACAGAAAGCATTTCAAGAATCTGATGAAATAATAATTGAGGCTTTTATGCAGGGAACAGAAATAACATGTGGTTGTTATAAAGTAAAAGGAAAAGAAGTCGTTTTTCCTATTACTGAAGTAGTTACACAGAATGAGTTCTTCGATTATGATGCCAAATATAACGGACAGGTAGAGGAAATAACTCCTGCCCGCATCTCAGATAGGTTAACTGCAAGAGTACAAACGCTGACATCCGCCTTGTATGATATAATCGGATGTTCGGGTATAATACGTATCGATTACATTATAATTGAAGGAGATAAGATAAACTTACTTGAGATCAATACAACTCCGGGTATGACTGCTACCAGCTTTATCCCTCAACAGGTGAAAGCGGCCGGACTTGATATTAAAAACGTAATGACTGATATTATTGAAAATAAATTTTAATGATATGGAAAAGACCACGGAGTTTGAAGAAATTCGTCCGTATTATGACGAAGAATTGCCACAGATTTTCGAGGAGCTGATCTCTGATCCTGAATTTATGCAAATGGCATCGGCAGCCATGCCTGGTATGAGCCCGGATGAAATTGTAGCAGGAATGCGCAAGTGCAAAACGAAAGAAGATTTTCAGCGGGAGTTTGCGTATAAGATATTGACCCGTTTGCGTTATTCCACAACAGCTGGTCTATCATTAGACCACTCTTCTTTAAAAAATAAAGATTTACCTTATACCTACATCTCAAATCACAGGGATATTATTCTCGATTCCGGCTTTCTTTCCATATTATTAGTTGATGAAGGAATGTCGACCGTTGAGATTGCTATAGGAGATAATCTGCTTATTTATCCATGGATAAAGAAAGTAGTAAGGGTGAACAAATCATTTATTGTACAACGGGGGCTGAATATGCGCCAGATGCTCGAATCTTCCAAGCGCTTATCCCGTTATATGCGTTATGCTATCACGAAAAAAAAGGAATCTATCTGGATTGCACAACGTGAAGGACGGGCAAAGGATTCTAATGACCGAACACAAGACAGTTTATTAAAAATGCTCACAATGGCCGGAGAGGGAGATATTATCGGAAGTCTTCAATTATTAAATATTGCTCCTCTTGCCATTTCTTATGAATATGATCCATGTGACTTTTTAAAAGCAAAAGAATTTCAGCAGAAAAGAGATAACCCTGATTATAAGAAAACAAGTAAGGACGATCTTATCAATATGGAAACCGGTCTTCTTGGCTATAAAGGCAGAGCCTGTTTGCGTACTGGCAATTGTATTAATGAATCTTTAAATAAATTAGATAGAAACCTTTCCAGGCAGGAATTATACCCAGCCGTTTCTGCGATAATTGATAGAGAGATCCATCGTAATTATACGCTTTATCCTAATAATTATATTGCACATGATCTTTTGATGAAAGACAACCAATTTGCGGATAAATATACATCTGAGGAAAGAGTAAAGTTTGAAGAGTATTTAAATAAACAGTTGGATAAAATAGAATTGGAAAATAAGGATGTTCCATTTTTATATGAAAAGTTATTGATAATGTATGCTAATCCTTTAAAGAATCATATTGAAGCGATAAAATAATGGAGAAAAGAAGGTATATTTTGTTATGGCTGATATGTTGTGCTATATTATCTTCTTGCAAAAAAGATGATGATTATGTTTATCCTCCGGTATTCACAGATATTCTTTGTGTGGAAACGGATAGTGAAGGTAAAATAGCACATTTGCTTACAGATAAAGGTATATCTTATGAAGCTGATAACGGGGGGAGCTATGGAAATTTTGTAGCCGATACAATTTATAGGATGCAATGTATATATGAACCTTTGCAAGACTCAGGGGCTTCATCTGCATTGATTTATTCATTGCGTTTGCTTGGCTCATGGATTCCTATACAGAAAAGTGAGCTGAAGGCAGATATTAAAACAGACCCTGTTGAAATTGAAAGTATATGGATGAGTGGTGACTACATCAATATTGCTGCTTTAGTAAAACTTCAGGACCGCAGTAAACATACTTTTCATTTTATCGCAACAGGGATAACCGAAGAGCCTGGGATGAAGATATTAAATCTAACTCTATTTCATGACAGGGGTGAAGATGTAGAAGGCTATACTCAGAGGATTTATTTCTCGGTGCCTTTATTTACTTATAAGGAAGTGTTATCTTCGGGTAGCTGTGTTTCGTTTTCTATCAATACATATAAATCCGGAATGAAAACTTATTCATTCTCTTATCCGGCTATTTAGCTTTAAGCAGTCTTAATAGCCCATTTTATCTACATTATAAATTTATTATTCCACATGCGTTTTTAGGATTGTTTGTAATCTTGCCAAAGAGTTTGAAACTTATAGTTAATCAATTAGCAATTTACAAAACATGAAAAACGTTATTTTACCCATTATTCTATTTTTAACTTCCATAGCAGGTTTTGCGCAAACACAGGATTTCTCCTGCCTGGGTTTTGCAGCGATGAATGATGGTACTACTGGTGGTGCAGGAGCCGAAGTGGTGCGTGTAACTAATTATGATGAGTTTGCTGCCGCCGTCACTAAAAAAGAGAAAGACCTAACTCCCAGATATGTGGAAGTAGCCGGTAAGATCGAATATCCGGGTGGGGGCTCTGTACAAGTCGGTTCCAATACAACTATTGTAGGTGTTGGGAATACGGCTTTTATCAGTCAGGTGGAATTGTATATAAAAAATGCAAGTAATGTAATCATTCAGAACATCAGGTTTTCTGCAATTGGCAGTACGAAAGGTGGATCAGCAGATATGATCTCTATTGCTACCACAGGAAGTGCTTATTGCCGGAATATCTGGATTGACCATTGTGAGTTTTATAATGAGAAACCGATTCGCAATCCTTCTTCCGGTCTAAAAGATAAATACGATGGAATGGTCGATGTAAAAGGTCAATCAGAATATATTACTATTTCATGGTGTTATTTCCATGATCATTATAAAGGATGTTTGTTCGGCTATTCGGAAGGAAAAGACCGTTTTGACCGCAAAGTAACTTTCCATCACAATGTATTTGAACGAATCAATTCCCGTTTACCTTCGCTTCGCTATGGTACAGCACATATTTATAATAATTATTATATAGGAACCCAGGATGATCAGGGATGGTTTGGCTCTGGTCCAAATATACGTGATACGGCTACAGCCCGTATCGAAGCTAATTTTTTCAAAGGGATGAACCATACAATTTATAGTATGGATACTCCTCTGCCGGGAACATGGTGTGCACGGGCAGGATATGATAATATGTGGGATACTAATTCTGCGGCTCCGACTGCTAATTATAAGGAAAACTGTTTTGTATTACCGGAAGGATATACAGAATTATTGCATAAAGCGGATGAACTGGTAGATGTATTAAAAGTAGGTACTACAGTAGGAATTGGTGTGGTTGGCCCGGAATCTGTGCCAGGCGCGGAAGGTAATTCTTATTCTGACGGAGTTGATACTAATACAGGAAGCAGCGGTAAAGGAAATGCAGGAGAAGAACCCGGGGATGGGGGAGAAGAGGAAGTTGTTATAGAAGGAGAATACTTTTTAAGTCCGGTAGATAATAACGGTTATTTTTGGTTTAATGCTGAAAATGTAGAAAAGGTAAACCAACTAAACTCAGATGGAATTATTACATGGACAGCTTCTGAAACTGCAGATGGATCAAACTCCACTTTTAAACCGGAAGCAAAAGGTGCGGGTACTGATGGAAAAGAAGGAGGGCCGGATTATAAAACCGGATATATAGAGATTGCTAAAGCTGCTTCCACCGATCAAAACGGTGGTTCATTGATATTTAAGCTCCCCAGCTGCTCCGTAATGAAATTGTATTTGTCCAGAACAGGTAGCTTTTATCTAAATTCATACATAAGTACAGATGGTGAAGCCTGGACAAAAACTTCTGCAAATCTTTTAAAAGCACCAAGTGGTATTCAGGAATTTGAACTATCGGGCATGGTTGCGTCTTATGATCCCGTTTATGTGAAACTCACAAATACTTCTTCCGGCGGATTAAGGGTACATGGGGCTATTATTAAATTAGCAGGAGATAAATCTCCTTCATCTATTGATAATTCGTATAAAGAAAGAGTTTTGATAAAGTCTGTATATTATGATTTATCAGGGGTAGTAATAAATAAACCTGAAAGCAACCATATATACATCAAAGAGAATATATTTAATAATGGCAATATAGACAGGAAAAAATATTTTTGTCGTTAAGAGATTTTGTATTTTCCATGAATAAAACAAGAGAGTGAATTCTAAGTATTCTGTGAATTAAAATTCATTCTTTTACCTAGAAACTATCAAAATTATATATAAATAAAAAACTGCAGATAATATAAATTGCAGTTTTTTATTTATATATAATTTTGATAAAAACTTTATTATGGACATTCCAAAAGAATTTTTAGGCAAAGAGTTCATTAGTCAATTTAAGAATGCTGACGATATAGCCAGTTTCCTTCTTGATCTTCACTACCCGTGTGAACTTGATGCCAACTTAGGTTATGAGAAATATGCTTCTTCTGGTAATAAAAGTGGCAATTCTCGTAATGGTAAATACCCCAAGAAGATCCAGACCGAACACGGTAAATCAGTGATTGATATTCCCCATGATTGTGAATGTAGCTTTGGACCTATGATTATGCCTAAACACTAAAGCCGTGGTATGTCAACTGAAGTCTTTGTTAGCTCCCTGTATGCTAAGAGTATGAGTGTTTCTGATATTGAGTCTGAGATGGCTGAGATTTATAAAATCAACCTCTCTACTTCTGCCATTTCTGTTATTACCAGCAAAGTATCTCAGACTGTTCTAGAGTGGCAGAATCCTCTTTTAGATAGTCTGCATAGGATTATTTTTAAAGCATGTGAAAATGGTAAAGTGATTAATAAAACAGCTTACCTGTTTGTGGGTTTAAATAAGGGCGGTTTAAAAGAAGTGCTGAGCATGTGGGTTGGTAAAACCGAAATTGCTTCCTTCTGGATGGGAGTTTTAACCGATTTAAAAGCTCTTGGGGTAGAAGATATTCTCATTACTGTAACCGATAACCTAAATGGATTTACCGATACTATAAAAAGTGTTGTTCATCAAATCAGAAACTCCCGTCGCTATGTTATATGGAAAGAAAAAAGAGAGTTTTCTGCTAATCTTAAAGATATATATAATGCTCCCACTAAAGAAGTCGCTAGTGCGAAACTAGATCTTTTTGAGAAAAAATGGGGGCTAAATGTCTTTATTCTAATCGTTTATGGAAAAATAATTAGAACGAATTAACCTCCTTCTATGATTTTCCTATAGATTCAGGAAAATAATTTATACCACCAATTTGATTGAAAACTTGAATGGGAAAATCAAAAAATACATCAAAAACAAGCTTTCTTTCTCTAATGATGATGCGTTAAAGAAGTTGGTTTATCTAGCTATAATCGAGATTAAACAGAAATGGCATCAACCGACTTGGAACTGGGAAATGATATTTAACCAGTTTTTTGACTATATTTGAAAATCGAATTAAGATATAAGTCAAATCCGATTACCTGTAAGTATCATTTATACAAAATTTGGGATAGTCTGTTTTTATAATTAAAAGCATATCTAAATGAAATTTATACAAGGCAAATTATTTTAGCCAAGTATATTTAAAAGATATACACATTATGTATTATAGTAAAACACCAGATTTATTCAGAACATTTAATTGATTTTCAATAATGTTATTGTCATTATTGAAAATCAAGTTATAAATAGATATTTTATTTACAAAAGGAATATAATCTCAACTCTACCTAATAGGCTTTCAATCAGATAGATAGGAAAAGTGAATACTAAATAATGTATTCAATTAAAGAACAATCTCAATGTTTCAATCCACTCTATATTATATTTTCATTTTTTTCACCTAACAGAAAATTAGTTATTTTATTTTGTACTATCTTTACAACAATAATAAGAAAATTTTCGATTGAATAGATTATTTAAGAATTCAACTAATGACAATAAAATCTATCCATAAATATATTATTTATTTTAGTACTATATATTTAATAATTGTATTCAAGTCTTGTAACTATTTTGATTCGCAATCTGACTTGTATATTCGTGGTGCTGAGAATATTATTGAACAATCACCGGAAACCGCAATGCAGATATTAGATTCAATAATTGATCTTAATTCTCTGAACAAGGACCAATTATATAAATACAATCTTTTAAAAATTCAATCGAAAGATAAACTTTACAAAGATATAACACAAGACACAATTATTTTTAATATTTGTGACTATTATATAAATCAAAAAAAATATTTAGAAGCAGCTACATCCTGCTATTATGCAGGTAGGGTTCTACATGAAAAACAAGAAAATGACCATGCAATCCATTTTTATAATGAAGCCGAAAGATATGCTGACTATATAAGAGGTAATTATAATTTGAAAGGTGTAATTCAAACGAATATAGGATACCTGTTATATCACCAATTCGAATTTAATGAAGCATTAACTTACTTTAAAAAAGCATCGGAATATTTCAGAAAAGATAAACTTTTAATTGTAAATGATTTATCTATAAAAATAGAAATAGGAAATTGTTTTTTGATGTTACATGAGAGTGATAGTGCGAATTATTATTATAATTTAAGTCTGGAGCTTGCAGATAAATCTCATCAACCTTCTATAAAAATCGGTGCATTAATGAATTTAGGTTCTGTATATGTAAAACAGGAAAATTATCATGAAGCACTAGACCTATACAGACAAGCTCTGTCTCTAATACCTGATAATGCAATTACTGAAGCTACATTATATTTGAATATTGCTATATCGTATAGTAATATGAATGAAAAAGATTCGGCGAACTATTACTTTAATCGAGCATTAAATATTAGTAAAATTATAAATGAGCCTTATTTATTGGCAACTCTGTATAATATTTCTTATAGGCAGAGTGAAGAATCCAAGAATTATGAAAAAGCATTTACTGATTTAAAAAAATATAATTCCATTGTCGAAAATATATACTTGAAAAATGAAAAAAAAGAAGTTTTAGGTATTCAGAAAAAATACCAGTTCGAACGGGTAAAGAACTTAAACAGTCAATTACAAATTAAAAATCAAAAAATTGTTGTATCAAGTCTCGCAACAATCCTTTTTTTGATTCTTCTTTGTTTCATATATTATTATCGGATGCAAAAAAATAAAAAAAAGGTTTATGAAGCAGAAAAGAAAATCTTGCATTTAAATAATCTTGCATTAGGATATGACAAGAAACGAAAAACTTTTCGTGATACGCTCCTTCATCATTTTGATATATTAAAAAAATCTGCAGTTTTACAAATGTATTTAAGGAAAGACGAAATAAAACAGGGAGAAAAACTCCTTTCCAAGTTTAATGATATTGTATATAAGCAACAAGAACTAGATTGGAATATGTTATATGATACAATGAATGAGCTTCACGACGGATTTTTGGACAAATTGAAAGAATTAGTACCTACGCTTGATGATAATGAATTTAAAATTTGTTGTCTGATTTATTCTGATTTTACCAATCAGGAAATTGGGATTATAATGAAATTCAGTAGTAGTACCATTACTCATAAACGTTCTTTAATTCGTAAAAAAATGGGATTACAAGAATACTCAAATATTTCAGATTACTTAAACAATCTTTCCAAGAGTCTATAAAAATTACATTTCTTTCAATTTAAGCGACTTTTTTTATGCAAAAAAAGTCGCTTTTATGCGTTTATAATATAACTATAATCTGCTAAATATGAGGAATATATCATAATTTTAATTCTATTCAAAAGTCACAACCTATTGCATTGTATATTTTGTCAACCTATTTTTGGATTATTGATTCACAATATTAAACACCATTTACAAAATTCAAAAAAAATGAAAAACAAAGTATCAATTTTCACATTAATCTTATTATTAGTTATTCCGGTATCTTTATTTTCGGTACAATATTCACAGTACTCTATCAAAGATAATTATTCTGAACGAAACGTAATTTTAGAACTTGCAAGGTTATATTCTCCTTCAATTCGTTCGACAAATTGCTTTGTAATAGCTTTAAAAGCATCTAATTCCTCTTACATTTACATTGATTTCGGATTTGAAGGCCAATTTGAAATAACTATTTCCAGTAATCAGACAGAGTTCTACAACAATACCATATCTATCGACCTATTTCCTAACATGAAAAATGATAAATTAAATATTCCGATTTCTAACTTAAAATCAGGAAATTATATATTTACAATCAAAGACCTACTTACTCAAGAAAGTTCATCAGGCGAATTTACAATAAAGTAATTTGCTTAATTTGAGTTTGAAAGAAGAATATATTATTGAGCTATGGCTAATATTGTCAAAGAGCCATAAATACAAATAAGGTGGATGTCGAAAAACCTTAAAAGAGTAGACGCACTTAATAAAATTATTAACAATGAAAAACAAGTCTTTTATTTCAGGACTGAACACAGTTAAATTTGTGTTTATGGTGTTCTTTTTATCTATTGCACTTTTTAGTTGTAGTAACGAAGACAGTGATTTTAATTCGGAATCAAATTCAGGGTTAGATGCTACTCGAAAAATTTTCACTAGTCAAGCCGAGTTCGATAATTTCTTAAGAACATATAATGGTTCCGGCATAATCTATTCACCAAGTACTTATTCACCAGATCAAGAATTAAGTATTATTGAATTTTTTAAAGAATTCACTACAATTGGTTCTATTCTCAATGATAAGTTAGAGTTTCAGGTAGAGAATACAATTTATAAATACGGTGAATCCGGCTACACAACTTACTTCATTCAATTATCAGAATACAATGAAGGACTTAAACAGGTAGCTAAAGAAAAGAACGTTATTGGTAATCTGGATTCATACGAGGTTTTGCCTAATGGAAACTATAAAATAGCAGAAGGAATAGAAGTTTTTTATGATGGTGAACCTATTGTTACAGTGGAGATACAAAGACCGCCGTTATTAAGAATTGCCGCTGATGGAAGAACTAAAGTTCAAACTTCTTTCTGGTCAAGTAAAAATCCATTAAAATCAGAATGTGGTGTACAAGTGGAAGCGTGGTCCAGGCCAAATACAAGTGTAGACTGGGAAAGTGCTAATACAAACCTAAAATTAGGATGGGAGTGTGGAATAGTAATTCCAATGGCCCCAATGCTACAACCATTCAGCGGTGCAAAAGATGGAACCGGTAATAAAATTAGAATTACTCTTGATTGGGTTACTGGATATCATTCTTATAAGATGGAGAAAGGCAGTGTATTAGGTAGCGCAAGATGCTGGGATAATACATGGATTACTGCTGTTGTTCAGAAATAATATCAAATAGTAATAGGGGTAGGAAACTATCTCTGTTACATAATACTTTTATAAAAAAAATACCATGAGAAATATCTTTACTGTATTACTATTATTATCTTCTTTGGGAATAACTGCCCAGAAAAATATAAATTCAGAAATTATACCAAATAATGCTTTTCTTCAAAAGAATTTAGAGTATAATGTTTCGAATGAAAAGTTAAGAGGTACAAAAAAGAATAGTGCTATTTTATTTACGCAATCAAGCTATCGTAAGTCGAGTTCTCTAACTCATACAAGAGGTACAAATGCGGAGATTTCGGGAAGTCTTAAGTTGATGAAAGATTTTACTGTAATATTGGAAAAAGCTGGAGATTATTATTTGTTGGCAAATACCCTTTCAACTTATGTTTCTTCAGGTGGCTTTCAAGAGATAAAAGTCTTTGTAAATGGCAAGTATCAAGGTGTATTAAATAGTACAAAAGGAGATTGGGAAGTTATTGGAATTAAAGATAAAAAGACCGTAACAATGGTAGCTGGCAAAAACCTGATTACTTTCGAGGCAGACGTTCCATTCTACCCAGAAGTTGATTGTATACAACTTTCCGAATTTGAATATGATTTAATCAAACAAGATCATATCTATAATCGCTATGTTAAAGCACTGGCTAACAAAAAGACACCAGGTATAGGTACACGTTCAGCATTTGATGAGTCCTATAATTGGACTGTAATACCACAAAATGTAGGAGGTAATAATCCCAATAAATATTATTATACGGCATGGGCTAAAGTACCCGTTGTATATACATATCACAGAAAACTAACTCTTAAGAAAGAGAGAAATATTTTTCATACAACACCGGTAGCAGGTGATGATTTTTATGATATAGATACCTATATGCACCTTTATAAGATAGATGACCCCAATAATTATTCGTGGTCTAATGACAATTATACAGGTAATCATTCAAGAATTGATGTTACACCTCCAGCTGGAGATTATTATTTAGTTATTCGCTCGAAAATAAATTCTTATGCTTATCAAACTATTCCAAGAGCAGGTTTAGTAAATGTATATTGGAATGGCACGATAGCTAACGAAAGTGTTCCTGTATCTGGTTATATATTGGATGCTCCTGTAAAATACAAAGAAACACTGAATTATTTTACAGGGAAATCAACAGGTAATCCCAGAATATTTTTGCTGGATGGTAATAAAATGTTATTTAATTCGGAAGAATACACTTATTATCCTCCTGCTGATTTCTATTGGTTTGACGATGCTCGCAAGAAAATTTTACATAAGGCAACTAATAATAATTGGAAAATGTTGATAACCTCAATCGGAGCATGGAGCGTTTACTATGGAAATTGCGATGTTTATGGTGGTTTAAGGGATGCACCTACAAAATATATGACTAAATTTCCTAATTTAAAGAGTGGGGATGCTGTTCTTACTGCGGATGATAATTCTTCTTATAATGCTGCTGCGTGGGCTGGCGGTATAATAAACCAGAACGTAACTATTGGAAGGCTTTCTGCATGGAGTTCATGGGATAATTATTTCGGAAATAATCCGAAACGTTATGAAGGAGCAGAAACATTCAGCAGGTCAACATACGGACAATTAGCCGTTGTATTGTACTCAAATAATAATGATATATCAGGAGCATCCCACTTTGCTACTACAAATAGTGCTAATATGGACTTACACGGCTTTGCATACGAAAGTAAGATTGGGACATGGGGAAGGATTACTCATACTAATTCTTCTCTTAACGGAACTGAATATGGAAGCCCGTATGCTTATTATTATAAACCTAATCCTAACGAATATTATACTTTATCCAATGTGAACCGAAATAATTTTTCACAAGAAAATGAAGCAGTATATACGCTAGAGCAATCAATAAATGACGGGTTAACAATAATCGAAAATGTTGACTTAGATACTGAACAACAGAAAGCGGTAAATGAGTATAAATCTGCAAGTATGCTTTCAAAGTCAAATAGTAAGTTGAGTTTATTATACGAAAGCTGGAAACAGGCGATACAATCGGATAAATACGTATTAACAAATGACCTGAGTAATTATTATGTTAATCTGGAAGGAAAAAAACTGATTGAATGTGGAAAATTAAATTTAAAGGAAAGTGTTTTGTTCTTTGCAAACATTATATTTAATGAATTTTCTAAAGACTTGTCTACTTCAATAGCGCCATTAGTATTTGCTGAAATAGCAGCAGATAAATATGGTAATCTCTTAGGAAAAATAAAAGAAGAATGGGCAAACGCTCCTTATACTGCCGATGGTGCATATATTTATCCCTCTTACGAGAATTTCTGTAAGAAATGTATCAAAGAGATTATTAATCAAGACATCATGAATAAGGTATCACCACAGGTACGAAATCTTCAGGGTGAAGCTGAACTACTGAATACAGATGCATTATTTAATATTCTGGAAAATCCGGTTCCAGAAGACGGAACTTATGTTATCATAAAATTACCATACGAGGCTAAAATATCTTTAAACACTGTTGGGTCTTTTGCCGGTAGACAACATAATATTATAGTAAATAAAACTTATCCAGCCGGTGAATATACATTTAAAATTGTTTATTCTTCATTGAGTAATGGAATTAACGTTTGCACACTTAATATCGACGGACAAGTTTTCAGTCGTAAACTACTTAAAAAATAATTAGTATGAAAAAGTTGTATATTCTATCTATCATTGTTTTGAGCATGCTTTTTAATATCGCATGCTCGAACGATGAAACAACAGAATCGCAAAACAATGATAAGCTAATCGATTCAAGTCACCTCTCACTACTTGAGAGAGTAAGCCTGCTGGATGATTATGAAATACCAAAAAGTAAAATCCTTCGTATTGTCAGTAGATTTGAATCTTCGGTATTAGAGGAATCCGGATCAAGGTCTGCATCCGATAACAGAGATTATCAAATTGGCGAAAAATTTTACTTTTCTGACGAACAACTTGAATTAAGAACGACAGAAAGTAGTGATAAAAACGAACAGCTACCAATCTATAAAGTTCGAATGAATAAGAATGGTGAAAACGGATATGTCCTTGTAGCTGCCGATGCAAGGCATGCTAAAGTAATTGCTTTTGTACCTAATGCAGGATTGGATTCAGATAATATGACTGATAGTCTGGGTATAAATATAGGGGCACGAGAAATACAAAAAGCAAGTCTTATATCAGCACTAAATAAGATCAGGAAGTTTAATGCAATGAAAGATTCTTTGAAACAGTCTGCTAATCAAAAACTTCAATCAATGCCTTCACTACGTTCATCTAAAACTCCTGATTATGAGTTTGAATGGTTAGATGAATACCCTCAATATGTGGTCGAAAGAACAGAAAAGAAGTTTCCATTAACAAAAACAACTTGGAATCAAGGAGTTCCATATAATTGCAAATTGACACAAGATTGTCCCTTACGTCCGGAAGGTAGATATCTTACAGGGTGTGGTGTTGTCGCAATTGCACAGGCTATAGCTCATTGTGAACCAAAGTTGAATATTTATGCTTATAATATGGACTGGTCTAATATAAAAAGAACACCTAGATTAGAAAAAGGGAAAACTTCTAAAACAATTTTGGATCAGGTAGGCATGTTAATGAAATGGGTTGGAGAAACTTCGGGTTCAAAATATAATTGTAATGATGGTACTTCCACTAGTGTTAATGCAATAGAAGGCATTTTACCTAAAGTCGGGATGCGTTGTGACGGTGGTAGAGGGTGGGATTGGAATGTCATTGCATCCTCTCTAAAGAACGGCAAAATAGTGCATGTTTCTGCCACTTGTGACGATGGAGGACATGGGTGGTTAATGGACGCATATATTCACACTAATGTTGAGGGAGACAATACTATCTATGTACGTCACAATTTCGGTTGGGGAGGGAGTTGGGACGGATATTACGAAGTGGAAAATCCTCTTGAATTTACAGCCAATGGAGACCAAATATATGATAGAAAATTCAGGATTCAAGCGAATATTTCAAAAAATTAATATGTAAAAATACAATAATAACAAATGTGAGTAGTAATAGCTTTTTAAACTATTACTACTTGCTTTATCAAGCTAGACATCTTATTTTCGTCAAGCAGACTACTAATTAATGAAATGACTATGAGAAAAAAATATTTTATTTTATTTCTTAATTTAGCAATCGGTATAATCGGTTGTTCAGATAATGATTCGGATAATGTAAGTCAATATACAGTATATAGCCACCTCGACTCAAGTAAACCTACCGTACTAAACAGTATCGCCGACCTCTCAGGCTTTATTGAACTGACTATTAATATCAGTGATTTGAGTGTTGCTACGGCTCAATATAATTGGGAAGGTGAAGGTTTTATCATTACCCCAATTAAAGAAGGAACTACTATCATAACTGTCAAAGAAAAAAATAAACTTAAGTATAGGATCAAGGTTATAGTTGAATACGAAGGTGTGGGGAATTGGAATTTGAGAGGCTCTAAGATTATAGTTCAAAGTGATATTGATATAAAAAGTAGTATAGAACAGGATATGCTTGAACGTTCTTTATTTTATAATAAAAAAGAAGAATCACTTTATGATAATTTCTTTTTTGAAAATGAGTATGCCAGACTTAATACTGGTAATGATAGTAAATATACGACTTATAGGTTTATAAAGGAAATGCAAGAATATGAGTTTACTTTAAAGTCGAGCAATGAAAAGTATCAATATAAATTTAATCTAAAATTTAAGTCTGATGTAGGTGTTAAGCCACAAAATAAAATTGGTACATACTCTATTGATAGGACTAAAGAATACCAAGAAAAATATCCTGGCAAATACATAGAGAAAGTAATTGAAGAACAAAATGTAGAATGTATTTATAATGAATTATAAAATGAATGTATAAAAAAGAAGGTGTCAGCTACTTAGACACCTTCAAAATGTATGGTTAAATATTTAAACAATTTATCTGACTACCACTTTCATTTGTGATGTCCGGTACAAACCGAATTTAACTTGTACAAAGTAAGTCCCGGCTACCACAGGCATTTCCACTGCGGTTATACTATCTTTAGTTGTTTTGCTGATAAGCACATTTCCTGTTATATCATAAACGGTAATTGTTGCTTCTTGTAATAAACCTGTATTTGTATTAGCCTTCACATATATCATCTGACCTGTTACAACCGGATTGGGATATATTCTAAATGAAATATCGGATACGCTTTCGTTGATACTTGTTGGTGCGGCATTTGCGTGCAGATTTGGTGTCGCATTACGTACACAACGTACAGAACCATAGTGACGTGAATTCCTGCTCTTCCATTCACGGATTCCTACATCCGCCCTGAATACGTTGTGATACCATCCGCTTGTAACGAAACTGGCTTTATATCCGGATTCATCCCCATTATCATATCTGCCGGCATCCTTATTAAATACTCCGGCAGGAAGGATATTAAAGCCAACCTCAGCAGCCATTGCTGTATTGATTTCCCTTGAATTTGCCGACCATAATCCATCAGCAACTGCATTTTTGCTGGAACCACCTTTCAAGCAATCAATTACTTCTTCTTCATAAAATAATCCGTATTCAGCCTGAACAGATGTAATTAACTCTGCAAAATCTGTTGTACCTGCATATGTCCATCCCGGAGGACACCAATTGTTTGCAGCACTTCCTGCATTGGTAAGATACATACGTCCGTATACTTTCCCGTTCGGGTCATCACTACCGTAGAGTCCGACTGTACCTTTTGTCTGTTCATCAGTTCCATTATAACCGTCCCAATCAAGATTCAGCATGAACCAGTCTTTGTTGCCATAAGTTTTGTATGGATATTGTTTTCCGTCACGTGGGTCGGTAAATGTTCCGGTTTGTGTAGAATAGTCACAATACAGGTCTCTGATATTAGTTTCTACAGACAGTTTTTGCGAAACAGACGGAGCAGGGTTATATACATCGTTGCCGCTTTGACTTACAGTAATAATTGTGGTTCCTGATCCTACAATATGAACCCTGCCGTTAATTATAGTTGCTACGTTTTCATTAGAACTACTGAATGCAACAGGAAGGCCGGAAGAAGCAGTTACATTAAGATCAAAATCCGGATCGCTGCTTGTTTTTTCAGGAATAGGCTCGAATGTTATAGCCTGGTCGATCATTGTTGCTGCATCACGGATACAACGTACAGATGCATGGTGTCTGCTGTTCCTGCTAGTAACAGTACGTGCATTATCGATAGCTGTAAATATGTTATGATTCCAACCGGTGGTTATAAAGCTTGCTTTATATCCTTCTTCATCGCTATTATCATAATCTCCGGAATCTTTATTAAATACTCCGGCCGGTAGTATATTGAAGCCTATTTCCGCAGCTTTGATCTGATTAATATTGGCGCCTCCTTTCCGCCATAGTCCGTCTGCGAAATAGTCTCTGTCGCCACCCCCTTTCAGGCCGGTTATTACTTCTTCTGTAGAAGATAAGTTGTATTCATTCTTAACAGCATCTATCAGGCTGGCAAAATCCGATTCATTCGCATACTTCCATCCCGGAGGACACCAGTTATTTGCGGCACTTCCTGCATTGGTAGGATACATGCGTCCGTATACTTCTCCGGTCGGGTCATTTGGGGTATAGACTCCTACTGTTCCTCTGGTTTGTTCATTGGTGCCATTGTATCCGTCCCAATCCAGATTGATCATAAACCAATCTTTATTACCATATGTTTTGTACGGGTAATGTTTACCATCACGAGTATCAGTAAATACACCTTTACGGGTAGAATAGTCTGCATATTTATTTTTAGAAGCAAGACGGTCTTCCGGTTGTGAATCCAGTGAAGGAGATGAGGAAGCAATTCCCCTTAATGTCAACGGAGCCCAAGAAGGTCTATTCTGACCTGTTACTGTAAGATGTAAATTTTCATAAGGCATAGGGATTATAGAACCATCTGCCAGGCATTTTTCAATATTTGTATTAACCTGATTTACATAATATCTTTCAGTAGGTTTTATTCCCCACTGATTGAAAAAATCACGGAGATCGTAACCTGAAATCTGAGATGCTTTCCAAATTAAATATACTCTCCTTTCCTGTTCGGAACCTCCCATTACTTTTTCTTCACGTGTGATACGATGGAGCATCTGGTAAAAATCGTCACCAAAGATAATGAATAATTGCTCCCACGGCATAAAGCGAAGTTCGTTTTGATCCATTCCCGTTAAAGCCCTTAGTTCACCATCCGGCATGTCATATACTCGTTCTTCAACTGGTAGTTGCAGGTATGTGGTTTGTGCTGCTTGCCAGCGTTCTGCAGAGGTTCGGTTATAATTGGGGTTCCCTTTTTGGGACTGGATAAAGCGTTCTGCATAATAAGCATAGAGATTTACTGTTGATTCTGTAGATTGATGGATCATATAAGCCGGTTGCTGATGCTGATGACCTACTTCATGACCCAGCATCCAGGAAGCATTGTAAGTTCCGTTATAGGTAAGATACCTGTTTACCGATCCCACAGGATATGCAGTATAACCTCCCGGAGACGCATGAGGACTTGAACTTGGATTCTGTACGAAAAGATACCTGACTTCTCCTGCAGGCATTCTGTGGTGTAAAGCATTGGGGTGATTATTATCAAGACCACTTATTTCATCTTCTTTTTCGAGGATCAGATGTACACCGTCCATCCAGAGTTGTTTATTTTCATTCATGGAATATTGTATGGCATGTGTATGTCTGGCAACCATAATTGCATAGTCTGAATAGAAAATAACTTCCGGTGTGCGATATTTACCAAGCATACTTGCAAATTCTTCATCAGTTGTTACATTATAAATATATTGGGGAGCTCTTACTTGTTCACTTTCATTTGTAAAAGTAATACGGGCTTTTCCCTGCGGATTATTTTCAGTATCTGTAACATATCTCAAGTAGATCAGTCCACCTTCGTGTTGAGTGGCTTCGATTGTGTTTAAGCCAACTCTTAGTGATATTTCTTTAGGTGTATTGTTTTCCTGGCCTGCTGTACCTACGACTACAGCCGGAGAAGCATTGTCAGCAGAAGGTATCAGGATTTCAACATTCACGATAATTTTCTTCCCCTTTTCCGCATAAAAACCGGTTGGCTGGTGATCATATTTTTTGTGTGCCTGTGCCAAACGTTTCCTTTCTTTCTCTGCACTGTTTATTTGCTTTATTTCTATTGTTTCGGGATAAGGAGTAGTGATTGTTACATCCGGATAACCATCAAACCTCACACAACGTACCGAACCATAGGTATTGCTTGTCCTAATATGTCTTAATGCATTCCGGTCATATCTTGAGTCAGAAGTGTTGTTCTGGAAACGGTCATTACCACCGATCAGGAAATAAGCTTTCTTTCCGATCTCTTCGCCGGAAATGTAATTGGTGCCGTTAAAACCTCCGGCAGGCAGTAAGTTAAACTGTATCTGATCTGCTTTTCCATCAAGTGTCCCCCTGTCGTTTTCCCATAATGCGTCCGGATGTTGGCTTTTGAGGCCTCCGCCTCTTAGATAATTCAGTGCGTTTATAATTGTGTACTGACCATCTGGGGCAATATTTACTCCATATTCGCCAGCTATAGCGTTAGTTAGTTCAAGCCAGTTTGCCTGTGTAGATAGTTCCCATCCTTCCGGACATAATTTAGAACCTGATGTAGCTGTATTATAGAATCTTCCGTATTTTTCCCCGTTTGGATCCTGATTACTGCAAATCCCTGCACTTCCTCTTGTAGATTCATTTACGCCATCATATCCATCCCAATTGAGATTTTGCATAAACCATTCATAATCTCCATACTTTTTGTAGGCATATGTTTTTCCATCCCGGGCATCGGTAAAAACACCTGTTTTCGTAGAGTAATTCACATAGGGTACATTTGGGAGTTGTGCCCTCATAGTAGAGCCTGCTAATAACCCTACCAGTAAAATAAAAACTGTGACTTTTTTCATAAGTGTAAGAATTAATAATTGAGAATTAACTTTATGTGTCATTAAAAGACCTATTTTGAAATACTTTCTGTATTGCTTTTAATTAAAGCATTGTCGGTTAATTCGGCCGTTTTGTGCTGTGAGGGATCTGTTTTTTATTTGATGTAAAAATAATTGCTATAATTGATATCCGACTTACTGTATTTATCTTTTGTTTTATCTAAAACAGGCAGTTTTGCTACAGCTGGTAGGCTAGGCGTAATGAATTATAATTTGCTGTAAATTATAACGGGAATAGATTATTTCTATCGGTAAGGTGAGGTATTATATACTTTTACTTACTATATTTGTGAGTAATCAACGATCATATAAAAATGCAAAGACAAGCCTTCTTCATTATTTTATCCTTCTTGTTATTTATAATTTGTATTTCTTGTGATGATTCTAAGAAGTATGACTCCCTGTCAGTGGAGGAATTCTCTGCTATTCTACAAAATGAAGAGCCTCAATTAGTTGATGTAAGGACTGGAGTAGAATATTCGGAAGGTCATATACCGGATGCAATAAATATAAATGTATTGGACGAATCTTTTGAAAAACATGTAGATGACATTCTTGAAACGGATTTACCTGTTGCAGTTTATTGTCGTACGGGAAACAGAAGTAAAAAGGCGGCTGATATTCTTGTTGCAAAAGGCTATAAGGTGTATGAATTGGATGGAGGGATTACGGCTTGGGAGAAGGAAAGTCGAGAAATAGAAAAATGAAAATCCTCTCCGTATTTCTTCTTATTTTCTCTTTATTTCTTTACAAAAAGATACTTTCCTTGTAAGATACTGCATAAATCTATATTTTTACACAAAATCAAAAATCCCTCTTTGTCGTTATAAGTGTTATTTATTAAAATAAGAATAATGATATTCATAATATTTTATTAATAACTATATCCAATATATAACCGACAACTAAGAGAAAACTAATCATTTTAAAAATATCAGGCTTGTTAGGAGATATATCTGAAAAAATATTAGTTTCCCCCTATTTTGGATGATATAGGTAATTAAATCCCAGCTTCAATTTTAATTTTCAGCTTACTCAACAAAAGTATATATCTATATAGTTCCGGTGATGATTGAAACGATATGTAAAATAACTCTTGTTGTAGGTTGATAAATTTGTCGAAATTATGTAACAAAAAAATATTAGCAATGATCAATCTGTTAAATGAAAAGCATATCACTAATGCCAATGTATATGTGGCAGGGGAAAAAGTAGAATTTGTATCTCTGGTTCTTGAGCAGAGCTTTGGGGAGCATCATACATTCAGTGTAACATTAGATTATGACGTGTTAAAACAAAGCTTTCTGGCTAATCCTCTGGAAGAGATAAAGCTTATTGGTAAGTTCCTTGATATTGATCTGCAACAAGGTTCAGACTCAGCAAATACATATGAGTTTAGAGGAATAATTTGTGATATTATCCATGAAGCGGGTGAAGGTAAACACGGATTTCTTATTATCGAAGGATCCAGTCCCACTATTTTGTTAGAGAGAGGAAAGCGGTTGGATATCTTTTCTCACATGAACCTGAAAAATATTTTTGAAGAAGTTACTGCCGGTATAGTAAATAAAAGCCTTTCCTGTGTGAATCAGCCGGTTTACACAGGAGAATTAGACTTTCTGATGCAGTATCAGGAAAGCGATTGGGAATTTTTACAAAGGTTATCAGCCATCACGGGTGAGACACTTTTTTATACAGGCCGGGATTTGGTTTTTGGGGATTATAAAGACTGGAAAGAGACAGTTGTGACTTATGATGAAGAAATAACACGCTTTAAGTTTGGCTCCAGATTAATACCTAATCATTTCTCCCGTTATCAATATCTTACAGAACAGGATGATACCATTGAACAGCAGGCACCAGCCTCAATAGAAAATTCGAATGAATATATTGATACAGCCTCTGACAGATCAAAAGAAATAACAGAAAATCGTCCGGTATATACTCCTGCATCCCTTTTGGTAAATGATAAAGGAGCATTGGATGAGTTGGTAAAAAGAGAAAAAACTACTAATGCAGCACAAGTAGTTTATATAAAGGGTACTGCCAAAACCTGTGTAGCGCGTATAGGGCGTTTACTCACCGTTAATATGGCAAAAAATATGTTGGAAGCAAGAAATCTCGGTACATATCGTGTGACAAAAGTAAAACACACCATTGACCAGAATCATAGATATTCCGGGGAGTTTGAAGCTGTTCCGGCAAGTTTAAAGTTTATATCTTCCATGCAATATAATTCTCCTGTTGCAGATTCCGTACGTGCAACAGTTATTAAAAATACAGACCCTAAAGGACAAGGGCGAGTACGTGTAGAGTTCCCTTTTGCTCAGAACCGGGCAAACGAAACCTGGATACGTGTTATGACGCAAGATGCAGGTGTAAGCAGTGAGGGAACCGAAAACAGAGGAATGGTTTGTATCCCCGAGATTGGAGATCAGGTAATGATCGGTTTTGAGTTTGGAGACCCTAATCGTCCTTATGTAATGGGAAGTATGTTTCATGGGAAGAATACTAAAAGTCAAGGAGGCGGAGATGGCAATCATATAAAAACATTTACCGACAAATCAGGTAGTTATTATAAATTTAACTCTAAGGAAGGAAGTGTCGAAATACATTCTAAGAAAGGTGGTAGTACAATCAAAATAGATGGGAAGGGAAGTATATCTATCGACTCTCCTGATTCAATCGTTCTACGGGCTACAAATATTTCCCTTCAATCCGCAAACAAACTGATGTTTGATGCTTTGCCCTCGGTTGTTAAGCCTTTGTTATCCGCGGCACATTCCGCTTATTCAAAAATAACAGATGATGGAGTGTTAGAAATAAAGACTCAAAAAGGAATAAATATTATTTCCGAGGAAGAAGATGTGACAATAAAAGCAGAAAAGAAGAATGTAAATATTGAAAGTACAGAGGGAGAAATAAGTATTAAAGCAAAAACAAATATCAAGATGGAGGCCCCAACACAGGTGGAAGTGAAAACTCCTGATATGCTTGTAAAACATTAAATTAACGGCAGCGATGGGTAAATTTTCATTTAAATGCATTACTAAAGATGCAACACTCGATTGTACATTCTGTTCGGGAGTGCAGACTACATTTATGGCTCCCGTTCCAAACCAACCTATTACTAAAGAAAAAGAAAAAGAAATAGCCGTTGTTGATGATACTACTATAACTCCTTTCACAAGCCCCTGCAGATTACCTGGTGCATCACCTCCTCCGCCTTGTGTACCAAGTTTAATGGATTGGATGCCAATAGACAAATACTTTAAGACTGACAGTAAAGCAGTATTGCTGGAAAAATCTTTAAATATGTGTATGGTTGGAGGAGTAATATCCATTAACGATAAGAAGCAGGATATAATTTCTGTAGATCTGGCAGGTGTAATATTGAAAGCAATACAAGAATTAAAGTGTATGCTCGATTACAGGCTCGATCAATATAATACGGATAAGGCTGCATTCGATTCTGATTTTGATCATTATTTTGGTGCAGGACATACCGAAGCAGACAAACAACTTATCGTTGATAGAATGAATAATATTGATGGATTAATTGGTAATATGACTAATGCTGACGGAACATTAAATGAAAACTACTTTGATCATGACTTTGGTACAGACAATTATGGTGTCTATGCATATGTTTACCCGAATGATGCAAATAATACAATCTATATATGTCCAAACTATTTTTCCGAATCTACCAACCTAACAGGTTTTGATTCTATGGCTGGTACAATTGGGCATGAGGCGTCTCATTTTACTAATATGGGTGGTACAACAGACAGGGATGCGGCAGGAAATTTAGTATATGGCAGACCAGATGCCAGAAACTTAGCAATTACAGATCCGGCCCAAGCATTAATCCATGCCGACAGTTTTGAGTTTTTTCTGGAAAGTGGACAACCATGTACTCCTTAATAAATAATTTATACTTATTATCTCTGTTTTTATCTTATTGCTGTATCTGAATATAATAACTTTTTCTATATTTGAATAACTAAATAAGAGTTCTAATTTGTAATGAATAATACTATTATGCGGAATATGTTATTTTCAATAAGGAGAGCAAGTTTTTTTTTATTTATATGCTTATTGATTTTTCCTTTAAATAATTGTATCGCACAAAATAAAAATACAAAAATGAAAAGTACAAATAACAACCCGGAAAGAAGAGAAAAAAGAAGATCAGATAAGATTCATATGGAATCGCCCATATTGGTATATATGGAGATTGTAAAAGAAAAGAAAGGTGTTATTGCAAAACTAAAATTTACTAATATAAGTAAAGAAGAAGTTTTGATTGATGTAAATAAAATGGGTGGAGATAAACTTAAACAGCACATATTTCATCTGAATCCTTGGTACACAAGTCCTAATCTTACATTTAAACCCTACAGCTCTCTTTTTTCTTCTGATACTGTAAAAGAAAAGTATATTCCCTTGAAACCGCTGGAAGTTTTTGAAACAGAAACTAATTTGTCTCAATATTATGACTTTCAGGAAAGAAAATATGAGATACTTACTATTATCTATCTGGCTGAGATGAAATGTCTGAATAAAGAGTTGCAACAAGTAACGCAAACTGATATAGATGGATTAGTAAAATCAATATATTATAATATTGAAAGCAATCAGGTGAAATTGAACTATGAAGATATACGTTGATTTTTGCCGGAAATTTTTATTTTATGCATAATATAAAATAAATAGAAAGGCTATATTTTTTTTGTTATCATACCGACATAATGTCAGACGGTTATATTGTCATATAGAAGTCGGACAAATTTTCCGGAAACTACAAGGCGTATTGTTTATATAGTCTGGATTATTAGCTTCAGATATTAGATAAATATCAGTAATTATTTCCAGAATTTAAACCCTGATATAATTTATTAAGTAGAATCAGGATTTTAATCCTAGTAAAATGTTGCAGATAATTCCAATAATTCATTATATTAGGCAAGCTATTGCTTAATTATACGCTGATTATTCCGTGTATATACGCGGAATTTTTCTTGTATATAGATGAACGTTGCTCGTCTATATACGCCAATGAATTCATATATATACACCAATGAAACCGTGTATATACACGAATTACACGTTGAGCCGGTTTTGAAGTGTATATAAAATAAAAAAGATCTCCAATCACCTGGAGACCTTTCTTGCTGTAAAATCTAACTAATTATACTCTAATCCAATAATATAAAAATAATTATCGGATGTTATTCTTCTTCTTCCGGCTCAATTCTCTTATTAATACCACTCGTCATAGTACCAACATTCATAAGCTCACAATTGTTGAAAGCTTCTTTGGTCTCTTTACTGAAGTTAATGTGACCTTTAATGTTTCTAACCAGCCTGCTACCTGCATCCTTCTCATCATAAGCTCCTTCACTGGAAACTCTTAGATACACATAACCCGCCTTCCCTAATTCGACTGAACATCCATCAGTTAGATATTCTACCGAAACTTTATTCCAACAGTTAAGTACACTTCGACACAAATCTTCATGTATATTAAGTTTCTCTGATATTCTCTTTGTAACCTCGTCTATTTTTACCAATCTGCGGCTTTTCAATACCACATACAGTTTTTTACCTTCTTCGGGATTCATGGGGTTCCCTTTATAAATTAAGTTGTAAAGTAACGACATAATATAAATTTTTAAGTTAATAAATTAATTAAAAGCAGATTAGAGTGTATCTTTCTTAGATTTACGAATATTATAATACAAATTGCATGCCAAAACTGAGGGTGTTATTAGAATTACTAAAATAAAATTAGGTGTTTTAAAAGGAATGATAGAAAAGAAACAATTACCTCTACTTTCTTTTAAAATTATCATATTTAATATATTTATTTACATTTTCCTTAATTTTTACAATGGGGATGGCGAATTCTTGCACATTGTTATTCAAAGAATTAACTTTATAAAGTTTATGTAAAAGCTTATTCCTCGTAAGCGTCAGTAATGTTTTGTAACAAACATACACGATTTCTTAATTTTAAAATAGATAACATCCATGATTAATTTGCTAAGCGAAAAGCACATTACCAATGCCCATGTCTATATAGAGGGCGAGAAGACCGAGTTTGTATCACTCGAACTGGAGCAAGTTCTTGGGGAGCACCACGGATTCAGTGTCGTACTGGATTATGACCGGATGAAAAAACCGCTATTAAGCAATCCGCTGGAGCAATTAAAGCTTATAGGGAAGCTTCTGGATATTGATTTGTTGCAGGGAGCAGACAGCTCCAATGTTTATGAGTTTCGAGGAATCATCTGCGACGTAAGCCATGAGGCCCGGGAAGGAAGACATGGTTTTCTTATTATCGAGGGGATGAGTCCGACGGTTTTGTTGGAAAGAGGGAAGCGGTTGGATATATTTTCTAATATGGACCTTAAGCAGGTATTTGATGAAGTAACGGCCGGAGTTGTCAACAAAAACTTTTCTTGTGTAAATCAGCCGGTATACAGTGGACAGGTAGATTTCCTGATGCAATATCAGGAGAGTGACTGGGAATTCCTGCAAAGATTATCTTCCATAACCGGAGAAACCCTTTTCTATACCGGTCGGGATTTAGTATTCGGAGAATATAAAGACTGGAAAGAAACAACCGTTACTTACGACGAAGAAATCACACAGGTGAAATTCGGTTCCCGATTATTGCCAAATCATTTTACCCGTTATCAATACCTGGCAGAAAAGGATGATACTATTGAACAGGAAGCACCTGTTTCCATTGAAAATGCGAATGATTACATTAATGCCGCTTCCGATGGTTCAAAAGAATTAACCGAGGGCAGACCTTTTTACTCACCCGTATCTCTTCCTGTAAACGATAAAGGTGCTCTGGATGAAATGGCTAAAAGGGAGAAGACGACAAATGCATCCAGAAGCATTTATGTGAAAGGAAAAGCCAAAACTTGTGTTGCACGCATAGGAAGACTGCTTACCATCGGTATGCCAAAAGATATGCCTCAGGCAAAGAGTCTGGGAACATACCGTGTTATAAAAGTAAAGCATATCATTGACCAAAATCATAGATACTCCGGCGAATTTGAGGCAATTCCCGCAGAATTAAAGTTTATGTCTCTTATGGAACCCAAAATACCTGCTGCTGACTCTGTAATTGCTACAGTAACAAAAAATGTCGATCCACAAGGGCAGGGACGTATACTTGTTGAATTTCCCTTTGCAAAAGACCGGGTGAATGAAACCTGGATTCGTGTTATGACGCAAGATGCAGGTCTTGGTGATGAAGAAGCCAAAAACAGGGGAATGGTTTCTATACCTGAGATTGGCGATCAGGTAATGATCGGTTTTGAATTTGGAGACCCTAACCGTCCTTATGTAATGGGGAGTATGTTTCATGGAAAGAATACTGAAAATCAGGGTGGGGGAGAAGGAAACCATATAAAAACCTTTACCGACAAATCCGGTAGTTATTACAAATTTAATAGTAAGGAGGGCAGCATTGAGCTGTATTCAAAGAAAGGCGGTAGCAAAGTTAATATAGATGGACAAGGGAATATAACAATTAGTACACCGAATACAATAACTATTTCTGCAACGGATATTAATATAAATGCTTCGAATTCGATAAACTTAAAAGCAGAACCGGGAGAAGAAGATGGTGGCGGAACTATTACTGCACATGCGGATAAATCAATTACGGTGACTGCACAGCAGGAAGGAATTAGAATTGAGGCTAAGGAGAAGGATATAACAATAAAGGCAAAGACAGAACTTGCTGCATCCAGTGAAGATGCAAATATTAATTTACAGGCAGCTAAAGAGGCCAAAATGGATGCAACAGATATTAAGATAGGAGCTTCATCCACAATTCGGATATCATCAAGTGATACAGATATTATGTAAGTAATATGGCAGAAGATTTAGAATATGTAGTTAATAGTGCATTAATGATGTGCAATAAAGGAGCTGCTCCGGGTTTCTTCACGCCTACACATAATATGCATATAAAAGTAAGTGAATGTTTGGTAACTAACAAACTGGATATGTTGCCTATAGTAAATATTCCATCTTTTGGAGTTTGTGCTGTTACTAAATGTCCTTGTGTTCCTGCACCTACAATGTGGCAAAAAACATATCAGGTGAAAGCAAAGGGGCAGGAAACGCTACTTTGCCAATCATGTATGAATTGTGGGTTGGGAGGGAAGATCGAATTTGTTACCAGTGGCCAGATTCCGTTGCCCCCTGATGTGCTTGAAGATATAGAGGCCATGCAAAAAGCAGGACAAGAGGAAGAGGATGAAGGTTGGACATGGTTAGATACTGTAGAGCTTATTCCGGTAGTTGGTTCAGTTGTAGGAGCAGTAAGGGAAGGAATTAAAGGCAATTGGGGAATGATGGCACTGAATATCGGTTTTTTAGCTATGGATATAGGAGGCTTAGTCTCTTTTGGTGGCACAACTGCTGCTGCGACCGCTGCAAAAACTGCTGTCAAAACAGGAACAAAAGTTGCGGCTAAAACAACAGCTAAACAGGTCGGTAAGTCCGGTTTGAAAACCGGAGCTAAGTTATTCGCTAAAGGAGCTGCTGAAGCATTTAAAAATACACTTTCGACAATATCTCTAATTGCTTCTAAAGGAAAAAAGTGTGTATTTGCCTGTTTTCCAGCGGGTACACTTATTCATGCAGAGAATGGACTTTTTCCAATAGAAGCCATCAAACCCGGTGATAAAGTATGGAGTTACAATGAAAAAACAGATGAGATAGCATTGAAAGAAGTCCTTAATACGATGGCAAGAGAAGTAGATGCTACAATAAAGTTGCAGGTAGGTTCAGAAGAAATTGAGACAACAGCAGAACATCCGTTTTTTGTTGATAATGAATGGAAAGACGCTTCTTACCTGGAAGAAGGAGAAGAAATTATAAATATAAATAGAGAAAAGAGTAAAATAAATTCAAGTACTTATAATTACATAAGAAAAAAAGTCTTTAATTTTGAAGTTGCTGATTGGCACACTTATTTCGTTGGTTTGCTGGGAGTGTTGGTGCACAATGCACGTCCTTGTTTTAAATATATGATGGGAAAGGCCCCTGAATGGCTTAAAAGAATCATGAAGGGGAATTATTTCAATTATATACGCGAACAGTATTATAAACGAATGGGAGGATTCAGTGAAGTTGTACTTAAGAATGGTAAACGTTTGGATAGCTATATTCCTGGTAAGGAGATCATTTCACGGAAGTTTACCCAATTAGGTAAAATTGATAAAAAAACGGCTATAGGATATATTGATGAGATGAGAAAAAAATATAGTCCTGGTACAAAGATAAAGGATACTAAAAGAAATGCTGATGCAATTAAAAAAGGAGGGGACAAATTAGGGGGTGATATGATTTTAGAAATTCCTCCTCAAAAATCACCTATTGACCCTGATGTATTGCAACATGCGAAAGATGTTAAAGTTAAAATAAGAGATACAAATGGAAAAATATACTAATCAAAAAACTATTAAAATGAGAATTGAGTATCGAAGTTATTGGGCTACAGAAAAACTTCTCCAAACAGAAGAATCAACAATAAAGATGTTAGATATTAGCAACAACACTAAATATTTAAAGCTTTACAATAAAAATAAGATCACAGCAAAGGAAATAGCAGAAAAAAATCATGAAGAAGGACTTCATTACGAAGTGACGATTTTAGAAGAGGATAAGCCATTATACTTTTTAGAAATTGTTCATGAAAATGAATTTATTGGAGTTCACTTCATTGATGAAGAAGGCCGAAATTACTTAACTTATCATTTTGATGAAGTAGAATCTAAAAAGAAACTGTTTTTAAGAGAAGTATGGTATAAGTATTTCCCTAATGAAGTAGCTACCGATGAAGATTATCGCCTTCATTTTGTTTTCGACCAAGAAGGAAATGCAGCCTACAGAAAATATGATGAAATAAATAAGAAAACGATTGATTACGAAACTAAAGAGCCTTTAAATGTAAGCGGTTTGT
>PPYE01739800.1_pt1 | contig 62707 bp, 59 predicted proteins | sample 1559881 | NCBI WGS metagenome assembly PPYE01 (sample SAMN08240022, study PRJNA423297) | Human gut metagenome, whole genome shotgun sequencing project. | reverse complement strand
AGATCCTCCATGTGGACCGGATGTGCAACGAGTGCGGCAACTGCGCCATCTTCTGCCCCTATGACTCCGCTCCCTACCGGGATAAGTTTACCCTGTTCATGACCCGCGAGGGCTTTGACGAGAGCGTGAAGAACTCCGGCTTCCTGCCTCTGGGCGGCCGCAAGGTGCTGGTCCGGCTGGACGGCAAGGTGTTCGAGGCCGATCTGGACGCCAAGAACGATCTCCCCGCCGACGTGGAGGTCTTCATCCTCACCGTACTGACCAAGTACACCTATCTGCTGGGATAACCGGCCATGGATCGTCTCCAGTGGCTGCGCCGCTATGGGCTGTTCACCGCCGGTGTGGCCGTGTCCGCCGGCGGGATCGCCTTCATCACCCGGGCGGCCCTGGGCACGTCCCCCCTTTCCAGCCTGCCGTTTGTACTGAGCCTCATCACGCCGCCCAGCGTAGGCGTATATACCTTCGCTTTCAACCTGCTGTTTCTGGCGGCGGAGGCGGTCCTGCGCCGGACCTTTACCCGGATGCAGGCATTGCAGATCCCCTTTACGCTGCTGTTCTCCGTCTCCATCGACCTTTTCATGTGGCTGATCCCCACCCAGCTCCACGGCCCGTATCCCATGAAGGTGCTCTACCTTCTCATCGGCTGCGGCCTGCTGGGCCTGGGAGTGACACTGGAGGTGCTGGGCGATGTGATCATGCTGCCCGGCGAGGCGCTGGTGCGGGCCATCTCCCAAAAGAGCCATGTCCCGTTCCACCGGGTGAAGGTCCTGTTTGACAGCACCCTGACCCTCATTGCCGCCGTGGCCGCGCTGCTGGCTTTCGGACGGCTCAACGGTGTCAAAGAGGGCACCTTGGTGGCCGCTTTGGCCGTGGGCCCGCTGGTGAATGTCTACACCCGGTGCCTGGGGCCTTCCCTGCGCCGCTGGCTGGATGCCCCGGCAGTCTGAACCGCAACAAAAAACCTCCGCTGCTTGAAGCAGCGGAGGTTTTTTTACCATTTACGCTTCCTGGTGATGCCTGGCGGCAGTCAGCAGGTTTTCCATGAGCATGGCCCGGGTCATGGGCCCAACACCGCCGGGCACCGGCGTGATGTAGGACGCCTTTTTTTCCACAGCGGCGAAGTCCACATCGCCGCAGAGCTTTCCCTCTGCGTTGCGGTTCATGGCCACGTCGATGACCACGGCGCCCTCCTTGACCATGTCGGCCCGCACCAGGCCCGTCCGCCCCACGGCGGAGACCAGGATGTCCGCCTGACGGGTGAACGCCGCCAGGTCCGGGGTCTTGGAATGGCAGATGGTCACGGTGCCGCTTTGGGCCAGCAGCAGCGTGGCCATGGGCTTGCCCACGATGTTGCTGCGGCCCAGCACCACGCAGTGCCGTCCCGCCACGGGGATCTCATAGGCGCGCAGCATCTCCATGACGCCCGCCGGCGTGCACGGAAGGAACACCGGCTGGCCGGTGACCATCTTTCCCACGTTCACCGGGTGGAAGCAGTCCACATCCTTGTCCGGTGCGATGGCATTGAGTACCTTTTCCTCGTTGAGATGAGCAGGCAATGGCAGCTGCACCAGGATGCCGTCCACGGTGCCGTCGCCGTTGAGCCGGTCAATGAGCGTGAGCAGCTCCTGCTCCGTGGTGTCGGCGGGGAGCTTATGCTCAAAGCTCAAAAAGCCGCACTCGGCGCAGTCCCGCTCCTTGCCGGAGACGTACACCCGGGAGGCCGGGTCGTCCCCCACCAGGATCACCGCCAGGCCCGGCCGCCGGGCAAGTCCCTGGGCTCCGGCGGCACAGCGGGCCTTTACCTGGGCGGCAAGGGCCTTTCCGTCAATGATCTTCGCCATGGCTTTCCTCCTTGGGCTCCTCGCCCTCCGCCGTGCCCTCCGGCACGGGCACCGCAGTTTCTCCGTCTTCCGTCTGCTCCAAGGCAGTCTCCGCTGCCGCCGCAGTCGCCTGGGCCGCGGCTACCTGATTCACCAGCAGCTCCCCGGGATCGTGGGGGCGCAGGCGGATGTTGTAAAACAGCATGGCGGCGGACACGATCACCATCACCACGCTCAGCGCCTGGGAGACCCGGATGGGCTCGCCGAACAGCGTCCAGTCAAAAAGATACAGGCTGTCCGTCCGCAGGCCCTCCACCCAGGCGCGGCCCAGGCCGTACCAGAGGAAGTAGAACCAGGTGTTCTCCCCGTCGAACCGGCGGCCCCGGGTGATGATGAACACCACCAGCAAAAGGCCGATCAGATTCCACAGGCTCTCATAGAAAAACGTGGGATGCACTTCAATGAACGTGCTGGCGCTGGTCCAAAGGCGCATGCGCCAGGGCAGGGTCGTCTCCGCACCAAAGGCCTCCCGGTTGACGAAGTTGCCCCAGCGGCCGATGCACTGACCCAGCAGCAGTCCCATGACGCAAAGGTCCGTCATGGCCCAGAATTTCAGTTTCTTGACACGGGTGTAACAAAAGGCCACGATGACGCCCATAATGACCGCACCGTAAATGGCCAGACCTCCGTCCCACACGGCCACCATCTCTCCCCAGTTCAGTCCGCCGTCGGCTGTGCGGTACAGATCCAGGTAGAAAAGCACATAGTAGAGGCGGGCGCCGATGATGCACGAGGGCACCGCCCAGAGCACCATGTCCAGCACGTTGTCCTCCGAGAGGCCAAAGCGCTTGGCCTGCTTCATGCAAAGCAGCAAGCCTGCCAGCATGGCCACCGCCAGGATGATGCCGTACCAGTACACGCCGTGGCCGATGTGGAGGGCGATGGGATCGATGTTGCATTCCCAGTCGCCGAACAGGCCGGGAAAGCTGATGGGCATATTACTCAAAGCCTTCAATTTGGGTTACATCCTTTCTTTCTCTCTTGCCTCACTTGGGGACGATCTCGCTGAGCACCGCCCGCTCCGGCGTGATGTTCTCACGCAGGAATGTTTCAATATCCTCCTTGGTGATGGAGTCGAACACCTGGGGGAAGCGGAAGGGATCATATCCGTGGAAATCTCCCTCCGTCAGCGACACGGCGATATTTTCAAAGGAGTTGAGTCCCCGCAGGCTGGAGCCGAAGGCCGCGCGCTTGATGCGCTCATAGAACGCCTCATCCACGCCCTCGCGGCCCAGGCGCTCTGCCTCGGCGCAGATGGCGTCCATGACGGCAGGCGCGTCCTTGGAATCGCCGCCGGCGTAGAGGTACGCAACGCCGGGCATCATCTCGTAGGCCCCGCCGAAGCTGGTGTTGATAAGGCCCTGGTCGTAAAGCCGCAGGTACAACGGGCTGGAGTCTCCCAGCAGGATGTCGCAGGCCATCTCGCCGATGGCCGCCATCCTGAGATAGGACTCCCCGTCCTCCACAGGGCGGCACTTGAAGCCCGTCAGGAACTGGGGACAGGACACCTCCATGGCAAGGCTGGTGCGCTTTTGTGCCACGGCCTCTCCCTCCTGCCCATAGTCCCGGGGGATCTCCGGTCCGCCCTCTTTGGGCAGCACCCGCCGGGCAAGCTCTACTACCCGGACCGGGTCCACATTGCCCACTACGGTCAAAATCATGTTGGAGGGCGTATAGAACGCCTTGTGGCAGTCGTAGAGCGTCTTGGCAGTGATATGGGAGATGCTCTCTACCGTACCGGCAATGGAGGTGCGGGCCGTGGAGGAGGCATAGAGAGACTGCATCATACGGGTGTAGATCTGCCAGTCGGGGTTATCCTCGATCATGCGGATCTCCTGGCCGATGATGCCCTGCTCCTTGGCCACGCTCTCATCCGTGAAATAAGGGATGGACACGAAGGAGAGCAGGATCTCCAGGTTGTCCGCAAAGTGGGTGGTGGAATCAAAATAGTAGCCGGTCAGAGCATTGGAGGTAAAGGCGTTGGGCTCGGCGCCGTTTTGCGCCAGACGCTGCAGGGCGTTGCCGTCCTCCATATCAAACATCTTGTGCTCCAGGTAGTGGGCGATGCCTGCGGGCGTATCCAGCCACTTCCCGTCCAGCTGAAAGCGGGTATCCATGCCGCCGTAGCGGGTGGCAAAAAAGGCATAGCTGCGGGCATACTCGTCCTTTGGGACTACGCACACACGCAGTCCGTTGGGCAGCGTCTCCCGGAAAACGGACTCGCCCAGGCGCTCATAGTAGGTCTTTTTCATTGGGCGTCCCCCTTTCCTTTCAGGAAGTATACGGTGTCCAGCGTCACGCGCTCCATGGCCTCCACCACGCGGTCCACCGTGACGGCGCCCACCTGCTCGGCCAGGATCTCCGGCGTCTCATCCTGCCCCGTGGCCGCCTGGCCCAGGTAGAAGTTTTCCAGCTTGCCCTGGGAATCTCCCATGGAGACATAGGCATTGCGCAGCACGCTGCGGGCGCTGTCCATCTCCCAGGGTTCCAGCTCCCCTTTCTGCACGGCCCGCAGCTGGAGCATGATCTCATCATAGGCCTTCTGGTAGTTTTCAAACTCAATGCCGGAGGAGACAGTGATGATGCTCTTTTGACGGTGATACACAGAAGAGGCGAAATAGCAGAGGGACAGCTTCTCCCGCACGTTCAAAAAGAGCTTGGAGTTGCTGCTGCCGCCGAAGAGGGCATTGCCCACCAGCAGGGCAGGCACATCGTCGCCGTTGCAGGAAAAGCCCATACCCAGCTTTCCCTGGGTCAGATCCATGGCCTCTTCCACATAGCGGGGCTCTGCCGCAGCGGTGTGGGCCGTGGTGGGGACACTTTCGCTGATACCATCTCTGGGCAGGGAAGAAAATGCCTGGCGAAGCGCCGCCTCCACCCGCTCCAGCGACGCACTGCCGCAGTAGATCAGCTCCAGGCGGCTGGTGGAGATCAGCTCCCCGTACTGGGCATAGAGCTTTGGGGGCTGCAGGCGCTCGGCGTCCTTTTCCCGGCCCAGGCGGCTGATGCCGTAAGGCTCCCCGCCGCACATCTCCTCCAGCAGCCGGGCGTCGGCATAGTCCCGCTTGTCGTTGACCTGGCTGCGGATGGCATCGATCAGATTGGCCTTCTCGCTTTCAAAGTAGGCGGGCACAAACCGGCCGTGGTGGGTCACGGGCTCGCAGATCAGCTGCCCCACCAGCTCCGCCACTGGCTCCAAAAGCTTCTCCCCACCGGGGACGAAGCTGTCGTCAATAAAGCTGGCCACAAAGCCTACGCACTGGGTCTCGCCTTTTTTCCGGACCGTATAATCCACCCGGGCGCCGTAGAGGTTATCCATCCGGGCAGACAGGGCCCCCAGGTCAGGATAGGAGACGGTGCCCCGCCGCAAAACCGCCGCCAGCAGCGCGTTGGCGGCCACGGTCTGGTGCCGCAGCGGCGTCACGAACTGGGCGGAGAGGAGGCTCGTCTTGAATTTTCGGGCGGGCAGGTACGTCAGGTGTACCCCCTCGGCCAACTGTTTTGAAATGACTTGCAAGGTCTCAGCTCCTTTCCGTGGAATGATGCTTCCGCGAAAGCATAGCAATACACGGGTGATATTATAGTATAACTCGTCTCATAATTCAAATTCTTTCTTCCGCCGCGCAAAAAAAGGACGGCCGTGTATCCGGCCGTCCCTTTCCTTATTCCAAAATCCGCAGCAGGTTCTCCTGGGCGATCATCTCCCGCTCCCGGCGGCTCATCCCCAGCTTTTCCAGCTCATAAAGCAGGGACGACGCTCCCGCGGCGCTCTCCAGTCCCCGGGCACCCTCGTTGCCCGGCCCCATGTACTGGCAGAAGTCAAAACCGCAGCAAACATGCTCCACCCCCATGACCTCCGCCATATGGGCCGCATGCAGAGCCAGCGTTTCCACGCTCTGCCGCTCCCGCTCCCGGTGGACGAACACATAGTGGGCGTTGAGCCCCACCACGCCGCCTGTGTCCCGGATGGCGCGCAGCTGGTCGTCCGTCAGGTTCCGGGGCACATCGCAAAGGGCACGGCAGTTGGAGTGGGAGGCGATCACCACGCCGCCCTCCAGTCCCACCACGTCCCAGAAGCTCCGCTCGTTCAGATGGGATACGTCTATGACCATACCCGCCCGGCGCATTTTCTCCACTGCCTGCCGTCCCAGGGCCGTAAGGCCGTGGGACGGGTCGCCGCCCACACCGGCGGCCAGGGCGTTTTCCTCATTCCAGGTGAGCATGCCCATCCGGGCGCCGAAGGCGGCATAGCGGTCGATCCAGCCCAGGTCCTCCCCGGCCACGGCCATGCCCTCCACGCCCAAAAAGGCGTACTGCTTCCCGGCAGCGCGGGCTGCACGTGCCTCCGCCGCCGTCCGCACCACCGTCAGCCAGGGGCACTGGGCAAACTCCGCCCGGGCACAGTCCATCATCCGCGCCGTCCGCTCGGCAGCAGTGCGGCAGTCCGTCTCTTTCCAGAACGTCTCTCCGGGTGCCGACGTCCACAGCGAGAGCACCATGCCCTCCACGCCGCCCCGGCGCAGATCGTCCAGGTGATGCCGCTCCAGCACGTGTGTCTCGCCCCGGAGGCGGCGCCGCGTCACATCATACAAAAGGTCGGAATGTCCGTCAAAGATCATGGGGTTCTCCTCTCACGCCCCCAGCAGTCCCCCCACCAGGATGCCGAGATAGGTGCCGATCACATAGCCGAACGTGCCCACCAGCATCACCGGTCCCACCAGGGCGCTCCAGCCCTGGGAGATGGCCATACCGGCGGCGGTGGTGGGACCGCCGATGTTGGCATTGGAGGCCAGGATGATGTCCTCCAGATCAAAGTGCAGCAGCTTGCCGCCCACAAAGCAAAACAGCATATTCACCGCCACCATGATGGCCGTGAAGGCCAGCAGCAGCGGCGTCTTGTGGAGGATTTCCGCAATGGAGGCCGGTACGCCGATGACGAACAGGAACAAATAAATGAGGTAGGTGCCGATCTCCTGGGAGCCGCTGAGCTTTTCCACCTGGTGCTCGCCCCAGGTGGCGCAGGCCATGGACACGGTGGTGATCCATACATACTCGCTGCCGAAGAACGTATTGAGCATATGCAGCGCCACGCCCGTATCGGGAATGAGGGCGCTGAGGGCGCCGGAGACCAGTTTGGCCGCCCATACCACCGCGCCCGCATAGGCAAAGTTCATGGCGATGTCCTTCAGGGAAATGTCCTTCCGGCTCCAGTAGGCCGCTGCCTGGGTGCGGGCCTCCTGGCTCTCCCCCTCTTTTTCCACACGGTCGATGTGGGGATGGGAGTAGCGCCGGCGGAAAAAGCCCATGCCGGCAATGACGATCAGGGCGAAGAAGTACAGCGCCATCAGCAGATTGTCCGCCACCGTGGCCGCCGCCTTGATCTCGCCCACGTCGAACTCCTGGGCCAGGGCCGCGAAGTTCACGCCGCCGCCGATGTAGGAGCCGGTCATCATGGCCGCCACACCTTCCAGGCCCGGAATGTAGGAATGCAGCAGCGAGTAGGCGATGAACGCGCCTGCCACCGTACCCGCCGAGCCGATGAGGAAGATGACCAGCATGCGCCCCGTCTCCTTCCAGATGCGGCGCATGTTGCACTGGAGCAGCAAAAGGGGGATGCCCAGCGGCACCGCATAGCCCCAGATGATATCGTCATACAGGGTGCAGCTGGTGGGGATGATGCCCAGGTTGGAGGCCGCCAGAGCGATCAAAAGGGCGATGATGGCGCCGGAGATCTTGGAGGCCCAGGTGTAGCGCTGTTCCAGGTAAATGGCCAGGGCCACCGACGCCAGAAGCAGCGCCAGAAGCGACCAGGTGTCCTCCGGTGCGATGAGCGTGGATCGCCCCAAGGCACTTTGAAAAAGGTTCGTCAGCATAAGTCTATTCTGCTCCCTTCCTGTTTTGACACACAATTTTTCACCAGTATAAGCGGTTTAGCCCCGCCGCGCAAGCCTGAGCAGAATTTTTCTCAGGAAAACGAAAAAATGTTTTGCTTTTTCCCTTGACTTTTTTCCCAAATTCCTGTAAACTATTTCGTGTTGTAAAGGCGAACAACTTTACAGAAAGGAAGCTGCTCATGAAAAATCAGACCTATCGCATGACGATGTTATACGATTTTTATGGGGAGCTTCTCACCGAGCGGCAAAAGGAGTTCTTCGACCTCTATTATAATGAGGACCTGTCCTTGGCGGAGATCGCGGAAAACGCGGGCATCTCCCGCCAGGGCGTCCGGGACGTGATCGTCCGGGCGGAGGGCATCATGCAGGAGGTAGAGGACAAGACGGGCCTCATCCGGCGCTTCGAGGCGCTGCGGCCCCATCTGGACGCGATCCAGTCCGCCGCCGAGGAGATCCAGACCATCAACTACCGTCTCTACGAGGACGCGCATCTGGGCGAGCTCGCCCAGCGCATCCAGACCGAGGCCGCCGCACTGAAGGAATGAGCCATGGCATTTGAAGGATTGACTGAAAAACTGAACGCCACGTTCAAGCGTCTGCGGGGCAAGGGACGGCTGACGGAAAACGACGTCCGGGAGGCCATGCGTGAGGTGCGCCTGGCTCTGCTGGAAGCCGACGTAAGCTACAAGGTCGTCAAGGAGTTCGTTGCCACCGTCACGGAGCGTGCCGTTGGCAGCGACGTACTGGACAGCCTGACCCCCGCCCAGCAGGTCATCAAGATCGTCAGCGAGGAGCTGACCAACCTGATGGGCGGCGCCGGCAGCAAGCTGACCATGGCCAACAACGGTCCTACCGTTGTGATGATGGTGGGTCTGCAGGGCGCCGGTAAAACCACCACCACCGCCAAGCTGGCCGGGCTCATGCGCCGGCAGCTGGGCAAGCGGCCGCTGCTGGCCGCCTGCGACGTGTACCGCCCCGCCGCCATCGAGCAGCTCAAGGTGGTGGGCGGACAGCTGGATCTGCCGGTCTTTGAACAGGGCCAGGGCGATCCTGTTGCTATTGCCGAAAACGCCATCCGCCATGCCCGTGACCACGGCAACGACATGGTGTTTCTCGATACCGCCGGCCGGCTCCATGTGGACGAAGCTCTCATGGACGAGCTCAAGCGCATGAAAGCCGCCGTTCACCCCAACGAGATCTTGCTGGTGGTGGACGCCATGACCGGCCAGGACGCCGTCAACGCCGCCTCCGCCTTTGACCAGGCGCTGGGCATCGACGGCGTGGTGCTCACCAAGCTGGACGGCGACGCCCGCGGCGGTGCAGCCCTCTCCATCCGCGCTTCCACCGGCAAGCCCATCAAGTTTGTGGGCACCGGCGAAAAGCTGGATATGATCGAGCCCTTCCATCCCGACCGGATGGCCTCCCGTATCCTGGGTATGGGCGACATGCTCTCCCTCATCGAAAAGGCCCAGGCGGCCTACGATGAAAAGCAGGCCGCCAAGCTGGAAGAGAAGCTGCGCAAAAACAGCTTCACCCTCCAGGACTACTACGACCAGCTGCAGCAGATCCGGGGCATGGGCGATCTGAGCCAGATCGCGGGCATGCTGCCCGGCGGTCTCGGCAAGCAGCTCTCCGGCGCCACCATCGATGAAAAGCAGATGGCCCACACGGAAGCCATCATCCTCTCCATGACGCCTCAGGAACGGGAGAACCCCCAGATCCTGGGCGCCAGCCGGAAAAAGCGCATCGCCGCCGGCTGCGGACTGCAGGTGGTGGATGTGAACCGCCTTTTGAAGCAGTTCGACATGATGCAGCAGCTGACCAAGCAGATGACCCGTGGCCGGCTGCCCGGCATGCGGGGCCCCAAGATGGGCTTTGGCCGCAAGAAGCGTTCCCGCTGAGATATAGATGCTCTCGCATTTATAGATAGATTTTTTCAACGAAATTTTTGGAGGTAACAAACTATGGTTAAGATCAGACTGCGCCGCATGGGCGCCAAGAAGGCTCCTTTCTACCGTGTTGTGGTGGCCGATTCCCGCTTCCCCCGCGACGGCCGCTTCATCGAGGAGATCGGCATCTACAATCCCTGCGTCTCCCCCGCTGAGATCAAGATCGACACCGAGCGCGCTCAGGCTTGGATCAAGTCCGGCGCCCAGCCCACCGACACCGTCAGAGCTCTGCTGAAAAAAGTGGAAGTCCTCTGATCCGGAGGACGGAGCATGAAGGACTTGCTGCTCTACATCGCCAGAAACCTTGTGGATGATCCCGACGCCGTCTCCGTTACGGAGGTCCAGGGCGATCAGGAACTGACGTTGGAGCTGCGCGTCGCCCCCGACGACATGGGCAAGGTGATCGGCCGCCAGGGCCGCATCGCCAAGGAGATCCGGACCGTGATCCGCTCCTACGCCCAGCGTACCGGCGTAAAGGTTTCCGTTGACATTGTGGACTAACGCGCATACGCGCGAAAAGAGAGAGGAGCCTTGTGCCCCTCTCTCTTTTTGACCCTCACGGCCGCCGCTCCAGCAATCGGATGATCTCCGAAAGTCCCAGCAGCAAACCGCCGTATACCGCGGCGTTGACCCAGATGGCCCCCATCTGGATCACGGCATTGAGCCATCCGGCGTAGTCCGCCGACATCCAGAACATGGCAAGTCCCAGCACGGCGCCGCCGATGAACAGCACCATGGCCACGATGCGCAGTACCCGGCTGATGAGATTCTTTCCTGCGGCCGGCGTCGTTTCCTCGTCCTCGCTCTCCATCTCGTGAAGCTGGGCCAGCAGATCCTCTTTCTCCTCCATATGCGTTTCTCCTTTCCTGTGGGGTTTCAGCGTGTTTTCAGCATACCACATCGGCGCCCCAGGCGCAAGCGCCCCTTGCCTGTCCGGGCAAAAGGGGATATACTACTGCTATCAACAAAAGGAGGCTTCCCCCATGAAGCTGGATACCATCAAAGTCGGAAAGATCGTGGGCGCCCACGGCATCCGGGGCGAAGTGCGGGTACAGCCCCGGGACGCAGACCCCCACATGCTCACTGGCTTTTCCACATTTTTGCTGGACGGCCAGCTCGTCCGGCCCACCGCCAACCATGTGCACAAGAACATCGTGCTCATGAAATTCCCCGGCGTGGACGATATGAACGCCGCGCTGGCCCTGCGGGACAAGGTGCTCTCCATCCGCCGCTCCGACGCACACCTGCCCGAGGGCGTGTACTTTGACGACGAGCTGCTGGGGCTGGATGTATTCGACGCCGACAGCGGTGCGCGCCTGGGAGAGCTGGTGGCTGTGGAGTCCTATCCCGCCCACAAGGTCTACACCGTCCGGGGCGAGCGGGAGTACCTGATCCCCGCGGTGCCGGGCGCCTTCATCGTCTCCACGGACCTGGACGCCAACCGGATGGACGTGCATGTATGGGAGGGAATGGCCAGTGATGAACATTGACATCCTCACCCTCTTCCCCGACGCGGTGACCGCCTACACCGGCGTGAGCATCCTGGGCCGGGCCCAGGAGCGGGGCTACATCGCCATCCGGGCCCACCAGATCCGCCAGTTTACCACCAACAAGCAGATGCAGGTGGACGACTACCCCTACGGCGGCGGCCGGGGCGCCGTCATGCAGGCAGACCCCCTCTATCGCTGCTGGGCCCATGTGGTGGAGACCTACGGTCCCGGCCGGACCATCTTCCTCTCCCCCTGCGGGCGCACGTTCACCCAGACCGTGGCCCGGGAGCTGAAGGACCAATACGACCACCTGATCTTAGTGTGCGGCCATTACGAGGGCGTGGACCAGCGGTTTTTGGACGAGTGCGTGGACGAGGAGATCAGCATGGGCGACTTCGTCCTCACCGGCGGCGAGCTGCCTGCCATGGCGGTGGCGGACGCCGTGTGCCGCATGGTGCCCGGCGTACTGCCGGACCCGGAGTGCTTTGAGGAGGAGTCCCACTGGAACGGGCTTTTGGAATATCCCCAGTACTCCCGCCCCGCCGTTTGGCATGACCGGGCCGTGCCGGAGATCCTGCTCTCCGGCGACCATGGGAAGGTGGCCGCCTGGCGGAAAAAGGAGAGCTACAAGCGCACCATGCGCCGCAGGCCGGACCTGTTCGCCCAGTTTGACGAACGTCAGCTGACCACCAAGGCGGAGCGAAAGATCCTGGCCCAGGCCAAGGAGGAACTGGCGGCGGAGAATGCCGCTGCGTCTGACTCTGAACAGGCATAAAAAAAGACGGAGCATGCGCTCCGTCTTTTTTTGTTGCTCAATACTGGCCTTCCCAGACGATCTCCTTGTACTTGTCGGGGTCCGTGTCGCCCTCGGTGGAGAACATGAGCACCTGGCTGGACTGATCCAGCTCCAGATACTCCCGCAGCTCCTTGTAGTCCTCGTCCTGCATGATGGTGGACAGCAATCCCATGCCAACGGCACCGGATTCGCCGGAGATGACCCGGGGATCGCCCTTGACCGGCGCGCTCAGCATCCGCATGCCCTTGGCGCTGACCCAGTCGGGGCAGGAGACGAACGCGGAGACATGGTTGCGCAGGATGTCCCAGGAGATGATGTTGGGCTCACCGCAGGCAAGACCGGCCATGATGGTCTGCAGGTCGCCGCCCACGATCCGGGGATCGCCGTCGCCGGCCACAGCGCCCTGATACAGGCAGTCCGCCGCCCGGGCCTCCATGACCACGAACTTGGGAGGATCGTTGGGGTAGAGGTTGGTGAAGTAGCCCACCACAGCGCCGGCCAGGCTGCCCACGCCTGCCTGCACGAACACATGGGTGGGACGGTTGACGCTCACCTGGCGCAGCTGGTCGGCGGCCTCGTTGGCCATGGTGCCGTAGCCCTGCATGATCCAGGCGGGGATCTCCTCATAGCCCTCCCAGGCCGTATCCTGCACCACAACGCCGTGCTCGGTCTCGGCGGCCTCGGCAGCGGCAATGCGCACGCAGTCGTCGTAGTTCACTTCCTCGATGGTGACCTTGGCGCCCTCCTTGGCGATGTTGTCAAAGCGGGACTGGCTGGAGCCCTTGGGCATGTGCACCACAGCCTTCTGGCCCAGCTTGTTGGCTGCCCAGGCAACACCGCGGCCGTGGTTGCCGTCGGTGGCGGTGAAGAAGGTGGCCTGGCCGAACTCTTCACGGAAAGCGGGGCTGGTGAGATATTCATAGGTCATCTCGCCCACGTCCCGGCCCATCTGCTGGGCAATGTAGCGGCCCATGGCAAAGGAGCCGCCCAGCACCTTGAACGCATTGAGGCCGAAGCGGTAGGACTCGTCCTTGACATAGACGCCGCCCAGGCCCAGGTTCTTTGCCATGCCGTCCAGCTTGGCAAGGGGAGTGATGGAATACTGGGGGAAGCTGCGGTGGAACGCCCGGGCCTTCGCCACGTTCTCCGTGGACATGACGTCAAGCTGCCGGTCGTCGCTGGAGGGCATCCGATTGGCCGCCCATTTAATGGTATCCTTCATGAACTGACCTCCTAAAAATTTTTAGATGACCAAATTTTTTATTAGTTTCCTGTCTCAATCATACCATAGACCTGTGGGAAGTCAAGGACTTTTTCGTCCTTTTTTCCAATAGAGCGGCAAGCTTTTTTGATCCCGGCTTTCCTGCGGGCTGCCGCCCGTTCCGCCTCTGTTTCCGCGCGAGTGCACCGCCGTTTGAAAAAATCCACAAAACAGATCTATATTCAATGAAACTCGGCATTTCGCCCCTTGTTTTTCCGCAAAAAATACATGGTTTCTCAGTTCCGCTTTGGTGTTACCGCTTTGTTACCCTTTGTTTTTCAACCCAGTTTTTTCCTTTCAATTTCTGTCGTTTTGCGTCACAAGTGGGGACCGGATTGCTTTTTGGTCCTGGAAAACTTGACAAAAGTGGGTGCCGGGTGTATACTGACTCCAGTTTTTTGATCGGTAACAAAAGTTACAAATTGTTTTCTCTCAAAAAAAACCAGGGCCTGCCGCCGTTTTCAGGCGTCCGGCCATGCCGAAGCTTTTCAGGAGGTACACTTTGAACAATCAAAACCGACAGAAAAAACTGCATGATTTCTGGAGACGCCGGGGCTTGTTCGTCACCGGCCTGGCTATGACCTTCTTCGTCAGCTGGGCCGCCATGGGACACGCCGACGCCCTCTACATCTTCACCGGTGTGGATGACGCGGCCATCGTGCTGGATGACAGCACGGACGAGGTCCCCGATCTCTCTTCCCAGCTGGTCTATGTGTCCACCAGCAGCCAGGGCTACGACGTGACCCTGGCCGCCGGTCAGACCGTGACCATCCATCATCAGGGCTCCATCATCTCCGCCCAGACCCGCAAGGAGACCATTTCCTCCCTGCTGGGCCGCCTGCACATTGAGCCGGCGCCTCTGGAGATGGTGGCCGTGGACCTCTCCGGTCCCGGCGTGGAGCTGACCATCGCCGATTCCCTGACCTATTATGACAAGGTCCGGGAGACCGTGGCCTACGAGACGGTCCGGGTGGCCAACCCCGAGCTGCCCAAGGGCACCGAGCGTGTGGTGCAGGCCGGTTCCAACGGCGAGCGCACCGCCATTTACGAGGTCATCTGGTCCGGCGGTGAGCAGATCGCCCGCCATTTCGTGGAGGAAGTGGACAGCACTGCCGTCAATGAGATCATCGAGTACGGCACCGCTTCCACTGCCGTCACAGCTGATGACCGCATCGCCAGCGTACAGAAAAACGCCGACGGCAGCGGCACCCTGGTCTTCACCTCCGGCGCTACGCTGAATTTCTCCGGTGCCAAATCCATGACGGCCACCGCTTACACCTCCGGGTACGGCGGCGCCGACAACTGCACCGCCACCGGCACCGCCGTCCGCAAGGGCGTGGTGGCCGTGGACAAGAGCGTGATCCCCCTGGGCACCAAGATGTATATCGTCTCCAGCGACGGCAGCGTGGTCTACGGCATGGCCACCGCGGAGGACACCGGCGTGCGGGGCAACAAGGTGGATCTTTATTACGACACCTATCAGCAGTGCATCAACTTCGGACGGCGCAGCTGCACCGTCTATATCCTGGAGTGAGCGACCGCTCCTCCGCTGAAATCATGTAAAATGTTTCTTCCCCGGCACCTGCAAGGTGCCGGGGAAGTTTTTTTACAGCGTCTCCAGCAGCGGCGGCAGCTGGGCAAGATCGGTGATGATGTAGTCCGGCCGGATGTCCTCCCGGGGCGCTTCACCGCTGCGGTTGAACCAGCAGGTACGGATGCCGGCGTTGCGGCCGCCCCGGATGTCGGAGGTGAGGCTGTCGCCCACCATGAGGGCCGTTTCCCGGGAAAAGTCCGGAATGGAGGCAAAGGCCCGGTCGAAAAACTCCCGCCGGGGCTTGTCGGCTCCCACCTCCTGGGAGATGAAGATGCCCTTGAACCACCGGACAAGGTCCGCACTTTTCATACGGCTGTGCTGCACGCAGGCCGCCCCGTTGGAGGCAAGATACAGATCGTACCGGGGGAAAAGCGCCGCCAGCAGCTCCGGCGCCCCGGGAATGAACCAGTGCCCCTGGCCAAGATATGTCTCATACCGCTCGCAGGTCTCCTCCGGGTCCAGCGCCAGCCCCAGCTCCTCAAAGAGCAGGGCGAACCGGCCCACCAGTACCTGCTCCCGGGTGAGGACACCGTCCTCCAGCAGCTCCCACTGGCGGCGGTTGATCACATGGTACCGCTCCAGCACCGCCGGCTCCGCCGGGGCGCCCGCCTCCGTCAGGGCCCGGCGCAGTGCCACAGCCTCGGCCCGGTCAAAGTCCAGCAGCGTATTGTCCAGATCGAAAAAAATCGTTTTGACCATAGTTGGCTCCCTTCTCGTAGATAGGGTCATTGTAGCGTCCCGGCAAAGATTTTGCAACCTCCGCCCATCCGGGACTTTCCAAGGGGCACCTTTTTTGCTATACTGAATATACTTTTGGAAAGGCGGTAAAGCCATGAACCTTTGTGATTATGATACCATCCGCGCCCTGCTGGGGCGGCACGGATTCCATTTTTCCAAGTCCATGGGGCAGAATTTCCTCATCGATCCCCAGGTGCCCATAGATATTGCAGCGGCCTCCGGCGCCGACGAACACTGCGGCGTGCTGGAGATCGGCCCGGGCATCGGCCCTCTGACGGCCCAGCTTGCCCAGCGGGCAGGTAAGGTGGTCTCTGTGGAGCTGGATCCTTCCCTGCTGCCGGTGCTGGCGGAGACCATGGCCCCCTATCCCAATGCAGAGATCGTCCCCGGCGATGTGCTGAAGCTGGATCTTGCCGCCCTGGCGGCAGAAAAGTTTCAGGGGCTCACGGCCATGGTGTGCGCCAACCTGCCTTACAACATCACCACTCCCATTCTTGAAAAGCTGGTGGAGACGCCCTGCTTTCAGAGCTTCACCGTCATGATCCAAAAAGAGGTGGCACAGCGCCTGTGTGCCCCGGAGGGCTCCGCCCAGGGCGGCTCCTTCTCGCTGTTCCTGCGCTATTACATGGAGCCGGAATACCTCTTTGACGTGCCGGCAGACCGCTTCCTGCCCCCGCCCAAGGTGACCTCCGCCGTTATCCGGTGCGTCCGCCGTTCCGCCCCCGCCGTGGAGGTGGAAGACGAGGCTTTCTTCTTCAAGGTCATGCGGGGCGCCTTCCTGCTGCGGCGCAAAACCCTCTCCAACAGCCTTGCCGCCGCCCTGCCCGCCTATTCCCGCACCCAGATTCAGTCCGCCATGGAGCGCTGCGGCCTTGCGCCTACCGTGCGGGGCGAGGCGCTGACGCTCCGGGACTTCGCCGCCCTGGCCCGCGTTCTGAAAGAGGGAATGTAAAGGTTTTCCTTGTGTTCCACCCCCTGGTACAGTATAATTAAGTGCAAATATAGAATCACAGGAGGAGTGTCCATGTCCACCAAGGCCTATTATTCCAGAGATGAGATCGGCGCGGGGAAGGTCGGTTTTTCCAAGACCCGCTCCATTATCGAAGCGCCGTTTTACGGCAATAATGTGATCAAGGTCAACACCCTGCGCGAAGCTTACGAGCTGGCCAAGAACTCCCCCGGCACCGTGGTGACCGACATGCCCGTCTACCGGGGCGAGGAGTTCGGCCTGGAGCCGGACGCCCGGGTGCTGCTGTTCAACGACGGCTCCATCACCGGCCGCTATGCCCCCGCCCGGCGCATCGCCGGCAAGGAGGGCGTGGACTGCGCCGCGCTGGACAAGATCCTCATGGACGCCGTATATGATACCCGCTGGAAGACCATGTACCACGCCGAGGTATACATCGGCCTGGACCCGGAGTTCATGGTCAAGGCCCATCTGCTCATCCCCGAGGGGGAGGAGAACATCCTCTATAACTGGATGCTGAACTTCCAGTACCTGTCCGACGAGTACACCCGCATGTACAAATCCTCCCGTCCCATCGGCGGCGGCACGGAGCCGGACGTGTACATCTTCTCCGATCCCCAATGGACCGGCGCACCGGGCCAGGAGGACGTGTGCGATCCCAAGTGCCTGTGCTATTTCAACACCGACTCCAACTGCGCCGCCATCCTGGGCATGCGTTACTTCGGCGAGCACAAGAAGGGCACGCTGACGCTGGCCTGGGCCATTGCCAACCGCAATGGCTACGCCTCCTGCCATGGCGGTCAGAAGGAGTATACTCTTGCCGACGGCAGCCATTTCGTCTCTGCCGTGTTCGGCCTCAGCGGCTCCGGCAAGTCCACCCTGACCCACGCCCGCCACGGCGGCAAGTACCCGGACATCAAGGTGCTCCACGACGACTCCTTCATCATCAACACGGACACCTGCGCCTCCATCGCCCTGGAGCCCACCTATTTCGACAAGACCTCCGACTACCCCGTGGACGCGCCGGACAACAAGTATCTCATCACCGTGCAGAACTGCTCCGCCACCCGGGACGCGGACGGGAAGATCGTCTGCGTCACCGAGGACATCCGCAACGGCAACGGCCGGGCCATCAAGTCCAAGCTCTGGTCTCCCAACCGGGTGGATAAGATCGACTCCCCCGTCAACGCCATCTTCTGGATCATGAAGGACCCCACCATCCCGCCGGTGGTGCGCCTCAAGGGCGCCTCCCTGGCCTCCGTCATGGGCGCCACCCTTGCCACCAAGCGCTCCAACGCCGAGCGGCTGAAAGCCGGCGTGGACCCCAACGCCCTGGTGGTGGAGCCCTACGCCAACCCCTTCCGCACCTATCCTCTGGCCAACGACTATGAGAAGTTCAAAAAGCTGGTGGCAGAGAAAGATGTGGCCTGCTACATCATCAACACCGGCGACTTCATGGGCAAGAAGGTGCAGAAAGAAGATACCCTGGGCATCCTGGAGGCCATCGTGGAGGGCCGTGCCCAGTTCGAGCCCTGGGGCCCCTTCTCCGATATCGAGATCCTGCCCTGGGAGGGCTTTGTGCCTGACCTTGCCGACAAGGACTATATCGCCCAGCTGAAGGCCCGCATGGCCGACCGCCTTTCCTACGTGGAGGGCCTCAACACTGCCGAGGGCGGCTTCAATGCCCTGCCCGCCGACGCCGCCGACGCCATCCGCAAGGTGGTGGACCAGGCCAACAGCCTGTAATCGCGGCATCTCCTAAAAAAAGCGCAAAAAAAAGAAGCCTGCCAGATGGCAGGCTTCTTTTTTAGTCCTTGATCTTCTTCCCGCATTTGGGGCAATAGTCGGGGATGCCGCCCCGGGTATCCCACAGGGCGCCGCAGTGGGGACAGTGGAAAAACAACAGCATCTGCACAAGCCCTGCCACCAGCAGCAGGACGCCTACTCCCCAGCCCAGCACATCGTTTCCTGTCAGTGCCGTCAAAAGTCCGCCCACGATGATTCCCGCTGCGAACAGCACCCACATGAGGATATAGCTCTTCCGGTAGTCCATACGGTCCCCTCCTCCTGGGCCGTCAGGCCCGGTCCGGGAATTTCTCGCACAGCTTGTCCAGCTCGCCGGTGAGGGCCTTGAGCTCCTCGGCGGTCATGGATACCTCGATCTCGGCGGTGTCCTCCCCGTCCATGGTGTTGGGCAGGTAGAAAGACACATCCACCAAAAACTTTTCCCCGTCCGCCTGGGCGGAGAGCTCAAAATAGGGCTCCACAAAGGCGGAGTCGTAGCGGTCCTTGATGCCGGCGCCCAGCACCTTGAGCCCGGCGTTCATCTCCCGGAGCTCGTAGGTCAGAAGGCAGCTGTTGGAATCCTTGACCACGTTTCCGTCCTCATTGATCCAGGTGGCCCGCAGCACCAGCCAGTTGCGGTCGTCGCTGGTGGGGTCGCCGCCGTCGGGCGGGAATTCATAGGCGTATACGTCCAGCTGCAGGCTGGACTCGTCGTTTTTGAACAGCATGGGCGTTCTCCTTACTTGTCGTTGTGGTGGACCGCATAAAACGCATCGTAGTCCGCCAGCATCCGCTGCAGCAGCGCCGGGGTGTCCAGCCCGTAGGGGCAGCGGGACTTGCAGGCGTCACAGTGGACACATTCTTCGATCTTGTGCATCTTGGCATGCCACTCGTCGCTCATATAGGGCTGATAGGGGGAGCGGCGCAGCAGGGCAGACATGCGGGCCGCCTGGGGAATGTCGATGCCGGCGGCGCAGGGCAGGCAGTAGCCGCAGCTGCGGCAGAACTCGCCCGCCAGCTCCTGGCGGTCCTTGCGGATGACCTCCTCCAGCTCCGGCGTCATGCCGGGATCACGCTCCGTCAGCTCCAGCCACTGGTCCAGCTCCCACTCGTGCTGGATGCCCCAGATGGGCACCACATTGTCGTATTGACGCATGAAGGCATAGCAGGCCTCGGCGTTATTCAAAAGGCCGCCGGAGAGGCCCTTCATGGCGATGAAGCCCATGTCCGCCTGGCGGCAGCGCTCCACCAGGTCGTAGTCCTGGTCGGAGGCCAGATAGCAGAAGGGGAACTGGAGCGTTTCAAAAGCGCCGGATTCGATGGACTCCCGGGCCACATGGAGCCGGTGGTTCGTAATGCCGATGTGACGGATGTAGCCCTTTTGCTGCATCTCCAGCGCGGCAGCGTAGGGGCCGTCTGGATCATTGGGGTCCGGCAGCACGGCGGGATTATGGAACTGGAACAGATCGATGTAATCCGTCTGCATCCGCCGCAGGCTCTCTTCAATGTGGGCAAGCACCGTCTTTTTGTCCGTGCCGCCGCTCTTGGTGGAGATGATCACATTTTGCCGCACATCGTGCAGCGCCGCGCCCAGCTTCTCCTCGCTGTCCGTGTACATGTTGGCCGTATCGAAATAGTTGATGCCCGCCTCATAGGCCCGGCGTACCAGCTTCACCGCGTCGGCCTTGGAAATGCGCTGGATGGGCAGCGCGCCGAAGGCGGTCTTGGTCACATACAGCTCCGTGCGGCCCAGTCTGACTTTCTCCATACTCCTTATCCTCCTCTTCCGGCATATGCCGGATGATTTTTCCACAGGTCATTTTTTGATTATAGCATACTTCTCCCCGTTTGCAACCGCGCCGGGGGTGTGTTATGATAGCTTTATCATCATATCGCGCTGCGCCCTGCGGCCGCGCGGAGGAGGTCCGCCATGGAAAAGGAACTGCATCTGAAGCTGACCGTCCGGCTCTATTCGGACGACAACCAGCGCTGCTTCGGCCCCGGTATCGCAACGCTGCTGCATCAGGTGGAAGCGTGCCGCTCACTGCGCTCTGCCGCCGCCTCCATGGGCATGGCCTACTCCAAGGCCTGGCGCATCATCCGCACGGCGGAGGCAGTCTTCGGCTGCAAACTGCTCTCATCCACCATCGGCGGCAGTCACGGCGGCGGCGCCGTACTGACAGAGGAGGCCACGGCGCTCCTCACGGCCTACGACCGCTACTGCGCCGATGTGGAAGCGTACAGCCAGGCCAAATTCAGTGAGATCTTCGGCCCGTTTTCCCCCCGGCAAGACCCATAAAAACGGCGGACTGCTTTGTGCAGTCCGCCGTTTTTTGCTTTTTTCACTTTTCCGGCTGCTGAGTGGGATCGATCTCCGTGGGGCTGGGGATGGGATGCTCCTTGTGGGCCACCATGGTCTGGATCAGCTCCACCGTGCCGCCCAGGCCCAGATAGCTGCTGTCGATGCAGAAATCGTAGCTGTCCACAGCGCCCCACTTCTGGGAGGAATAATACTCATAGTAAGAGGCGCGGCGCTTATCGGTCTTGATGATGAGCTGGCGGGCCTTTTCCGGAGAGATGTTCTGCCGCTTGGCCACCCGCTGGATCCGCACGTCCATAGGTGCGTGGATGAAAATGCTCAGGTGGTTGGGGTCATCCGCCAGGGCATAGTCCGCGCAGCGGCCGATGATGACACAGGGGCCTTGAGCCGCCAGGTGCCGGATGGTATCAAACGTAGCCAGGTACACCTGCTGCTCCAGGGAGTCCCCCGCGCCGGTGCCGGGCAGAGCAAACATGTAGGAGTCCATAGCGATGGAGTAAAGCAGGCTCTTGGGCCGCTCGTCAAAGTTTTCAAAGATCTTCTCACAAAGGCCGCTCTTTTTGGCTGCCTCCTGCAGCAGCTCCTTATCGTAAAACGGAATACCCAGCTCTTTGGCGACGCGGATTCCCACCTCTTTGCCGCCGCTGCCGAACTGCCGTCCAATGGTGATGATGGTCTTCATAGTATTGCCCCCTTTTGCTTTTCTATACCACAGGCGGAACGGGGCAGCCCCGGCCTCGACCATCAGGCAGGGCATCCGAGCCTCTTGTGGTTATGTTTATTATATCACAGGCATGGCTCAGCGTCAAACGAAAGGAAAAACATGGATGACAGAAGACAAGATCCGTGCTAAAATGGCACCATATTTCCGGCAAAGGAGCAATGCGCAATGACACAATTGGAAAACGCCCTGCATTATCTGGATCAGTATCACGATGAGATGCTGTTTTTATGGGAGACCCTGGTGAAAATGGAATCTCCCAGTGCCGACCCGGCCGCCATCGACCTGCTGGCAAGCCACCTGGACACCTACTGCCGCGCGCTGGGCATGGAGACGGAAAAGCTTCGTCCGGAAGGAGCGGGCGCGTGCCTTGCCGCCTGGACCGCTCCCCAGGCGCTGCCGCCGGTTTTGCTGCTGGGCCACATGGATACCGTCCACCCCGTGGGCAGCTTTCCCGGCGGGCCCTGGCGGGTGGAGGGCGACAGCGTGTACGGTCCCGGCGTCCACGACTGCAAGGGCGGACTGGTGATCGCCCTGTACGTGATCCGCGCATTGCAGCACGCCGGCTATGACCGCCGCCAGCTCAAGCTGGTGACCGTCAGCGACGAGGAGACCGGCCACTCCCTTTCCCGTATGGCGGCCGTGGATTTCCTGGAGTCCCACGCCCGGGGCTGCGGGGCCGCCTTCACCTTTGAAAGCGGCCTGCCCGACGGCACACTGGTCACCCGCCGCAAGGGCGGCGGCGTCATCCGCCTGGATGTGGAGGGCATTGCCAGCCACTGCGGCACGGCTCCTGAAAAGGGCGCCAGCGCCATCCGGGAGGCTGCCCGGAAGATCGTGGCCATCGAGGATCTGACAGATTTCGACCATGTGACCTTCAACTGCGGCAAGATCTCCGGCGGCACCAGCGTCAACACCATCCCCGCCGCCTGCGGTGTGGATATCTGCATCCGGTTCCACTCCAACCAGGAGCGGGACGCGGCCATGGAAAAGGTGCGCGCCATCTGCGCCAAGGTGGAAACGCCCCATACCCGCTGCACCCTGGGGCCCCTCATGGGCTTCCCCGCCATGGAGGAACTGCCCCGGACCGCGGAGCTGGTGAAAGTCTACGGCGACGCCAGTGAGGCTCTGGGACTGGGCCGCCCCGGCACCGTGGGCACCGCCGGCTGCTCTGACAGTGCCTACACCACCTCCATGGGTATTCCCACCCTCTGTGCCGTGGGCGTTCTGGGCGAGGGGCAGCACTCTCCCCACGAGCACGCCTCCATTTCCTCCCTGCTCTCCCAGGCCAAGCGGCTCACTGCCGCCATTCTGGCCCTGCCTGACAGCTTTTAAGGAGGTGCCGCCATGGCGACCATGCAGGAATCCGCCCTTTCCTATCTGGACAGCTGCCGGGAAGAAATGCTGCGGCTGTGGGAGACCATCGTGCGTCTGGAGACGCCCAGCACCGACGCGGCAGCCGTGAGCCGTCTGGCCAGTCACCTGGACACCTATTGTGACGCCCTGGGCATGATGACGGAAAAGTTCCAGCCCCAGGGTGCCGGGCTGTGCCTGGCTGCCCGCACGCCGTCCGCGTCATTGCCGCCGGTTTTGCTGCTGGGCCATCTGGACACAGTCCACCCCGCCGGCAGCTTCCCCGGCGGACCCTGGCGGGTAGAGGGCGACACCGTCTGCGGCCCAGGCGTCCATGACTGCAAGGGCGGGCTGGTGATCGCCCTGTATGTGATCCGGGCGCTGCTGCACGCGGGCTACGACCGCCGTCAGCTTCGCCTGGTGCTGCTGAGCGACGAGGAAACGGCCCACACCCTCTCCCAGCGGCAGACCGTTGACTTTTTGCAGCGGCAGGCCATGGGCTGCGGCGCCGCCTTCACCGTGGAAAGCGGGCTGCCCGACGGGCAGATCATCACTGCCCGCAAAGGAGGCGGCATCCTGCCCCTGCGGGTGCAGGGCATCGCCAGCCATGCGGGCACCGCCCCGGAAAAGGGCGCCAGCGCCGTATTGGAGGCCGCCAGGAAGATCGTGGCCATTCACGCCCTCTCCGACCCCGCCCATGTCACCTACAACTGCGGTATCATCCACGGCGGCACCAGCGCCAATGTGGTGCCTGACCGCTGCGAGGTCTCTGTGGCCATCCGCTTCCGCACCAACCAGGATCACCGCCAGGCCATGGACGCCCTGCATGAGATCTGCGGCCGGGTGGAGACACCGGGCACCAGCTGCACTCTGGGTCCGCTGGTGGGCTTCCCCGCCATGGAGGAGCTGCCCCGTACCGCGACGCTGGCAAAAATCTACCAGGACGCCAGCGAGGCTCTTGGCCTGGGCCGTCCCGGAACCGCTTACAGCGCCGGCTGCTCTGACAGTGCTTACACCGCGTCCATGGGCATCCCCACGCTCTGCGCTGTGGGCGTTTTGGGTGAAGGACAGCATTCTCCCCACGAGCACGCCGACCTATCTTCCCTTCTGCCCCAGGCCAAGCGGCTGGCAAATGCCATTTTGTCCCTGCCGGACGATTTTTGAGCGCGGCACAGCGTCGGACCTATTACACATATATATTATATATGTATATGCGCAAGGGACACAGCAAATGCTGTGTCCCTTGCTTTTTTATACGCCGACGCGCAATTCACTTTTTAACCACAGGCGGTTCCTCAAAAAACGGCTTGAAGTTGGGGTCCACCTGTCCGATGCCCATGTAGCGGGCCTTATAGTCCTTCACCAGCTTGAAGTACAGTCCGCTCATGGCCACCACGCAGATGATATTCAGCGTAGTCGGCACCGCGCAGAAGAAATCCGTTACCTTCCAAACAAAGCCCGTAGGCAGGCCGTTTTGCACCGTGTAGAAAATGGTGATGAGGCCCGGCAGCGGGTAAATGACCCGGAAGAACGTGAGGATCTTGTGCTTGAGGGCCACATTGCCCTTCAGGGCATGGCGCAGCAGCACGTCGTAGTACATGAACCAGCCCGTTTGGGTGGTGATGCCGAAGAGCAAAATGGCAATGCCCACGAACTTGGCGCCCAGGGAGCCGTAAGCGGTGGCAAAGGCGGAGACGGACAGCGCCGCGCCCTCGGAGCCGCTGCTCCAAACGCCGCTCATGATGATAGCCAGAGACATGATGGTGCAAACGCACATGGTGTCCACAAACACCTCGAACATGCCCCACAGGCCCTGCCGCACCGGGTGCTCCACCTTGGCCTGGGAATGGACCATGGTGGAAGAGCCCTGACCGGCCTCATTGCTGAACACGGACCGGGCGATGCCCTGCTGGATCACCAGAGAGGCCGCCGCACCGGAGAAGCCGCCCACGGCAGCCGTGCCGGTGAAAGCACTGCCGAAGATCAGCGCCAGAGCATCCGGCAGATTGCGGATGTTGATGATGACCACGCCAAGTCCAGCCGCCAGGAACAAAACGATCATGGCAGGCACGATCTTGCCGGCGAACTCCACCACGCGCTTGCCGCCGCCCCAGACGATGACCCACACCACCAGACTGTAGATCACGCCAAAGACCAGAATAGGTACCGGGAATGCCGCGGTAAAGCCCTCGGCGATGGTATACGCCTGCACGCCGGAGAAGAAGTTGGTTGCAAAGCCCACACCGAAGATGGTGGCCAGCACCGTGGCGATACCGGAAATTTTCTTGGGCAGCATCCTGCCGATGCCCTTTTGGATGTAGTAGGTAGGACCGCCATAGGGCTGGCCCTCTTCGTCGTAGCTGCGATAATAGCAGGCAAGAGAAACCTCCGCGCTCTTGAGCGCCATGCCCAGAAGCGCCGCCACCCACAGCCAGAACAGTGCGCCGGGGCCGCCCACGGCAATGGCTGTTGCCACGCCGCCGATGTTGCCCACGCCTACCGCGCCGCCCACTGCCGTGGCAATGGCATTGAAGGCACTCACATGCCCGGAGCCGGCGTCGTGCTCGGACTTGTCAAACAGGGATCCCAGGGTCTTTTTCATGAAATAGCCAAAATGCCGGAACTGGAACAATCCTGTGCCGAGGGTAAACAGCGCCCCCGACCCGAGGACCAGTACAATGAGCGGAGTCCCCCATAAAAAGCCTACCGCCGCATCAAGAAAATCCGATATCGCAGTTGCCATAAAAGCCTCCCTTCCTCCGAAACATGCCGGTACCGATCACCCGTGTGTTATTTTTTCAGGCTCTCAAACGCCTGCTCAAAGTCTGCCATCAGGTCGCGCACATCCTCGCAGCCCACGGACAGGCGGATCAAGTTGTCATAGGGCTTCTTGGGATAGATCAGCGTCACCACGTCGCCCAGGCTGGTGGCGATGGGCGGGATGCGGACGCTGTCGGCGAACTTCTTCATCTCCTCGTAGCCGCCCTTGAGATGGAAGCACAGCATGCCGCCGAAGTTGTCGCCCACAAACAGCTTCTTGGCCAGCCCATGCTGCTTGTGGCTCTCCAGGCCCGGATACAGCACGAACTCCACCTCAGGTCTTGCCTCCAGCCACTTGGCCAGCGCCATAGCGTTTTCAGACTGCTTCGTCAAGCGCAGCGGCAGCGTGCGCACGCCGCGCAGGGCCAACCAGGAATCAAAGGGGCTGATGTGGGTGCCCAGGTTGTCGTTGTAGTAGCGGATCCGGTCCATGTCCTCCTTCTTGCCGGCCACGATGCCGCACAGAGCGTCGCCATGTCCCACGTAATACTTGGTGCCGGAGTGGAGCACGATATCCGCGCCGTGATCCAGCGGCCGCATGATGAACGGAGAGAGGAACGTATTATCCACGATGAACTTGCAGCCGTGCTCGTGGGCCAGCGCTGCGATGGCAGGCAGATCCGCCAGCTTCAGGAGGGGATTGGACAGCGCCTCCAGATAGATGACCTTGGTGTTGGGCTTCATGGCCTTCTTGATGTTCTCCAGGTCCAGGATCTCCACCCGGTCGGTCTCGATGCCCTTGGAGGGAAGAATGTCCTCAAACAGGCTGGCGGTGCACACGAACGTATCGTCAGAGCAGATGACATGGTCGCCGGCATTCAGCTGGGTCAGCAGCGCCAGGCTCACCGCCGCCATGCCGCAGGAGACCACGCAGGCGTCCTCGGCGTTTTCCAGAGAGGCGGCCTTTTCTTCCATGGCGGAAGTGGTGGGGTTGGTGGTGCGGCTGTAAATGCGGCAGCCGGGCTTCCAGGCCATGGCGTCGCCGATCATGCGGTCATATTTGTCCGTTTCGTTGTAGGCATATGTCGTGGTCTCATAGATGGGCGTGTTCAGCGCATGGGTCACGGGATCGGGGCCTTCGCCGTACTTGATCGCCCGGGTAGCAAACTCCATGGGACCGTAATCGACCTTGTTCTTATCCATCGAAAATTCCTCCTTAGACGTGCTGGGCACCGGGATTTTCCTGGTGTCCGCGGTTGAGATCCGGCCGCCTGAAAAGCGGTTCCTAAGTCTGGTCCCAATCATAATGCACAAAAAAACAGTTGTAAAACTGATTTATTCGGTGTATAGTACAGTAAAATTTCTGTGACGGGGGCGAAACGCATGAACTTTTTGACCATGGAGTACTTTCGGGCAGTGGCCGCAAAGCGTAATTTTACCAAGGCTGCCGAGGAACTGCACATCACCCAGCAGACCCTCAGCGCCCACATTGCCTCGCTGGAAAAAGAGCTCGCCTGTCAGCTCATCATCCGCAGCACGCCGCTGGAACTGACCTACGCCGGAGAGGTGTTTTTACGTCATGCCACCTCCATCTACGAAAACTGGCAGTCCATGTGGAACGAATTCAACGACCTGACCCACAACCAGCGGGGCAAATTGCTGGTTGGTGTTGATTATGCAAAAAGCCGCACCATTATGCCGGGTATCATCGGTGCCTTTCAGGCCCAGTACCCCAACATCGAAGTCCGGATTCCGGAAAGCGGCAACAAATCTCTTCAGACCAGCCTCATCAACAAGGACGTGGATCTGGCCGTGGGCCGGATCTTCGACACCCTCCCCAACACGGAAATCCTGGATTTTTATAACGACGAGACCGTCATGCTGGTACCGGTGGAATTTGCCCCGGAAGCCGCAGGAAAAAACACGCACCTCACTGATGTGAGCCAGTTCAGCCGCTGCCCGTTCGTACTGGGCGGCGGCCATGATATTTCCAGCGAGATCGGCAAGGGCCTCATCGAAAAATCCGGCTTTCAGCCTATTGTGAAAGCCCGCAGCAACAACCTGGACACGCTGGTGGAATTCTGCTCCAAGGGGATCGGCATCTGCTTTTGTCCCAAGAGCCTGGTGCGTGCCACCCTGAGCCGCAGCCAGCTGCGTCGGGTACAGGTCTATTACTTTTCCGGCGCCTCCTATCCCATCCGCTTTGCCTACCGGAAGGAGTCCTACCAGTGGAAGATCATCTCGGAGTTCATCCGCATCGCGCTGGCAGAAAAAGAAAAGCTGCGTCTTTGAACGCAGCTTTTTCCATGCAAAAAACCAGGGTACCGGCCAATCGGTGCCCTGGTTTTTATTCACGCAATATTGATAAATTTTTGAATTTTTATTCACTCAGGACAATCCCTGGATCAAGATCACCAGGATCAGGACCGGCAGGACGAACTGGAAATAGGGCTTGAATGCCCGGGACATCTTCAGACCGCTGCCGGTGTTGGCCTCAGCCAGGTACTTGTCAAAGCCCCAGCCCCACTTGGTGACGCAGAACAGCAGATACACCAAGGAACCCAGCGGCAGCAGCAGGTTGCTCACCAGGAAGTCCTCAATGTCCAGGATCTGGCCGCCGCTGGGCGCATTGGGCAGCACCACGGAGAAGTACCACTGGTTGTAGCCCAGCACACAGGGCATGCTGGCCACCAGGATGAACACGCAGCAAAGCAGCGTGGCCTTCTTGCGGGTCCAGCCAAAGGTATCGATGCAGCTGGCCATGATGTTTTCAAACACCGCCAGCACAGTGGTGAAGCTGGCAAAAGTCATGAACAGGAAGAACAGCGCGCCCCAGACCCGGCCGCCGGCCATGTTGACGAACACGCGGGGCAGCGTGATGAAGATCAGGGACGGACCGGCGTCAGGCTGCACGCCGAAGGCAAAGCAGGCCGGGAAGATGATCAGGCCGGACATGAGCGCCACAAAGGTATCCAGGCAGCAGATGCGCACGGACTCGCCGGTAAGGGAATTGTCCCGGGACATGTAGCTGCCGAAGATCTCCATGGCAGCGATACCCAGGCTCAGGGTAAAGAAGGACTGGTTCATGGCGGCGGTCATCACGTTGCCGATGCCCTGCTCCGCTGCCCGCTGGAAGTCCGGCAGCAGGTAGAACTTCACGCCCTCGGCCGCGCCGGGCAGCATCAGGCTGTGCACGGCCAGCACCACGATCAGCGCCAGCAGCGCCAGCATCATCCACTTGCTAATGCGCTCCAGCCCCTTCTGGAGGCCGAAGGAGCACACCAAAAAGCCCGCCAGCACGATGATGACCATGAACACCGTCATCTCGCCGGGGTTCGCCAGCATCTGGCTGAATACGCCGTCCACCGCCTCAGTGGCCATGCCGTCAAAGGCGCCGGTGGCGAACTTATAGAAATAGTCCAGCATCCAGCCGGCCACGGTAGTGTAGTACATCATCAAAAGGCAGCAGCCGATCACGCAGAACCAGCCGTGGATGTGCCACTTGCTGCCCTTGGGCTCCAGAGCTTTGTAGCCCAGCACAGCACTCTTCCGGCTGGCACGGCCCACCGCCAGTTCCATGGTCAGCACAGGCACGCCCATGATGACCAAAAACAGCAGGTAGAACAGCACAAACACACCGCCGCCGTTTTCGCCGGTGACGTAGGGGAATTTCCAGACGTTTCCGATGCCGATGGCGCAGCCGGCGCTCACCAGCAAAAATCCCAGGCGGGATTGGAAATTTTCACGCTTCACGGTTCTCTCTCCTCATTTTCACACAGTTTCAGCCATGATCCCACAGCCGTAAGTAGGTCTATGGTAGCTGTTTACACCGAAAAAGTCAACTTCTTTTTCCAGCTTTCCCCGGGGTTTCTTGCACACTTGGAGGATATTTGCTATATTGGGAAAAACGGAAAGGAGCATATCGCCATGGATGTTTTGGTCGTAGTGGACATGCAGAATGATTTCGTCTCCGGCGCCCTCGGGACAAAAGAGGCGTTTGACATCGTGCCCTACGTGGTGGGGCGCGTGGTGGAGGGAGTGAACCGGGGTGAAACGATCCTCTTCACCCGGGATACCCACGGCCCGGACTACCCGGAGACCCAGGAGGGCCGCAAGCTGCCGGTGCCCCACTGCATCCGGGGCAGCCAGGGCTGGGAGATCATTCCCCAGCTGCAGGAGTACGCCGCCCACCCCATCGACAAGCCTACCTTCGGCAGCACCGTCCTGGGGGAACTTCTCAAGGCCCGGGACGAGGATCTGCGCCGTCAGGGAAAGCCCGGCGTGGAAAAAGTCACCCTCATCGGCGTGTGCACGGATATCTGCGTGCTCTCCAACGCCCTGCTCATCAAGGCGTTCTTGCCGGAGACGGAGATCGTAGTAGAGGCCGCCTGCTGTGCCGGGGTCACGCCCCAGTCCCACGAGACGGCCCTCTCCGCCATGGCCGCCTGCCAGATCACCGTCCTCAGGCCGTAAATGCGGCGAATTTGTCCGCATTATAAAAACATGTGTATCTGCACGACATTTCCCAACTTGCGTCCCCATTCTTAGGCAGTTTTCCAAATTTGCAAGTTCACCACTTGTTTCTTGCAAATTTTCCTTTGCATCTTCGGGAAAGTGTGGTATATTGTGGTGCAAGAAACTTCCGGCGCAGGCCGGAGCTCAGGAGGTCTTCCGCCTATGATCCAGCTCAACAAACAAGGAACCTTTTTCCACAACGGCGCCCCCTGTCCCACCGCGCCCGTCACTGCCGACGAGGGCCGGAGACAGACCATGGCCTGGCACATCCTCCAATCTCACAACACCTCCGGCGACCCTGCGGCTCTAAGGATCCGCTTTGATGCCCTCGTCTCCCACGACATCACCTATGTGGGCATCATCCAGCAGGCCCGGGCCTCCGGACTCAAGCGTTTTCCCGTGCCCTACGCCCTGACCAACTGCCACAACAGCCTGTGCGCCGTGGGCGGCACCATCAACGAGGACGACCATGTGTTCGGCCTGTCCGCCGCCAAAAAATACGGCGGCATCTACGTGCCCGCCAACCAGAGCGTGATCCACTCTTATGCAAGAGAGCAGCTTGCGGGCTGCGAAAAAATGATTCTTGGCTCCGACTCCCACACCCGCTACGGCGCCCTGGGCACCATGGCCGTGGGCGAGGGCGGCCCGGAGCTTTGCAAGCAGCTTTTGAAAAACACCTGGGACATCCCCTACCCCGAGGTGGTGCTGGTGTACCTGACCGGCAAGCCCCGGCGGGGCGTGGGGCCCCACGATGTGGCGCTGGCCCTCATCAAAGCCACCTTTGCCGATGGCTTCGTCAACAACCGGGTACTGGAATTTGCAGGCCCCGGCATCGCCGCACTGCCCATGGACTACCGCAGCGGCATCGACGTGATGACCACGGAGACCACCTGCTTAAGCTCCATCTGGCAGACGGACGAGACCACCCGGGATTACCTGGCCCTCCACGGCCGCGAGGCGGAGTACCAGCCCCTCCAGCCGGGCCCCTGGGCCTACTATGACCGCTCCGTCACCATTGCCCTGGACGAGATCGAGCCCATGATCGCTCTGCCCTTCCACCCCTCCAACGCCTACACCATCCGGGAATTCCTGGACAATGCTGCCGACATTCTCGCCGCTGTGGAATCCGACGCCCGCGCCCGCTTCCCCAAGGCCGACATCCACCTTTTGGATAAGTGCCATGACGGCGGCGTGTGGGCTGACCAGGGCGTCATCGCCGGATGCGCCGGCGGCCTCTTTGACAACATCACCGAGGCGGCGGACATCCTCCGGGGCGAAAGCTGCGGCAGCGGCTACTTCTCTTTGGACGTGTACCCCACCAGCGTGCCGGTCAGCCTGGAGCTCACCCGCACCGGCGTCACCGCCGACCTGCTGGAAACCGGCGCCATCATCAAGCCCAGCTTCTGCGGGCCGTGCTTCGGCGCAGGGGACGTGCCAGCCAACAACGGCCTGAGCCTGCGCCACACCACCCGCAACTTCCCCAACCGGGAGGGTTCCAAGCCCGCCGAGGGGCAGTTTGCCGGCGTGTGCCTCATGGACGCCCGTTCCATCGCCGCCACCGCCCGCAGCGGAGGCAAGATCACCCCCGCCACAGAGGTGGACTACGCCCCCCAGCCCCTGCCCTATCATTTCGATCAAGGCGTCTATGCCCGCCGGGTCTACAACGGCTTCGGCCACCCCCAGCCGGACACGGCGCTGATCCTGGGCCCTAACATCACCGACTGGCCCGCCATGCCGCCTCTTGGTGAGCACCTGCTGGTGGAGCTGGCGGCGGTACTGCGAGACGAGGTGACCACCACCGACGAGCTCATCCCCTCCGGCGAGACCTCCTCCTACCGCTCCAACCCCCTGCGTCTGGCGGAGTTCACTCTCTCCCGCCGGGAGCCGGCCTATGTGGGCCGGGCCAAGGCCGCCGCGGCCCTGGAGGCCCAGCGGCGTGACGGCACTGCCCCTCAGCGTCTCCGGGAGATCCTGGACAAGGTGGGCGACGGCGCGGCCCTGCTGGCGGATACCCAGTTCGGCTCCTGCGTGTTCGCCAACCGGCCCGGCGACGGCTCCGCCCGGGAGCAGGCCGCCTCCTGCCAGAAAGTGTTGGGCGGACTGGCCAATATATGCTACGAATTTGCCACTAAACGCTACCGTTCCAACTGCATCAACTGGGGCATGCTGCCCTTCACCCTGGATGACGGCACTCCCTTCCCCTACGAGAGCGGCGACTGTGTGTTCGTTCCCCACATCCGCGCAGCAGTGGCGGAGGGCCGGGAGGACATCCCCGCCAAGGTCATCCGCGCCGACGGCACCGTGGCGGACCTCCTGCTCCACGTGCGGGGACTGACGGCAGAGGAAAAGGAAATTCTTCTGGACGGGTGCCTCATGAACTACTACGCAAAGAGGGCTGACTGATATGGAAAAGATTCAAATGACCACCCCCCTGGTGGAGATGGACGGCGACGAGATGACCCGCATCCTCTGGGGCTGGATCAAGGAAAAGCTGATCCTCCCCTTTGTGGATCTCAAGACCGAATATTATGACCTTGGCCTGCTGCACCGCAACGAAACCCACGATCAGGTCACCGTGGACGCGGCCCTGGCCACCCGCCGCCTGGGTGTGGCGGTCAAGTGTGCCACCATCACCCCCAACCGCCAGCGCATGGAGGAATATCCCCAGCTGACGGAGATGTGGAAAAGCCCCAACGGCACCATCCGCGCCATTCTGGACGGCACCGCCTTCCGTGCCCCCATCCCCCTGCCCTTCATCCATCCGGCGGTGCGCAATTGGGAAGCTCCCATCACCATCGCCCGCCACGCCTACGGGGACATGTACAAGGCGGTGGATCTGGTGACGGAGGAGCCCGGCACCGCCACGCTGACCTTCCGGGGCCAGAGCGGCCGGGAGACCGCCCTCACCGTCCAGACCGTGGACGGCCCCGCCGTGTTCCAGGCCCAGCACAACACCGCCCGCAGCATCCGTGCCTTTGCGGACAGCTGCTTCCGCTATGCCATCGCCCAGAAGCAGGACCTGTGGTTTTCCACCAAGGACACCATCGCCAAGGGCTACGACGGCGAGTTCAAGCGCATCTTCGAGGAGGCCTATGAGACCACCTACAAGCCGGAGTTTGAGCGCCTGGGCCTCACCTATTTCTATACCCTCATCGACGACGCGGTGGCCCGGGTCATCCGCTCCAAGGGGGGCTTCATCTGGGCGCTGAAAAACTACGACGGCGATGTCATGAGCGACATGGTGGCCGCCGCGTTCGGCTCTCTCGCCATGATGACCTCCGTGCTGGTAGCTCCCGACGGCACCATGGAGTTCGAGGCCTCCCACGGCACCGTCACCCGCCACTACTACCGCTACCGCAAGGGCGAAAAGACCTCCACCAACCCCATGGCCACACTGTTCGCCTGGTCCGGCGCATTGCGCCGCCGGGGCGAGCTGGACGGCCTTACCGACCTGATGTCCTTTGGCGATACGCTGGAGCAGGCAGCGCTGGATACCCTGCGTGCCGGCATCATGACCGGCGACTTGGCCGCCCTGGCTTCTTCCGATTTTCCCACCAAGACCGTCACCAGCGAGGAATTTCTGGACGCGGTGGCCGACCGTGTCCGCACGGCGCTGGCCTGATATTCCATAAAAAAGAGCGGGCATCTGCCCGTTCTTTTTTTATACCTCCTCCACATCCTCCCCGGTCTCCTCCAGCTCCCGCAGCGCCGCGATGGTGCCCAGTGTGGTGCCCAACTGGGTCAGCAGCAGCGATGCCCGGGAGAGCTCCTCCGGGCTCATGCACCGGGCCATGGCCGCGGCCAATGCGTAAATACTGGTGCTCCACTCCACCGCGTCCATCTGTGCGCCCCCCTCTCCTCTCCACACTGTATGTACGAGGTGGGTATTTTTTCACGGTTGGCGTCCCGCCGCCAGACTCTGGCGTCCCTGCCAGGATTTGTGGGTTGCCCCGGCGGCACAAAACCTGTATCCTTTTTGTAGAAATCCCGCAAAAAGGATGTGACTTTTATGAAACGAAGTATTTTTTGCGGTCTTTTGGCCGCTATGCTGCTGTCCACGCCCGCCCAGGCGGCGCAGATAGAGCAGACTGAACGTGCAGAGCGCAGCGTCATCGTACAGGTGGACGGCCACTGGCTGGACAGCCGGGGCGTGGTGCGTGACGGCGTCACCTATGTGCCCCTGCGCGCCCTGCTGGACGCCCTGGGCGACTGGACGCTTACCTGGGACGCCGGGGCCGCTGCGGCGGTAGCCGTCTCCGGTGAGCGGACACTCATTGCCGATCCCGCTGCCGACACCGTGACGCTGGACGGCGTTTCCCACAGTGCCGGTGTTTCCGTGGAGCAGGGCCGCACCATGGTGCCGCTGCGGCTGGTGGGTGAGCTGCTGGGGGCCACGGTGGAGTGGGACCCCTACCTCTCCGGCGCCGCCGTGACCTCTGCCGACGCACCCTACAACGCCGTGGACTACTACTGGCTCAGCCGCATCATCAGCGCCGAGAGCCAGGGCGAGCCCCTGGAGGGCCAGATCGCCGTGGGCAACGTAGTTGTGAACCGGGTGGAAAGCGACCAGTTCCCCGACTCCATCGCCGGTGTGGTCTTTGACCAGAAATACGCCGTGCAGTTCGAGCCGGTGGAAAACGGCACCGTCTACTCGGACCCCTATCACCTGTCCCTGGAGGCGGCCGGGCGCGTGCTGGACGGGGAGACGACCGTGGACGGCGCGCTGTATTTTTATGCACCCGATCTCTCTCCCGGCACCTGGATCAACGCCAACCGCACCTACCTGACCACCATCGGCTGCCACCGGTTCTACCTGTGATTTGACTTTTGCTGCCGGGCGGACTACAATGGGCATATATTCCAGAGAAAAGGAGCATGCCCCATGCTGTTTTCAGGACATCCCCGTACTACCTACCATAAGGCGCCCGTGCAGGAGGTCATCTGCCAGCTGCGTTTCCCCACGATCCTCACCATCAACACCGTGGAGCCGGCGGACTTTCAGGAGGCCATCCGCGCGGAATTTCCCCAGTATGCCCGCCGTCAGGATATGACGCCTCCCAAGATCACCCTCGCCGCTCCCGGCGCCGCCCCCAAGGTGGAGCAGCAGCCCCCTGTCACCAACTATAACTTCCTCTCTGCCGACAACCAGTGGAAGCTGAATCTCACCAAGGATTTCATCGCCCTGTCCACCCTGCACTACACCGGCTGGGAGGAGTTTGCCCGCCATCTGGACAAGCCTCTGGCCGCCTTCATCAAGCTCTATCAGCCCGCCTTTTTCCAGCGGGTGGGACTGCGGTATGTGAACATCTTCACCCGCTCCAAGCTGGGGCTGGAGAAGGCCAAGTGGGCGGAGCTGATCTCTCCTGCCTATGTGGGCCCCCTGTGCCAGCCGGACGTGATCGAGGAGAACTTCCTCAACTGTGCCAGCGACCTTTTGTTCCAGCTGGACTCCAGCTGCCGGGCCAAGATCCACGCCGGTCCCGGCCGGGTGAAGAGCAACGCCCCCGGTGCCGCCCAGGACCCGGAGGTCAAGTTCATCTTCGACATGGACCTCTCCATGAACGGCAAGGTACCCTGCACCCTCTCCGCCGCCGGGCTGGAGACCCTCCACGGCCACGCCACCCGCATCTTTGAAGGCGCCGTCACCGACACGCTGCGCCAGGCCATGGACCCCCAGTAACGTACACCTTTCAAGTACAAAAAAGAGTCCCCTTGTCCGCACTGCGGCAGGGGGCTCTTTTTTTTGTAAAAATTGGAGGAAAACGATTGCTTAACTTTTTTGGATTTTAGGAAATTTAAACCTTGTGTAAGATCGGGCATATCCGTTATTCTAAATTAAAGTGTCAAAGGCGTAGTATACGCATAAAACTACACAAAAAGGGGTAATGGTTATGTTGAACAGCGAGTATTTGCAGCGGGTATACACCCAGGTCGTCACCCGGGACCCCGATCAGAAAGAGTTCCACCAGGCCGTTCTGGAAGTCCTGGAGAGCCTGGATCTCATTGTGGATAAACACCCCGAGTACGAGGCCAACGGCGTCATCGAGTCCTTCGTGGAGCCCGAGCGCGTGGTGAGCTTCCGGGTGCCCTGGGTGGATGACGAGGGCAAGGTGCAGGTCAACCGCGGCTACCGTGTCCAGTTCAACTCCGCCATCGGCCCCTATAAGGGCGGCCTGCGGTTCCATCCCACCGTCAACCTGTCCATTCTGAAGTTCCTGGGCTTTGAGCAGATCCTCAAGAACAGCCTCACCGGCCTGCCCATCGGCGGCGGCAAGGGCGGCAGCGACTTTGATCCCAAGGGCAAGAGCGACGCTGAGGTCATGCGTTTTTGCCAGAGCTTCATGACTGAGCTCTACCGTCACATCGGCCAGTTCACCGACGTGCCCGCCGGCGACATCGGCGTGGGCGGTCGTGAGATCGGCTACCTGTTCGGCCAGTACCGCCGTCTGCGCAACGCCCACGAGGCGGGCATCCTCACCGGCAAGGGCCTGACCTACGGCGGCTCCCTGGCCCGTACCGAGGCCACCGGCTACGGTCTTTGCTACCTGACCGCCGAGATGCTCAAGTGCATGAAGAACGACAGCTTCGCCGGCAAGACCGTGGTCATCTCCGGCAGCGGCAACGTGGCCATCTTCGCCACGGAGAAGGCCATGGCTCTGGGCGCCAAGGTGGTGGCCCTGAGCGACTCCAACGGCTATATCCACGATCCCAACGGCATCCGCCTGGACGTGGTCAAGGACATCAAGCTGGGCCACCGCGGCCGCATCAAGGAGTACGCCGAGCGGGTGCCCGGCAGCACCTACACCGAGGGCTTCCGCGGCATCTGGACCATTCCCTGCGACATCGCCCTGCCCTGCGCCACCCAGAACGAGATCGACGAGGAGATCGCCAAGACCATCGTGAAGAACGGCGCCATGGCCGTGGCGGAAGGCGCCAACATGCCCTGCCGTCCCGAGGCCATCCGGGTGTTCCAGGAGGCCGGCCTGCTGTTCGCCCCCGCCAAGGCTGCCAACGCCGGCGGCGTGGCCACCAGCGCACTGGAGATGAGCCAGAACAGCATGCGCTACTCCTGGACCTTCGAAGAAGTGGACGCCAAGCTCAAGGGCATCATGGAGAACATTTTCCACAATGCCTACAACGCCTCCATGGAGTGCGGCATGCCCGGCGACCTGGTGGTCGGCGCCAACATCGCCGGCTTCAAGAAGGTCGTGGACGCCATGCTGGCCCAGGGTGTGGTCTGATCCAAAGCATAAAAAAGAGAGACGCCATATTGGCGTCTCTCTTTTTTATTCCTGGAACATGGGCGTAGACAAATACCGCTCGCCGCTGTCCGGCAGCAGCGCCACGATGACCTTGCCCCGGTTCTCCGGCCGCCGGGCAAGCTCCGCCGCCGCCCAGACCGCCGCACCGGAGGTGATGCCCGCCAGGATGCCCTCCCGCCGGGCCAGCTCCCGCCCCGCGGCATAGGCGTCCTCATCCGTCACGGGGATGATCTCATCCAGCAAGGAGCGGTCCAGATTCTTCGGCACGAAATTGGCGCCGATGCCCTGGAGGCCGTGGGCTCCTGCGTGGCCCTGGGTCAAAAGGGGCGAGGACGCAGGCTCCACCGCCACCACCCGCACGGCGGGGTTTTGTTCCTTGAGGTACCGGCCCACGCCGGTGAGAGTACCGCCGGTGCCGGCGCCCGCCACGAAGATGTCCACCTTGCCGTCCGTATCGGCCCAGATCTCCGGGCCGGTGGTGGCCATGTGAGCCGCCGGGTTGGCGGGGTTTTCAAACTGTCCGGCCACGATGCTGCCGGGGATGGAGGCCGCCAGCTCCTCCGCCTTGGCAACAGCACCCGCCATGCCCTCTGCCCCCGGCGTGAGCACGATCTCCGCGCCGTAAGCGGCGATGAGGCTGCGCCGCTCCACGCTCATGGTGTCCGGCATGGTGAGGATCACCCGGTAGCCCTTGGCCGCGCCCACGGCAGCCAGGCCGATGCCTGTGTTGCCGGAAGTGGGCTCGATGATGGTGCCGCCCGGCGTCAGGCGCCCCTGGCGCTCCGCCTGGTCGATCATGGCGGCAGCCACCCGGTCCTTGGCGCTGCCGGCAGGGTTCTGGCGCTCCAGCTTGCCGAGGATGGTGGCCTCCAGGCCGTGGGCGGCTTCATAGCGGCAAAGCTCCAGCAGCGGGGTGTGTCCGATCAGATCCGTGATGCTGTGGGCGATGTTCATGGCGTTCTCCTCCGTCTTTGAAATTTCTCTTATCATACACCCCCGGCCCATCCGGGCACAACCCCCAAAAAAATGTTCCCCGGAGCGTGCTCCGGGGAACATTCGGCGTTATTTCGCGATCTCAAATTCCACATTGCCCATGGCGCCGATGGCCACGGTGTATTTGGGGAACACCACCACGGGGTTGCCCGCTTCGTTGATATAGAACGAAGTGGTCTCATCCACCGTGGTAAAGCCGCCCATGTCCTCAGAGAAGAACACAGAGGGGTCCTCACTCTCGGCCATCTGGGTGCGGATGCTCTCGTTGCAGATCTCCACCCAGTTCTCGCCCAGCAGATCCGCCAGGGTGATCTCCCGGTTCGCCGCCAGGTCCAGGTTGTAGTACACCTGCTCCTGGTAGGCGCTGGCGATGGAGACATAGCTGTCCACCACAAAGGAGACGGTGGTATCGGTCTGGGACTTGATGTCATAGGTGACGCTGACGGTGTTGTCCTTCTCCGCCCACTGCTCCTCGGTGCCGCCGGTGGCCAGGAAGGCCTCCTTGTAGTCGGCGATGATCTTCTCACCCTCGGCGATCTTGGCGTCCACCCGCTCCTGGATCTCCTGAGAGACCTGCTGGGCCAGGGCGCCGCCCTCCAAGCCGGGCTGCTCCACCTCCACGGTGCGGTCGCCGTTGGTGTCCTCATAGCTGCGGACCGTCAGGATCTGGAACAGACCGCCCAGCACCGGCACGTCGGCCGCGGCCGCCGCCACGGCGGGAGAGAGATTCAGCGTGCCCACGACAACCACAAAGCAGGCGGCGGCCGTGGTCAGGGTGCGGCGCAGGGCCACCCGGCGGTGGGCGCTGCGATAGGCCTCACTGCCCTGGCGGATGCCCGCCTGCACCCGCTCGTTCAGTTCCTGCGGGATGGGAGTCTGGTCATAAGCCTCTTTGGCCGTGCGAAATTCGTTCATCATTCTTGCGCTCCTTCCATTGCAACACGAAGTTTTTTCAGGCCAGTGTACAGACGGGTCTTCACCGTACTCAGCGGGCAGTTCACCACAGTGCTGATCTCCTTGAGAGACAGCTCCTCGTAAAAGCGCAGCTTGACGATGGCAGCCACCTCCGGCGGCAGCCCCTCCACCCGCTGGGCAAGGGTCCCGTCCGCGGGAAGCGGGTCTTCGTAGCTGCCCGTGTCCAGTGCCTCCTGGGGCACCAGCACCACGCGCTTTCTCCGGCGCAGCTGATCCGTGCATACATTGACCAAGATCCGATAAAACCAGGTGCGTATGGCGTCGGCGTTCTTCAGGCCATCTTGTTTTTCCAGTGCCTTGCAGACAGCGGTCTGTACCGCGTCCAAGGCCTCTTCCCTGTCATGGAGATAGCTGTACGCCAAACGGTAAAAACGCGCCTGATTTTCCACCAGGTAAGCGGTCAATTCTGATTGGGTGATATGCGGCATTGGCTCATATCCTTTCGTGGTTTCTGTCTGATAGACGAAGGAGCGGGAAAGAAAGTTTGCCACGGGGAAATTTTTTTAAAAAAGGGACCGGCCTTGGCCGGTCCCCTCTTTATTCATAGCGCAAAGCGTCAATGGGATTGAGGCAGGCGGCCTTGTTGGCCGGAAGGTAGCCGAACAGCACGCCGATCCCCACGGACACCCCGAAGCTCACCGCCACGGCGGAGACCGTGGGCGTAGCGGTAAACGTGGCGCCGCCGCCCATCTGGGCGGCCACCATGCCGCCGATGAGGGTGCCCGCGCCCATGGCCACCAGACAGCCGAAGAGGATACCCAATATACCGCCGATGGCGGATGTGGTGCCCGCCTCGATGATGAACTGGCGGCGGATGTCCCGCCGCTTGGCGCCCAGGGATTTGCGGATGCCGATCTCCCGGGTGCGCTCGGTGACGGACACCAGCATGATGTTCATGATGCCGATGCCGCCCACCAAAAGTGAGATGGCCGCAATGGCCACCAGCACCATCATGGCAACGCCCATCATGGTGTTGATGAGCTCCACCTGCTCCAGCATGGTCTGCACATAGTAGGCGCTGTACACCAGACTCCCGTCCGTATCGTGATAGAACTGCCGGAAAAAGTCCATGAGCACCGCCTGGGCCTGGGACACTGCGTCGCGGGACACGGCCGTGATCTGGTAGAGGGAGACGTAGGACGTGCCGGAAATGCGCATGGCATTGGGATAGGGGATATAGAGCTGGTCATCTCCGCCGCCCTCCATCATGGTCTCGCTGCTTTGGGCCAGCACGCCCACCACCGTATAGGGCACTCCCTGGATGGAGACGGTCTTGCCCAGGGCGTCTCCGCCCAGAAGATTTTGCTCCACGTAGGCCCCCACCACGCATACCTTGCGCTGAGTGGCCACATCCACGTATTGGAGATACCGGCCCCGCTCCAGAGCGCCGCCGTCCAGCGTCGTGCCGGTGGCGGGACGGTACATGGCTTCGCTGACGCCGTAAATGCTGGTCTTTTCGTGCTCCTCTCCGCCGATGCGGATGCCCTGTCCGGCGCTCACCCAAGGGGTGATGCCCTCAAAGAGGTCCGGGCGGCTCTCCACCACCGCATACATCTCCTCCGGCGATACATTGCCGGTGGTGCCGTCGCCCAGTCCCCAGGCATAGGCATAGATCTGGGTGATGCCCACCCGCTCCACCTGCTGGTCCACCATGCTCTTGAGTCCGTTGCCAAGAGAGATGATGATAATGACGGCGCCTACGCCGATGATGATGCCCAGCATGGTGAGGAACGAGCGCATTTTGCTGGTGCGCAGGGACTTGAGCGCCAGCTTGAACGACTGTGTAAAATTCATGCCGGTTCCTCCCCTCCCGCCTCGTCGGACCGCACCACCGCCCGGGGATCGGAGGCATCTCCATCGTAGATGATCCGCCCGTCCTGGAGCCGCACGATGCGATTGGCCCGGACGGCGATGGAGTTATCGTGGGTGATGAGCACCACCGTGTCTCCCTCCCGGTTGAGCTTTTGCAAAAAGCCCAGCACCTCCCGGCCCGTGCGGGAATCCAGGGCGCCGGTAGGCTCGTCGGCCAGGATGAGGGAGGGGTGCCCCGCCAGCGCCCGGGCAATAGACACCCGCTGCTGCTGTCCGCCGGAGAGCTGGCTGGGGAGGTTGCGGTGTTTTTCCGCAAGCCCTACCCGCTCCAGAGCCTCCGTGGCCCGGGAGCGGCGCTCCTGGGCGCCCACGCCCGCGTACAAAAGCGGCAGTTCCACGTTTTCCTGCACAGTAAGCTTGGGGATCAGGTTGTATTGCTGGAAAATGAAGCCCAGCATCTTGTTGCGGATCTCCGCCTGCTGGTCGTCGTTCATGGCCGAGACGTCCCGTCCCCCCAGGTAATAGGTGCCGGAGGTGGGCACATCCAGACAGCCGATGATATTCATGGCGGTGGACTTGCCGGAACCGGAGGAGCCAACGATGGCCACGAACTCCCCCGGATCCACCGTCAGGCTGATGCCGTCCAGCGCGTGCACGGCCTCATCGCCCATCTGGTAGATCTTATATACATCCCGCAGTTCGATCAAATGCTCCACGGTTTAACCTCCCGCCGCCTCGCCTGCGGCCTGTTCCATGTAGACTACCGTCTCCCCCTCGGAAAGGCCGGAAGTGACCACGATGTAATTATCGTCGTTGACGCCCAGTGTCACGCTGCGCTGCTCCACGCGGGTGGGGTCCGCCACGGTCACGCCGTCCTCCGCCAGGGCGCCCGGCAGCGCCACGGACACGGTATTGCCCCGGTTCACCGCTGCCACGGGTACGCTAAGCGCATCCTGCTCCGTCTGGCACAAAATGGCGGCAGAGACGTTCATGCCCGGCCGCAGCTGGCCATAGTCCTGGATGGAGATGGTCACGGGATAGGTGGTAAAGCCGCCGGTGGTGGTACCGTTGACGCTGACCTTTTCCACAGTGCCGGTAAAGGTCTGGCCCATGAGGGCGTTGCAGGTGATCTCCACCTCCTGTCCCACCTGCACCTTAGAGATATCCAGCTCGTTGACGCTCATATCCATTTTCAGACAGCTGAGATCGTAGATAACAGCCAGGTTGCCGGAGGTCACGCCGTCCACCTTGTCGCCGGCCTTGAAGGTCTTTTCGATCACCGTGCCGGAGATGGGGGACTTGATGGTGTAGTCCTCCAGGTTTCCCTGGGCAGAGCTGGCAGACAAGCGGGCGCTCTCCAGGGCCAGGCGGGCGTTTTCCAGCTGGCTGCGGCCGGATTCCGAATCGATGGTGCACAGCACCTCTCCCTTGGTCACGGTGCTGCCGGAGAGCTTGGAAAAGCCCGTGACAGTGCCGGAGGAGCCTGCGTACACCACAGCGGAAGCAGGCATATTGATGGGGGTAATGCCGTAGCTGGTGGCACTGCCGATGATGGCGGAGGCCGTGTAGCTGTCGGAAATGGCGCCGGGGTTCTGGATCTTCACCCGCACGGTGCAGCCCTGCTTTCCGTTGCTGGTGACCGTGGTAGCGTCCGAAACGGAGACCACCGTACCCTGAACGCTGCCGTCCACGCCATCCAGGAACACCGTAGCGCTCTGGCCCGCGTAGAAGTCACTGGGCGAGACATAGATGAAGAGGAAGTCAGCAGTGATATCCGTGCTGGTGACGATCCGGGCAAGCTCTGCGCCGGCAGTGACACTGTCGCCGTCGTGGGCATACACCTCACTGATGGTGCCGGAGATGGGTGCGGTGGGCTTGAGGGCCTCCTGGGCCTGCTCAAAGCTCAGCTGGGCCTGCTGCGTGGAGATATTGGCCCGGCTCACGGAATCCCGTGCGTCCGTGCTGTCCAGGGTATAGAGCAGCGTGTCCTTGTCCACCAGGTCTCCTTCCTCAAAGGGCGCGGAAAGGATGGTGGCGGACAGCAGCGTGGTCACGTTGTACGCGTCCGCCGGTTCCAGTGTAGCCGTGCCCGTGACGGAGCTCCCCACGTCCCGCCGCTGGACCGTCTCGGCCCGGTAGGACGCCGCAGGCATCTGCTGCGCGCCGCCGGACAGCAGCTTCATGGCAGCAGCCGCCACCAGCGCCACCGCCACCACCGCGGCGATCAGGCGCTTTTTTCCCTTCTTTCCCCCCAGGGAAAGCTTCTTTTTCTTCTTCGGCTCCCGGGCCGTGTCCACGCGGCCCGTCTCCTCCAGCAGTTGTTCTTTTTCCATGGTCATTCTCCTTTTTCCTTATCAGCGGCATTGCCCTTGTCCCGGGCCATGCCCCGTCTGCACAGTTCCAGCAATGCGGCAAGCCGCTCCCGCCCGGAGGCGTCCTCGCCCTCCGCGGCTCCCCGCAGCAAAAGCGGTCCCGTCACGGAGAGCACCAGTGCCAGAATGTTCTCCAGGTCCTCACTGCAGCGCAGGTCCAGCCGGTCCACGGCCACCACGTCACCCAGGGCGTCCAGCACCCGCTGACGGGTGAACAGGCCCAGCAGCATATTTTGCTGGAGGCCGCTGTTGCAGGCGATGATAGTGGTCACGGTTCCCATCTGCCCCACCTGCTGCTCCTGCCGGCGGCTCTGGACATAGTCATAAAGCCCCAGCATGCCCTCAAACAGGTCGCCGCCGCAGCGCAGGATGCTCTCCCGGACCACCAGCAAAAGCTGGTCCACATAGCCCTCCATCACATAGCGGAACAAGTCCTCCTTGTCCGCAAAGTACATATAAAAGCTCCCCCGGGGGATCCCCGCGTCCTTGATGATCTGGTTGATGGACGCCTCGCTGAAGGGCCGCCGGGAAAACTCCCGGGTGGCCGCCGTCAGCAGCCGCTCCTGCTTTTCCGGCGCCAGGCGGTAAAATGTTGCGCTGGGCATCAGCCTCTCTCCTCTCTATACGAAATTGCCGCCGCCGTTTCTTCATCGTTTTACGCCTTCCCCTCGGGGGAAGGTCAAGAAAAATCTACGCGGCGGACAAAACAAATATGACAACCTGTCACATATCATAGATGACAGGTTGTCATATTGCAAGCACGCTCTTGAAAGTTTACAAAATATTCATAATTTACGCACGGCACCACCGTTCCGTCACACCGGCACGTCCCAGCCCTCCGGCAGCAGCAGCCGCAGCTCGTAGGGGGAGTTGCGGGGATCGTACAGGCTGGCAAGGTACTCACAGGCCAGCACCAGCGCCGGACGCAGACCGTGATCCGTGCAGTAGCGGATGAGGGGCTCCACGCTCCAATCCTCCGAGAGGATCTTGGCCCGGCAGCAAAGATACCGTCCCGCCGGGGCCGTGAACAGATACGGCGAGTCCACCGGCGGCCGCTCCCGGACGCAGACGGTGGAGGCCGTGGGGTACATGCGGTTTTCCATGAGCCGGTCAAAATCCAGGATGTAGCCATAGGGATTGAGGATCTGGCACGAGCGCAGGGGCTCGGACACGGAGATGCGCCGCAGCTCCAGATCCATGGCGTACATGGAGTCGTCCCCCTGGCATGGGACCCGGATCATGTGCATCTGGGGCAGCTGGCGGATCTCCAGTCCGCCGTCCACCTCCAGACTTCTGGAATACTCCATAAATTCGCACAGCCAGTCCACATCCTGCCGCTTTTCCCGCAGCAGACGCTCCTCCTCGTCCAGCTTCTGCTTCTCCGCCGCCAGAAACTCCGCCAGCCGGTTCAGGTCCTTGCCCTGAAACAGCTCCTTGAGCTCCTTGAGGGACATGCCCACACTTTTGAAGCGCTTGATCTTGTCGATAAAGGAAAACTGGCTGTACACATAGTAGCGGTAGCCGGTCTCCGGGTCGATATAGCGGGGCTTGAGCAGTCCGATCTCGTCGTAATGCCGCAGGCTCTTGATGGACACGTCATTCAGCTTGGCCGTCTCCCCGATGGAATACAGGTCATCCATAGGTATTCCCCCAATATCTGTTAAATTGCACAAAAATTTTTGCCGATTTTTGGAGTTGACTCTGCCGCAGGGGGATGGTCTAGAGTAACCCTCGGACAAAGGAGTGCCCGGAAGCCCACGGCTCCCCTGGGCGCACTCCGCCAGCTCGCATACTGTCTTTACATTATAGAGGAGGTTGATCCTTATGTCAAAAGAATCCCTGGAGGGCCTGGCACTGGATACGCTGATGGTCCACGGCGGCCACCACCCCGATCCCACCACCCGGGCGCTGGCCATGCCCATCTACCAGACCGCCACCTACGGCTTTGACACCGTGGACGACATGAACAGCTCCTGGGACCGCACCGGCCTGGTGTACACCCGGGAGGGCAGCCCCACCGTCTACGCTCTGGAGGAAAAGCTGGCGCTGCTGGAGGGCGGCGAGGCCGCGCTTTGCACCGGCTCCGGCATGGGCGCCATCTGCTCCACGCTGCTGTCCGTGCTCAAGCGGGGCGACCACCTGCTCTGCTCTGAGGAGGTCTTTTCCCACACGGGCGTGTTCGTCCGGGAATTCCTGGAGCAGAAGATGGGCGTGGACGTCAGCTGCGCCAACTTCCGGGACGTGGAGAGCGTCATGCAGAACATCCGCGCCAACACCGCCGTGCTCTACACGGAAACGCCCTCCAACCCCTCTTTGGGTCTGGTGAACATCCGGGAAGTGGCCCGCATCGCCAAGGACAATGACTGCCTGTTCATCGTGGACAGCACCTTTGCTCCCCCGCCCATCCAGCGGGCGCTGGATGAGGGCGCGGATCTGGTGATCCACAGCCTCACCAAGTACATCAACGGCCATGGCGACACCCTGGGCGGCGTGGTCATCGGTCCCAAGGCCATCATCGAGAACATCCACTTCCCCGGCATGCCCTGCTTCACCGGCGCGTGCCTGTCCCCCTTCAACGCCTGGCTCATCATGCGGGGCATGATGACGCTGGACATGCGGGTGCGCAAGCACTGCGAAAACGCCCTGGCGGTGGCCCAGTTCCTGGAAGCCCACCCCCTGGTGGACCTGGTCAACTACCCGGCCCTGCCCAGCCATCCCCAGCATGAGCTGTGCCAGCGCCAGATGCACGGCATGGGCGGCGGCATCGTCTCCTTCTGGCTGAAGAAGAACATCGGCGGCATGAGCCCGGAGGAGGCCAACAAAAAGCTCCTGGACGCCACCCGCCTCATGACCATCGCCACCTCCCTGGGCGAGGGCTGCACCCTTATCCAGATCGAGCACAGCGGCATGATCCGCATCGCCGTGGGCCTGGAAAACAAGGAGGACCTGCTGCGCGACCTCACCCAGGCCTTTGACGCCCTGACCCGGTAAGCTGCCGCAAAAGAGAAAGGAAGAGACCAAATGGAAAAGAAATTTGACTGGAAAAAATACCTCATTATTTTCATCATCGCCAGCGGTACCACGGTGATGTACAGCCTGCCCTATCTGAAATCCACCTTCTATGATCCCATGCGCGCCGCCCTGGGTCTGGACCACCAGCAGCTGGGCAACCTCATCAGCATGTACGGCATCCTGGCCACCATCCTCTACTTCCCCGGCGGCTTCCTGGCCGACAAGTTCTCCGCCAAAAAGCTGCTGTCCTTCTCCCTGATCTCCTCCGGCGTACTGGGACTGTACTTTGCCACGTTCCCCTCTTACGCCATGCTGCTGTTCATCTTCGCCGCGTGGGGCGTGACCACCATCCTCACGTTCTGGGCCGCCTCCATGAAGGTCATCCGCATGCTGGGTGACAAATCCGAGCAGGGCAAGCTCTTCGGCTTCAACGAGGGCCTGTCCGGCATCGCCGGCGTGGTGGTCTCCTTTGTGGGTCTGTACCTCTTCGAGACGTTCACTGATGTGACCGTGGGCTTCAAGTATGTGGTGTGGCTGTACTCCGGATTGTCCATCCTCTGCGGCGTGGTGCTGTTCTTCCTTATCAAGGAAAAGGAAGTGGAAGGCGTGGACAAGGTCTCCTTCCGCGAGATCGCCAGCGCCGTGAAGATGCCCAAGGCCTGGCTCATCGGCGGCATCATCTTCTCCACCTACATGGTCTTCTCCTCCCTGACCTACCTCAACCCCTACCTCAGCGACGTGTTCCAGATCTCCTCCGCCCTGGTGGGCACCCTGGCCATCCTGCGCACCTATGCCATCAAGATGGGCGCCTCTCCCCTGGCCGGCATCATCGTGGACAAGGCCGGCTCCTCCATCAAGGTGCTGATGGTGGGCTTCGTGGGCGTGGCCATCTGCGAGGGCGCCTATCTGCTGCTGCCCCGCACCCCCTCCCTGCTGTATCTGGCCGTGGCGCTGATGATCCTTCTGAGCGTGCTGCTCTTCGGCTTCCGCGGCATCTACTTCGCCACCGTGGCCGAGTCCAACATCCCCGTGGAAAAGACCGGCGCCGTCATCGGCCTGGCCTCCTTCGTGGGCTTCTGCCCGGACGCCTTCTTCTACACCATGGTGGGCGGCTGGCTGGACAAGGGCGTGGACGGCTACACCAAGCTCTTCGCCCTGTGCCTGGCCTGCTCCGTGCTGGGTCTGGTGTGCTGCGTGGCACTGCGCAAGCTCAACGCCAAGACCGCAGCCGCGGTGTGACCGGTGCCCTTGCCTGAACGGGCAGAGTTTGCTATCATTGGATCTGTACCGTGCGGAGGCAGCCATCGCTGCCTCCGCATGATACCGCGCAGGAGGGAATGATTATGAATATTGCGGACATTCTCGGTGTGGCGGCTATTTTTGCCGTCATCGGCTATGTGGGCTACCGCTCCTCCAGAGAGGTGCAGTGCGTGGATGACTTCACCCTGGCGGGCAGCCGCCTGGGCCGCATCCAGGCGGGCTTTTCCATGGCCGCCACGGAATTCGGCGGCAGCAGCCTCATCGGCGCCATGGCCTACTGCTACACCATCGGCATCGCCGGAGCCTGGTGGGACTGAGCCGCTGTGCCGGCTCTGGTGCTGCTGGGCGTATTTTTCGCCGGAAAGATCAAGCTGCCCCACATGGTCACCGTGACGGAGTTTTTCGAGCGGCGCTATGACCGCCCCACCCGCACCCTGGCCACCATCATGCACCTGCTGGCCATCGTCACGCAGCTGTCCACCCAGTTCATGGTGGGCGCCGTGGCGCTCAACGGCGTGCTGGGCGTGCCCAAGACCCTGGGACTTTTGCTGAGCGTCACCTTCGTGGTGCTCTACACCATGGGCGGCGGACTCATCGCCGTGGTGAATACGGACGTGGTGCAGTTTATCATCATTGTGGCCTCCATCGCCGTGGCGCTGCCCATTGCTCTTATCAATGCCGGCGGCTTTTCCGGATTGTCTGCGGCACTGCCGGAGGGCTTCTTGTCCTTTGGCAACATCGACGCGGCCACGGTGATCTCCTGGTGCCTGTTCTGCTTTTTCACCTACGCCACCAACCAGCACTATATCCAGCGCGTTCTGGCAGCCAAGGACGCTGCCACCGCCCGCTTCGCCTTCGTCTTTACCGGCGCTTCTTACTTTGTCTACGGCCTTGCAGTTGCCCTGCTGGGCGTGTGCATCGTGGTGCTCCTGCCCGGTATCTCCGACCCCAACATGGGTTATGCCCTGCTCATCGAGTCCTACATGCCCGCCGGTGTGGCCGGACTGATTTTGGGCGGTATCTTCGCTGCCTCCATGTCCACGGCGGACTCCATGCTGCTGGCAGCGTCCACCCTGTTCGTCAACGACATCTATAATCCCTTCTTCCGCCGCGGGAAAGACAGCGAGGATGGCGCCCTGCGCACCATCCGGATCGTGACGGTGGCGATCTGCGTATTGTCCCTGTCCGTCTCCATGCTGATGGACAACATCATCAACATCATGTATCTGGGCGGACTGTTCTACTCCACCGCCGTATTCTTCCCCCTGGTCATCGGCCTGGTGTGGAAACGGGCCACCGCCCCCGCCGCCTTCATCTCCATGCTGTGCGCTGTGGTGGTGGGCCTGGTCTCAGAGTTTTTCCTGGCAGGGAAAGCGGCCGGGATCCTGGGGCTTCCCTCCAACGTGATGGCAGCGGCCACCAGCCTGCTGGTCTTTGTGGTCATCACTGCTCTGACCAAATCCCCTCCGGCGGAAAAAACCGCGTTTTTGTCCAAGAAATGACCTTCTTGCCATCTTACCCCTGAAAAAGCAGGAAGGGGACGGGAGCGATACCTGCTCCTGTCCCCTTCCTGCTTTTTCACTTATACGGACGCAAACCGCCGCACATTATAGATGCAGATCAGAATAATGACACACAGCAGTGCGGAAAACAGCTGGTCCGTCTGCCGCACGGACAGATGCCGGTTGACACGGCTGCCCAGAAGGCCGCCCAGTACCCCCGCGGGCACCATAGCCAGCAGATACGTCCACGGAAATCCCGGTATCGTCCCCTGGATCACAGAGGTCACAAAGCTGGACGCTTGGGAGAACATGATGATGTACAGGGAGTTGGCTGCCGCCTTCTTCGTGTCCATGGAAAAGGCAAAATACAGCACCGCCAGATTGATGGGGCCCCCGCCGATGCCGAGAAACGCCGACAGCACGCCCATTCCTCCGCCGATGGCCACGCAGGCAGCGGCGCTGTGCACCCGGAACGAGGGCACGCGCCGGCGCAGCCAGGCACTGTATACCAGCGTCAGCAGCGTCACCAACGCCAGCACCGCAGACTGCACCATACCCACAAATGCATCCTGTCCCGCTGCGTTCTTCACCAGATGGAACACCCAGTTTCCCGCAATGCCGCCTGCCACAGCCCCCAGGGCCAGCAGGCTGCCCGTGCGCAGCTCCACCTGCCGCTGTCCCCGCTGGCGGACAACGGAGATCACCGACATGGAAAGCACCGTCAGCCCCGAGAGAAAGCTGATGGCGCTGACGCTCATCACTCCCATGGCATCCAGCACCGGCTTGATGATCACACCGCCGCCGATGCCGCAGATGCCGCCCACCGCTGATGCGGCCAGGCAGACCAGAAAAATCAACCCCAACACGATCCATCATCCTTCCCGTCAAAATGCCTCTTTGTCTTGCAAAGCCCTCCGCCGTCTGGCGGAGGGCTTTGTCCTTTGTCCTGTGCCGCGATTACAGGCCCTTGGCGTATTTGACCGCCGCCTGTGCAATGATCTCATTGGGGTCGATCAGCGGGACCGGGAACGTCTCCCCCTCCAGGATCAGGGGGATCTCCGTGCAGCCCATGACCAGCGCCTGAGCTCCCTGGTCCATCAGCCACGCGGCCACGGCTTTGGCCTCGGCCACGCACTTTTCCGTGCGGCCGTTATATTTGAAGCCATAGTCATGGTCAAAGATGGCCGCCTGCATCCGCTCCTGCACGTCCGCGGGGACCGGCAGCACCTGGATGCCGAACTTTTCACAGGATTTTTCGTACACACCCGCCTGCATGGCCGCCGTGGTAGCCATGACGCCCAGCTTTTTCACGCCGGGCACCTGCCGCTGGGTCTCCTTGACCGTCTCATCGATGATGTGCAGGAAGGGGACGGGTACCTGGGCCGCCACATCATCATAGAAGTAGTGGGCCGTGTTGGCACCAATGATGATCACATCCGCTCCGGCACGCACCAGATTGTTGGCGGTCTCCACCATAGCGGGCACCGGGCTCTCTCCGCCGTGGAGGATGGCATCCTGACGGCTGGGCATTTTGGGGTTGCTGTCCATGATGATATGGAGATGGTCGGTATCGCACTTGGCATGGGTGGCCTGGGTGATGCGCAAAAACAGATCCGCGCCGGCCTCCGGTCCCATGCCGCCCATGATGCCGATGACTTTTTCCTTGCTCATGTGTGCTCCTTTCCCCGCTTACATGTCAGCGGTCTTGCCGCTTTTCTGCAGTCTGCGCTCCTCGCTGGCAGACACCACAGCCGCCACGACCACAGAGCCCACGCAGTTGACCGTGGTGATGCCCATGTCCATGATGCTGAAAATGCCGGTCAGCAGCGCCACAAATTCGATGGGCATGCCCATGGTCTGGAGGAAGATGGTGGTGGCAACGATGATGCCGCCGGGGATGCCCGGGCTGCCCAGGGTCATGAGCACGCCGGTGAGGATGGCCACGGCCATGGTGCCGATGCTCATATCCATTCCCACGACCTCGGCCACGAAGATGGCCACCACGCCGTACCACAGGCCGTTGCCGTCCATGTTCATGTTGGCGCCCAGGGGGATGGTCAGGTCAGACACCTCCTTGCGCAGGTGCAGCCCCTCCTCGCACGTACGCATGGACACAGGCATCGTGGCCGCGGTGGAGCAGGTGGAAAAGCTGGTGGTCCACACCGGCGCGATGGTCTTCCAGAAGGTGAAGGGATTTTTCCGGGTGCCGATGGCATAGAGTCCGCCGTAAACCACGAAGGCATGGATGGCAAGGCCCACATAAATGGTCAGGATAAACTTGCCCAGAGGGCCCAGCACATCGGTGCCGTATTTGCCGGTGGTGTTGGCCATCAGGCAGAACACGCCCACCGGAGTGAACTTCATGACCAGGCGCAAAAAGCTCATGATGTAGCGGGAGATGAGGCCGAAGCCGTCCAGCAGCTTGGTCTGGTCCTCCTCCTTCATGAACATGATGCCGATACCGGAGATGATGGCAAAGGAGATGATATGCAGCATCGTACCCTCCGCCATGGAGCCAATGATGTTGGTGCCGAAGAAGTTCAGGAAAATGTCCGCCACCGTGGGAGCCGTCTGCTCAGCCACCTCGCCCATCTCCGTCATCTCGAAGCCGAAGCCGGGATTGATGACCAGGGCCGTGAGCAGGCCCACCGTCGCCGCCAGGATGGTGGTGCCCAGGAAGATCACGATCAGCTTGACACCGATGCGTCCCAGCCGCTTCACATCTCCCATGCCGGCCACCGCCAAAACGATGTTGCAGAAGATCAGCGGGACCACGCAGCAGCGCAGCAGTCTGAGGAAGATCGTTCCGATAAACTCGATGCACTGGATCTGGGGACCCACCAGCATGCCGCACACCGCGCCCAGGATCAGACCCAGCAGGACTTTCGTTGCAAAGCCCAATTTCTTAACCTTTGCCATTTTTTCTCCTCCTGTTATTAAAAAAATCGATCTATATTTAAACAGAGCCTTTGATGGGAAGCCCTAGAATTTTCAAATTTCTTGTAAAATTTTCCAATTTTGGGTATAAAAAGTAGACCGACCACATTTTGTGCTCGAAAAAAATCGATATTAAAATTTTCGTTCGCCGCTTATTCGTCCAGCGGAATGTTGACTTTGCTGCTGCCGATGGAGATCTGACGGGTCACGGCGTTGTAATCCACGGAGATGGAAAAGTGATTTCCATTGAAGCAGCGGCGGTTGAACATCACGCGCTGCCCCTTGCTGTAAGCCACGATATCAAATCGCATGCCTACGATGTCCTTTTTGAATACGATCAGCTGCACCCGGTCGTCCTCCAGGCCCAGCTCCTGCTTGTCCTCTGTGCTCAGCAGCACTGGCTGCGCTGTGATATGATAAGCGTCAAAGCGGGTCTCGTTGACCTGCTCCAGGTAATCATAAACGGAGATCTTGTTCAGATTCTGCTTGAGGATCTCCCCGGCCCAGTCCAGCCGGATGTAATTTTCTTCAATGGCTACCGGGCGGTTGCGTACATAGCGCACACGCTTGATCTTGCAGAAATCCTGCCCGGTCTCCTCGAAATAGCCGGAAATGTCTTTTTCCAGCTTCCCCACGCTGGCGGACAAAACACGGGAATATACCTCCGCGCCCGCTTCGGCGACCTGCCGGGACAAGCTGGGTTCCGAAAAAATGTTGTGCCCCTCGTTCTGGTAAATAACGAATGTGCCCTTTCCCTTTTTTCGTTCGATCAGTCCCTCCTGCACCAGCCCGTCCATGGCCTGCTTGACTGTGGCCCGGCTCAGCTTCAGCGTTTCGCAAAGCTGCAGCTCAGGCGGAAGCTCTTTTCCATATTCCCACTTCCCGGACAAAATATTGTCCCGGATCTGCTCCCGCAGCTGGTAATACAGGGGAACCGGGCTATTGTGATTGATACGGATCTTGTTCACCTTCTCTCTAATGGCCGAATGTTCAAATGACCGGTCATTTGAACATTCAGTTATACATGACTTTCCCATGGTTGCAATTGCCTAATATTACAAGATTTTTCTGGTTTTTGTGATAATCTGCTGGAAAATATAAGCTCATTTCATTTTGCCCCATGCATCTTGTCCGCATGACAAAACAAAATTTTACTTCTTCGACCATCCAATTTTTTCTGCGAAAAAGCAGGCTCCAGGGGGGATTTTTCCCTTGGAGCCCGCTTTTTCCACTATATTCTGTACCGGGGCTGCTCTCCGCAGTGCACCTGCCAGCGCAGCCAGTCATAGGCGGAGATGAACACCATGCAAAGGCCCCACCACGCCGCTGTAAACTGCGGACATACCTGTCCCCACAGGTTCCACGGAAGGGCCGTATAATCCCACACCTCCAGCTTCAGCCACACATTCAGCACCAGTCCCGCTGCCAGTTCCGCCGCAGTCACCACCGCCGCACAGGCCGCCGCCTGAAGCCACAGCGGCATCTCCCACGGGAGCTCCGCCCCGCAGCGCTCCACCGGCACGCACAGGAAAATGGCCAGCACCAGCATGGTCCAAGAAATCCGCTCCGGTTCCCCCACAGCCGTTTTATACAGGACCTCCAGCAAAAAATACGCCGTTCCGCCCCAGGTCCAAAGCAGCATGCTGAGCACCCATCCTCCGCCATTGCCGCACCGGCGCGGCAATCTGTTTTCTCCTCCGGCTGACGCTTTCCGCCGTTTCACTCCATCGCCTCCCGGGCCTGCAATTCCCTTTACCATATGCGCTATGCCGTGCAAATACGCCTCTTTTTCCCTGCGGTCTTGCACAAAAGCAGGACGGAACACAGCCGTGTTCCGTCCTGCTTTCCATTATCCGTTCTTCCGCTGGCGGTCATAGCGGTACAGCAGCACCGCAAAGCGGCGGGCCGTCAGGGGCTGATCCAGCAGCAGATCCCCCGCGCTGTTTCCCTTCAGGATCCCCGCCCTGGTGATCCACTCCACGGCCTGCTCCGCCTCACTGCTTTCTGCGTATCCACCCCAGCCCTCCACGGGCTTCTGCACTCCGGAGCGGTTATCCCAGCGGGCTCGCCCGGTCCGTACATCCACATGGGTAAACGTGGGATAGACACCGATCCCGCCGGCTCCGGGCTGTAAAAACTCCGCGTACTGCGCGACCTCCAGCGGCGAAATGCCCGCAATGGCAATATCCGCCGCCATGCCCAGCATGTGCTGGCTCTTGGGCGCACCGCCGATCTTCCGATTATAGGCCTCCGTACGGTATCCGCTGCAGATCTCCATGGACCTGCCGAAGTGGTCCCGGATTTTTTGGAGGAGTGTGACCAGCTCCTCCGAGATCAAAATCACATCAGAGCCGTCACGGCAGGCAAATTCCTCCACCTTCAGATTCGGTGTGAGTGCCTTGCCGCCGTCCGCCTTGCGCGAATAGGTCTTCACCCCCATGGTGCTTCACTCCCTTCTCTCCGCCCAATTTCAGGACAGTATATGAGGCGAGGAACGTGCGCTTTCCCGCCGGCCTATTCTATTCTTATGCTTCCCGGCCCGTTCATCGTCCCGGGGGAGCGCATCGCGACAGGTCCCACGCCAGCAAAGCCTCGGGACAAAAGAAAAAACCTCGGAACCATTGCAGTTCCGAGGTTTTTATCTGGCAGCGGGTGAAGGATTCGAACCCTCACATACAGAGTCAGAGTCTGCTGTGCTACCCTTACACAAACCCGCTAGATCCGTTCGCTGTTGTTCACCGCAGCGAACAGATATTATTATACACAAAGGAAGATTTTTGTCAACAGGTTTTTCAAAAAAATTTCATCATTTTTTGAATCCCCAGCCGTCGCCAAACGGCCAGCGCCTGCGGCGCAGCTTAGCCGCGCATTCCCGTGCGTCTTTGTACTGCTGCTCTCCTGCCTGTTCATACAGCCTGACAGCCCGGTCCCGGTCCCGGGCCACGCCCTTGCCGTGCTCGTAACACCAGGCAAGATTGTACTGGCCCCGGGCGTAGCCCCGCTCCGCAGAGCGGGTATACCACTGCACCGCCTTGGTCCAGTCCTGCTCCACACCCACGCCGCTTTCATAGAGGTAACCCAGATTGCAGGCCGCCACCCGGTCCCCCTGCTCTGCCGCCGCACGATACAGCTCCGCCGCACGGCGGACATCCTTCTTGGTGCCGGTACCGAACTCGCAGCAGACGCCTAAATTGCACTGGGCACGGGGAAAGCCCTGGGCCGCGGCTTTTTCGTACCACGCCACCGCCTGGGTCATATCCTTTTCCACGCCCCGGCCGGCCTCATAGAGATACCCCAGATTGCACTGGCCGGCGGCGTCTCCCCGCAGTGCGGCCCGCTCATAGAGCTCCGCCGCCTTGGAAAGGTCCGCCGTCACGCCGTCGCCGTTTTCATAGCACACGCCCAGATTGCACATGGACGGAACAAAGCCGGCCTCCACTGCCTTTTCGTACCATGCCACTGCCTGCTTCAGATCCCGGGGCACCCCCCGGCCCGTCTTACAGCAAACGCCCATGCAGTGCATGCCTCTGGGGTCCCCTTGCTCCGCCGCACGGCTGTACAGCCGCACCGCCTCCTGGAAGTCCTGGGCAACGCCCTTGCCGTTTTCGTAGCACCAGGCCAGATTGCACTGGGCACGGGGCATATCCTGCTCCGCCGCCGCACGGTACCAGCGCACGGCCTGGTCCCAGTCCTGCTCCACGCCCCGGCCGATCTCATACAAAAAGCCAAGGTTGCACTGGCCCGGAGCGTTGCCTGCCCGGGCCGCCGCCTGGTAAAGCTCCGCCGCTTTGGCAAAGCTCTGGGGCACGCCCTCGCCCCGCTCGTAGCATACACCAAGATCGCACATGGCCGGGGCGGATCCGGCGTCCGCCGCCGCCTGATACCAGCGGGCAGCCTGCACGGCGTCTTTCTCCACGCCGATGCCGTAGTCGTAAGCCCGGCCCACACTGAACATACCTCTGGGGTCCTCCTGGGCTGCAGCGGTGCGATACCATCGGAACGCGGCAGAGGGGTCTGCCTGAATGCCCTTGCCGTACTCGTAGCACCAGGCCAGGTTGCACTGGCCCCGGGCCGAGCCCAGGGAAGCAGCCTTCTGATACCACGCCACTGCCTGCTCCCAGCTCTGCTCCACACCCTCGCCGGTCTCATAGAGGTACCCCAGGCAGCAGCAGGCGTCCTCTTCCTCCTGCTCCGCCGCCTTCCGGTACCACGCGGCAGCGGCGGCAAAGTCCTGTGTCACGCCCATGCCCCGCTCACAGCAAAGCCCCATGCTCAGCTGTCCTCTGGGGTACCCCTGCTCTGCCGCGTCCCGGTAAAGGGCCACGGCCTTTGCCGCGTCCCGCTCCACACCTTTTCCATACTCATAGCACCAGGCCAGATTGCACTGGGCGCGCGGGAATCTCTGTTCCGCCGCCTTTTCATACCATGCCACCGCCTGTTCCCAGCTCTGCTCCACGCCCTGGCCGCTCTCGTACAAATACCCCAGGCAGCACTGCCCCGGCGCATGGCCGGCCTCTGCCGCGGCGCGGTACCACTCCACAGCCTTTTTCAGGTCCTTCTGGATGCCGGTGCCGAACTCCAGGCAGCGGCCCAGCTCCGTCTGTGCCGGAGGAGCCCCCAGCCACGCAGCAGAGCGATACCACTTCACCGCCTCCGCCGCATCCGCTTCCACGCCGTATCCCATACGGTACGCCTCTCCCAGCAAAAACTGAGCGCGGGGCAATCCCTGCTCCGCCCCCTTGCGGAAGCACTCCAGGGCTTTGGCATAATCCCGCTCCACACCGATGCCGTATGTATAGCAGTAGCCCAGGTTCACCAGGGCCGGGTAATAGCCGTCCGAAGCCGCCTGGGCGTAGAGGATGACCGCCTGCTTGGGATTCGCCGCCACGCCCACGCCCGCTTCAAAGCACCAGCCCAGGTTCGTCAGGCCCGGCGCGTCTCCCAGGGCCGCCGCCCGCTGGTAGCAGGCCAGGGCGTCCGTGTCCCGGTCTTCCTCCACGGCCTGGTTGCCCAGACTCACCCAGTCCGCGCCGCCCAGCTCCTCTTCCAGCAGCGGAGCGAAAAACGTGCCGCCGCACTGGGGGCATATATCCGGCTCCTCCTGGGCGATATAGCCGCAGTCCGGGTTTTCACAACGATAGTACTCCATATCCTTTCCTCATCTCACGGCTGCAAAAAGCCCGCCGTGCCATCATAGTCATCCAGAAAAGAGTAGGCCTTGCCCCGGTACTTGAAGCCGGGGAACGTATCCAGCTGCACACCGTGGATGGCCCGGAAAATGCTCTTTTCAATATTGGGATTCGTCTTTTTCAGCTGCCGCAGCAGCACCTTCATCTCCTGGCGCTTGCTCTCGCCCACGCCGTCGCCGGAGGCGTCCCGGGCCTCCGTAAAGCGGCAGGCACACTGCAAAAACCGCAGGCCGTTATAGTTCTTCCAGGCGATGATGGCGTCCTCATGGACGCAGTACAGCGGCCGGATCAGCTCCATGCCGGGGAAATTCCGGCTTTTGAGCTTGGGGGGCATGGCCTGCAGCTGGGCGCCGTAAAAAAGGCCCAGCAGCGTGGTCTCCACCACGTCGGAAAAATGGTGGCCCAGGGCGATCTTATTGCACCCCAGCTCCTGTGCCTTGGCATACAAAAAGCCCCGGCGCATCCGGGCGCACAGGTAGCAGGGATTCTTCTCCACCTGCACGGTCACGTCAAAGATGTCGCTTTCAAAAATGGATACAGGGATGCCCAGCTTCTCCGCGTTTTCCAGGATCAGCGCCCGGTTGGCCGGGTTATAGCCCGGGTCCATGACCAGGAACGTCAGCTCGAAGGGCTGCTCCGTATGGCGCTGGAGCTCCTGCATGAGCTTGGCCAGCACCATGGAGTCCTTGCCGCCGGAGATGCACACGGCGATCTTGTCCCCCGGCTCCACCAGCTCATACCGCTTCACGGCGGCGATGAAGGGGTTCCACAGGCTCTTGCGATAGGTTTTGATGAGACTGCGCTCCGCGATCTCCTGCGCCGTCAATTCTCTGGACATAAGTACCTCCAACTGTTGTTCTTCTTACTGATACGCCGCCAGATCCTCCTGGGTGAACGGCTCCAGATCGCCGTAATCCACCTCCACGGACGCCAGCACCGCCCGGAACTCCTCCAGGTGGGCCGCATCCACCTGCTCCTGGCCCTCCGCGGGCCGGTCTTCCACGTAGACGAACGTACCGTCAAAGGCCCGGCAGGGACCGATGTCCGCCGTATGCGCGGCAATGTCAGGGTACAGGGATTCCACCGTCAGCATCCAGCCGCCGCAGGTCTGGGGCGTGTCGTCCTCCGTATAGTCCGGCACGTAGTAGAGGTTGGCCTCCACCACGAAAATATTGTCCGATCCGATGTCGTCCGTGCGCACCAGCTCCGCGTACCGGGCCGGGACAGTGATGGTGATCTCCTCCCCCTCGTACACGGCCACCCGCTCCTCCTCGTCCGTACCGGGTGTCTGCTCCCCCGTCGCTTCTTCCGCCGGGTCTTGTGCGGTCTCCTCAGACGCGGAGCTCTCCTGGGCGGGGTCCTCCTGCTCTTGCATCGCACATCCGGCACAGACCAGCAGTGCAGCCAGCAGCAGTGCCAAACCGTAATACTTTTTCATCGAGATCGCTCCTTTCTTTTCCGGCGGATCGTTCCTCACTCTCTCTGGGTCCCCATCAAAGCCAGATGGCGCCCAGCTTCAAAAGGGCGGCGAAGGTGCGGCGGTACCAGGGCCGCTGCTCCCACTCCGCCAGGGTATAGGGGGCACTCTGCCCCATGAGCTCGTCCAGGTCCTCCAGCAGCTCCTCCACCACCGGCATGTGATAGAGCAGCACGCCGCACTCATAGTGGAGCTGGAAGGTCCGGTAATCCATGTTGGTGCTGCCGATGAGGGCCACCTCCCGGTCCACCATGACGCTCTTGGCATGGAGGAAACCGGGGGTATACTTATAGATCTTCACCCCGTGGGTCATCAGCTCGCCCCAATACGTCTCCGCCACCATGTAGGTAAACTTATGGTCCGGCACGGCAGGCACACATAGCCGCACGTCCACGCCCGCGTCCGCCGCGATGCAAAGCGCCTTCTGCATGGACTCCTCCACGGCGTAGTAAGGCGTGGTGATATACAAAAAACGCTTGGCCGACGCCATCAGCTGAAGATACGTGTCCTCAATGGGATTTTCCGGGTTATTGAGGGGACCGTCCGTAAAGGGCTGGCAATAGCCCGTGCCCGTGCCGCTGCGGCGGGGACGGTAATAGTCGTCCTCGTTGGGCAGCGTCTTGCCGATCATTTTCCACATGTGGATGAACTGGGCCGCAAAGCCCCACGCGCCGTCTCCATCGATGCGGACGGCAGAGTCCTTCCAGTGGCCGAAGCGCACCACCAGATTGGCGTACTCATCCGCCACATTGATGCCGCCGGTGTAGGCGGTACAGCCGTCGATGACGGCGATCTTCCGGTGGTCCCGGTAGTTGAAGTAGATGCGGTTGACGTAGCGATGGACGGGGTTGAACACCTCCACCTCGATGCCCGCGTCCTGCATGGCCTGAAGGGTGGCATCGGACAGCCGGGTGAGATTGCCGAAGTCGTCGAAGATGATGCACACCTCCACGCCCGCCGCGGCCCGCTCTTTCAGCACGGCAAAGATCCGGTCCCAGATCTGGCCCTCTGCCAGGATATAGTACTCCAGAAAGATATAGACCTCCGCCTGCCGCAGGTGGTCGATGAGATCGTCAAAAAACGCGGCGCCGTCGGGAAAATAACGGGCAGTGGTATTGCGGTAGAGGGGAAACCCCTTTTTGGCCAGAAAGGCGGCCAGTCGGCCCCACTCGGGAGACTGCCGGCGCAGACGGGCGATGTTGTTTTCGCTGTCCATCCACACGCTCTCCCGCTCCCGGATGGGGGCGATCTTCCTCAGGCTCAGGCTCTTTGCCTGATGGGTGCCGCCCCACAGGCAAAAGAGGATCATGCCGGAAACCGGCAGAGCCAGCAAAAGGCACATCCACACCAGCTTATAGCTGGGGCTGCCGGAGCGCAGATACACCCGGATAGCCGCCACCGCGCCGGCAAACTCCAAAACTGCGTAAAAATAACCCACCTTTTCCCGCAGGAACTGGGTCAGCAGCAGCGTCACGGCGATCTGTGCAATGACGGTAAAGGCACACATGGAAAGGCTGGTAAAAGCGGAAATGCGCCGCTCTGTGCGCTCGGGTGTCTTTGTTCTGTTTCTTCTCATACAGCGCACCTCCTTACTGAAGCTTTTTCATTCATCCAAGTATTATACTCAAATCCCCCATTTACCGCAAGCAACATTCTGTAAACAAACCGCCCCCGCCGCAAGCGGCGAAGGCGGTTTTCTCTCCCGAATGGGGTATGGACGGCGCACGCTGCGGCAGCCTTACCGCTGGCCGCGCAGCAGGGCCTGTTTGATATCCCAGAGCTTCTGGGAAAGATCCACATAGTAGTTGTGAGGGTTTTCAAAACGCTTGACCTCATCCCAGAGGGTATCCACCTGCGCCCGGCAGTAGTTCTGGATCTCCTTCAGGCCCGGACGGCGGTACACCAGCTGTCCGTTCCGGAACACCGGCACCTGCAGCTCCCGGATGGTAAAGTCCGTGTAGGTCTTGCGCTTCCAGGTAGCCTGAGGGTCAAACAGCTCCAGCGGCGCCGAATCATCCACCTGCTCGTCCCACACGGCGATGTAGTCCGCCTCGGCCTTGCCGGTCTTGCGGTCAAAGATCCGGTAGACCTTCTTGAAGTGGGGATTGGTGATCTTGTCCACGTTCTCGCTGACCTTGATTTTGGGAATGATATTGCCCTGGGCGTCCTCTACCGCCGCCAGCTTGTATACGCCGCCGAACACCGGCTGGCTGCTGGCGGTGATCATCCGCTCGCCCACACCGAACATATCCACCTTGGCCCCCTGGCGCAGCAGGTCCCGGATGATATACTCATCCAGGGAGTTGGACGCGGAGATCTGGCAGGACTCCCATCCGGCTTCGTCCAGCATCTTCCGGGCCTCCCGGGTCAGGTAGGCGATATCGCCGGAGTCCAGACGGATGCCGCACTTGGTGATCCCCTTGGGGCGCAGCACCTCATTGAAGGCCCGGATAGCGTCCGGCACACCGGACTTGAGCACGTTATAGGTATCCACCAGCAGCGTCGCGTTGGTGGGATAGATCTCGCAGTAGGTCTTGAATGCCTCGTACTGGCTGTCGAACATCTGCACCCAGGAGTGGGCCATGGTGCCGCCGGCGGGCACGCCATAGAGCTGGTCGGAGATGGTGCAGGCCGTGCCGGCGCAGCCGCCGATATACGCGGCCCGGGCGCCGGAGATGGCGCCGTCGTTGCCCTGGGCACGGCGGGAGCCGAATTCCAGCACCGTGCGTCCCTCCGCCGCCCGGACGATCCGGTTGGCCTTGGTGGCGATAAGGCTCTGGTGGTTGATGGTCAGCAGAGTGAACGTCTCAATGAGCTGGGCCTCGATGGCGGGAGCCCGCACAGTCACCACCGGCTCCCGGGGGAAAATGGGCGTGCCCTCAGGGATGGCCCAGATGTCGCCGGTGAAGCGGAAATGGCGCAGATAGTCCAGAAATTCTTCGGAGAACAGCCCCCTGCCGCGCAGATAGTCAATGTCCTCCTCATCAAAGTGCAGGTTTTCGATATAGTCGATCAGCTGGTCCAGCCCCGCGCACACGGCGAAGCCGCCCTTGTCGGGCACGTCCCGGAAAAACACGTCGAAATAGGTGATGCGGTCCTGATAGCCCGCCTGGAAGTAGCCGTTGCCCATGGTCAGCTCATAAAAATCGCAGAGCATGGTCAGATTCAGTTTCTGTTGGGAATTCATAGCACACCTCGGTTTTGTTTCCAGTGTCTTGTCACTTGACTTGATTATAAGCGGCCATGCCTTGAAAAGCAATCATTTTTCGCAAATATGTCAAATTTTTGTCAAATCCCCGTTGACAACCGTCCCGCCCCCTCTTATGATGGGACTGACTATGATCGATTCGGGCTTTGCCCGCTTAAGAAAGGATGCCAATATGGATATCGTTTTGGGAATTGACATCGGCGGCTCCACCACCAAGATCGTGGGCCTGCGGACGGACGGCAGCGTAGTGTCCATGCTGCGGGTACGGGCAGAGGACCAGGTCACCAGTTTGTACGGCGCCCTGGGCAACTATCTCACCAGCAACGGTCTTTCCCTGAGGGACGTCCGGCGGGTGGTGCTCACCGGCGTGGGCGCATCCTATGTGGACGGGGACATCTACGGTCTGCCCACCTGCAAGGTGGACGAGTTCTCCGCCAGCGGCACCGGCGCCCTGGCCCTCTCCGGCCAGTCCTCCGCCGTGGTGGCGACCATGGGCACCGGCACCGCCTTTTTGTGGGCGGAGGAGGACGGCTCCGTGCGCCACCTGTGCGGCAGCGGCATCGGCGGCGGCACATTGGGCGGCCTTTGCCGCAAGCTGGTGGGCATGGAGCGCTTCGGCCAGATCAAAAAGCTGGCTGAACAGGGCGATCTGACCCAGGTGGATCTGACCATCCAGGACATCACC
>PPYE01384252.1_pt1 | contig 62769 bp, 84 predicted proteins | sample 1559881 | NCBI WGS metagenome assembly PPYE01 (sample SAMN08240022, study PRJNA423297) | Human gut metagenome, whole genome shotgun sequencing project. | reverse complement strand
AAGCGGCCTGGGAGGATAGAAAGCTGCCGGTTAAAAAATAACCATACCATACGGTATGGTTATTTTTTTTTGTTATAAATACTGAAATTGAATAAACGGAATATCTATTTTTATGGAGAAACTTTATTGTTTAACCCTTACTTATACTTTAAAAACTTATTGTTATCGATAAGTTCTTAAATGACATATTAATTTAACTATGGTCGTTTGTACATTTTATCAGGATATGTTATCTTAATCTTAGCAAGAGGATCCCTTCGCTGTAGTAAAAGATCTTTGAAAGAAATAAAAATATTAATAAGACCGTTAAGGAGTGATTTATATGTCATTTAAATACAAAAGATTAGATAAAAATGATGCTGCTGTTTTGCTCATTGATCATCAGACCGGATTGTTTAATCTGGTTCGGGATTTTGAACCGATTCAATTTAAGAATAATGTTTTAGCGCTTGCGGACAGTGCTAAATTCTTTAATCTTCCTACTATTCTCACTACTAGTTTTGATAATGGCCCTAATGGTCCATTACTTCCTGAAATTATAGAAATGTTTCCTGAAGCTCCACTTATCAGACGTCCGGGACAGATTAATGCCTGGGACAATGAAGAGTTTGTTGCGGCAGTTAAAAAGACTGGTAAAAAACAATTGATTATAGCTGGTATCGTAACTGATGTCTGTGTGGCCTTTGCAGCTTTATCAGCTGTTGAAGCAGGTTATGAAGTTTTTGTAGTAACAGATGCTTCCGGTACCTTTAATGCAGAAGTACGTGATGCTGCGTGGAGACGTATGGAAGCTGCGGGCGTACAGCTGGTAAACTTCTTTAGCGTCGCCTGTGAGTTACATCGCGATTGGCGTAACGATATGGAAGGGCTGGCTGCTTTACTTGGAAAATACATTCCAGCCTATCAAAATATTATGACAAGCTTTAGTGCAAAATAATAAGCAGATAGTGGAATATAATAAATGAAAGATCCCTGAATTCTATTGCTGAATTCAGGGATTTCTTTGTGTCTAAGACTTTCAGCACTGGTGTATAGGTAATTTAGGTGTTTTTTTGACAAACTTGTGATATAATTGCACAAAAACCATAAATACTATGATAAATAAAGGGTTTATTGGCTTGCAATATGGCTCTTGAGTTTAAAATGAGTTCCAAAGATGAAATTTTAGCTTTTTATAAAACAACTGTATCTACCGTATGAACTTTTGAAGTTCCTAAATCTTCTAGCATGGCAACGGCATTTTTCTTTTGGTTGGGTAGCAGGTGAGTATATGTAGATAATGTTGTATCTATATTATCTCCTATACATTCAGCGACAACAGCTACATCTTTTGTTAGACTAAGCATTAAAGATACATAACTATGCCTAAGGTCGTGTATCCTGATAATTGGCATTCCTAATTTTTCGGTTCTTCGCTTAACCTTTCCACCAATACTATTTCTGCTTACGTATTGGAATATGCGGTCACCTGGTTTTAATCTATATAGTTTGTTCGTATAAGTAATTAAGTCTTGATATAAAAAATAGGGGATTGGGGTCACTCTGTTTGAAATTAACGTTTTGGGCGGGTGTATTGCAAGTTTTCTATTAACAGTAACTACCGTTTTATTAAATCTTAATGCCGGCCGGCCATCGTTGCTATCTAAAATTATATCTTGCTGGGTTAAGGCAAGTGCTTCACCAATTCGGCACCCGCTCCAAAATAGCGTTTTAAGCAAAGTTTTTTCTGATTCCCTATGAAATGTATCGACAAGCAAAGAAAACTGTTCAGGAGTTAAAATATTCATTTTGCGGCGTGCTTTTAGCGAGCCTATACAGTCTAATCCTTTGACAGGGTTTTGTTTTAAACCGTAGATTCTACAAGCGAACGTAAAAAGACTGCCGAGCCTGCTATTTATTATCAGCAAGGTTGAAGGGGCGAGGGGGTCGCCTTTTTTATTCTTTTGTTCGCTTTGCATGAAATGTTGCCATTTGTTAATAACGGCTGGTGTGATTTGTGATAAGGGAAGTCCAGCAAAGAATGGTAAAAAGTGAGTATTGATAACAGTGTTTATCCGTTCTAGAGTAGTCGCTCTTACTTTATGCTGCATTTTTTTGATATATTCTTCAATAAGTTCTTCAAAATAAACATCTTGATGTTTTGCGGCGTTTTTAAATTTTCTTTCATAGTCTAATGCGTCTTTCTTTTTATCAAAGCCACGTTTTACAATATGCTTGTTTTTCCCTGTCCAATCTTTACAATAAAACTGGCAATACCATTTCCCTGTTTTTTCGTCTTTGTATGCCGGCATGATAGTCCTCCTTAATTATGCGAACATAAATGTTTAAAAGTGAATGTATGTTTAGCGGAAGAGGTTTAAAATTTGCAGCCCTAGTTAAAGGGCTGCTTTTTTATTTTATAACCATTGAAGATGGCGAATTTTACTACCGTCCGGCGATAGCTCAGCAACGAATGAACGTTTAATCTTTGCCCCAAAAGCATTTTTAGCACGTAGCCAGCTTTTTACAAGTATACCTTCCGGAGTTTTTTCGTATCTCCATTCACTATAGTCAGCAAACTCGGCTGAATCAGGATCATTTAAATCTGTTTTTATCACACTTTTTAAGTTCAATATGACATTCATAAATTCTCCATCAGTTAGTAAATAATCGTTGAGCTTTACAAGTGTTTTTCCTTCTTTGTAAAGATCGCGATCCGCCCAACGCAAAGAGTATAACTTATCGTCTTTAAAGTATGCTATAACATTGCCCCTGTCTGTTTTAAGGCGGTACCCCTTGCTTCCATTGCCTTCGTTGTCATCTAATAATTCATCATGTTCATAACTTTTTAATTTAGTTCCCATTGTCGCTAATGCGGTTTCTATTTGCTGCTCTTGTGCTGCGCTTGCAACTGCTGACGAATTATCCCTAGGGGCTTGAACAGAGCCAAGAATTGAACCGAAAATAGCAGAAAGTACAAGAAATATTCCGACTACTTTAATTCGGCTAGGACTTTTCAAAAATGGTGCGGCAGCCCCTGGATTTAGCAATCCGAACATAAACCAACAAAACAATACAACACATAACAAACTTAGAATAAACTCCATCATAAACATCTCCTTTGTAGCGTTTTTATTTAGTATCTCTTGTTATTTTTTCGTCTATAATTTGAGAGTTTTCATAAAAAATAATTGCGTTTTTTAAATTTTTGATATCTTCTTGGGATAATTTGATATCGTAAAAGTGTTCTTCCCCTTTTAATCTAAGAATTGGATTCCCGCCGTTAACCAAAAGTCGAACACCTTCAATAACATTTTTAAACGATGTATCAAAAAATTCATATTTCCCGCCGAATACTATTTGCGTAGATTTTCCGCCGCCTGATTGTCCAGCAAAGGTGTTAATGTCATACGTCCAATTTTTTTCATTGGTTGAGAATATAAGTTTATCCCAAAACACCCAACCAATATTATCGGAAAAATGGACTACTTTAAAGCGTTGATTTATATCATTTTTTTGATTTAGTCCAACGTACCAATAAATCTTGGTTTCGGCAGGAGTGTTACCTTCGTAGGGTGTAAACCATTCTGTTTTTTCAACTTCATCTATCTTCCGATAAAAATGCCCTAACGCATCAATAACAGCTCGGTTTGCCACTTGTTTTTCTTTTGCTTTGTCTTGCTCTGTCATAGTTGTTGTTGCAACCGATTGATTGTTTCCTTTCTTTTCAACATCTTTTCCTATAAATAAACTAATAACAAAAGTTGCTGCCAAAAATATTCCTAAAATTTTAAGCCTATTAGGTGTTTTTAAAAACGGTGCCGCCTTAGTAGGACTTATCAGCCCAAATATAAACCAGCCTAGTATAACTGGTAAAGAAAAAAACACAATAATATCCATCATAAACACCTCCTTTATAAGATAATTTCATTTAATAGCCTATGTACTAAGTGCGGGTCAGGCATTTTTTGCTTTATCATTGGCTCTATTACAGTGGTATCAATATCGTGACAGTGCGATAAAAGGTGCAGGGCGAATTCGTTTGCTTCTGCTTCACGCTTACAGGATTTATAGTAAGGTCTGTTTGTACTCATGTAGTAACCATAGCCCGAATGTAGGCGAGCGTGTGCTATTTCATGGCACAATACAACGATCTTTTCTGTTTCGCTCAATGATTTGTTTAGCAAAATGCATTTTCTGCGTAATGGGCGGACAATAAAACCTCTTATATCAATAGGCAAGTCATACTCGTATACATCAATATTTAAGCGTTTGGCAAGCTTATAAGGGTTTGCCGTATCGAATTTATTTACAAGGTTTTTTACCCGTAAGGGAATGTTAAGCACGGCGTAGTATCACTTCTTTTTCCGTTTGTTTTTTTCTTTAGCTTGCCAAAATACAAATTCAAGAGCACTTTTAAGCTTCTGTTTATCTTCCTCGTCTAATTGGTGTACTTCGCCATCGAACATAACTTCTGTATTGTTCAGAAATTTTGCAAGGTCTTTAGGTGGCGATTGAGAATCATTTTCTATACTTTGCCCTAAAATATAATCTACTGAAACATTAAAATGCTTTGACAAAAGTTTTAACATTTCTGATGGTGGGGTTCGTTTGTCAATCTCGTACTGGGTATATGTAACGCGATTAATACAGAGTTTATCCGCTACATCTTGTTGAGTTTCTTTATTTTTTGTGCGTAGGTAGCGTAATCTACTTCCTAATGTTTCCATAAATTCACATCCTTTATTAATATTATACGTTACTTTTCGAAACAAAAAACATTGCGTATCAAAAAGTTACAAAACTGCTTGACAAGTATCATAAAGAAACGTATAATAAAAATGTAACATAAAGACACGCAAGGGAAGGGGGGATACATATGAAAATAGGAAAAATTTTAATAAAAAAAAGAAGATCTAAAAATCTAACGCAATCACAAGTAGCAGAACAATCAGGGGTATCAAGAGTGCATTATACCCACATTGAAAATGGAGTTCGTCGTCCATCTCCTGATGTTGCACAAAAAATAGCAAAATTGCTTGATTTTGACTGGACTATTTTTTTTACTCAATCCAGTAACGAAAAGAAACAAAAAGCAATCTAACCTAAAGGAGCTAGGCAGTGAACTGGTTAAAAATGTTTGGGAAAAGTAGAAACAAACTCAATTTACTTTATGAGTTTATTTTAACACAAGAAAGGGTGAGTAAATGTGCTAAAAGAGCTACTTCAAGAGTGCCATATGACGCAAGAAAGCGTTGCAGAACAAGCTGCTATGCATAGATCAACTGTCGCACGTGTCATAAACGTACCGGAAGCGGCACACCCGCAAATGTTGTTGAGGATCGCCGAAACGCTGGGGACGCTTAAACACTCTGTATTGCGGTGGTATTGCCTGACAACCTGCCCTGTTGGGAAATCATGCAGGCAACCGCAGTTCAGAAAAGTTTCATTAGCGCAAACAGCCTGCTTGCTATTCTCATCGGTAAGTGCATTAAACACTAAGCTGGCAACAATATTAAGTATAGCCGCAGATGAAAGAGTAAGCCTAAACGAAGAAAAAGACTTCGCCAGTATTTTAGAAAACATAAGCGAAGTGAAGCAGGGCATATCAGATATTGAAGTATGGGTTTATAACAATCAGGATTTGCTTACAAAAAAAGAAATCGCCAGCGCGGTAACGCTGACGAATAAAAAGAACCTCAACTGAATTATATCACAGCATATTAACTTAATCAAATGCAAAGGGGTGCAATTATGAACAGATTTATTAACTGGCTATTAGGAAGAAAAGAATTAACAGTAGTAATGTTAGAACGAAAAAATTATACCAACGAAGAAATGGCAATGATAATTAAGTTTGCGGACAAAATGAGGAAAGAGTACAGCTGTAACTGCACTCTTTCCTTTGAGAGGGAATAGAACTTTAATCGAATGGCAAGACTGTTATGTTGGGTTCTTTGTTATCTACAGCTGCATATATTGTTTTGAAAGCTGCGGCAATAGACTGAATTTTAGGCTCAACTAAATCCATGTTGCCGTCATGGGTGTCTACAGGCGTTACGCTGTCAAAAACACCTTTTTGAATAGCAGCTACAAGTATGTCCTTCACAATCTCATGTTTAGTCATAATAATCACCTCCTTTTAAGGTGATTATACCACACGTGCTAATGCGAAAGGAGTAATAAACATGAACAACTTAATTGAAATTCAAGTAAACGAAAATCAGGAACAAACAATCAGCGGTAGAGAACTGCATATGTTTTTGGGAGTAGACACAAAATATAATGATTGGATTCAACGTATGTTGCAATACGGCTTTGAAGATGGGCAGGATTTCAACTTACTCAAAAAAGAGCAAGTTCAAATCGAAGGGAAAAGAGAGGTTCGGCGAGAGATAGCTGACCATATTATGAAACTGGATATGGCGAAAGAGTTATGTATGCTGACCCGCAATGAAAAAGGTAAACAAGCAAGGCACTACTTCCTTGAAGTTGAGCGCGACTGGAACAGTCCTGAAAAGGTAATGGCAAGAGCGTTAGTTATCGCCAATAAACAAATTGACACATTGAAGTTAGAAAACACCGTGCAGCGTCAGGTGATCGCAGAATTCAAGCCTATTAAGGAATACGTTGATACCATTCTTTCTAGTGAAGATACAGTCACCATAACGCAGATTGCGGCTGATTATGGTTTAAGTGCAAAGGCACTGAACAAAATTCTCAATGAACAAGGTTTAATTCGCAAGGTTGGCGGGCAATGGGTGCTGTACAGCAATCACATGCAAAAAGGTTATACGAAGTCTGAAACGATTGATGTAACACGTTCTGACGGCAGTATCAAGGTTGTAATGAATACTAAATGGACGCAGAAGGGTAGATTGAAAATCCACGAGTTGCTGACATTACTCGGACTTAAGGCAAACATGGATAAAACAGCAGCGTAAACAGAAAGGAGCTTAAAGATGGATGTTTACACCGTTGAAGATGTAATGAGAATACTTTGTTGTAAGAAAAGCTATGCATACAAAAAAATAAGAGAAGCAAGGGATATGCTCAAAAGCCAAGGTTATATTTTACCACCTGCCGGGAAAGTCCCTAAAACTTATTTTAACGAACGAGTTTATAAAAAGGAGAGTGTAGTATGAAAAAGTTTATTGAAACAGCGAACCAATCTGCGGAGATGTGTGTTATCGGTTTATATAGTGCGTGGGAGATTGCAAAAACATATTCCGGTGTAACCATCGTAACGCTTGCAACAATCGCTGCAATAGCTCGTATTGCTTATATAGAAGGTGTTGCTAGGGGGCTAGGCTTATGATCAGAGATTTTACCGTAGCAACTACTGCAATATTTGTCGGAACATACATTGCTATTATGGCTGCTGTAGTGACTGTAGGGGTGTTGAGATGAGTGAAGAGAGGAGAAAAAATATGAACGGAAATATACAGCAAGAATCTAAAACATTAGAAGAAGCGGCAAGACCATTAGTAGAATACATCAGAAAATACCATACGCCCATGACTACTGCAATAGTCACAGGCGTAGGTGTTGAGATTTTGAGTACCGATATTCAAGTTTCATTTGATGATGACTGGGATTAGCGAATACGAATTTCACCGTGTCCTTTTAAAACATTGTGTACAAACTGCCCTTTAGATGGGGAAGCAAGAAACTTGTTGAACAAATCTTCGGTACAGTTTGGATAGCGATAGGCATAACCGTTGTGGAAATGAACTTCAATTACTCCGTTCTCATAACCAATGCATTCAACGTTTGAGGAATCTACAGCAATCATTTTCATAATATCACCTCCATATATAGTAATTGTACCACAGTAAGGAGAGTATTCAAGATGAACAAAATTAAACAAATTCGTGAACAAAAAGGATTGTCAAGGTATCAAGTCGCTAAAGCCAGTGGTGTTTGGTACAAGAATTTACGTGATATTGAAAATGGTAAAGACGTGACATTATCCACACTCAGGAAAATTGCAGCAGCAATGAACTGTGAAGTATCTGATTTAGTTTAGGAGGAGTGATTATGAGAAAGCAAAAGAAAAAGAGCTACCAACGGTGCAACGTTGATAGCTCAGGGTGGACAGGTAAATTTTACTAGGTTTAGCGTCCACCTTCATTTTAGCAAAAGAATTGGAGGATTGCAAGTATGGATAAATTTGACGATTTAGTATATTCGCTGCGATATGAAGCAGAATCTATTTTAGAGAATCTGAAAGAAATGGATGATCTAGATGGGGATGAAGCCAAAGTCAGCGTGCTTCTAAAGTGGATTCATAACAGCGCAAATACTATCGAAAATAAAATAGAAGACTGGAGGTCTGACCAATGTTGAAGAGTGAACAGATTAACGAGCTTGCTGCCGCTTTGGCAAAGGCACAAGGGCAGATTGAAGGAGCAAAGAAAAGCAGCAGTAATCCGTTTTTCAAAAGTAAATATGCAGACCTGGCTGAGTGTTGGAACACGTGCAGAGAGGCTTTAACTGCAAATGAAATATCAGTTATCCAGATGCCGGAAGAAATCAATGAGAACGGAAGACTGAACATTACAACGATGCTTGCACATTCAAGCGGGCAGTATATATCCAGCACTCTAACAATGACTGTAACTAAATTAGATCCGCAAGCTATTGGCAGCGCAATCACTTACGGCAGGAGATATGCTCTTGCTGCTATGGTTGGACTGGCCCAGGAAGACGATGACGGAGAAAAAGCAATGGCAAGACCGAAAGATAAAAAATCTGTAGAAAGTCCGATTAATATTACATCAGTTAGTGAGAACGGCGCAGTAAGGTTTATTAACGGAGTACAGTGTCAAATTCAGGATAGAAACGGCGATTGGCATGATATTGAGTTTTTGAAAATTGAAGTACTGGAAAAGCTCTTAAACGATGATAAATATGTGAATGCTCATGAGGCTATAAGAGCAGCGATAAACGCTAAGGCTGTAGGCACAAAATGAAGCTGACAGTTAAAGGGTTACAGATGTTGAAAGGGATAGGGTACATAAATTTAGTAGTACCTGTCCCTTTATCAGAGGAAGAAGAAATCAATAAAATCGATCCTGAAAAGCAGTATGTTGTAGAGGTCAAGCAATGGCGTAAAGGGCGTTCTAACGATGCTAATAAATACGCTTGGGTATTATGTCAAAAGATAGCAGAAAAGCTGTCAGAAGAGAGCTTTCACAGCAAGGAAGATGTTTACAGGAAGGCAATCAGGGAATGTGGTTACGGCAGAATATGGCCGGTGCCAACTGACGCTGTAAACAGAACTATTGAAATTTGGCAAAGCAATGGTGTCGGCTGGATAGCTGAATTGATTGGGGAATGTCATAACATTAAAGGCTATAGCAATGTAAGAGTATATTATGGCAGCAGCGCTTATGACACGAAAGAGATGAGCCGTTTTATAGATTGTTTGGTATCTATGGCAAAAGATATTGGTGTAGAAACAAGGCCGCAGGAAGAATTAGATGAGCTGATCAAGGAGTGGGGCGTTAAAGATGATTCCAAAAATAAAGAGGATAAGACTTAAGGGTAAAGCGCTTAAAAAACTCTGCGAGGAAGTATATCGGCGTGATGATTGTTTGTGTGTAAACTGCAGCAGCTTTGTTGAGCCTGGAGTTAAGCCACACCATGAGCCGCTAAAGTCACAAGGCGGACAGGATAGATTGGAAGATATGGCAATGCTTTGTAATAAATGCCATTACCTGCGCCACAATTCCGCTGAGGGTGTCGAGATAGGGAAAAGGGTAAAAGCGTACCTAGCTAAAAAATACAACGGAGAATGACGGCATGAGTGGATATTTCAAGCTTTATAGGGAGCTATTAAATAAACCAATATGGCTGAACAGCTCAAATGAGCAGAGGGTTATATTAATAACCTTGCTGGCTATGGCGAACTGGAAAGAGACTGAATGGGATTACTATGGTGAAAAAATCAAGCTCAATCCTGGTCAATTTATAGCAAGTGCGCCAGCCATAAAAGAAAGATGTAATTCGTCTGAGGTTACAATAATGAAAATTAGGACTGCTTTAGAACGGTTTGAAAAACTCGGTTTTTTAACCGTCAGTTTAACAGGCAAGTCAACAAAGAGCGGAAAGCTTATGACCATAGTAAACTGGCGGCTTTATCAGTCCAACGAAGAAGAAGATAACCGGCAGGATAACCGACAGAATAACAAAGAGATAACCGACAGACAACCGACAGATAACCGACACATAAAAGAAGAAGTTAAAGAACTTAAAGAAGATAAAGAAATAAAGAATAAGGTGTGCGTGAACGAGCAAATCCAAAATCCAATTCAGGTTAACGAAAAAGAAAAAGGCTTTGAGTTATTTTGGGAATTGTATCCGTCGAAACGGAAAAAGCCTGTTGCAAGAATAGCATGGATGAATATGCGTGTACACTCTGAAGAACAGTATGCCTTGATTAATTCTGCTGTTGAGCGATACAAAAAAACTAATCAGTGGCAGGAGGAAAACGGAAGGTACATACCTGATCCTGATACTTTCCTGCAGGATGAACGCTGGACGGATGAAATCAAATTGCCGGAAGCAGTGCAAGCTGCTGACAAGGAAGCCCAAGAGAAAGCCGAATGGATCGCAAAGAACAAGGAGCGCTGGGCAGCGATACCTCCGGAGAAAAGAAAGTACAGGCTGGCTTGTTTTATGGGGCTGGACTGGGAAGAAGTGAGGGATATGCCGTATGTTGGAACTTAGAGAGATAACGGCAGCTTATGAAGTGTGGCAGGCGGCGGGACTAAAGCCGAACTGGGGAAGCGAAGATGCAAAAAAAGCTATCGAAAGGCAAACCCTGGAGCGGTATAAATACACAGATATTGAGATGTGGGGCGATACTGTTGATTATATCGCTGATAATAATAAATATTGGCCAACATGGGCAGATATTAATAACACCTTATCAATCCTACGGCAGAATAAAATTCGCGAAGAAAAGAAGGCTATTGAGCGTAATTCTAAAGCGGCGAATGAGTTTGTGAAGAAGTTATTTGCTGATCTTGCCGCAGGTAAAACATTTGGTGAGCTACGGCAGCCAATAAGCGATAAAGTTAGAGCTGCAGCAAAGAGGATTTTCCCTGACGCCGACGATAGCTTCTTGCAGCGTAATTACAACGATATCAACTTCATCGCAGACGTTGACCGAAAATGCGCTGCATGCATTAACACTGGTGATTGCCCGTACAGTGGACATCAGCCGTTTTTGAGGGTGGACAAAGAAAGCGGATTTACCTATGTGGTCGCTGATCGTGAACGGTGCTATAAATATCACCCGTTAGTGCCAGATGTAACACCTAAACAGTCAACACGTCGTCAAGGTGATTTAACTAAAGTTTGAGTATAAGGAGCAAGGTAACTATGAAAATTAAAGCAACAACACCATGTTATAAATTCAGGGACGCAACACCGGAAGAACAGATTGCAAAAATCAAAGAAGAATTGGCTGAGGTAGAAGTTGCTTACATAGAGTTTAAAAAAGTGCCGACAGAAGATAAGCTGCTGGCGTTGATGATGGAGATTATCGACGTTAAGGCTTGCTGTAACACGTTTGTTTACCAGCTGCGGAAGAATCATGCTTTGGCGTTTTTGGCTTATGACCAAGCTAAGCGAGAAGTCATAAATAAAAATTTTGCAAGAGGGTACTACTCTACACCAGAAGATATTGACAAGCTGAACACTAATAAGTCAGAACCATTTTGAGGTGAGATCATGAATTGCGATATATGCCATAAGAACACGATGTCGGGTAACCGTATAACCAGAGGAAGTAGATTTGAGGTGCGTATTTGTCTGAACTGCTTGATGTGGTCGGATGACCAACGAGCCGTAATAGCACGGGAAACCGTTAGTAAATTCAAGCATTTACGAGAAAAGGAAGATATTAGCATAAGCAATGAATAGGGTGGGGAAATTTATGAATAAAATCATATGCGGTAATGCACTTGACGTATTTGGAGAAGTCGCAGAAGCAGATATACCGATAAATTTGTTTTTAGGAGTTTGACATGAAAATAGGAATAGTTGATGTAGATGGGCATAATTGGCCGAACCTCGCAGTGATGAAAATATCGGCATGGCATAAACGATGGAATGACAGTGTTGAGTGGGCTGGAAGTTTGGAACATTACGACATTGTGTATATGGCAAAGGTTTTTACGTTTACACCGGATGATTTGCAGGCGTACCAGGCCGAGGAAATTATCAAAGGTGGAACAGGCTATGATCTTGTAGGTAAATTACCGGAAGATATTGAGCGCTGTTACCCTGATTATGAGCTGTACGGAATTAAAGATACTGCATATGGATACCTAACAAGAGGGTGTCCCAGACAATGTCCGTTTTGTATAGTGGGACAAAAAGAAGGTACAAACTCTTATAAAGTTGCTGATTTATCGCAGTTTTGGCGTGATCAGAAGCACATAAAGCTGCTTGATCCTAATTTGCTGGCTTGTCCTGACTGGGAAAATTTGCTTGGACAACTTGCTGATAGCGGTGCATGGGTAGACTTCACGCAAGGGATTGATATTCGCCTTATGACAGACGAAAAAGCGGACGCTATCAATAAGGTCAAATATTCAATGCTGCATTTTGCGTGGGATGATCCTTGCGATAAGGTGACTTTGGATAAGCTGAAGGAGTATGTGTCGACTTGGAAAGGCAGTGATAGAAATAGAAGGGTCTATGTACTCACTAATTTTAGCAGCACGCACGAAGAGGATTTATATCGTATATATACATTAAGAGATATGGGATACGATCCGTACATAATGATTTTCGATAAACCTAACGCGCCTAGAAGAACTAGAATGTTACAACGCTGGGTAAACAATAAATTTATCTTTAGGTCTACGTTAAGGTTTGAAGATTACAACAGAATATAAGTAGCTTAAACGGCTGCCCAGCTACTGCCTCGGCACTATATACAAGCAATGTGGCGCAAAAGGGAAGTATACCTGTGGAATGGCCTTACCACAGGGGGCAGCCTTTTAAATATAAGGAGTTGGAAATATTGACTGAGTTACTGATAACGATACCGGGGGAACCGTGTGCACAAGGTAGACCGAGGTTTAGCACAGCAGGAGGTTTTGTTAAAGCATATGATCCGGCAAAAAGCAGGAATTACAAAGCATATGTGAAGCTTATTGCACAGGAAGAAATAAAAAACCAAGGCTGGAAATACACAGAATTGCCCTTAGCGGTCACGATAACAGCTTACATGAGTATTCCGACAAGCAAGTCTAAAAGGTTTAAACAGGCGGCTATTTTAGGGGGAGAGCGTCCCGCAAAGAAGCCTGACACCGATAATATATTCAAGTGTATTACAGACGCCCTTAGTGGTATAGCGTACAAAGACGATAAGCAGATAGTAGCTGCTACGGTTAATAAGTGGTATGCAGAAGTACCGAGAGTGGAAGCATTAATAAGAATTATTTAGGACGGTGCTGTTAATGGTTAATGTCAAAGTAATGCTAAATTTAATAAAAGATGAGCCAGAAGATGCTTATATACCAATAGTCAAGCCGGAGCTGGTAGCTCTGCTTAAAGAAGTGAAAATGCTGCGGTATAAAAACAGCAAGCTTGGAAGCCAAAAGGCGAAGCTGAAAAGAGAGAGGCAGTAAATAATGAAAAAGCCTAAAATCAAATACATAGGCTGGTGCCATGAGTGCAAATACCTAGGCAGTTTTATTTGTGGTAACTGTAACCCCAGTAAGAAATACAGTTTTGGTAGACCGTCTGAATTTATAGCTAAGGTCAGGAGCGCGAATAGATTATGGAATTGATTAGCAAAGATGCTTTAGAAGCTAAATTAATGTTATGCATGGACATGAATAGGGCTGATTGGTCTTATAACAAAATGATTATGGCAAATAAAATGCTGGAAATTTTAGATCAAGAATCTATTATAGAAGAACGAAAGCACGGATACTGGATTGAACACCCTGAACATCCCGTAGGAGATTGTAGTATATGCGGTGAGCGTGTACCTATCTACAGCGGTAGCAAAAAATACAAAATCTGCCCTTATTGCGGGGCTATTATGGACGGTGATGCAAAATGAAAAGAACAGAACAAGAACAGCGGGCAAAAATATTAACTGAATGTATTAAATCTTTAGAAGAAATGAAAGAAACAAACGAAAGCGTAATCGTTATTGCTGATAGTTTTGCATGTACGGCAATGATGGATGTGGAAGGGAAAACAGATGAGGAAACCGCTAAAAATCAACTTTCGACTATTCTTGCTTTGATCACTACCTATTTAGTCAGTATAACTAAAAAAACGCATACGCCTCTAACTGCGCTGTTACTGCCGTTATTGATAGAAGTCGCCAAAGAAGAAGGCATAAAAGTTGGGGAATTTTCAGCCGAGGAATTTTCAAAAGAAATATTAAAAAATTTAGGAGAAAGGGAACAAATTTTAAACTAAAGGGGGACAAAGGGTAATGAAAGTAAAAATCAAATTATTACCTGGCGGCAAAATGCCGACAAAAGGCACAGCAGGAGCGGCAGCGTTCGATTGTTACGCAGCAGAGGACGCTGTAATAAACGGCAAGCCTGTATTAATTGGGCTAGGCTTTGCTTTAGAGCTGCCCCCCGGATATCACGCAAAAATATTTCCGCGAAGCAGTATAGGATTAAAAACTACTCTTAGGCAGCCGAATAGTTGCGGCATTATAGATAGCGACTATAGGGGCGAAGTCAAGGCGATGTATGAATCTAAATTGTCAGAACATGAAGTTAAACAATATGGAAATGCTATCGGAGTGATTACAGGCGTTGAACCATATAAAATTACGAAAGGCGACCGCATAGCGCAAATGCTCATTGAGCGTAACGAGGACGTCGAGCTTGTAGAAGCAGACGAATTAACAGAAACTGATCGGGGCGCTGGCGGCTTTGGTAGTACCGGTACGAGGTGAAGAATAATGAAACTAAAGGCTTACGCATGGGACGACGATTATCACGGGAATACATACATTGTATGGACAGAGACGGCAGGAAAGGCAAAGGCGGTATTTGCCGCTGAACACGATACGGAATTTATATACATTCGCCCTTATCGCCTGCCGTGGGCTGATAAATATAGAGATATGGACGATATACCCGCAGAAGAATTTTTAGCGCATGGTTGGTGGCTACCTTGTGCAAAATGCGGTACAGATCTTTACCAAGATACCGCGGTATTAACTGATACAAAGGTGCTTTGCAAAGAGTGCGCAGGAAAAGACGGTGAAACAAATGACTAAACACTTTGAAGTTGGCAGCTACGCCATAAATAACAAGGGCATAGGCATAGCTGGCCCGCAGAGCACAATTTATAAAGTAACAGCATTGAGTAAGAAAAAAACAATGATTGGGGAAGTTTGTGTTGTCGAACTACAAGAACGGTTATCTAACGGCAAGTATCGCTATTTTTGGCGAGAAATATACGTTGACATGTTAATTGGCCAAGAACGCTGCTATTACAGGGGTAACAAACAGGGGCGTATAGAACCCTACGACAAGGAGAGGATATAAAAATGAAAAAAGTAACAGCAGAAATTATTGAAACAACACGCTTTAAAGCGACCGTAGAAGTTGAGGACGGTGTATTTAATGATTGAAATAGGCGATAATTTAGCGATGATAATTTATTTTGCTATTATGTGTGGGTTTTTAGTATTTTGTTTTGGTCGGAGGTGATGCAAAATGTTATTAACAATAGAGAGCAAGTTTAATATAGGCGATAATGTACATGTGCCTAAGGGAGAACGTAAAGTACTTGGTGTTAAACTAGATTCTAAAGGTATCTTATATTTGCTTGAAAGTGCAGATAGTACGAGAGAATGGGTGCAAGAATATTGGATTGAAGAAGAGGAAAAAGATCATAAACAGAGAGAAGTTATGATGAATACGCTCCTCCAATCTTATGAGGATAGTATAAATCCTTTTGGAGCATTATTTAAGCGATTAAAAAAGAAAAGCTAGAAGGAGACTGCTATGCTAATAGAAAAGCTACGTAAGTTGGCTGAGTGGTATTTTTTGAATAGAAAATATATCCAAAAAGCTGTTGATGATGAGCGTGAGCAGCGTACAGCAAGAAAAAGCCATACAGGCGGTAGTGGTCATGCATTTATTAGTAATCCTACAGAGACATTGGCGTTAAAGAATGTTGAGCCAGTAAGGGAGGTATCGTGGGGACAAGGTTCTTATCAAACTGTAGTGATAAATCCTGAAGCATGGCTTGAAGTAATAGCTGAGACATATAAGATGCATGAGAAACAACGTTCAGGAAATGTTATGCTTCAACGTTATGAACACAATAAGTCGCCGGGAATAATTGCTGCGCTGCAAGGCATGAATAGAGATACTTACTATGATCTTCGTGAGGAGTTTTTAAACGACGCTGTTGTTTTAGCTACCGAAAAAAATTTATTAAAAAATTTTAAAATGTATCCGACAAAATGCCCTTTGAAATGAGTTAAAATAGTATTGTAAGTAAGTGGGCTTACAATAACGCATACGCAGTAACCCGCTTACTATCCGAGCAAGTGGCAAACCGTATGTGTATATATTTGGCTATGGCGTTCGCCGTATGATTGCATATGGTAGCTGCAATTTATCGTATGAATGATGCGGATAACTACCCATAGCCCCAACCGTGCGGCTAGCAGCAGTCGCACTGGTAACCTCAAAACAACGGCATGAGAGACGGTAACTGTACGCGGTCCGTGAAGAAGCCCATAGAACGCAGAGCACCATATCTGTAGACTTTGGGGTAGCCTTACCGTTGGGGCGAAACCCTGCCGTTGGGGTAATACAGCGGCTTATTTAATTACTGTTTAATCTGCATGAATAATTCAACGTTAAAAATGCGTTAAAACACGGCGATATATATCAAAAATTAGCATATAAGTTAATATTATGGCACTTAACTTCGGTTAGGTGCTTTTTTATTTAAGGTGGTGAGAGATATGGCAGGCGGCAGACCGTCAGAGTTTAATAAAATTTGGAATAACGAGGACGGCTTACTGCGCATAGCTGGCTGGGCTAGGGATGGACTATCCAACGAGCAAATTGCAAAAAATATGGGGATAAATGTATCTACCCTGTATGATTGGCAAAAAAAGTATGGGGAGTTTGCGGAGGCTTTAAAAAAAAGCAAGGAGATTGCTGACAGACAAGTCGAAAATGCACTTTTTAAAAGCTGCTTGGATCGAGTAATTAAGGTCAAAAAAGCTTTTAAGGTAAAGCACGTTAAGTATGATAACGGCAAGCGCGTATCGGAGGATGAGGAAGTTATTTGCGTTGAGGAAGAAGTACCTATCCCTGCTAATACTACAGCTCAAATTTTCTGGCTGTCGAATAGGATGCCCGGCTCTTATAAGCGCAATCCTGTTGATAATAGTGCGTCAGCACTGGAAAAACTTGACGAGATACTATCAAAAGTAACGCAGGGGCTGACGAAATGACGTTTACGCAAAAACAACAAGAGTATCTTAACAACGCTAACCACCGCTGGAATATTAAATCCGGTGCAACGCGCTCCGGCAAAACGTATTTAGATGTACTGGCGGTTATACCGATCCGTATTAGAGCGGTAGCGGGGAAAGAGGGCCTAACGGTAATACTTGGCAATACCAAGGGGACGTTGCAGCGCAATGTAATTGAGCCGTTGCAGGCTATTTACGGCGCAACGCTGGTAGGCGATATCGGTGTAGATAATACGGCGCGAATATTTGGGGAAAAAGTCTATTGCCTTGGAGCGGACAAGGTGACGCAAGTAGACCGCCTGCGTGGTAGCAGCATTAAATATGCTTACTGCGATGAGGTAGTGACATATAACAACGAGGTTTTCGAGATGTTAAAATCTCGGCTAGATAAGCCGTATAGCAGATGTGACCTAACCTGTAACCCTGACAGCCCTATGCATTGGTTTAAAAAGTTTATGGACAGCGATGCAGATATCTACTTGCAAGAGTATAGTATCGATGATAATGATTTTTTATCGAGCGAGTTTGTCGAAAACTTAAAAAAAGAGTACGCGGGAACAGTGTGGTATGACAGATATATACTTGGCAAGTGGGTGCTGGCCGAAGGATTGATTTATCCGATGTTTAGCACAAACAGACACGTTAAGCAAGTGACGCCAAAGTGTGACCGTCATTATATATTTATAGACTATGGTACGCAAAACCCATTTGCTGCCCTGCTGTTCGGCGTTCGGCGAGAGTTAGGCGTAGATGTCGCTTATTTGATCAAAGAGTATTACTACAGCGGGAGGGCAAACAATTGTCAGCTTACGGATGATGATTATTACAATGAGCTAGCAAGGTTGTCCGTCGGATATGACATTGATTATATCGGCATAGACCCATCAGCTGCTAGCATGATCGCAACGATTAAAAAGCATGGGCAGTTTTCGGTTAAGAAAGCCAAAAACGATGTGCTTAATGGTATTAGGTCCGTCGCAAGCTTAATCGCGCAGGAACGGCTTTATGTGCATATTTCGTGCAAAAACACAATAGCAGAGTTTCAGAGCTATTTATGGGATACCAAAAGCACCGAAGATCGCCCAGTAAAAGATAACGACCACGCAATGGACGCTCTAAGATATTTTGTTAACACAGCAATGGCGCGAAGCAATTTTGTATTAATAGGGGGTTAAGTATGGATTTATCATTAATAGACACGCTAAAGCGCAACGCTCCGCTAAGTGATAGTCAAATAGTCAAACTCGAAATTAAAGAATTTATCGAAAGTGAGCGTTATAAAAATATGCTTATTGGCGCAAGATATTACGCTGGCAAGCATGATATTTTAGATACCAAACGTATGGCTATTGGCGAAGATGGGCTGCTGACAGAGGTTAAAAATGTTGCTAACAACAAAATAGTACATACGTTTGCAACAGAGTTGATAGATCAAAAAATTCAATATTTGCTGGGTCGTGAGTTTAGCATTAAGGGGCTGGACCAAACAAAAGATGATATTTTACAAAGCGTCTTTGATACTAAGGCTCGCAGCCAAATAACGGGCTGTGCTACTGATGCAATAAAATGCGGCATTGGCTGGATGTACATTTACCCGGAAAAAGGTCGGTTAAAGTTTAAAGTTATGGACCCTAAGCAAATTATCTCGCTTTGGGGAGATGATGAGCATACAGACTTGCAAGCTCTGATCAGATTTTATACGCAAGTCGAGTTCGAAGCGGCTCAAAAGCGTTTCGTCACATATGCTGAATTTTGGCAGGCTGACGGCGTACAGCTTTATAAGTACCAGCGGACCGCGTCAAGCGTTGAAATGATTGCACAGAACTATAACAGCAATCTTATAGCTGTAGGAGAAAAGGTCGCTATGCTGCAGGACGCTGATGGTAATCTGCATGATTGGGAGCGGCTGCCGTTTGTGCCGATAAAATATAACGACAGCGAAACCCCTTTGATTAGCCGAATAAAAAGCCTGATTGATGCGTATGACAAAGGTGTATCAAACAATGGCAATGCGCTAGAGGATGCAGGCAACAAGATTATTAAAGTAAAAAATTATGGCGGTAGTGGCAAAGATAGCGACCAGTTAGGGAGATTACGCCAAACAGTAAACGCTTACCGATTGATAATGGTTAATGATGACGGCGACGCAGAAACAATTGACGACAGCGTAGACGTTAGCAACTCTGACACTTATTTGGACCGCTTACGCCGTAATATATACGCTTTTGGACGTGGCGTTGATCCTGATCAGACTATGGGTGCTAATGCGTCAGCAGAAGCAAGACAGTATATGTATGCCCCGCTTGACTTGGACTGCAACGGGCTGGAAAAAGGAGTTAGAAGCTGCATTGATGGTATATGTTGGTTTATCGACAAGTATTATAGTGTATCTGGGGGCATTGAGATAACCTTTAACCGAGATATTCTCATCAACGAGCAGTCCGCAATTGATATGTGCCTAAAAGCTCAGTCCATAGAGGGGATTTCAACCGAAACAATATTGTCAAATATGCCCTGGGTTAAAGATGTGGCGGTAGAAATTGATAAGTATAAATCAGAGCAGGGCGATATTTACAATAATTTAGATGGTGACCCAAATGCGGCGCAGTGATGAATATTGGGCAAAGCGATTGCTTTCGGCTGGAGATAGACACCTAACCCCAGCAGAGCGCAAGCTGAAAGAGATATACGTTAATGCTACAGCGAGGATAAAAAAAGAAATTGAAGCTTATATAGGCCGCTATGGCACTGATGATATATACGCCTTGCTAAGCAAAGCGGAAACGCTATCACAGCAAAAATTTGCCGCTACGGCATATGCTGACGCAGATAATCAGAATTATCCCTCTTGGTTCAAAAGGAACGCTTATCGTCAATCAAAAAAAACGAAAATAACACGAGCTGACAAACTGATGTTTGAAGTTGATTTAATATTGTCGCAAGGCACTGCGAGAGAAGTTGAAACGTTAGTAGACCTTTTGAGCAAAGTATATTCTGACGGTTATAACAGCGGGGCTTACAATTCGGCAATTGAAAGCGGACGAACAAGAGTACTGAGTAAACCTAAAATCGACGCAATTAAAAGGGCAATTGATAGTCGATGGTTGGATGGTAATTTCAAAACCCGGTCCGCAGATAATGCGGAAAGTGTTTCGAGAGCATTGCAAAAAGATATCTCCAGCGGGCTTATTTTGGGGAGAAATCCTAAAGAGATAGCTACCATGATAAATAAGCGTACAGGCACAGGCTATAAAAACGCATTACGGCTGGCGAGAACAGAAGTATCTTACGTCTTAAACGATGCCAATTTTCAAGCGATGGAAGATAACGGCATCGAAAAATATGTGTATACGGCCGTACTTGATTTTAAGACCAGTGAAATATGCCGAGATTTAGACGGTAAAGCCTTTGCGCTGGAAGATAGGCGACCGGGGATAAACGCCCCGCCTATGCACCCTAATTGTAGATCTACAACGGTGCCGATGGTTGATGATCTGGGCGAACGGCTCGCAAAGGATAAAGGCGGTAAATACTTTTATGTGCCTGAACATATGACTTATAAAGAATATGCAGAAAAATATTTAAGTTAAAGCCACCGAAAGGGTGTTTTTATTTTCAGTCCGGCGGGACTATAACCGCTAATCTGACAGGTACTGACCTGTATAAAAAAGTATGGAGGGTTTAACAATGGATATTTTGGAAAAATTAAAAGAGCTGGGGTTTGATATTCCGGCAGAAAAAAAGGAGGACTTCAACAAATATTTCAGAGAAAACTACAAATCAAAAGCCGAAATTGATGGTTTGAAAGAAAATCATGTTAAAGAACTGCAAACGGCGAAAGACGCCGCCAAAGCTTTACAGGAGCAACTGAAAGGGTTTGAAGGTATTGACGTTAAGGCACTGCAGGCTGCTGTAAAGGCAAGCGAGGAAAAATACAATCAGGATATTGCCGAACTACGAAAAAATGCAGCTATTGATGTTGCGCTGGCAGGCAGCGGCGCGAAAGATGCGAAACTGGTTAAAGCCTTGATTGACAGCAATGCTGTAAAGGTAGACGGGGAAAATATTAGCGGTTTGAGCGAACAACTCGAAAAAATCAAAACGTCTCATGATTATCTTTTTTCGGCAGCGCAAAAGCCTGACGGAATGAAACCGCACTCACCGGGTAATCAAGATGATAAGAACGGTGACGCGGAACTTGCTGCTATTAGAATGGGCGCAGGGTTAGAATAACAAAAATAAAAATGGAGAGTGATTAAACAATGGCAAACAACATTGCATTAGCAAACAAATTTTTACCTATTCTTGACGAAATCTATAAAAAAGGCGCAGTTACTAGCGTGTTTGATGCTAGAGTTATGACCAATGCTTTTACTGGTGTAAACGAAATTAAAGTGTTGAAAGTCGGTACTGTTGGGTTGGGTAACTACTCCCGCGATACAGGCTATCCTAAAGCAACAGTTACAGCAGCATGGGAAACCATGAAGCTGACAATTGAGCGCGGCAGAGAGTTTTCAGTCGACCGCATGGATGATGAGGAAACACTTGGAATGACCTTTGGCGCTGTTGTCGGTGGCTACCAGCGTGAACACGTTGTGCCGGAGCTTGACGCATATCGCTTCGCTAAATATGCAAGCGCAAGCGGAATTTTAAAGGCAAGCCCTGGGACGTTAACTAAAGAAACAATTATTGGAGCGATTGATGATGCGGTAGCAAAAATGGACGAAGCGGAAGTACCGCGTACTGAACGTGTGTTGAATATCAGTACTGCGCTCCAGCCGATGCTTAATTCTGCGTTGGCTCGTCAGTGGGGTAGCGACGGAACTGTAAACACAATTTTGAGCGGTTATAACGATATGCCTATTAATTGGGTTGTCCCCGGTCGCTTCTATACTGGTATTACTCTTAATGACGGTTCTTCCGAAAACGGTTTTAAACCCACAGATACCACAGGCAAGGCAATTAACTTTATGATTGTTCATAAACCGGCAGTGCTGCAGGTCGTTAAATTTGCTCTTCCTAAAATCTTTACACCGGAAGAAAATCAGGATAAAGACGCATGGAAATTCCAATTCAGACTGTACCATGACGCCTTTGTTTACGATAACAAAGCTAAAGGTATTTACCTGCACGCACAGGAATAACGGAGGCAACTATGGAATTAAAAAAAGATGGTATCACGGTTGTTGTGAATAGCGAATTTGATGCGGACCGGTTAAAACAAGCTGGCTATACCGAAGCTGCAAAGGACGTTAAGCCAAAAGCAGCGGTAAAGACTGGTTCTAAAACCGAAGCTACAAAGGACGTCAAATGAGCATTCTTGAGAGAGTAAAAGCGTTGTTGGGTGTCACTACTGATACCCAAGACGCTTTTTTAAATGCCTTAATTGATGAAATGAGCCAGCGAGCGAAGAACTACTGCAACATTAGGGCAATCCCGGTCGAACTAGAGCCGGCGATAGCAAGAATGGTCGTAAATGTGTACTCCGAACAGTCGAAAGTATCAGAGATCAAAGAAGCTGATCGAAGTTTTAAGTTTGCGGAAATTACAAATAATGTATTTAACTCTGCCCTTAGCGACTTGCACGCTTTCAGGGTAATGTTTTAGCGAGGTGTGGCATGGTTGTTGATTTTTCTATCATTGGCGAAAAAATGAAAATATTTGATACTGATGAGATGGACGTTTGGCGCGACACCGTCAGCGAAAACCCCAACACCGGGGAAGTTACAGAAGCGACTGCAATGGTAGTTGAAAAGCAGCCGTGCCATATTTCTTATAAGGTCAATGATAGGCCGGACACTGTAACCACTGGTACAATGCCAATTACACAGTTGATCAGGGTTGATTTTCCTGCTGGCGTTGACGTTAAAAACGGCGACTATGTAAAGCTGCGCAGAAAGTCAAACGGCGTTGCGTTCGCTGAAATCAATGGTTTTGTTGGTATGTTGAGTGCATATCCAGGGCGCAGTAATTTTTATCTACAGGTGCGAAAAGATGTTTGATTTTTCAGAGTTTGCAAAGTTTCAAAGCGATTTCGAACGCAAGTCAAAAATTCGTTCGGAAGTCGCTGAAAAGGTTCTCAAAAAAGAAGGCGCGGCTATATTAGCCCAAACAAAGCGGAGAACACCTGTTGATACAGGCGCGCTTCGTAATAGTTGGGAAATGACCTACAGCCAAAAAGGCAATGAACATAAAATTACTTTTAGCAATCCGCAGGACTATGCATCATACATCGAGTTCGGCACTAAAAAAATAAAGCCGTTCTATATGAATACAGTTCCGCTTAACAAGGGGCTTAAAACAATTGAAAACAAGTATCAAAAAGCTTTTGATAAGGTTTTTTCTGACGGGGGGCGATTTGGCTGATTACGGGAGATTTATACAAAGACGCTATCGGCAAAACACTGTTTGATAAATTTGGTGTCAAGTGGTACAAGGAAAAGGCGGCTAAGCCTGTCTATCCTGCGTTTTATATAAACAACGCAAGTATATCGGTTGAAAGGGATAATGCCGACAGGTGGTATTTGTTTTTTCTTACACACATCACCTATCGCTATGCTGCCGAACCCGCAACGGTAAAAAACATCAATAGCGTTTTAGATCAAATGGCCATTGACCTTCCGTCTGCGCTTGATTTAGTGCCAATAGACGGTGGGCTGATGCGGCTGGAGAAAGACAGTTATGCCGAAAAAAACGAGGGTAATTTAGAATTTATTGGTAAATATTACATCAGGGTAAAAAAAGAAGTTGCAGAAGCATTGCAACTGCAGCTTGACCTGAAAATAACGTAAGGAGTGATAATATGGCAGGTGGCGTATGGTTGAGTGAAAATAAAGCTAGACCGGGCGCATACATCAACTTTAGGCAGGTGGCTAAGCCTTTGCTGACGGTTGGTGATAGAGGCATAGCAACAGTGGCATTGCCGCTTTCGTGGGGTCCTTCCGATGTCTTGATAGATGTAGAAAGCAGCGAGTTGCTTAACGGCGATAGCAGAGCGAAGTTAGGCTTTACGGCAGCAGATACCGCAGATAGTTTAGTCGCAAGATTAATTTTATCTAATTGTTACAGGTGTCTTTTTTATCGACTTGACAGTGGCGGTGTTCAAGCGAGCGGAACGATTAGCGGCTTCGCTGTTACTGCGAAATACCCCGGTAAGGCTGGTAATAAGATTACAGTTCAAATTAATAAAAACAAGGTAGATACTACTAAGTATAACTTCTTGACGTTCTGGGATGGGCTTCTCGTCCACAGCCAAGAGGTAAAAAGCAAAGATGAGGTGCAATCCAACGATTACATTGATGTAACAACTGATAGCGGGCAACTTAAAGAAGCAGCAGGTGTTACCCTGACTTCTGGCTCTGATGGTACTGTCAATGCTTCTACTGCTTATCCGGCGTATTTTGCACTGCTCGAAGTTGCAAAATGGCAAACTATGGCCATTATAACCGATGGCAGTACGATTAACGCTTTGGCTAAGACGTTTATTGAAAATCAGCGAGAGGACGAAGGCCGAGGTGTGCAGCTTTGCATTTATGATGACGCAAGCACTTACAACTATGAAGGTGTTATTGCAAGTGAGCAAAGCCTTGTTTTTGCAAATGAAACAGTGCCTAAAGAAATAGTCCCGGCATGGGTCGCTGGTATTACAGCAGGTGCGCAGATTAACCAGTCTAACACATATAAAGTTGTCGAAGGTGCAATCGGCTTTGCTCCGGAACACAAAGACAGCGTTATTAAAGAGAAGCTGAAATTAGGTAAATTCCTTTTCAGCACACGCCAGGACGGTAATATCGTAGTCGAAAAAGATATTAACACCTATCACCTTTTTGAGCCAGAAAAAGGTTATGTTTTCAGCAAAAACAGAGCAATTCGAGTAATGGACGAAATGAGAATGTCTATTCGGTCCGTTTGGGAAAACAACTACATCGGTAAGGTAACAAACAACAATAGAGGTCGTGCTATTTTCAAGGCTGACGTAGTTGCCTATATTACCGAATTACAACGGCTTGAAACTGTCGAAGCGTCTTATGATCCTGTTGAAAATACTATAGTAGAACGTGGCGTAAATGTCGATGCAGTCAGGGCGAACGTTAATAGGCTGCCGATATTGGATGCAATGGAAATTCTTTATCTGGATATTGAAGTTTTGGCATAAGGGGGATAACAAATGGAAAAATATATTCTGGGCGAGGATACAATCAGCGGCCGAGAAGGTAAAGTAATGGCTACTATTGATGGGAAGGTTTACGAACTTTTTGACCTTACCAAATTTACCGCTGATATTGAACTGGATACAACCGAAATTAAGCCTATAGGGATTCGGCATACTGAAACCAAAGTACACGGTATTAAAGGTACTGGTACTTTCAGCGGGTATTATGTTTCAAGCAAATACCGCGATATTATTCTTGATTATTACAAGACGGGAAAAATGCCACAGTTTAAGGCCGTAGTAGTAAACGAGGACCCGGCGAGCAAGGCGGGCAGGCAAGAGATCATGATCGAGGGTATTACTATTACTAAGTCGTCTTTCGGTATGCTTGATAACTCTGTCGGTGCATTAACCGAAGATATACCCTTTAATTTCCGCTATGCAAAAATATTGAAAAAATTTGATGAGGTGATCTAATGAGCAAATTAACTGACTTTTTAGCAGGAAACGTTGTTGATAACCTGACCGCGGAAGTAGCCGTGTCTAAACGCATTCCCGGTAAATTTAAAATTAAGGTTATAGGCAATCAGGAACGTGAAGAATTATCACAGAGGGCTACTATTAAAGGTGTTTATTCTGCAACAAAATTTGCTAAGCTCGTAATCTTAAATTGCGTCTTAGAACCGGCATTAAACGACGCAACGCTCATGGAGAAGGTCGGAGCTAACACTCCGGAAGAGGTTATTGAGAAATGCTTGCTTGCCGGAGAGCAGGAAGAACTGTTCAAGGAAATTGTAAAACTTAGCGGGTTTGACAAAAATATTAATGAAAGCATTGAAACTGCAAAAAACTAATAAAGGAAGATCCCGAAGCGGCGCTTTGTTTGGGCGCCGTTTTGCATTTGCGCTGGAAACCGTCGGACTTCGCGAATCTTCCTCAAAACGAAAAAGCGTTTGTTATCGCCTGCTTGGGAGAATTGGCGAAAGCAAACGCTAAAAACAAGTAAAGGCGGTGAATTATGGCCGATATTCACAATTCGATAATTCTCGACGACCGTATGTCCAAGCCTATCGCTGACATTAACGCTCATATGCTTGAATTAAAGAAAAGCATGGAAAAAACAAATGCTATGCTTGATAGCATGGCGGGTAAAATGGGCGGCGTAAAAACTAAAAGCATTGCCCTCGGTAGTGCTATAGGCAATATGGCTAATAATCTTGCAACAAAGCTTGCAGAACTACCGGGGCAGGCTCTTGGCATGGGCGATAGTCTTATGTCTATGCGTGCGCGTATTGACAACATTAACGACGGTATGCAAACAACTGATGAGTTAATGGAAAAAGTGTACTTATCTTCTATACGCTCACGTACTGCTTATGTCGATACAGCAGCCGTTGTTGCAAAATTGGGACTTAATGCCGCTGACGCTTTCGGAAACTTTGATGAAATAGTTGGATTTGCTGAAACAATGAACAAAGCGTTTATTGTCAGCGGAGCAAGTGTTTCAGAAGTGCAAGCCGGTATGTACCAGTTAACGCAGGCTATGGCGTCTGGACGTTTGCAGGGCGACGAATTTAAAAGCATAAGTGAAAACGCACCTATGCTTGCTAATGCAATCGCCAAATTTACCGGTAAAAGCCGCGGCGAGTTGAAAGAAATGTCTAGAGATGGCGAAATAACAGCGGACATTATTAAAAAAGCACTCACTTTCGCAGCGGCCGATATAGACAAAAAGTTTAAAAATATGCCGATAACATTTGGGCAAGCAATGCAAACAATGGAAAATAGAGCTAAGTATTTCTTTGGCGATGTATTTGAAAAGGGAAGTCAGGTAGCCGGCAGAGCTATTTATAACATTAGTGAGAACCTAGAGTATTTGAGAAAGATAAGTGAAAAAGTTATGGTATCTTTGACGGGACATATGTACGAACTAGCAACAGCGGGTGCATACGTTGGTACTGTTTGGGCTATAACTTTAATCCCGACCGCGATTAATGCCGGGATTGCGCTCGGCACGGCGGCAGCAGGAGCGTGGAACGCCGCTCTAGGTTTTGCAGCAGCGAACTTTGCCGTACTTGCTGGAGTGGGAATTGTGTTTGCACTTGCAGGGGTAATGCTGCAATTCCCTGAAATTGCAGGTGTTGTCTGTGGCGCTATATCTGGAATTGGAACAGTATTCATTAATATGGCGAAATGGGCCGGTAACTATTGGATTGATCTAATAAATGGCATTCTAGATGGGATCAATTTTGTAAGCAAAGGCTTGGAAAAAGTAAGCGGCGGCTTATACACTCATTCTGAATTTGAGAAGCTCACTAGATTGGAATATGGAGATATCGGGAAATCCTATGACGAAGGCAAAGCATGGGGTATAGAAACATCTCAAGATATAGGCAAACGTCTTGATGACTTCAAAAAAAGTATAATGAACCCTGAAAAATCAAGCGGGACAAGCGGTTCACACAAATATGGCAACAATGATAACAATGTCGACAAAGTTAAATCTGTAGGCAAGGTTAAAGACCCGATAAAAATTGACGATGAAAGCCTAAAGCTCATCAGAGATTTGGCCATGAAAAAATATCAGGTTAGCTTCAAAACTGTGCAGCCTGTGTTTCACTTGTCTTTTGGCGACATTAGGGAAACAATGGATATTGATAAAGCTGTTGAAAGGGTAGAAACGAGAATTGTCGACCTTTATAACAGTAGCTTGGTGGTGCCAGACAATGGTTAGTGAAGTTTTAATTTATTTTGTTGCGGACGGTAATTTTGTTCCGCTGTCGGTGAATCCTGAAATGCTACCCATTGAAAGAGAGGGCAGCAATGAAACAACTGACATAGTTGGTATAGGCGAGGTTAATTTACTTCGCCTGCCTAAACTAAGAACCTGCACACTTGAAAGTTATTTCCCTGCTATGGGAGCGTTGGGCAGCTTTGGGGGAACGAAAGCTTATAACTGGCTAAAACGGTTGCAGGAAACAAAAAAACCGCTCAAACTCGTTGTAACGCGCTTAAACATATCAATGCTAATGACGATTGAAAGCTTAAAGCGTGAAACGAGGGGCGGCGAGCATGATGATATTTATTTTTCCATTGAACTAAAGGAATATAAGCAGTACGGCATTGCAAAGCTGCAAAGGGACGCACAGGGGAACATTGTAGACGGTGTAAGCAAACAGACTGATGTCGATACCCTTATCGGCAATAACCCGGTTGCGTCGCTTACGCAGCCTTTGAAAAGCGATGATACTTTGTGGGCAGTCGCTAGTAAATACTTGGGTGACGGTAGTCGATGGCTTGAAATATTAGCCTTAAACCCTGCGCTGGGTGATGGACTAGGGACTTTACTTGGCGTAACGCTAAAGCTGCCTAAAAACGTGGAGAAAACACTATGAAGCTAAGCGCGGTTTTAACTAATTCAAAAACAAAAGAAAGTTGGGATATCTCAACAGTCATTAGCGAAATTACGTTTAAAACGGCGTTGGATGGTCAGCCGGGGACATTGATCTTTACTTGCGTTGATGTGAACCAGTCTAACCTATTTGCGGAAGGTAGTGTTATTGACATAGGTATAGACGGCAAAGGCTTGTTTTTGGGGTATCTGTTCAAAACGGAAACAGATAGCTACAACAATGTGAAAGTAACTGCTTATGACCAAATGCGCTATCTGAAAAACAAGGATTTTTATATTATCGACGGCGGGCAAACGCTCAATGATGTTTTCACAAACTGCTGCAATAAATTTCAGTTAAAAAGCAGTGTTATTGCTGGTTCTGAAACTATTGTCAGCGATAAAATTCACAATGATAAAACTATCTACGAAATAATACAGTATGCTATTGATGATGTGCTTGTTAAAACTCAAAAATATTACGTTGTTCGAGATAACTACGGTACGCTAGAGCTTGTCGATATGGGAAAGCTGGTAACTGACTATGTGATAGGCGATAGCTCGGCTATGAGCGAATATACGCACAGCAGAAGCATCGATGAAGCTTGCAACGTTGTGAAGCTGATTTGGGGCGACAAAGACGCAAAAACTCCTAAAATAACGGTCGCTGATGATGAAAAAAATGTTGAGCAATGGGGTATCTTGCAGCATTACGAAGTTGTTAACGAAGGAATGAACGAAGCGCAAATTACAGAAAGGGCGAACAATCTTTTGTTTTTGCTTAATCGTGTTGAGCAGACAATGAAGTTAACTGTTGTGGCAGATGAAACAACATATAACAGCCTGTTGGAATTAAGAGCCGGCAGCGGGTTTAGAATACGGTTTAACAGTGCGTTAACCGGCAAGGTAGATCAGACTGTATATGTTATTAGCTGTGATACATCAATAACTGATGGCGTTGTGTCAAGCAGTATGGAGGTGAGTATGCCGGAATGATTGGCAACAAGCTGTTAAATATAATTATGGATGGGAAAGTTCCACCGCAGGAACGGACGGCAATAGTTTTCGCTAAAATTATAACGGTTAATCCTGTTTCGATAAAAGTTGAGGGACAGAAAGAGCCTATCCCTTCGAAGTTTATTTATGTAAGCAACTTCTGCAAACGTCACTTTCACCCTAATAAGCATAAGCATACAGGCTGCGATAACCCTTTAACTGGCTACGAAACAGAAGACATTGAAGAATTCAGAGCAATTAAGCCGGGTGATAAGGTCGTTTGCATTAGATCTAACGGCGGTCAATTTTACTATTTGCTTGAACGAATTGATACGGAGGGTTTTGCATGATACCTACGTGGATAAAAACTGAACAAATAGCGACTAAGGTAGTAAAGCAGCCAAGTAAGACTTATCATCTTGATTTGCAGCGAGGTCGCATAGTTGGCTTTGTTGACGGATACGAAGCAATAAAGCAGGCAATAATAAAAATAATGCTTACTGAAAAATACGCCTATGTTATTTATGATCACTATTACGGAGTTGGACTTGAACAGTATATAGGAAAAGATATAAGTTTCGTGGTAGCTGATTTAGGGTCAACAATTGAAAATGCGCTGTTGTACGATGATCGGATACTTGCGGTAAATGACATAGAAATTACCAGGGGAAGTAATATTGATGGACTGCTTGTAAAGTATTCGGTGGAAACAGTAGACGGTGTATTAAACGGAGAACAGGAGGTGAAAATGATTGGCTAATATTATTGATGAGCTAAAAGTAAAAACATACTCATATTTTATGAAAAAGGCTCTTGACCTTGTTGAAAGTGAAATCGACAAACGACAAGGGTCTATTATTTATGACGCTCTTGCGCCCTCTATGGCTACACTGGCGCAGTTATATGCCGACCTGCAGTTATACTATGAAAACACATATCTCTTGACCGCAAAGGGTAAATCTCTTGATAACCGCTGCGCAGACTTTGGAATTGACAGAGAGCTTGCAACACCTGCCTACCGCAAGGTTACCATGAAAGATAGTGAAGGTCAGAAGGTAGATGTGCCGCTTGGCATTAGATTAAGCACCGAGGACGAAGCCGCCCCGGTGTTTTTTGTTGTAAGAGACCGAACTGCTAAAGGTGAATATGTTGCGGTATGTGAAACTGTTGGGGTTGTCGGAAATATTTATACAGGGTATATGCTTCCTGTCAACAATATAGCGGCTCTTGGCAGCGCATACATGGACACTATTATAACCCCTGGGCAAGACGACGAAACAGACGATGCATTGAGAAACAGAACAATTGAATGGTTGCGCAATAAGCCTTATGGCGGTAACGTTGCTCATTATAAAATATGGGCGCAGGCGATAGCGGGGGTTGGTGCGGTGCAGGTTTACCCGGTGTGGAATGGTGGGGGGACGGTGAAGGTATCCGTTATCGACAGCGAATATAAGCCTGCTACAAGCGAGTTTATGCAGCAGATAAAGAAATACTTTGACCCTACAGAACAAACCGGGCAGGGGCTCGGCATTGCTCCCATAGACCACACTGTTACAATATCCACGCCGGAAGAGGTTGCTATAAACATAGTAGCAAACGTTACCCTGAAAAGCGAAGTTAGCGGAGAGCAGATAAAGCCTTTTATTCAAGCGTCAATCGAAAAATACTTTTTAGAAGTTAAACAAAAGTGGGGCGATAACGATGCACTGAATAAATATCAAGTCGGCGTTTACATCGCTAGAATTATCGGCGCAGTGATTAGCGTTGAGAATGTTATAAATGTGCAGTCGGTAACATTAAATGGCGGCAATGCTGACATTTTGCTTGAAGAAAGCGGAACTAAACAGCAAATACCCAAATTGGGGACGGTGACTGTTAATGCGATTACTTAAAAAATATTTGCCCTCACTATATAGGGAAAACAAAGAAATGGAAGGGCTGATGAATGCTGAACAGCCTATCTACGACGAAGCCGAAACCGATATCAAGTTTGCTTTTTCTCGTCAGTTTGTTGTGACGGCTGATGAAAAGGGCGTTGAACAATACGAAAAGATTCTTGGCATAATGCCGACGGCTACAGATAGCTTGGAATTTCGCAAGCGACGCGTTATAACAAGGCTTTCAACAACTCCGCCGTATACGCTAAATTATTTAAAACAGCAGCTTACAACGATATTTGGAGCTGGTAATTTTAATGCATGGGTGGACTACGGAAAGCGAGAACTTTATGTTGATAGTTTTATTAATAACATTAGTTTATTTTTTGAGCTTGAAACATTCATTGCAAAAGTAAAGCCTGCAAATATGATTTATATCTACAGATCGCTGGTCCTTCCAAAAGTAGGCGTGAGCAGTCGCTATTTAGCTGGTTGGGGCAAGTGGAACTACAAGCTTGATGGAACGTGGAATCTAGGCGCTAAACCGTTCTATTCCGACGATACAACAGAAGAATGGAACTACAAGCTTGATGGAACGTGGAATCTCGGTGCTAAACCGTTTGCTACTTATTATCTGGGGGAAATTAAAATGAACAATCAATCGTCAGTAACTCCGTTTACGCTGAATTATTCAGCATCTAAGCTAAAGGAGATTATAACCAAAGTTGTAATCAACAATACAATTACAGTAAATTCAAGTGATTTTTTAAACTTCAATGTTTCCGGTGGCAGGATAACATTTGACGTTTTAGTGGAAACTGCAAATATTTTGATAGAAAACGTGAAAATTCACGCAGGGGAAAATATTATCGACGATGCAACGCTGGCGGTAAAATCGGGTGAAAATGCTCGAATAAGGTTTAAAATAGAATACAAGGAGGCTTTTTGATGGAAGAAGTAACTTATGACAGCTCGCTGCTGAAAGACAGTTGGGGCTCTAACGACACTGTAAAACCTAATAATTTTAATGAATTGAGTGGAGCGGTTAAAAAGGTTGTTGCGAACGCAAATGATCTTGCCCACAATTATTTACAGCAAGACAAGCAATATGTAGTGGGGGATATTGTTTATAGCAAAAATTTAAATAAGGGATGCTATTTACTTTGCACTCAAGGCGGTACTACCGGGGATAGCGAACCACAATTGATCAATAAAAACGTAGGTGAAACCGTAACGGACGGCAGTGTTACGTGGACTGTACAAAATGTCAGTAACGCATTAAGTTTAGGAGGTAACTTCCCGGAAGTTTTTGCTCTTTTAAACAGCCCAGCGTTTACAGGCATTCCAACAGCCCCTACCGCCGCAGCAGGCACGAATACTGATCAGATCGCGTCATGTGCCTTTGTTTCGCAAAATTCCATTCCTGTGGGGACAATAATCGCCGTGGCATATACAGGGGTGCCGGAAGGATATATGCATTGCAATGGTGCAGAAGTTAGCCGTACTACTTATGCTGATCTATTTAGTAAAATCGGTACATATTATGGTGCTGGCGATGGTAGTACTACATTTAATTTGCCTAATACAGTAGCCAGATTTTTAGAGGGCGGCGTAGGTGCAGGAACTTACTACGAAGCTGGGCTGCCTAATATTACTGGCCAATATTATGCAGTAGTGGGTGGTGGAATTACTGTAAATGGTGCATTTACTGGAAGTTGGGAAGATTCTTCGGGGCAAACATCGGGCGGTGGCGGTTATAACCGTGTTCATCTCGTCGTTGACGCAAGCAAAAGTAATTCTATCTACGGCAACAGTGACACCGTGCAACCGCCAGCCGTAACTGTAATTTACTGCATTAAATATTAAGGAGGAGAATAAAAAATGAAATTATATTATTATGACGATAATGGATATTATAGTGCAATGTCAGAAGCATTTTTAGACCCGCTTGAAACAGAACTACAAGGGAAAGAAGTTTGGCTTATACCACCGCACGCAACAACTATTAAGCCGCCATCAAGTTTAGATGGGTACAAACCAAAATTTAATGGTAAGGCATGGAAACTGGAAAAAATACCAGTTCCTGAGCCGGAACCAGAACTTACACTAGAAGAATTAAAAGCCCAAAAGCTTGACCTTGTTGACGCATGGACAGCATATAAAATTACTGGCGGTTTTATTTCTCAATGCACCGGTAGCCCTGTGAGGTATGATAGCGACAGAGATACACAAAACACAGTTTCTAGCGATCTCAACACAATCTATCTTTCGCCTGAAAAATTTAATGAAAATTTCCCCAATGGATACCCAATGAGAGGATATCCAGAAAATGCAAATATTAAGCAGGTATATTTTTTAACAAAAGAACAGTTATTGCAGTGGAATGTTGATCTAGGACTTCACAGAGGCACTTGTAAACAGAATGGTTGGATAAAACAGGCTGAAGTAAATGCAGCTCAGAGCAAAGAAGAACTGGACGCTATTATATTAGATTAGGCGGTGCAAAGATGGTTGAAATGGCAATGGCCTCAATAACAATCTTTAGCTTTTTATTTGGCATAGTAGGTTTTGTATTTAAGATTTGGATAATAAATCCTTTGTCGACGGCGATAGAGAACCTGCAAAAGACTGTTGACGCTTTAGCTAAGACTATTAATAGAGAGCAAGAACGTACAACAGATTTAAAAATAAAATTTGCTGAGATTGATCAGAGGGCAAAATCTGCACATAACAGGATTGATGAAGTTGGTGAACGGCTATTGCTGGTAGAAAACAAATGTAATAACTGTTCATGTAAGGATAAGTGATATTTATGTTTGAGAAAATAAAAAACTTAATAGTGAGTGCCAGAAATAAAGTAGCCTCAATGTCGCCCAAAATAATGGCTGTCATTGTAGGCTATTTTATTGCAGTCGTTTTGCTGGTACTGACCTATTACGCTGCGTGGATGTATATGTGGTTGTGGTTGGATAAGATTGTTATGTCTGATCTTTTAGCACTGATAAGAGAGGTTATAGGACCGGCTATGGTCGCATTTATTACTTTCATAGCTACGAGTTTAGTAGATAAAGACGGGGACGGTGTCCCTGATAAGTTTGAAAAGAAAGTAGGAGATAAAAATGCTGAGTGAACATTTTAGTGAAAGTGAAATGAGCTGTCACCACTGTGGACAACTTCCTGATGGTGGTATTAGTGGAGTTCTGCTTGATGGGTTGGAAAGATTGCGTACTATTGTGGGTAAACCTATATATGTAACTAATGCATATCGTTGTCCAGAGCATAATGCTGCTGTAGGTGGTGTATCAAATAGCCAGCACGTACAGGGAACTGCAGCGGATATCTATGTTGATGGTATGGGGGTATGGGAACTGGCGAATATTTGCAAACAGATTTTTGACGGTGTTGGGGAGTATTACGGTCAGGAGTTTGTGCATGTGGATATGCGTGACAATGGTAATTCTACCGGTGTATATCTTTGGGACGATCAGGAATAAATATTTGGAAGGAGGTGACTAATATGGAAAAACAGCGTATTTTGATTTGGGCTGGTATTGCTCTTGCGATTCTGGTAGGGTGCATTACTTATTACAATCTGTAAGATAAAACCCAGCCACAGAATTAGCCTGTGCGTTGTTTTATCTCTAAAACACTAGGAAATATAAGTGGGAGTATAGAAAACGGCGCACAGGTTGATTATATTGAAAATAGAACTATCTTAATGATAATGAAATAGAATTTAATTTGAAAGAAGGGCAGAAAGTGAATGAAGAAAAACAAATCAGGTATAGCAAGTATCTTATTATTAGTTTTGCCCTTATTGCTGTGCTTATCATTTTCTTTAAATTGTTTTGCGGAGGAACTTCCGGAAACAATAACGATGTCCAGGGAACAGTTCAACGAATTGCAGACGATAATAAACAGACAGGAAAATCTGTTGATAGGGCTATCGAACACGTTGGAACTGCAGCAGATGAACTCGAACGAGCTGAAGAAGCTAATCGAAGAGCAGCGTTTATCTTATCAGAAGATAAGGAGCGAGTTAATGCTTGCGCAGGAATCATTGTCGAACTCCAAAAAAACAATAGCAGAGCAAAACAAATCCTTGCAGACGTTGAGCGAGCAAATCAAGAAGCAGAATGACGTTAGCAGACGCAGAGAGCGGCAGAAAGTCTTTTGGAGCGTTGTCGGCGGCGTTGTTGTTGGATTGTCTGCAAAATAGTAAAAGCCTACCGTAACCGGTAGGCTTATTTTTTATGGAAGAAAACAAAAATGCAGAGTTTAAAATGAGTTTAATATTTTTCTGAAAAGTTCGGAATATAAAAACAGACGACAGATTATGGACACAAAAACAATAGCAAACGCTGAAAAATACACAGTGTTTCTTTTTCTAACTTGTGATATAATTGCTCTAGTTATATGAATGTCGGAAATAAGGGTGAATTTATATGCGTATAGTAATAGTCGGAGCTGGCAAACTGGGGTACAGTATTGCTCAGTTACTGGCCGAAGATCAGTATGATGTGGTAGTCGTTGAAATCGATGAAAAACGTCGCGAGGTAGTAAAAAATTCCTTGGATGTATTGACTATTGGCGGCAATGGATGCAGTCCTAATACATTGGACGATCCGGATATCAGAGACGCCGATGTGCTGATCGCATCTACGGATAGTGATGAAGTCAATATGGTTACCTGTATGATGGCTAAAAACTATGGCGTCAAGCACACCGTTGCCCGTATCAGAAATACGGAGTATGCTTTGACCGCGAAGGATTTACTTAATCAGGGAATGAATATTGATTTGATCTTAAATCCGGAACGCATTACTGCTACTGAAATAAATCATATTTTAATGACTCCTTCTGCTTTGGATGTAGATGATTTTGCCGAGGGCAAGGTAAGGATGTTTGAGGCGCGGATGAGCGACGCTTCTCCGTATGTAGGAGTACCTCTGAAAGATTTAGAAATTCCCAAGCAGATACTGATTGCTATGCTGTTTCGCCGGCATAAGATGATTATTCCTCATGGCGATGATATGCTGGAGCCTGGTGATAATGTTTATTTTGTTGGACAGCAAAGTGCTATTAAGGAATTTGAGGAAACTTTCGTTAATACTTATGAAAAAATAGAACGGGTTATGATCATAGGTGCTGGACGCACCGGTAGATTTTTGGCTCCTATGCTGGAAGAGCAGGGACTGTTCGTTAAAGTTATTGAGAAGAATAAAGACCGCTGTCAGCTGATTGCGCAAAAGCTGGAAAATGGTATTGTTTTGTGTGGTGATGGCACAGATATTGATTTATTGACAGAAGAAGGCATTGCCGAGGCTGATGTCGTTATCTGCATTACTGAAGATGATAAGCTGAATTTACTGTTGGCACTGATGGCAAAGCACCTGGGTGCAAAAAAAACTATCGTCCGTGTTGCCCGTAACGAATATGTGGAGCTGATGGAGAAGGTCGGTGTCGATATCGTACTTTCGTCACGTTTGCTGAGTTCCGGCGAAGTGCTGCGTTTTGTGCGCAAAGGCGGTATTGTTTCTGTTTCACTGCTGGAAGGTGCAAAAGCAGAAGCGTTAGAAATTATTCTACCTGATGACTGTGAGGTCATAGGTAAAAGTTTGAAGGATATCAAGCTGCCGCGGGCTTGTCTGGTCTGTGCAGTAGTTCACGATAATGAAGCCGTAGTTCCTAATGGTAATACGGTATTATATGCCGGAGATAGAATTATTATTTTCGTCAAGAGTGAATTTGTAAAACGCGTTATGCCGTTTTTTGAAAGTAGAGGATAATCAATGAATATCAGGCTTGTGATGTATCTGCTGGGTAAGCTGAGCATCGCCTGTGCCGTAGCAATGGTCGTGCCGATGATAACGGCTCTGTTGTTAGGGGAATACATGTTCCTGGGCTTTATCTTTTCTTTTATGATCTGTGCATTTATTGGTGGTGCGCTGATAGGTAATGGTGAAAAGAACAAACGTGCTCATCTTAATTTGCGCGAGGCTTTGGCAACAGTGGGCTGCGGCTGGCTGCTGGTCTGTTTTTTAGGGGCTATTCCTTATTATCTGTCTGGACTTGTCAGCCCTGTAGGTGCAATTTTTGAAAGCACTTCAGGATTTACGACTACTGGTGTAACTACTTTATCATCGTTGAGCAACTTTCCTGACAGCCTGCTGGTATGGCGCAGTATGACGCATTGGACTGGCGGTATCGGTGTTATTATGTTATTTATTACGATTATGCCTCAGGTAGGCAGCGGCGCTAATTATTTATTTAACGCTGAAATTCCCGGTCCGGCTGCAGAACGTACACTTCCGAAAATCAAGGAATCGGCTTTCGTTATTTTTACTGTTTATATATTTTTTACTATTATTACAACAGTCGCCTTAAAGGTAGCAGGTATGAGCTGGTTTATGGCAATGAATTTGGCGCTGGCATCTGTAGCTACAGGAGGATTTTCATATCAGTACGAAAGTCTGATGGAATTTGAAACTGTTTATGTCGAAATGATCGTTATTATTGCTATGGTCGCCGCTAGTTTGAATTTTGCTCTTTATTATAAGATATATCAGCACAATTTTAAGGTTTTTTGGATTGATACAGAACGTAAGGCATACTTTTGGATTATTGGTATCGCCACATTTTTGATAACCTGGAATTTGTATTATACCGGTTATTTTGATGCAGCTACCAGTTTCAGACATGCGTTATTTCAAACCGTATCAATAGCCAGTACAACTGGTTTTGCTTCCAGTGACTTTAATTTATGGCCTGATTTCAGCCGTTATGTACTGTTACTTTTAATGTTTGTCGGCGGCTGCTCCGGTTCTACTGCAGGTGGTATGAAAGTTTCCCGCTTTGTGATTTTGCTGAAGGTAACATGGGCAGAACTGCGCAGGACGATCCATCCACGACTGGTTTACAGTATAAAAATGGGTGGACGCAATGTTCCGCCTGTGGTTGTAGGCAATGTTACAAGATTTTTTTATTTGTATATGATAGTTTTTTCGACATTGACACTGCTGATTTCGTTGACTGGAATTTCGATGCTTGATTCTATGGGTATTATTGCTGCCTGTATGAGCAGTGTCGGCCCGGCTTTTGGTATCGTTGGCCCTACGGCTACTTATGCAGATGTATCTACTTTTGGCAGATTAGTAGTTATTGCAGCAATGATTTTAGGGCGTTTAGAGATTTTTACATTACTCATTATTATGAGACCTGATTTCTGGCGTGTAAAACGCAACTGGTAAAGGCAGGTCCTTGGAGGCTGTATTTTTTATGAATTTCAGTCTGATAGCTTTTTTATTGGGCAGGCTCAGCTTGGCGCTGAGTGCTATATTGTTGCTTCCTGTGGGACTGGCGATTTTTTATGAAGACGGTTCTTTTGTGGAATTTGCTATTACTTCTTTTACAGCTTTTTTTGTAGGGTTGGGCTTTGTCCAATATGGAAAGTTTGATGAAAAAGAAAATATATCACTGCGTGAAGGTTTTGCGACAGTTGTTTTTTCCTGGATTCTGACTTGTATTATCTGTGCTCTGCCATATGCGTTTTTGCAGATCCTGGACCCTATCTCAGCTGTTTTTGAAAGTATGTCTGGTCTCACTACTACTGGAGCTACAGCTATTACTAATCTGGCAGCCGTACCAAAAACAGTTTTATTTTGGCGCAGTTTTACGCATTGGTTGGGTGGTATTGGTATCATTGTACTGTTTATTGCTTTACTGCCTCAGGTAGCAGGCGGATCTGTACATCTTTTTAATGCAGAGGTAAGCGGCTTTGGGCAGGAACGGCTGCTGCCGCGTATCAGAACAACAGCGGGAGCATTATTTTTTATTTATTGTTTATTTACCGTTATTGGTACTGGCTTTTTGGTTATTTGCGGGATGACTAATTTTGACGCGATCAATCATTCGATGTCGGCAATAGCCACAGGTGGATTTTCTACTTATGATAACAGTGCCATGCATTACAATAGTGTGTCGATTGAAGTAGTATTAGCGATGATCATGTTTTTAGGCGGCGGTAACTTTGCTCTGTATTATGCTGTTACACAGAGAGGGATTAAAACACTGTGGCGTGACAGTGAATTTAAGTCTTATATGATGATCATCGCTGTTTTAACACTTTTGATTACTCTGAATCTATTTTTCAGCGGTGGGTTGCAGTTTTTTGAAGGTTTGCGCTGCGCATTTTTCCAGGTAGTTTCATTTGCGACTACGACAGGTTATGTGTCTTATGATTATGATACATGGCCAACTTTTTCTAAGCTGCTGCTGTGTCTGTTGTATCTGGTCGGAGCCTGTGCAGGGTCTACGGCAGGTGGTATTAAAGTAGGACGCTTTGTAGTAATGAGCCGGGCCATTGCGGCAGAATTGCGCAGAGCTATTCACCCGCAGATGCTTTTAACAGTCAATTTTAACGGCAGAGTGATGCCGATTGCAGTAGTCGCAGCAATCAGCAGATTCTTCTTTGTATATATAATGACGATAGCCGTTATGTCGCTTCTGGTGGTTTCAACTGGACTTGGAATCGAAGAATCAATTTTTGCCGTCGCATCCTGCCTGAGCAGTGTTGGCCCTGCTTTTGGAACAGTAGGGGCAACCGGTAATTATGCTGATATTAACTGGTTTGGTAAACTTGTGCTTTGTGTAACGATGCTGCTTGGACGGTTGGAATTATTTACAATGCTGGCATTGCTGCGATCGGAGTTTTGGAGCAGCAACAGAAACTGGTAAAAGGCGGATGTTTTGTAAACATCTGTCTTTTATTTTTACTTAAATAGGAGTATAATAAATTTACTAGTGTAAAAATAGAGGAGGAAAATTGAAGTGAAGAAATATCAACTCCCTTATGGAAATGGATTTCAAGAAGTTACATTACCTGAAGAAAAAGTACTGTATGATATACATGGCAACAAGGCAGACGTACAGGAGGATATCGCTGCTGCAACTTTGGCTGCTGTGCGCTGTCCAATTGCCAGCCAGCCGTTGCAAAAAGTTGTCTGGAAAGGTGATAAGGTTGCTGTCATCGTCAGTGATGTTACAAGACTTGTTCGCACAGCTGAGTTTTTACCTGTAATTATCAGCGAAATTAATGCTGCGGGTGTCCCGGACGAAGATATTACTATTATTGTTGCCACTGGTACTCATCGTGCACATACACATGATGAAGATATCGCTGTTTGCGGTAAAGATATCGTAAAAAGGATCAAAATCCATCAGCATGACAGCAGGAACAACGAAGAGTTGACAGATTTGGGGGTGACCAGCTTTGGCACACCGATCCTGATCGATTCTTATGTGGCTGAAGCAGATAAGGTAATTATTACAGGTGCAGTTTCACTGCACCCGATGGCAGGCTTTGGCGGCGGCCGTAAGGCTGTTATGCCAGGTGTTTCCGGGCATGCTACTATTATGCACAATCATGCTATTACGCTGGCTCCTAAAGTTGGCGATGGTTGTAATCCTCTTTGCGAGACAGGTCTATTGGAGGGTAATCCTTTACATGAAGATATGGTAGAGGTAACGAAAAAATTAGACCCTGCATTTTTGGTGAATATGGTTTTCACACCTGAAGGCAAGCTGCATGAAGTAGTTGCAGGACACTGGTATAAGGCATGGGAAAAAGGCTGTAAGGATCTTGTTGCTATGGCTGGCGTACCTATTAAGGAGCTGGCCGATGTTGTCTTTGCTTCGGCAGGTGGCAGTCCTAAGGATATGAATTTATACCAGAGCTGCAAAGCTCATATGAATGCTGTTTTTGCTGTAAAAAAAGGCGGTATCATGATACTGACACTAGAATGCCCTGACATTAAAGAACCGGCTATTTTTACAGATTGGTTTTCAAAATCAGATGTGTTGCAGTTTGAAAAAGATGTACGGGCAGATTTTTCTATACCTGCTTTTGTTGCTTTTAAAACACGCTGTATCGTAAATTCATTAACTACATATTTAGTTACCAAACCGGAAAATTTTGAGTTTGTAAGGCAAACCGGTCAAATACCTGTTGCCAGCCTGGAAGAAGCGTGGCTGCTTGCTCAACAGGAACTTGCCAAACAGGGTAAGGATGATTATAAAATTACGATTATGGGACATGCTTCGGCGACAATGCCTGTATTGGAAGCGTAACCGTTTTTGAGGGAGAGCATATATGGCTTTAAAAAGATACGATTTAAACATCGGTAAGCGTATGGAAAGCATTGAATTGCCGGAAGAGCATGTAGTACAGGTCATTGACGGAGGCAGCGTTTCTAAGATTACCGATATCAAACAGGCTACGCTGGAGGCAGTGCGCAATCCTATCGGGACACAGGCATTAAGCAAACTTGTGCATGAGGGAGATAAGGTAGCGCTTATCGTCAGTGATATTACGCGCACCTGGTCGCGGACTAAAGATTATCTGCCGGCCGTTGTAGAAGAGCTAAATAACAGTGGTATTCCTGATGCAGATATTTTTGTAATTATTGCTACTGGCACACACAGGGACAACGACGATGAAGAGAAACGTTTAATTTTAGGTGATGCTTTATTTGCAAGGCTACAGGTTTTTGACCATGATGCGTATGGCTCTGAGGCAAACGTTTTTTTAGGAACTACAAGCAGAGGCACGCCGGTGTATATCGATAAGAGAGCTGTGGAAGCAGACAAGGTTATTTTAACAGGTGGTATTACAACGCATCTGTTTGCAGGCTTTGGCGGCGGGCGCAAGAGTGTTATGCCGGGGCTTGCCGGTGTGGAAACTATCAAACATAATCATTTGCTGGCTTTGACGGATGAAGTTGGCGGCGGTGTGAATCAGGAAACCTATCTGACTAAAATAGAAGGAAATCGTGTCAGTGAAGATATGTGTGAGGTCTGCGCTTTCTTAAACCCCTGTTTTTTGGTAAATTCGATTATGGATGCTGAAGGAGATTTTGTCCGTATCGTTGCCGGCCACTGGTATGATGCCTGGTATGCCGGTACTCAGGAAGTGATGAAATTGCAGGGAGTGGAAGCAAAAGCCAAAGCTGATGTCGTTATTGGTTCTTCTGGCGGTTATCCTATGGATATCAACCTGTATCAGGGAATGAAATCTTATGCACCGGCACAAATGGCAATGCAGCCAAATGGTATTTTTATCGCTCTTTTGGATTGTCCTGATATTTATGAACCGCCTTCTTTTTTTGATTGCTTTCGGTTTAATGATGAATTAAGTATGGAAAAAGAACTGCGGGCTGGTTTTACGATACCATTTTATATTGCTTTCTATATGTATTGTATGTCGAAGCAGTTTACTGTTATTATGGTCACCAGGCCAGAAAACTTTGACGCAGTGCGCAGAACAGGTCAGATTCCTGCGGCAACTTTGGCGGAAGCATGGACGCTGGCACAGAAAAAATTAATGGCACAGGGCAAGGCAGAAACTTATACAGTCAATATTATGCCGCACGGAGTAAATACCGTGCCAATGTTCAAATAAAAACAAGTGAGGGAAAAGAAATGGCATTGAAAACATTTAAATTTGGTATCGGTGAGGGTTATCAGGAAATTTCCTTGCCGGAAGAACATATTTTGCAGGTAATTGAAGGGAATGAAGTTCCTAAACTGGATGATGTTCAGGCAGCAACTATTGAAGCACTGCGTAATCCGATCAACAGCAAGCCTTTGCAGGAGGTTATCAGCAAAGGCGAAAAAGTCGCTGTCATTGTCAGTGATATTACACGCGGCTGGATTCGTACTCCTGAATTTTTAAAATATGTAATAGACGAAATTAATTTAGGCGGCGTGCCTGATGAAGATATTTGCATCGTTATTGCACAAGGTACACATCGTGCTCAAACCAGAGAAGAGGATATTGCAGTCTGCGGGAAGGAAGTTGCAGACCGTATCAAAATATATCAGCACGACTGTCTGGCGGAGGATCTGGTGCATGTAGGTGATACGAGCCGTGGTACACCAGTGTGGATAGATAAACATGTTGCTGATGCAGATAAAGTAATTATTACCGGCGGTATCACTGTACATCTGATGGCAGGTTTTGGCGGTGGACGAAAGAGTATCCTGCCTGGAGTTGCTGGTGATGAAACAATACAGAAAAATCATGCTTTGGCATTGGCTGATGAGGTAGGTGCCGGTATCAGTCAGGAAACAAGGACGACTTTAATCGATCATAATCGGTTGAACGATGATATGTGCGAAGCCTCAGCTTTGGTAAATCCTTGTTTTCTAGTGAATTCTGTAATGGATACGAATGGTGATTTCGCTCGTATTGTTGCCGGTCATTGGTATGATGCCTGGCTGGAAGGAACGAAAGAGGTTATGAAGATCCAGGGAGTTAAGGTCAAGGGACAGGCTGATGTAGTTATTGCTTCTCCAGGAGGATTTCCGAAGGATATCAATCTTTATCAGGGCTCTAAAACCTATGATACGGCAGAAATGGCACTTAAACCTGGCGGTATCGTTATTTCTCTTTTGGAAGCTCGTGAAATCAATGATCCGCCTGAATATATGCAGAGCTTTCATTTCAATGATGTAATTGAGATGGAAAAAGCTGTAAGGAATAAATTTACGATTCCCTTTTTTATTGCATATCGTTTGTTCCTGTTATGTCAAAACAGCACGGTTTATATCGTAACGAGAAAGGAAAACTTTGATACAGTGAAAAAGACTGGTCAGATACCGGTAGAAACTTTAGAAGAAGCCTGGTCACTGGCCCAAAAACAACTGGCTGAACGCGGACTAAAGGATTATACAGTCAATATTATGCAGCATGCTGCAAATACTGTTCCAATGATCGATTAACAATAGATAAAATCCCGCTCTAAAAAAGAGTGGGATTTTGTTTTACTAAAAAAGAAACCCCTGCAGATTTTCTGCAGGGGTAGATAACGGATATATTTACAGTCTGTTAGAACTGTTGAGAACATCACGCATCTTGTGAGCTACCATTTGTTTGATTGCTTCGCGTGCTGGTTTTAAATATTGACGAGGATCAAAATCAGCTGGATTAGTAGCAAGATGTTTGCGAATAGAGGCAGTCATAGCCAAACGTAAATCGGTATCAATATTGATCTTGCAGACACCAAAGGTACCGGCTTTCAAGAGCATATCTTCAGGAACACCTTGTGCACCGTCAAGTTTACCGCCGTATTTATTGCACTCTTCAACAAAGGAGGGTATAACGGTAGAGGCGCCATGCAGAACCAGAGGGAATCCTGGCAGTAATTTAGTGATTTTTTCCAACCGGGCAAAATCAAGTTCAGGATTACCTTTAAATTTATAGGCACCGTGGCTGGTTCCTATTGCAATTGCTAAAGAGTCAACGCCAGTACGTTCAACAAATTCTACAGCTTGATCGGGGTCTGTATATGTAGCGTCCTTTGTGTTTACTTTAACAGCATCTTCGACGCCTGCTAAGCGTCCCAGCTCGGCTTCAACGACAACGCCTTTATTATGAGCATACTCCACAACGCGTTTAGTAAGTTCAATATTTTCTTCAAATGGATGTTTGGAACCATCGATCATAACAGAGGTAAAACCTCCGTCTACGCATGCTTTGCAGATTTCAAAATCTTCACCATGGTCAAGATGCAGGCAAATGGGCAAACCAGTATCTTCGATAGCGGCTTCAACCAGTTTCATCAGATAAATGTGGTTAGCATATTTGCGGGCACCGGCCGAAACCTGTAAAATCAAAGGTGATTTTTCTTCACGTGCAGCTTCGACGATACCTTGAATTATTTCCATGTTGTTGACGTTGAAAGCACCTACAGCATAATGGCCTTCATAAGCTTTTTTGAACATTTCAGCAGATGTTACTAGTGGCATAGGACAGCCTCCTTTTTGTCTTTTGTTGTAATTAATTATAGCATACTCTATACTTTAATAGTATATAATTTTGAAAAGATCGTTGGGCAAGGCGCAGGATATTTCTAAAAAAATACCGGTTGCAGGATGGTTAAAGCCCAGGTAATAAGCATGCAGAGCGTGGCGGCTTTGCGGTCCTGGTGTTCCGTAAAGGTTATCATTATAAAGCGGGCAGCCGATATGTGCCATATGTACGCGTATCTGGTGGGTACGGCCAGTGTGCAGCTGCAGTTCCAGCAAACTGAGATGTTCCCGGCGGCTGATAAGTTTATAGTCAGTACGGGCATATTTACCGTTTGGAGAAACACAGCGCTCAATAATGCTGCCTTCCTTTCTGGCAATTGGAGCTTCTATTATGCCACTGTCAGCCGGTAATGTTCCTGTAACGATTCCCAAATATTTTTTTTTGACCTCCTGCTGTGAAAGCAGAAACTGGATCCGTGGTTCTTTGGCAAAAATGACAAGACCTGAAGTATTGCGGTCCAAACGTGAAACAGGATGGATATTGTGTAATAATCCCTGTTCTTTATAGTAACGTGCAACATAGTTATACAGAGTACTTCCATCTTCCTTTACTGTCGGATGGACCAGTGTTCCGGCCGGTTTATTGACGATCAGCAGATATTCGTCTTCGTAAAAAACAGTATATGAAAAGTTAAACTCCATATCAGTGCTGTGACGGCAGTTCATCGACTATTTCTATTTTATCGAGCTGTTGCTTGACTTGTCCGCGGATAAAGCCTAAATATTCTTTATATAATGCTTTTTGTTCGCACTGTTCTTCTTCTGTCAAACCTTCACTGCGTTTTTTACGGGCTAAAATGTTAATGCGGGCAATCATCTCATTAATTTCCATTACTTAAAATACCTCCGTTTCCTCTATGCATTATAGCAAAGTTAGAGGCTCAGAACAAGCGAACTTCCTTGACGCTGGTAGGAATCTATGCTATTATGAAACGGTAATCAATAAGACGTTACGAGTGCCTCTGACGATAACTGACGTTGGGAGGCTTTCTTAATTTTGCAGGGAGAGAGCAATAATGAAAATTTTTAGGGCAGTGCTTGCTGCTGCATTGTGTCTGACTGTTTTCAGCGGTTGTGGTCCAAACGCTGAAAATGCTAAACCTGCCAGTGATGATAAAGCATTTTTAACTATTACTGACGATACAGGGCGTACTGTAGTACTGCATGAAAAACCTGAACGAGTTGTAAGTTTGGCAACTTCATACCTGAATATGATTGATGCTGTAGGCGGTAAGATCGTTGGACGTGCGTCGTCAAAAATAGGAGAAATGCCGGAAGCCATGAAAAATGTACCTGAGGTCGGTTTTGTTTATAATATTAATATGGAGAGTCTTATCGGCTTAAAGCCTGATTTGGTTATTGCTAATAAAAATCAACATGAGAAATTTCTTCCACTTTTGGAGTCTAATAAAATACCTGTTATTGCAATCAATCCAAAAACATATGATGAGGTAAAAGATAAACTTATTTTAATGGGAAAAATCTATGGTGTACCCGAAAAAGGTGAAGCTGCTGCTGCGAAACTGGATCAGCAGGTTAAAGCTGTGACGGAAAAGTTACCGAAGGATGGAAAACGTATTGTTATTATGCATGCAACTCCTTCTAATGTGACAGTTGAGCTGGAAAACAGTATTGCCGGATGCGTTGCCAAAATGCTGGGATTTCAAAATGTTGCTGTAGGGGCAACGCCTATTAAAGGGAAACCAGAGAAGACTCCGTATAGTATGGAAGCTTTGGTAGAAAAGAATCCGGAAATTATTTTTATTACTTTTATGGGCGACAGTGAAGAGATAGAAAACAGGCTGCGTGCTGATGTGAAAAGTAATCCAGCCTGGGCGTCTTTAGAAGCAGTACGGAATAACAAAGTATATTTACTGCCTGAAAGATTATTTTTGCTCAATCCTGGTTTGCACTATCCGGATGCTGTAAAATACATGGCTAAAACTGTATATCCAGAGGTTTTTAAGGATGACAAATAATCAGGCGGATACTTTGGAAAGAATTGAAAGATTTGGCATTTCACGTACAGCCTGGCGGCTTATCGTCATGGCTGCTTTTGCCATGCTGGCATTTTTAGGTGCTTTTTTAAGCTTAACAAAAGGTTCGGCCGATATTAGTTTAGCGCAGATCATTAATATTTTATCCAACCCAACATTAGAACCGCAAAGCCAGATTATCTGGAATATCAGGATGCCACGGACAATAGTTGGGGCGTTGGTGGGTGTAAACCTTGCCATTGCAGGTGCCGTATTGCAGGCGGTAATGCGAAATCCTCTGGCTGATCCGCATATTATTGGTATTTCTAGTGGTGCTGGTTTGGCTGGTGTTACGATTATGATTTTATTTCCTACCTTGGAATACCTGATTACACCGGCTGCATTTATTGGTGCAATGCTTGCGGCTGTCTGTATTTATATTTTGGCCTGGAAAAATGGTATCAAGCCTGTACGGATTATTTTAGCTGGTGTTGCCGTATCTGCGTTTTTAAGCGCCGGTATTTCTGGACTGATGATTTTTTATAGTGACCGTGTACATGGAGCTTTAATGTGGATGGTTGGCGGATTGGCTGCCCGCAGCTGGCCGCATGTCAGTATTATTTTACCTTATGCTATTGCAGGTGTTCTGCTGGCTTTTATCGGTGCCGCTTATCTCAATATTCTGCAGCTTGGTGACGAAATGGCGCGTGGATTAGGCGTCAATGTTGAGGTTACGCGTATTGCTATGACTGCCGTTGCGGCGTTATTGGCGGCAAGCGCTGTCAGTGTTGTTGGTCTCTTAGGGTTTGTGGGTCTGATTGTTCCGCACGCAGCCAGGCTGATAATAGGGTCAGATTACCGCTATTTGATGCCGGCTTCAGGGCTTTTAGGTATTGCTGTTGTAACGCTTAGTGATACTTTTGCACGTGTGGTTTTTGCACCTGTTGAATTACCGGTAGGTATAATTATGGCGTTTATTGGCGCTCCCTTCTTTTTATTTCTGCTAAGGAGGGAAATCTGATGAGTATTTTGCAGGCAAACGAGATTACGATTCGTATTATTGATAAGACAATCATTCATGGTTTGAGTTTATCAGTACCGGAAGGTAAGGTAACCTCCATCATCGGACCTAACGGCTGCGGAAAAAGCACTACATTAAAAGCTTTAGCCCGTATATGGCCATGTTATAAAGGCAATGTAACCTTTAATGGTGAAGATATTAAAAAGTTCAGTCACAGGGAATTCGCTCAAAAACTGGCAATTTTGACACAGGCTCCGCAGTCTCCGGCAGATTTGACAGTCAAAGATTTAGTAGAGATGGGACGCTTTCCACACCGAAACTGGTTTGGCCGCAAAAGTATGGAAGATGATGCACATGTAGAGTGGGCGTTAGGGCAAACTAATATGCTGGGGATGCAGCATCGTCTGCTAAGCACACTTTCTGGAGGGGAAAGACAAAGGGCATGGATTGCGATGGCTTTGGCGCAGCGTCCGCAAGTGCTTTTACTTGATGAACCTACCACTTATTTGGATATTTGTCATCAGCTGGAGGTAATGCAGCTTTTAGAAAAGCTTAATCGTGAATTACAGTTAACGGTAGTTATGGTTATCCATGACATTAATCATGCTGTGCAGTACTCCGATCATATTGCTGTTATAAAAGAAGGCTATCTTGTAACTGAAGGCAAGCCGCAGGAAATAGTTACAGCACAACTTCTGAAAGATGTTTTTAAAGTTGAGGCTGATGAATTTATCTGCAGTAATGGTATGCCGGCATTGCTTCCGGTAGACCTGGTAAAATAAAACTTTATATTGTTGGATCTGGTGCGCTTTCTGCGCATAATAGAGAAATCGGTGTAACTCCGATACGATCCCGTCGCTGTAATGATGAGCGGACCTTAAAAACCACTGGGTTGAAACCTGGGAAGGGAAGGCGAGCAATGAATCAGAGTCAGAAGAACTGCCAGATCTTTGTACGTTCCCCACGAGAGATGGGAAGGCGTCGGTAAAGTATTTGGCATTTGTACCAATATTTTTAAGAACAGCTTTCCCTTAGGGGATAGTCTGTTCTTTTTTATTTTTAATTTTACGGAGGTAATTGATGATGAAAAAAATTGCATTCTATGGTAAAGGTGGTATTGGAAAATCTACTACAGCAGCTAATGTTTCTGCCGCATTCAGTAAAATGGGAAAAAAAGTATGTCAGATAGGCTGCGATCCTAAAAATGATTCTACCAGATTGCTATTAGGACAAATTTGTCGTCAGACAGTGCTGGATCTGGTACGCGATGCTGAAGATGATATTCAAGCTGAACAGATTGTGCATACAGGTTTTAACGGAATCAAATGTGTTGAAGCAGGAGGACCGGAACCTGGAGTAGGTTGTGCGGGACGTGGCATCATCGTTGCCTTGGAAAAATTGAAAGAACTGGAGGTTTTAAACGATGAGGATCTAGTGTTATATGATGTTCTGGGCGATGTCGTCTGTGGTGGGTTTGCCGTACCTATTAGAGAAGGCTATGCTACTGATATTTATATAGTTTCTTCTGGTGAACTGATGGCGTTGTATGCAGCAAACAACATTGCTAAAGGCGTTAAAAGATTTGCCGCAAGAGGTGAAGTAAGGCTTGGCGGTATTATTGGCAATAGCCGAAATACTCCCAATGAACATGCGTTATTGATAGAATTTGCCAGAAGACTGAATACTAAATTGATCGCCTTTATTCCCCGCAATGTGATTGTAAACAAAGCTGAAAATAATAGACAGACTGTTATAGAATATGCACCAGACTCTGAGCAGGCACAGGTCTATAGAAACTTAGCCGATGATATATTGAAAAATACAGAACTGTCTATACCTACACCTCTGAAATTTGAGGAACTGGAGGATTTAGTAGCAAGCTATGGCAATCAAGACTAAAAGAATGCTCTCTAAAACAAAAAGCTGTAGCTGTAGTATGCCCGGGGTTTGGCGGGCTGCTGCTTACTGCAGTGGTGCGGCTGTTATTTTTCATAGTCCCAGAGCATGTGCTCATGTTGCGCGCAGTATGGATATCAGCGCACAATATCGAGCTTTGGCTAATGGAGCTGCTGAAAATTTGAAGCCTATACCAGTGGTATCAAGTATGCTGCAGGAAAAACATTCTATTTTTGGTGGTGCAGATCGTTTGCGTGCCTGCATTGAAGATGTAGTAAATACTTATAGGCCGAAGTGCCTGATAATTGCCAATTCTTGTGTGGCCGGAGTTATTGGTGATGATGTCGAAGCAGTAGGAAAGGAAAGCGAAGTTAAATATGGTATTCCTGTTCTTACTGTTCCGTGTTATGGTTTTTTGGATGGAGAATATTATCAAGGGTATTTTGCAGTAGCAGAACAACTTGCTGAAAGATTTTTCCATAAGCAGCCAAAAGTGGAGAATACGGCGTTGCTTATTGGTGACAACGGAGGACCTTGGGGACATTATGCCAAAGAGGTAAAACGTTTACTGGCATATTTTTCGATTAAGGTTATTGGACAGTTTCCGGGATATGTTCCTATAAATGAATTACCTCAGATTACAGCTGCGTCTTTTAGTATTATTCTCGGTGGACGCGGACAGACTTATAACGGATTGACTAAAATAGCCAGGCTGTTAGAAATGAATTATGAGGTTCCTTATTTACAGGATGGATATCCTGTAGGATGGGATAATACAGTCGACTGGCTGAGCAATTTGGGAGTTTTTTTGCATCAGGAAGCTTTGGCAGAAAAGGCTGTAGTACAGGAAAAGGATAAATTATTTGCTTTTGCCGATAAAGTAAAAAAAATAACTCAGGGAAAGCGTTGTTTCGTTTGTATTGGCAGGATGTTGATGTATTTCCATCCGGCTGGGATTCTGGAAACATTACGCAGATTAGAGATGCAGGTGGAAGCGATTATTTTGTTTGACAATTATAACACGAAAGAAAGAAAATTAATGGTCGAAGCTGTTTCAGCACAATGTCAGGCCCCAATCATTGATCAGACAGCAGGTCAACAACTATTGGAAACAGTTGATTTAGTTCTTACAACTCATGAAATAACTAATAACCAGGATATTAAACAGATATTTTTACCGATGCTCCCACTTGTAGGTACAAGTGGAGAGATTGAGTTTATGGACTGTATTTATAAAACCTTATGTCGCCGTGGTGAAAAAGGAGGTATAGTCTATGTCTGAAACAGCCGAGTGGGGCAATGTGTGCAGTCGAGTCGACACCTGTGCTTTAACTGGTGCAGCAGCTTTTTTTACTGGTATTAAAGGTGCGGAGGTGTTGGTTAACGGGCCGCTATGGTGCTATTTTTATGCCCTGCGCCACCTTGAAAAATCTAACAGCAGGTTGGGAGAACGCTTTCATGGCTCGCAGCCGGATAATAATGCGGTCGTTTATGGAACAGAAGAATGTTTAACAGATGCTTTAGATTATATTAGGGAAAATAGGGCACCTTCAATTCTTTTGATTGAAAACAGCTGCAGCGTCAGTTTGATTGGTGATGATATTGAGGGCATTGCCGCTAAAGCAAAGCTGCCTTTTTCTGTAATAGGAATGGACAGCGGCGGTCTAAGCGGCGGTTTTGCTGAAGGATACAGCAAAGCCAGCATCAAGCTTTGGCAATATTTGGATTTACCTGATATCAAAATAAAATGCCGCTTGGGCGTTAATTTATTAGGAGCGACTACTGCTTATTTTAACGGCAGAAACGATCTTGAAGAAATTAAAAGGATTTTAGAAACTGCAAATTATAGAGTTATTGCGGTGCCTGGAGCCGGGAGTGAACTTGAGACATTGCAAAAAATTCCTGCTGCTCAGTTGAACATCGTTATCAATGAAGAGTTAGGTCTAGAGACGGCTAAATATCTTAAAGAACGATATGGCACTCCTTATGTTGTAGCAGGGATACCTTATGGATTAAAAGGTACACTGCGTTGGCTGGAAAAAATTGCAGAAGTATTACCCAGTGATTTGGAAAGTGTCCGAGAAGAATGCGTAAAAACTCAGGAAGAATTACTGGCTGCAGTTAATGAAGCCAGATGCACCTGGGGCGAATTATGGTTTGATAAAATTATTGTTGCCGCTCCTGGAACAACTGCTTTTTGTATTGCACAAACATTGCGCGAAGAATGGGCGGATACAGAAAAATTGACTGTTATCTGCCAAAACACTCTTAAAGATTTATGGGAACCTGTGGAAGCAGATGAAATTCTACTGGCAGAAAAAGACAGTAAAAAAATTGAAAAGATCTTGCAGCAGGCTGATAATACGCTTATTCTTGGAAGCAGCAGTGAAAGCTCTGTTTTATTGCGTGAAGGGAAAATTTTTTGGTGTTGTAATATTGCGTATCCCGTACAAGATGAGGTACTGCTGGCGACAGCTCCGTTTGCAGGTATTCGTGGCGCCGGGCATATGCTGCAGCGGCTGTGGAATTTAAAAATAAAAGCACAGCTGCCTTATTAGGAGTGAAGATTTATGAAAAAGATACTGTTGGTTTTATTTTCTGTTTTATTGCTTATAACCAGTGGCTGTGGTCAAAATACAGATACTGCTAAAGAAAATTCTGCCGCTGCTTATGTTGTTACAGATGATAAAGGTCGGCAGGTAAAAATTACAGGTAAACCGGTACGAATAGTATCTGCAACTTATGGGACTGACGAAATTTTAGCCGAGATCGTAACCCTTGATAGGGTCAAGGCTTTTAGTAAATGGGCAGGTGACCCTGAAATAACATTTATAACTAAGGAACAGGCAGACCGTGTCGGTAATAAGGTTGGTGAAAATACTGAAGCGATTGTAGCATTAAAGCCTGATTTGGTTTTTGTTTCAACGGCTACTCCAGATTCTTTGGTGAAAAATCTTGAAGATATGGAAATTCCTGTATATGTTGCCGGAAGTCCTAAAACAATAGAAGACATGCGCAAAAAGGTTTTGGGGGTAGCTGCTGCTGCTGGTGAAAAGTCTAAGGGGGAAGCGCTTGTCAATACTATGGATAACAAACTGGCTGAACTTGAAAGTAAGCTGAAAGTAATTCCTAAAGATAAGGAAAAGGTTGTAATGGCATTTTCATTTATCGGTGCTATTGGGCGTAAAGATAATTTGCTTGATGATATTTTTTTATATGCTCATGTTCGTAATGGTGCGGCGGAAGCTGGACTTGACCAGGGCAGCAATGCATTATCCAAGGAACGTATCATTGAGATTGATCCTGATGTATTTTTATTGCCGACATGGAATTTTGACTCAAATAATGATGTACAAAAATATGCACAGCAGGTGGCTACTGATCCTGCCTTTAAGAATATCAAAGCGATAAAAAACAACAGGCTTGAGTTTGTGTCTGACCGTTATCGTTATGTTGCATCACAGCATGTTACAGATAGTATAGAAGCTGTTGCAAAGGTTGTTTATCCTGAATTGTTTGCCAAGGGGGAATAAGTTTGTTTAACCGAAAATCCGGCAAAAAGTTTATTTTCTTATTATTTATAGTTCTGTTGATTGTAGCGGCAATATCTTTGACCTGCGGGCAGATAAAAATACCGTTGCATAATACTTTATCAGCCATTGGCTATCAGCTTGGTTTGCCTTTTTTTGATAAAAACGATTTTACACAGGAGCAGATGGCGGTTGTTTGGTATATAAGGATGCCTCGTATGGTCGTGGGACTTTTGGTAGGAGCCGCTTTAGGCATATCTGGAGCTGTTATGCAGGGGATTTTCAGCAATCCATTGGCAGATCCTGGTATTATCGGCGTTTCAAGTGGCGCTGCGACAGGGGCGGTACTTTCGATAGCATTGGGCTGGGCGACGGAAAGTATGTTTGTGATGCCTGCTTTTGCTTTTTGCGGTTCTGTTTGTGCTGTAGCCTTGACTGTTTTTTTGGCAATGCGTAATGGAAAAATACCAGTTATGACATTACTTTTAGCTGGTGTTGCAGTTGGTATGCTGCTTGGAGCAGTCACCTCAGGATTGTTGACATTTATGAACGAACAAAAATTACAGCAGTATCTGTTCTGGATGGTTGGCGGTCTTGATTATCGACGCTGGGAGCATGTATATATGGCTATTGGACCTGTAAGTATTGGTGTGATAATAATGCTTGCTTTAGCAAGGCACCTGAATATTCTGGTGCTTGGAGAAACAGAAGCCAGAACAGTTGGTATGCCTGTTTTACCATTTAGAATGGGTTTACTGTTTGTTGCAGCTATGACAACTGCAACTTCTGTTTGTGTCAGTGGAAATATAGGTTTTGTGGGATTAGTTGTTCCACATATGATGCGTATGCTGGTTGGACCCGATCACCGCATGCTGTTACCTGCCAGTGCTTTGGCGGGAGCCGCATTTTTGGTTGTTTGTGATTCTTTAGGGCGTATCATTATTCCACCTGCAGAAGTCAGGGTAGGTATTATGACTGCCCTTTTAGGAACGCCTTATTTCCTTTATTTGCTGCGGAGGATGCAGAAACAGGTATTTTAAAGTGAAGAAATATGGAGGAAGAAAATGAGCAAAGTAGTATTTTTAAGTAATGTCGACAGACGTTTTGCAATGATGCAGGTTGCTTTGCAGCAGCTGCAGCAGGAAAATTTATTGAGCAACGATTCTGTATGCGCTAAGCTTTCCGATAATACTGTCTGGAATGGCGAATGGCAGAAGCTTTTAGAAGATGCGGATATTATATTGATTAAATGGATGGGAGCAGGGATTGACACACCTTTTTTCAAAAAACTGCTGCCATTTATTAATAAACATCAACTGCGATATTATATTGACGCTGCCGGTACTGAAGAGGAAGAAATGGTAAGCGGAATAGAAAAAAATGATTTAGAAAAATTAAAAGAGTATGCTTTATACAGCGGTATGAAAAATTATCGTAATTTGTTTTTATATGCTAATGGTATTTTGACCGGTAAAACGGATATCGAACTGCCAGATTCTATGTATTGGAGCGCGATTTATCATCCGAAAGCTAAAACTGTTTATACAGATCTGGCAGCATATAAAAAAGATTTTTGCGATGCTGCAAAACCGACTATTGGTATTTTATTTTATCGTGACGAATGGGTATGGGATGACCTTGTCTATCAAACGGCATTGATTGAAGAAATAGAACGTCAAGGAATGAATGCTGTTTGCGTATTTAGTAACGGTATGCCTGTTTTAGAATTAGGAATGCCAAGCCTGATCAAAATTTTTGAAGATTATTTTTGCGAAAATGGCGTGCTGTCAATAGATGTTTTTATCAATACAATGAAATTTTCGTTGACAGGTGCACGATCAATGACGCTAGATTTTCTGAAGAAATTTAATGTACCTGTTTTACAGGCTTATACTTTATTGACACCCTACGAAAACTGGCGTGATGATTTTGAAGGCATGAATGCTATGGAAGTTTCTATCAGCGTAACGATGCCGGAATTTGACGGCGCGATCCATGGTGTGCCTATAGCTAATAAAAAACTACTGGAAAATGGCGATGTACGTTATCTGCCTATCAACGAGCGCATTGTGCGTATGGTAAATAAAGCACGGAAATGGGCTGTTTTGCGGCGAAAAAAGAATGCTGATAAAAAAGTTGCGATCATTTTTCACAATTACCCACCGCGTAATTCTAATATTGGCAGTGCTGTCGGGTTAGATACTATAGAAAGTATCAGACTTGTCTTGCAGGCGCTGAGAGAACGTGGCTATAAAGTTGATACTATCCCTGAAGACGGGAAAGAATTTATCAATGAATTGACGGCAAATGCTACTAATGATAGAGCTTTGCTTACGGAAAAGCAGCTGGCAGCTGCCAATAAGTTAAGTGGTGCTGATTATAGAAAATTCTTTGAATTGCAGGAGGAGGGCGTAAAAGCACAGCTGGTAAAAGATTGGGGCGAAGCTCCGGGTGAAGTTATGAACTATGATGGCGATTTACTTATTCCCGGAACAATGAACGGAAATATATTTGTTACAGTGCAGCCTCCGCGTGGTTTTGGTGAAGATCCAAGCAAAATTTATCACTCTCCTTTCTGCGCTCCCACGCATCATTATTTGGGTTTCTATCACTGGCTGCGCGATATCTGGCAGGCTGATGCGGTAGTGCATGTTGGTACTCATGGATCCCTTGAATGGCTGCCTGGTAAAAATGCCGGACTCAATAATACCTGTTATCCGGATATTTCTTTGGGCGATCTGCCTAATATCTATCCTTATCTTATCACGATTACCGGTGAGGGTATTCAGGCCAAAAGACGTGGTGCTGCCTGTCTGATAGAACATTTGCCGCCGCCTATGACTGATGCCGGTGTTTACGACGAATTAGAAGAGCTTGAAAAACTGATGGATGAATATTGTCATTTTGAGACTACTCAGCCGGAAAATTTAGAAAAACTTCAAAGCTTGATTTTAGAAAAAGTAGTGCAGGCAAATTTGCAGGATGAAGTGTTTTTTGATGAAGAAAAGCCTTTTAATGATTACGTCATGGGTCTGCATAACTATATTACTGATTTGAAAAATATGCAGGTTAGGATAGGCTTACATATTTTGGGACAACCGCCTCAGGACGAAAATCTGCGTGAGTATCTAATGCTGTTGACGCGGCTGGAAAATGGTGATATTCCGTCTTTGATGCAGGTATTGGCAAAACAGTATGGTTTTGACTATTATGACCTGTTGGAAAACAGCGGCTTAATTTACGAACCTTTAAATATTACTTATGGCGCTTTAATAGATAAATTACGTGCCCGCAGCCGTAATATCATAGCACTTTTGATTGAGCACGGTTTTGATGAAGAAAAACTGTATAATTTAGAAAATCTTGAGTGGGTATGTGATGGAAGCAGCGAATTTAAGTTAGCGCTCAAACAAATCTGCTGCTATATTTGTAATAATATTTATCCCAATCTGATGCTTACTTCACAGGAAAGAGAAAACCTGTTAAGAGGATTGGAAGGGCAATATATCGAACCGGGACCGTCAGGAGCTCCAAGCAGCGGCGGTGCTGATCTTTTACCTACCGGACGAAATTTTTATGGTATTGACCCGAGAAATCTGCCAACTCCTGCTGCATGGGAAATAGGAAAAACTTTGGGTGATCAGGTAATCGAAAGGTATATCAGCGAAGAAGGACGATACCCTGAAAGTGTTGGTATAGTTTTATGGTCAGGTGCCAATATGCGCAGTCACGGTCAGTGCGTAGCAGAATTTTTATATCTTTTGGGCGTCCAGCCGCAATGGCAGCATGGCAGTCAAAGAGTAATCGGTCTTGAAGTCATACCGCTAATGGAATTGAAACGTCCCCGTATTGACGTCACTGCCAGGATCAGTGGCTTGTTTAGAGATACTATGCCCAGTGTAATGAATTTGCTGGACAAAGCTGTTTTACTGGTAGGGGAACTTGAAGAAGATGAAGAGCAAAATTACGTTCGTAAGCATTTACTTGCTGATAGTCTGGAACTAGAAGCGGAGGGTTTAACAAAAGAAGATGCTTGGCGGCAGGCTGCTTTTCGTATTTTTGGAGATGAGCAGGGTGTTTATGGCGCTGGCATAGCAGCGCTTTTAGAGGCCAAAAATTGGGAAAGTATTGATGATATTGCCGAGGTGTATGTTCGTTGGGGCGCGCATGCTTATGGCGGCAAGGTCAAGGGTAAGTTTTTACCGCAGCAGTTCCGTAAAAGAATGGGAAGCTTGGACGTAACAATTAAAAACGAGGATAATCATGAAACTAATATGCTCAGTTCAGATGATTATAACGCGTATCATGGTGGTATGATCGCTGCAGTACGCAGTATCAAAGGTTCTGCCCCGCGTTCGTACTGCGGCGACAGTACTGATAAAAGCAAGGTCGTCATGCACAGTGTACAAGAAGAGGCTAAACGTATTTTCCGCAGTGAAGCTATTAATCCTAAATTTATCGAGGGTATGATGAAGCATGGATATAAAGGTGCTGCCGATATGGCTAACTATATTGCACACAGTTTCCAGTGGGATGCTACAAGCGCTGTGATGGAAGATTGGATGTATGAAAAATATGCCGAAAAATACACATTCGACCCCAAAGTACAGGAATGGTTGCGTGATGTTAATCCATGGGCTTTGCAGCGCATGGCGGAGATTTTACTGGAAGCGGATCAGCGTGGTTTGTGGCAGGCGAAACCTGAAACCAAAGCAGAATTGCAAAAGATCTATTTATCAGTAGAAGGTGAGTTAGAGGAACGCAGTGATGAACACTCCTAAAATCAAGATGCTTGTTCTCAGCTTGACCGGTCAGTGCAATTTTGCCTGTAAGTACTGTTATGCAGCAGAACATGACGGCAGTATGCTTAAAGTTGATGATGCCATTAAAGCTGTGAATTTGGCGGCAGGCAGCGGAGAAAAATTTGTTATTCAGTTCAGCGGTGGTGAGCCGCTGCTGAACTTTGAATGTTTGAAAGCTGTTGTTAAATATGTTCAGGATAATAACCTGCCTGCTGTTTTACAGATACAAACAAATGGATCATTGATGACGGATGAAATAGCACGATATTTATTCAAAAATAAAGTTGCAATTGGTGTCAGTTTAGACGGCAGACCGAATATCAATGATAAGCTGCGCCTGACTAAAGCCGGAGATGGAGCAACAAGTTCAATTTTATATGGTTTAGAAGTTTTAAAGCGTAATAATATAGCAGTTGGTATTACCTGCGTAGTTACAGACGAAAATGTCAGCGAATTGGCCGGTATAGTAGAATTTGCTTATTTTATAGGGAATATACGCAGGATAGGCTTTGACCTGTTGAGAGGGCAGGGAAGAGGAGCTGTCCTCAAACCGCCTTCCGAAACAGCTATGCGTAAGGCAATGGAACAGGTTGACGAAAAAGCACGTCAGCTAGCATATTTAACAGGCTATAAAATTCATTTTGCCCAACAGGAACGAGTTAAAATACTTTGTGCTGATTCTTCCCATGAATTTGGCCACTGTTATGCGATGAATGGAGAAGCAGCTTTTATTGATGCCAAAGGCGATATTTATGCCTGTTCCTCTCTTGTCGGTAATAAAGATTTTTATATTGGTAATGTAAAAAATGGGCTGGACACTATATTGGTAAAGAAAGTCCAGGAGCAAATCAGAACTTCAATGTTTTTTTGTAAGCAGTGTGAAGATTTTAAATTGTGTGGTGGCGGCTGTTTTGCCCGCTGGTATGGCAGTGGAGTTAAAGAAGCATATCTCAGCGAATGTGTATTAAAACAGGTATCTATTAAACAAATAAAAATATAGAAAATGCTTGACCATATGACAGGTATATAGTCTAAAATGATAATGAAAGAAAATAAGAATATTTTAAGAGGTGATTAAAATGACTTGTAAAGAACATCCTAAATATGAATTGCCGAATACTCCGCATGCCAAACATCGTTATGAAAGCGCTATGAAGCATGTAGAGGCTGCTAAAGCTGCTGGCAAATCTTCTGAAGAAATTCATGCTATTTTCAAAAAAGTAATGGAATTTGACATCAAAGATGTTGAAAAATTACCTGCTGATGGACCGCATGCCAAATATAGGAGTGTCGTTATCCATGCTCAAAAAGCAATTGCTGCTGGTAAAAGTAGCGAAGAAGCGCATGAATTATACAGAAAAATCATGGCTGGTGAAGCAACCGGCGGTTGCGGTCATCATTAAAATTTCATAATCTGGTTGTTAGAAGTGCGTTAAGCCGCGATCCCGTCGCTGGGTATTTATTTAATCCCTGGAAACAGCCATTTTCGATCTCTGGATAACCTACGAGCGATAGGATTGAGATTAATGACCGATATGATCGGAATAAAAAACATTAGTGTCTTCCTGCCTGGGCAGGAGGACACTTTTTTTACGGGAGTTGTTAGAATGAAATTATATACAGTGTCTACAGGCGATACAGCTTATCGTTATGAAAAAAGTATCGTAGTGTTTTTTAAGGGTGCGCGTAAAGTACTTAGCACTTCGGTTTTTAATGGCGGTTATCATGAAAATTATAAAGCTGTATTTAACCACGATGGTAAGGTTGGTTCAGGGATGCCATGTGAGATGTTAGCTGATACTTATACCGAACATATGCGGATATTAGCTAAGCGTATAGGCTTAGAGCCAGAGCTTGTAACTGGAATGGGAACTGCTGCTGATATGGAAAATGTGGCTATAGAATCCTTGAATTATAAAGAACTTACTGTTACTGCTATAGTAACAGGCGGGATTGAAACAAATGGAGGACGTGTCGGTGATCCTGCCGATTATTATAAACCTGCGGAAAAACCAGATAAATTGGGTACTATTAACATTATTTTGATACTAGACGCAGATATGCCTCCTGGAACGCTGGCCAGAGCATTGGTTACATGTACTGAAGCAAAGACGGCTGCAATTCAGGAACTGCTGGCTGGCAGTAACTATTCTACAGGACTTGCGACAGGATCAGGGACGGACCAAACAATAATTGTTGCTAATTCGGATTCTGAGCTGTATTTTGAAGGAGCCGGAAAACATTCTAAAATGGGTGAGCTTATTGGAAAAACCGTTACTAAAGCAGTTAAAGCGGCATTATCAAAACAGTCTGGACTCAATCCTAGAACACAGCACAATGTGTTTAGACGCCTAAAACGTTTTCAAGTAACAACGCAAAGTATCTGGCTTTTATTCCAGCAGCAGTTAGCTGTCTTAAAGCCTGATTTCTTAGAAGCGGCAGAAAAGCTTGCACAAGAACCTGTAATGCTGACATATACTTCTTTATATATACATTTGTTGGACCAGTTTTTATGGGGATTACTTGATAAAGATGAGGTCATGAATGCAGCAGAAAAGCTATTGAGTGACATTGCGGGAGAATATGATACAGAAAGTATCGCGCTGAATGAGGTTTCGGTAGAAGCCATGATGAAAGCCTGGAGTGAGTTGTTTGTGAATATTATTGCAGATAATATTCAAAGGAACTAAAGATAATGAGAAAGATGGCTTCGAAAACTTTTTTGGCAGTGATGCTGCTTATAGTAGTTTTTTTTATTTCTGGCTGTGGAAGCTCTAATGGTGGCAATGTAAAAAAAGCCGCTTACGAAATAATTGATGATCAGGGGGCCATGATCCAATTAGAGCATAAACCGGAAAGAATACTGACGTTGGCAATGGGAACAGACAGTATTGTGTTAGGGATACTCCCTGAAGAGAAATTGATTGCAATTAATTCTTTGGCTGATGATCCTGTAAGCTCCAATATCGTAGATAAGGCGAATGGAATTACTAGAAAAATAAAAAATCCTTCTGCTGAAGAAATTTTATCTTTAAAGCCGGATGTTGTATTTATTTATAATTGGGGCAAAGCCGAAATGGTTGATAATTTACGGGAACTGGGAATTAAAGTAGTTGTTGTAAAGGGACCTAAAAGTATTGCTGATGTTAAAGAGAATGTGAAATTGATAGCAAAAACTTTAGGCGAGGAAGATAAAGGTAATCTTATGATTGCAAAAATGGATGATAAATTAGCAGAAATCAAAGAAAAGGTGGATAATATTAAGCCTGAACGAAGGAAGAAGCTCGTTTTGATATCATTGATGACATCTTATGGCGGTAAGGGGTGTACTTTTGATGATATTTGTAAGTATGCAGGTGTTATAAATGGCGTTTCTGATGCCGGATTGCATAATGGACAGCTTTTAACAAAAGAGATGTTGGTTGATATTAATCCTGATCTTCTGATTATGCCTGTCTACAATGATCACAAAACTTTTGATATTGAAAAATATAACAAAGAATTTTTAGAGGATCCTGCATTGCAAACATTAAATGCAGTAAAAGAAAAGCGGTTTTTCTATCCGCGGGAGGGTTATATTTATAATTCTTCGCAGGATATAGTATTTGGTGTACAGGAAGTAGCTCGTGCTGCGTATGGCAGTTTATTTGATCAGCCTGAAAACTGTCATATTTCAGTTGTTGCAGAAGTTGAAAAATAAATACCACCTGTAAAACGGGTGGTATACACAAGGCCTATAAGGCCTTATTACTGCCAGCGCCTTAATGACGC
>PPYE01275206.1_pt1 | contig 62824 bp, 70 predicted proteins | sample 1559881 | NCBI WGS metagenome assembly PPYE01 (sample SAMN08240022, study PRJNA423297) | Human gut metagenome, whole genome shotgun sequencing project. | reverse complement strand
GCTCGGTGGAACGCTTGATTCGACGAATGTCATTACGCCTACGATTTCCGTCATCACAAATGTCACGTTCGAGCATGCGGATCGTCTTGGCGGAACGATCGAAAGCATTGCGGAAAACAAAGCCGGCATCATCAAAGAGGGCGTTCCGGTCATTACGGCAGCAGAAGGCGTTCCTTTGCATGTAATTCGTCGTGCGGCACGCGATCGGCATGCGGAGCTTTTTATTTACGGAGAGGATTTTCGTACGAAGCTTACGTCGTATGGTCCATACGGGCAAATACTGTCCTTTTCGGCGCCGTCATTCGGACAAGCGGATTTTTCGTATCGTCTGCATCTGCTCGGTATCCATCAGGCAAAGAACAGTGCCGTTGCGATCATGACGATCCTGCTGCTTAGCGAGCGCAGAGTCCCCGTGTCAGTCGAGTCTATGCAAGAAGCATTTCCACACGTCAGATGGCCGGCACGGTTTGAGCACATTCCGTTGGGAGATCAAGAAATTATCGTGGATGGTGCCCATAATCCTGCTGGAACAGACGCCTTGCGCATGGGCTTGGATATGATTTTTCCGACAATGCCTCGGATTTTTTTGCTCGGTATTCTGCGTGATAAGGATATCGATTCGATGCTCGATAGACTGCTTCGTAAAGAAGATGAGGTCGTCGTGACGATGCCAAATTCAGAGCGCGCTGATACGGCAGAGGATTTGGCTAGGCGCGTGCGAAAACGTTGCACATGCATTGAAGTCGAGAAAGAGGAAGAAAAAGCGCTCAGTTTGGCACTCGCACATGCAAGAGGGAAGCTTCTCGTGATGGCTGGGTCACTCTATCTTGTCGGAGAACTTCGGCAAAGATTGTTGGAGCGGAGGCAATGAACGCATGAAAAAAGATGATATTCTAAAGCAGCGGAAAGTGATTGCACACGACCGATGGAAAAAGCGCACACGCGATTTTGCCTTTTTTTCATTGCTTGCAGAAGTCTTTTTCCTTGCGCTTTCCCCTCCGGCAGCAACCGTCTTTATGCTGATTTCTGCATTCGCGACGCTTGTACGGTTTCGCGTAGATGAGACGTTTTCATTTCGACATCTGCCATTTGATGTTCCAGCGGTTCTCTTTATCTTCCTCGCTGGAATTTCTGTTTTCGTCTCGCCGGATCGCGGGTTTAGTTTCTACAATTACTATAATCTGGTAGGGGCTTACGCGGTGACGTATTTTATTGTCGGACAAAATGTTCGATCTACAGCGGATCTGCGAAGTGTCCTTGTTGCGGGTGCCTTCTCAGCCATGATTGTCGTGATTTACGGCTATTATCAATTCGCTTTCGGCATCGACATTACGTCGATGCGCTGGGTAGATGGAAATGCATTTCCTGAATTGCGGAAACGAATATTCTCGACTTGGGAAAACCCAAATATATTAGCCGGTTATCTCGATATCTGCATTTGTCTTGCGTTTGGACTTTTCGTGCATGGTGGAACGAAGGCAAAACGAGTCTTGCTTGGCGTTGCCCTGCTTGCATTCGTGCTCTGTCTTTGTATGACGTATGCACGCGGTGCGCTGCTCGTCATGACAGGGATCTTAGCGGGATACGGGATCCTGCGTGACTGGCGCGTGCTTGTCATTTGTCTTCTGATAGGCGGCGTCCTGCTTGCAGTCGATCCCCTCCTTTATGAGCGACTGGCTTCTGTTTTTACCAAGGTTGATACATCGACTGAAATGCGTTTTGCCTTTTGGGAGAGCACACTGCAGATGATACAGGACCATCCGTTTTTAGGGATTGGTTGGGGGGCTTATTATATGGTTTACCCCGCCTATGATTTTTACATGGAAGGTGCGGATATCCGCATCGTCCACGCGCATAACATTTACCTGAACTATATGGCAGAGATCGGGATTCCGGGCGCAGCAGCGTTCTTTTGGTTCTTTTTCGGCACAATGATTATGGCGCTGCGTTTCATCTTTCGCGCACCGAAGCTGACGGTGTCGGAGATGACGCCGTTTTCTTATACGGAAACAGCTGCAGATGCGGAATTACAACGTGTTGAGCTTACGGTGAAACAAAAAGAAGAGCGAGGTCTCTCTTGGTCGAAAGACATTCAGAGCTGGGAAGACTATCGTCTTTTGGGTGGAGTTTCCCTTGGACTTGGGCTTGCATTCGTTTCGGTTGCGTTAAACGGAGTGACCGATGATCTCTTGTTCAATATTCCTTCTTCGATGTTTCTTTGGCTGATGGCAGCACTTGTCGCGAGCCTTTTCTACATCGATCACGAAATATATGCGGATCGGGAGAAGACTGTGCAGCCATCTGACGACACACCGATGCAGACCGAAACAAAGCAAAATAAATCTGCAGAGGAGGAACAGGAAGAAAAGCAGGAAGCGAACGAAATCCAGACGATGGATGAATCTACTGCTGTGGAATTGAAAGCGAATGAAAAAGGAAAAGGGATTCTGGCAGGGGGCGAAGTGAAAGACAAAAAGGAAGTGAAAAGCAAAACGGAAACGAAAGAGAAAGAGAAACAGATATCGGAGGAGATGAATCAACGTGAAAGAACAGAGCAACATCTCAAAGGCGACCATTGATCGGCTGCCCCTCTATTTTCGTACTTTGCGCATGGTACAGGACGAAGGCTTAGACATTATTTCTTCCGAGGAATTAGGCAGGCGCCTCGGTATTACACCAGAACAAATCCGAAAGGATCTAGCATCCTTCGGGCAATTCGGAAAGAAGGGCGTCGGCTACTACGTCAATGAACTCAAGCGTAACGTCGGAACGATTCTAGGGCTTGACAACCATTGGAATATAGCTGTCATTGGAATCGGACACCTCGGCGCGGCGCTGGCAAACTATCAAAATTTCGTTTCGTTAGGGTTTAATCTCGTCGCGCTTTTTGACCAAGATCCTACAGTGATTGGTTCGACCGTAAATCATGTAAAGGTTGAGGATGTACGCAACTTACAGAAGATCGTTGCTTCGCGTCATATACACATTGGTATTATCGCAGTTCCAGCTGCCTTTGCACAAGAGGTTGCGGATACGCTAGTCAAAGCAGGCATTAAAGGAATTTGGAATTTCGCACCCATCAAAATGAAGGTTCCAGAGACGATGCATATTGTCAATGAGGATTTGTCAATTGGTCTTAGTAGTTTGTCGTATCATATAACTCGAAAGTAAGATGTTCTTCGATTTTTTTTTAAGAGTATCTATACGAATCGTTCAAACAGGTGTATCCTTTAAACAGGGAGATACTTCATGGAAAGAAAAAAGGTCGTCGTTGCAATGAGCGGCGGTGTTGACAGCTCACTGACTGCTGCATTGCTGAAGGAGCGGGGCTTTGATGTCATCGGCATCACGATGCGGCTCGCAGACGAAAGCCGCGATTCGTGCGACTCAGATCGCAGTTGCTGCAGCCTGTCGAGTGTAGAGGATGCACGCCGCGTGGCAGCCGTAATCGACATACCGCACTACGTTATAAACTTCAAGGATATGTTTAAGAAATATGTCATTGATTATTTCCTTGCAGATTATGCGGCAGGACGTACACCAAATCCTTGCATTGCATGCAATCGCTACGTGAAATTTGAGGGTTTGTTGAAAAAAGCAATGGAATTTGGCGCGGAATATGTAGCGACAGGACATTACGCACGCATTGACCGAGATGATACGGGACGATATCGACTTCGCAAAGGTCTTGATGGAAAAAAGGATCAGTCTTATGCGCTTTATTATTTGAACCAATTCTCATTATCACATTTTTTAATGCCGCTGGGCGATTATACGAAGGAAGAAACGCGCAAGCTGGCCGAGCAGTGCAATCTGCCCGTTGCACATAAGCCGGACAGTCAGGAGATATGCTTTGTTCCGCATGATGATTACCGCGCGTATCTTAGGGCGTACAATCCGGCGTGCCTGCACTCTGGCGATATCGTGGATCAACAAGGTATGGTACTTGGTCAGCATGAAGGTGTTCCGTTCTATACGATTGGGCAACGAAAAGGGCTTGGCTTAGCGATGCCTGAACCGCTCTACGTGACGGATCTTGATATGGTGCATAATCGTGTTGTCGTGGGAAGCGGAGACGATGTTTTTGCAAAAGAGCTCGTGGCAAGCGATTTAAATTGGATCGCGATCGATTCACTCGAAAAACCTATTGACGTGATGGCTAAAATTCGTTACGGTAAACGAGAGGCACCTGCTACTGTTCATCGCTATGGAGAGCGTTGTGTGCGAGTGTTGTTTCGGGAAGCGCAACGTGCCATTACACCGGGACAATCCATCGTATTTTATCAAGGGGATTCTGTTCTTGGCGGTGGAGTCATTGAGCAGGCAGAACAGAAAACGCATTTATGAATCAAGTTTTTTACGGAAAAGCAGGGGGATGCTGCTATGGGGAAGAACCTACGGAGAAAGTGCATGTTGGGCGGAGTTATCCTCGTCCTTTTATTCATTGTGGTAGCATATGCGTATTTTCGTGTTTATACGAAGACACCTGAGTATGCGGTAAAGCAAGTGGAGTCCGCTATTGAGACACATGACAAAACCAAATTCTACCGATATGTAAATATGGACAGCGTACTCGATTTATCGTACGATGCATTTGTTGCGGCTCTTATTGAAGCGCAAAATCCGGAAGAATCGGAGGCGAAGGCTGCTATCGAGGATTTTGTGCATATGATGAAAGCACCGCTCATTTCGAGCTTCAAAATGGCTACTGACCATTATATTGAGACTGGTACATGGGAGCAGTCCGCTGATGATGAAAAAAATAAAAAAAATCCTTCGATGAATGTAGAACAGATTTTGGAAAAGACAGGCTTGCAAGAAACGACCTTTCGCGGCATAGACACAGTCGAAGTGGACGATGCGACTGGGACGGCGGTTGCTCATGTACAAGTCTTCCAACAGGAGGCAGACAATACATTTGTTTTTGATGTCAAGCTGGAACGACAGGATTCCGGCGATTGGCAGATTGTGGAGATCACGAACTTCCAAGCGTTCGTCTCTTTTGTCGTAGCAGCGCGCCAAGAGAAGTTGAAAGTGTATGCGGACACGACGGAAAAGATTCAGTCTATACATAACACGGCTATGCTTCGTGCGCAGGATCACTTTATGCAGACATTATCAGACGGAAGTCTCGGAAATGAAGAGACGCGCATGGCATTAAAAAAGCTAATGGAAGAGACGATCTTGCCGGACTGGCAACAGCGAAAGTCTGAGCTTGAGGCTGTCGATGTTCCTGCGGCAGCTCAATCCTTACAGCATTTACGATTAAAGATTTGTGATCTTCACATCGATTATGCAGAGGGATATGCCGCATGGCTTGAAGACAAAAAGGCAGAGACGATTCGTGAAGCAGAGCGCCAACTGAAGCAGGCGCGTACTTTAGAGCAGGAAGAACGGTTCTTAGCACGTCGTATAAGCGGACAAAAATAGACTGAGGAGTGTGTGTTATGACGCTGGATTCCAGCAATGAAACGGTAGCAATTCTCTACGATATTGAAAACGCCCCGTTTGAAATGCTAAACTATACATTGGGGAAGGCTAGACGATATCAGCCTTGCCGAACGATTGTCGTGTCGGATTGGGATTCGACTCCTGAGCAAAAACGATGGGAGAAACTTCTCCGACGTCCTGGATTCACGTTTCGACAAATCAGTCGCACTTTTTTTGGGAAAAATTCCTTGGATTCCGCCCTGTATGATTCCGCACAGATTTTATATCAAGAAGGGGTCCGACGCTATTTTATCATCACGACGGATTCTGATTTTGTCCGTATTGCAGAACTCCTGAACTCGCAGGAGAAATCGTATATCATTGGCGTTGGGACAAAACAGGCGAGCGAAACGCTACGAAACGCTTATGATGAGTTCATTGTCTATCCACCGGAGGAGAACATCAAGGTGAAGAAAGGGACAAAGAGTATAATGGAACAGGCAAAAGAAAATGTGGCGACAAAGGGGAAGACCGTCAAGAAACCAAAGCCGGTAAAAAAGGAATCCGCTGCTATTGCGGAGAAAAAAGCGGAGAACAAGAAAGCGAAAGCAGCGGCGGCGAACCCGCAGAAAAAGAGCACTTCGGTAAAAAAGGAGGAGGCGTCTACAGGAGAGCTTATCGTGCGCTTGCCAAAGACGCTTCGGTCCTCACTTGTTACACGCATGGAAGAAGAGGGCGTGTCGATGAATGAGCTCATTACATATCTTCTTATGCGTGGACTTTCAAAATAGAATACGGTTTTCTTAGGTCGGATCGAGGCGTCTTATCTTATTGACGATACGTCCCTTTCGTGCTATTCTAGGTACAAGAACATAATCAACGCATAGCATTACGATAACCTGTAGTTATTTGATATTGAAAGAAAGACACACTTGTTTTCTTTCGTACCATTGCCTTAGGGATGTTGTGAGAGACTGTGTTTGAGTGTTCGGATATGTACATGTCAAAGTGTTTTTGCCACTGAGGGAGGATTTTTATGATTGATATTCTCGACCGTGTACGAAACAAAGCCTTGCAGTCGAAAATCGTGTCAGCTGAGGAAGCGGCGGCGTATTTCAAGCCTGGCATGAATGTTGCGGCGAGCGGCTTTACGGCTTCGGGATACCCGAAGGCTGTTCCGGTCGCTCTTGCAGAGCGCATGAAAAAGGATCCCTTTACGATCAATCTTTGGACTGGTGCTTCGACAGGCCCGGAGCTCGACGATGTTCTTGCTAAAGTTCATGGCATTAAGAAGCGCCTTCCGTATCAAACAAACAAGCTCTTACGCACGGAGATCAACGAAGGGTTGGTCGACTATCTCGATTTGCATCTTTCGGAATCCGCTCAACTCAGTCGTTGCGGTTATCTCGGTCATGCAGATGTTGCATTGGTGGAAGCGTGCGCGATTACGGAAGAAGGAAACCTTATTCCGACGACCTCTCTTGGCAACACAGCTTCGTATGTGCAAAGTGCGGATAAGGTTATCGTGGAGATCAACGTCACGCAGCCACTCGAACTTGAAGGTATGCATGATGTCTATATTCCAATGGATCCACCGAATCGTCAGCCGATTCCTATCGTCAAGGCAGATGACCGCATTGGCACCCCGTATATTCCGTGTACACCGGATAAGATTCTTTACATCGTGCCCTGTGACGTGCCGGATAAAACTCGTGCCCTTGCAGCAATCGACGAGAATTCCAAGAAGATGTCGGAGATTACACTCGATTTCCTCAAGAAGGAAATCAAAGCGGGACGCATGCCGGAGAATCTGCTTCCGCTTCAGTCTGGTGTCGGCAATGTAGCGAATGCAGTCATTGAAGGATTTGTGGATTCGGATTTAAAGGATTTGACGGTTTATACGGAGGTTATCCAGGATGGCATGCTCGACCTCATCGATGCGGGCAAGCTGAACTTTGCTTCCGGAACAGCGTTCTCACCATCGCCCGAGGGTATGGAACGTTTCTACAAGGATATAGCGAAGTATAAGAAGTATCTGCTTATTCGTCCAGAAGAAGTTTCCAACAGCCCGGAGGTTGTCCACCGCCTTGGCGTCATTGCCATGAATACGGCCATCGAGGTCGACATTTACGGCAATGTCAATTCGACACATATCACGGGCACGAAGATGATGAATGGCATTGGTGGCTCGGGTGATTTTGCGCGCAATTCGTACTTGACGATTTTCTATACACCGTCTATTGCAAAGGATGGAAAGATCTCAGCCGTTGTTCCGTTCTGTTCCCATATTGACCATACGGAGCACGACATTGACATCATCATTTCTGAGCAGGGCATTGCGGATCTTCGCGGCAAAGCACCGCGTGATCGTGCCATGGAGATCATCAACAACTGTGCGCATCCGGATTACCGTCCTATGTTGCTTGATTATTTCAATCGTGCAAACGAGCTGACGGGACATGCACACACGCCGCATCTCTTAAAGGAAGCGCTATCCTTCCACGAGCGCTTCGTCGAGACGGGTTCGATGAAATAAGTTTTTAACGGATGCCTTGTCACTAAGGCGTTTGTTCATGCAAATCATATTAGAATTGAAGAAAAGCAGGAGGAATCTCTATCATGAGCAATGAGAAAATCCAAGCTGAACTCGCAAAATACGAGGCAAGCGTAGAAAAGGCAATCGCCCGTTTCCCAGAACGTCCACATCTGCCGAAGCAGCGCCTTTATACGCCACTCGACATTAAGGATACGGACTATGCAGATGAGCTCAGTTTCCCTGGTATCTATCCGTATACGCGCGGTGTGCAGCCGACAATGTACCGTGGTCGCTTTTGGACGATGCGCATGTACGCAGGCTTTTCGACAGCGGAAGAATCGAATAAGCGTTACCGCATGCTGATTGAAACGGGTGCTACAGGACTTTCCTGCGCATTCGATCTTCCGACGCAGATCGGTTACGATTCCACAGATGCAATCGCAGAAGGCGAAGTCGGAAAAGTCGGCGTTGCGATCGACTCGCTTGCAGACATGGAGACTCTTTTCGATAAGATTGATCTCGGCAAAGTATCGACCTCGATGACGATCAATGCACCGGCATCGGTCTTGCTTGCCATGTATATTGCTGTCGCAGAGAAGCAGGGCGTTTCTGCTGACCAGCTTCGCGGTACGATCCAGAATGATATTCTGAAGGAGTATGCAGCCCGTGGCACGTACATTTTCCCGCCGCGCCCATCCATGCGTCTCATTACGAATATCTTTGAATATTGCTCAAAGAACGTACCAAAGTGGAACACGATTTCTATTTCCGGCTACCACATTCGTGAGGCGGGTTCGACTGCAGCGCAAGAGATTGCGTTTACGATTGCAGATGGTATTGCATACTGCGAAGCTGCGATCAAGGCTGGACTTCATATCGACGACTTCGCAGGCCGTCTCTCCTTCTTTTGGAATGCGCACAACAACGTCCTCGAAGAGGTTGCGAAATTCCGTGCTTCCCGCCGTATTTGGGCGAAAGTCATGAAAGAGCGTTTCCATGCAGAGAAGCCGAAGTCGATGATGCTCCGCTTCCATACGCAGACGGCTGGCTCGATGCTTACGGCGCAGCAGCCGAACAATAACATCGTCCGCGTTGCACTTCAGACGGCGGCAGCTGTTATGGGCGGCACGCAGTCCCTGCACACGAATTCCCGCGATGAGGCACTTGCGCTTCCGACGCAGGAATCGGTTACGATTGCACTTCGCACGCAACAGATCGTTGCTTATGAAAGTGGTCTTGCCGATGTCATCGATCCGCTCGCCGGTTCCTATTATGTTGAGTCTATGACAAATAAGATCGAAGCAGAGGCATGGGACTATATCAAAAAGATCGATGAGATGGGCGGCGCAGTTGCAGCAATTGAAAAAGGATACATCCAAAAAGAAATCCAAGATAGTGCTTACAAGTGGCAGATGGATGTTGAATCCGGTGCCAAGACAATTGTCGGCGTCAACAAGTTCCAAATTGAAAACGAAGAACCTCCAAAGGACCTTCTGAAGGTAGATGCATCGGTTGGTGAACGTCAGAAGGCGAAGGTCGAAGCGATGAAGGCAAAGCGTGACAACAATGCTGTAAAGGCGGCGCTTGCCGACCTCAAAAAGGCCTGCCAAGACGAAAATGAGAACCTCATGCCGCATATTCTTGCTGCCGTCAAGACGTATGCTACGCTCGGCGAGATCTGCAACGTCATGCGCGGAGTTTTTGGCGAATACGAGGCTCATGTCAGCCTCTAACCGGTGCGTAACAAACGATGGAATTCGCGATTGTGCGATAATGGAGGTAATTCAAAATGGAAAAAAAGATTCGCGTATTAGTTGCTAAGCCGGGCCTTGACGGGCATGACCGTGGTGCAAAGGTCGTCGCACGTGCTTTGCGTGATGCAGGGTTCGAGGTCATTTATACGGGGTTGCGTCAGACGCCGGAGCAGATTGCCGAGGCAGCATTGCAGGAGGATGTCAACGTTGTCGCAATGAGCATTCTTTCTGGCGCACACCCGCATCTTTTCCCGAAGGTTGTCGACCTTGTTCGAGAGAAAGGGATGAAGGACGTCTTGATTATTGGCGGCGGTGTTATCCCTGAGGCAGATATTCCCGCGTTGAAAAAGGCCGGTGTTTCGGAAGTCTTCACGCCAGGCACGCCGACGAGTGCGGTGATTGACTTCATCAAGGCGAACGTCAAAGCCTAAAAAGCATAGGGCAGGGATAGGGCATGGCATGTGGAGCGGTGACGCTCTTGGTTCGTCTCTGTTTCTGCCTTTTGAAATACGCTGTGGTTTCACACGAAAGGAAGGATTCGCATGGACATTGCAAGGGAACTTCTCGCAGGCAATCGGCTAGCACTTTCGCGTGCAATTACAGCAATCGAGAACGAGTACCCAGAAGCAAATACGATTATGAAACAAATCTATCCGCATACGGGTAACGCCTACGTGCTTGGTATCACAGGGCCACCTGGAGCGGGGAAAAGCACGCTGACGGATAAGCTTGCGCGTGCCTATCGTGCAAAAGGAAAAACCGTCGGCATTGTGGCAGTAGATCCAACGAGCCCGTTTACTGGCGGCGCAATCTTGGGGGATCGTATTCGAATGAATGGCCTTACCCTCGACGAGGGGGTATTCATTCGGAGCATGGGGACGCGTGGAAGTCTCGGTGGCTTATCGCATAAGACGGCGGACGCAGTCAAGGCGATGGATGCGTTCGGAAAGGATATCGTCATCGTTGAAACAGTCGGTGTAGGACAGTCTGAGGTAGATATCGTAAAGGCCGCTGATACGACGATGGTCATTTTGATTCCTGGCATGGGCGATGATATACAAGCGATCAAAGCGGGCATTCTTGAAATTGGCGATTTATTCGCTATCAATAAGAGTGATCTCGATGGTGCAGATAAACTCGTACGCGAAATTAATATGATGCTCGATCTCGATTCTTTGATGACGGACTGGCGCCCTCCTATCCAAAAGGTCGTAGCTAACCAAAACGAAGGAATCGAGGAGCTTCTTGTTCGTATTGCAGAACATCGTGCTCATATCGACAAGAGCGGTGAACTTGCAAGACGCCGCACGAAGCGGACACGCGATGAGATGCTAGATATTCTTTCTGCGCATATCGGCACGTATATCAAACAGCGTATCGTTGATACAGGACGGCTGGATGCATACGTTGATCAGATCAAGCGGCGCGAAACCGATCCATATACGGTCGTTTCGGAATTGATGCAAGAGATGTTGCAGTCTTGATGTACAAGATGCAGCGCAGTGTAAAAGGAGGAATTTCATTATGTTTAAGGTTCTAGGGGTAGATCATATTGGTATTGCTGTATCGGACCTGAAAGAGGTTAGCTCGTTTTGGACGGAAGCATTGGGCCTTCCTGCAAACGGCGAGGAGACGGTAGCAGAGCAGAAGGTTACGACAGGATTTTTCCCGACGCCGAACGGCAGTGAGATCGAGCTTTTGGCAGCGACGGAAGATTCTTCGCCGATTGCAAAGTTTATTGAAAAGAACGGTGGCCGTGGCGGCATTCAGCACATTGCGCTACGTGTTGACAATCTCGAAGCTGCACTTGCTGATCTCAAGGCAAAAGGCGTTCGCCTCATCGACGAGAAGCCGCGCAAGGGTGCAGGCGGTGCGAATATCGCATTCGTGCATCCGAAAGCATCGCATGGTGTCCTCCTCGAACTTTGTCAGCGTGACTAATGTCAGTCTATGACATCGCCTTGTAAATCGTCTTGCTTTTTTTCTTGAAATAAGGCAAAATAGGACTTGCAAGAGCGACTTGCTTTTTAGGAGGTATATGATGGCTACAGTTCAGGAAAAGATCGCGTTGATGCATGCGAAAAAGGAACATATCATGCAGGGCGGCGGTCAGGCACGAATTGACAAGCAGCATGCAAAGGGAAAAATGACAGCGCGTGAGCGCATCGAGATGCTCTTCGATGAAGGCACGTTTGTCGAACTCGATATGTTCATGAAGCATCGTTGCACGAATTTCGGTCAGGAAAAGAAAGAACTTCCAGGCGAGGGCGTCGTTACGGGCTACGGTACAATTGACGGTCGTCTCGTTTATGCGTTTGCGCAGGACTTTACGGTAGAAGGCGGATCACTCGGCGAGAAGCATGCACATAAGATTTGGAAGGTCATGGATCTTTCCATGAAGATGGGCGCTCCTTGCATCGGAATCAACGATTCGGGTGGCGCACGCATTCAGGAAGCGGTAGATGCACTTTCTGGCTACGGCGGAATTTTCTATCGTAATACGGCTGCATCCGGTGTCGTTCCACAGATTTCTGTCATCATGGGGCCGTGTGCAGGTGGTGCGGTTTACAGTCCTGCGATTACAGACTTCATCTACATGGTGAAAAAAACGAGCCAGATGTTCATTACGGGACCTGCTGTTATCAAGTCGGTCACGGCAGAGGAAGTCACGGCTGAAGCTCTTGGCGGCGCAATGACGCACAACACGCGCAGTGGTGTTGCACATTTCGCAGCAGAGAATGAAGAAGACTGCATCAAGCAGATTCGCTATCTCCTGTCGTTCCTGCCTAGCAACAATATGGAAGACGCGCCTATTGTGGAAACGGGCGATGATCCAGATCGTCAGGACGAGAGCCTGAATACGATCATTCCAGATAACCCAAATGCGCCGTATGACATGAAGGACGTGATCCGTTCCATCGTCGATAATGGTGAGTTCTACGAAGTTCATGAGTATTTTGCAACAAACATCATTTGCTGTTTTGCCCGTTTTGATGGGCGGACCGTCGGTATTATTGCGAACCAGCCGAATGTTATGGCAGGCTGCCTCGACGTTGATGCGTCGGATAAGTCGGCGCGGTTCATTCGCTTCTGTGATGCATTTAATATTCCGCTTCTCAATCTCGTTGATGTTCCGGGCTTCTTGCCAGGCGTTGATCAGGAGCATAACGGTATTATTCGTCATGGTGCGAAAATGCTTTATGCATACAGTGAAGCGACTGTTCCGAAGATTACGGTCATCACGCGCAAAGCCTATGGCGGTTCTTATATTGCGATGTGCAGCCGAGAGCTTGGTGCGGATCAGGTTATGGCATGGCCTACGTCTGAAATTGCTGTTATGGGACCTGCAGGTGCGGCCAATATTATCTTCCGTAAGGATCCGGATAAGGAAGCGAAGACGGCAGAGTATGTGGAGAATTTCGCTACGCCGTACGTTGCAGCAGAACGCGGTTACGTCGACATGGTCATCGATCCAAGCGAAACGCGTCCACGCATCATTACGGCATTGAATGCGCTTGCAAGCAAACGTGAAGTCGGCCCTGCTAAGAAGCATGGCAATATTCCGCTTTGATTGGCAGGAGGCTTGATTCGGATGAAAACAGAAGCACAAGAGGTTCGTCCTGAGGTCGTAGCAGCAATTACGGCCGCCGTCCATATGATGTCAGGCGATAGAGTCATTGCCGTGCGCATCAAGCGCAGCGATGTATGGGCGATGATAGCACGTGGGGGCAGGCACTGATTTTTTTACACGCGAAGGTTTTCTATTAGGAGGAATTTTTCATGAAGAAGTTTAATATCTCAGTCAATGGAACGTCCTATGAGGTTGAAGTCGAAGAAGTTAAGTCGAAGGCTGCTGCACCTGCTCCAAAGGCTGCTGCACCTGCTCCGAAGGCTGCACCTGTACCATCTGTGGCACCGAAAGCTGCTGTCGCTGCTGCAGCTGGTGAGCACTCCATCGATGCTCCGATGCCGGGCAAGATCGTCAAACTTGTCGCGGAAGAGGGGCAGGCCGTCAAGGCTGGTGATGTCCTTCTGATTCTCGAGGCAATGAAGATGCAGAATGAGATTACGGCTGATGCAGACGGCACGGTCAAGACGTTCAACGTATCGGCAGGTCAAAGCGTTAAGGTACATGATTCGCTCGTAATACTTGGCTGATATGAAGTAAATCGTGCGATATGAAAACGGATTCAGGTAGTTTATCTGAATCCGTTTTCTTTTTCCTTGCACGTATTTGAAAGGTTGACAACTTTTTTGTTCATGCGCTAAAATAGTTAAAACGAAATGAAGAAAGTAGACGAGTAGAGGAGTTTCTTATGCCAAACAATCAGACGATAGAGAATGAAGATGTCGTCGTTATCATTACCGATGAGGAAGGTCATGAGTATAAATACTTAGAGGAAATGATTATTCCAGTAGGAGGTGAAAAGTTTGCTTTGCTCGTAGGAATGCATGATGAAGATCATTCGGGGCATACCTGTGATTGTGGCTGTGCGGAAGAAGATGAGGATGTCATCATCGCAAAGATTATTTTAAACGAGGATGGTCACGAAGAGTACATTGAACCATCTGACGAAGAGTTTGAAATAGTTCAAGAGGCTTATGATGCATTAGTAGACGAGGCTGAAGAAGAATAAGATGAAGGAAAGGCTGCTTTCGAAAAATGATGGCGGTCTATTTCTTTATGCAGAAAGACGCTTTGTGCCATGGTAAAGCAGGAGGCATTTGCTTGGAACCGAAACTTTTGAAACTTAAAGAATGGATACAGCATAAGCTTCAGGAAGAGAACGAAAATGACCGAATCAATGTGTTCCTAAAAAAAATAGCGGATTTTTCCGATATGATGACGTGGAAACGCTGGGCAATATTTGGGGCTATTTTATTCGCTTTTGCCATGGCAACATGTTTTTTTTCCTTTGGAACGATACACCATCGTACTAGTCTAAGTGAAAATCAAAAGATTTATGTTCGCGTAACCTCCGGCATGTCAGCGCGCGCTTTAGGTGAAAAACTAAGCTCTCTAGGCGTTATCCATAACGGACTGCATTTTTGGTTGCGGGCAAAATTCGAGGGATATGCAAGCCAATTCAAAGCGGGAATGTACGCATTTGAACCAGAGATGGACGAAGCGATCGTATTGGAAAAACTTGTATCGGGAGAAACAACTTCTGTCAAGTTTACGATTCCAGAAGGTTTTGGCATCAAGGAAATTGCGGAACGGCTAGCAGAAGAAGGACTTGTAAACAAAACCGATTTTTTGGAACGCGCGAAAAATTTTGCTCCTTACGATTATATGAAAAAAGAGCCGAATGTCCGCTATGCAGCAGAAGGCTATCTTTTTCCCGACACGTATGAGCTTCATGATGAAGTGAATGCTTCTGTCATTATGAAAATGATGGCAGAAGACTTTGATGCGCGTCTTACACAAGATATGAGAGATTGCGCATCTGAAAAGAATCTTTCCATCCATGATTTAATTACATTAGCGTCCTTGGTTGAAAAAGAGGCTCGTTTTGATGCAGATCGCCCCATTATTGCACAAGTCTTTTTGAAGCGATTAAAAATAGGTATGCCACTCCAATCCGATACGACGTTGCAATATCTTATGGATGCACCGAAAGAAGACGTCTCAATCCATGATACGAAAATTGAATCACCGTATAATACCTATCAGAACAAAGGACTTCCGCCAGGACCGATCGCAAGTCCCGGCATGAAATCGATAGAGGCAGTCCTACATCCGTCCGATACCGATTATTTATACTTTGTTGCGGATCATTCCGGCCATAATCATTATTCTCGTACGTACGCTGAGCATTTATCGGTTGTCGATCGCGTGCGCTAAGGATTTTTACGATGCTACAAAATTTATTTCTCGAAATGGAAGAGTTTGCGAGCATACGACGCATTCCTATTATACGAGCAAATGAACGAGATGTATTCTGCCGGTTGATTCGAGAAGCTAACGCACATCGAATTCTTGAGGTTGGAACTGCTATCGGGTATTCTACCCTTCTGCTAGCAAAGGAAAGTCCTAAGGATGTGCATATTACGACGGTAGAAAAAAATAAGAAGCGCGCGGAGCAAGCAAGATCTTTTTTTCGAAAATCTCCTTATGACAGTCAAATTCGGCTATGCGTTGGCGATGCGAGTTCCCTTTTGACGACGCTCGATGAATCGTATGATCTTGTCTTTTTAGATGCTGCAAAAGGACAGTATGTAGACCATCTTGCGAAAGTTTTGCCACACCTTGCATCTTCCGGTTTGATTTTAGCGGACAATGTGTTATTTCGCGGCTATGTATTTGGAAATGAATCTGTACCGCGACGCTTTCGAACGATTGCAAAGCGTCTTCGCAAATATATCAAACTTGTTCAGGAAATCCCCGGATTTGAAACGGATATTATCGCAAATGGAGATGGATTAGCAGTAACTCGTTGGGATAGAAAGGCGTTTCATGCAGAAGAAACCAGAACTTTTAGCGCCTGCAGGCAATTTTGAAAAGATGAGAATGGCGATATTGTACGGAGCAGATGCAGTCTATCTTGGAGGGAAGTCTTTCGGTCTTCGCGCACTCGGAGGAAATTTTGATCGGGAGGAACTTCGAGAAGCGGTGACGTACGCACATGAACATGGGAAAAAGGTTTATGTGACGGTAAATATTTTTCCGCATAATGCGGATTTGGCAAGCTTGCCTGACTATTTGCTGTATCTGAATAAAATTCACGTCGATGCTCTTCTCGTAGCGGATTTAGGTGTGTTTTCCTTTTGCCGAACATGGATTCCAAATATGGAAATTCATATCAGCACACAAGCGAACAATACAAATTGGGCGACGGTCAATGCATGGAAGGATCTAGGCGCAAAGCGTGTTGTTCTGGCACGTGAAATGTCTATGGAGGAAATTCGGACGATTCGCAAAAAATGTGATGTTGACTTAGAACTTTTTGTTCACGGAGCAATGTGCATATCGTATTCTGGGCGATGCTTGCTGTCTAATTATTTTACAGGACGCGACTCAAATCGCGGGAATTGTGCACAGTCTTGCCGCTGGAAGTATTCTTTGGTCGAGGAAACACGACCGGGAAAGTATTTCCCGATTGAGGAGGATGAGCGTGGTACCTATATCATGAATTCGAAAGATATGTGTCTTTTGTCGTACCTTTCGGACGTTATTGAAACAGGGGTCAACAGTTTAAAGATTGAGGGACGAATGAAAAGTATCCACTACGTTGCGAGTGTAGTTCGGACGTATCGATCTGCAATAGATGCTTACTATAAAGATCCCGCTCATTTTACCGTGCGGCAAGAATGGATTGAAGAGCTGGGGAAGGTATCCCATAGACCATACACGACCGGTTTTTATTTCCATAAACCAACGGAAAAGGATCAGCTTTATGGAAATTCATCGTATGAACAGAGTTCTGACTTCGTGGGACTTGTACTTGCTTATGATACGACCAGCGGCTATGCAACAGTAGAGCAGCGAAATAATATGAAAGTGGGGCAGAAGATCGAATTCTTCCAACCGCATGGCGAACTCTTTCATCAAACGCTTGCCGATATGCGAGATGAGGATGGTGCTTCGATTGACATTGCACCACATCCACAGCAAATTATTCGTATTCACATGGAGCATCCAGTAGAACCATATACGATTCTACGTCGTAATCTTGCTACTGGGCTATAGTATATGCAGAAAGGATAATATTCATGGAAGAATTGGTTCGTTATTTTGGCACGGCAGAAGGACGCGTGCAGGGAGTAGGCTTTCGTATGTTTGTGCAGCAGCACGCAATGGAGCTAGGGCTTACGGGATGGGTTCGCAACATGGAGGATGGGAGCGTCACGATGGAGATACAGGGAAGACAAGAAAAGATTGATCGCCTGACAGATTTCATCCGTCAAGGCAATTTCTTCATTCGAGTAAGTAGCCTGTCGCTTGAAAGCCGCAGTGTTCTTCCAAATGAAGACCGCTTTGTCGTTCGTTACTGAAAGGAGCTGTCATGGCAAAGGTACTCGTATTAAATGGTCCAAACCTTAATATGCTTGGAGCGAGAGAGCCGGAAATATATGGAAACAGAACGCTTTCAGATATCCATGAGCGAATGAAAAACCGTGCAAAGGAAGCAAGAATAAGAATAGACTTTCTTCAATCCAATCATGAGGGCATACTGATTGATGCAATTCAAAAAGCAAATCATGTATATGATTTTATTATTTTTAATGCAGCAGCATTTACGCATTACAGTATAGCAATCCGCGATGCAGTTGCAGCAATCGATGTTCCCGTCATTGAAGTTCATATTTCCAATATTCATCAACGTGAGGAATTTCGTCATACTTCCGTCATTGCTCCTGTTGCACTCGGACAGATTTGCGGGCTTGGAGAAGAAAGTTATATGGCGGCGCTGGAAGCTGTTATTTATAAGCTAAAACAATAAAAGTGGAATAGGAGATGTATTTCATGAATGTATTTCGATTAAATGCGCTTCGCAAGTGTATGGCTGATAAAAATCTTGATGGAATTCTTGTGACGAAAGAAGTCAATCTTCACTATTTCAGCGGATTTCGCGGAGATGATACGACGTTGATCATCACAAAAGATAAGGCACTCCTTATAACAGACAGCCGTTATAAGGAGCAAGCTGAAGCAGAAGCGCCCTTGTTCGATATTATGGAACAAAAAGAAGGACTTCTTCGAAAGACAGCGGAAGAGATCAAGCTACTTGGATGCAAAGCAGTCGGATTTGAAGGAAACGCACTGCATTACGATGATTATGCCGCACTCGTCAAAAACCTGCAAGGTATTGCATTTAATCGTTCCGTTCATTTGGATGTGCTTCGACAGATTAAAGATGCAGATGAAATTCGTCTCATCCGTAAAGCGTGTGAAATTGCAGATATTGCTTACCGAGACATCCTTGATTTTATCCGCCCCGGTATAACGGAGATTGCTGTCGCTGCACGGCTAGAGCACATTATGCGTGAAGCAGGAGCGGAGAAAACATCGTTTGATACGATTGTGGCTTCTGGACTTCGCGGCAGCATGCCGCATGGAGCCGCGACGAATAAATTGATCGAGGTTGGCGATTTCGTAACGATGGACTACGGCGCTAGGTACCAAGGCTATTGTTCCGATACAACACGTACGGTTTGTATCGGACAGGCGACCGAACGACAACATCAGATATACGAAACCGTTTTAAGCGCACAGGAAGCGGCACTGGCGGTCATTGCGCCAGGAAAGTCGGGAAAAGAAATCGACTCGGTCGCGCGGAAGCGTCTCGCTGAAGATGGAGTGGAACAATACTTCGGTCATGGGCTAGGCCATAGTCTAGGACTTGAAATTCACGAGGAGCCACGTCTTTCAAAATCCAGCAAATGTGAGAGCCTGCAGCCCGGTATGATCATTACGGATGAACCGGGAGTCTATATCCCCGGCTGGGGAGGGCTTCGTATCGAAGATACCGTTTTAGTTACCGATTTTGGAAGTGAGCGTCTGACAAAGTCAGACAAGCATCTTATTGAAATTCAATAAAAAGACCCTTTTGTAATGTGCTTGATTTTGGTTCATACATTACAAAAGGGTTCTTTTCCATATGGTTTTTAATGCGCACCACAGGTCCCGACATTCGTATATGCAGTTTTATTTGTGAGTCCCATATCGTGAAGCATTTGCATATCTTCTTTTATGGTGGTGCCTGATGTTGTCAGCATATTCCCTGTAATTGAGGCGGATGCACCAGCACGAAGTGCTACAGCACCGTTATGAGGAAGCAGTTTGCGTCCTGCAGCAAGCCGAATGTTTGCGGTCGGATTAATAAATCGGAAGATGGCGATTGTGCGTAAAATTTCTTCTGAAGAAAGAGGGGCTTGTCCTTCCATTTCCGTTCCTGGGATAGCCATCAATGCATTGATGGGGATGGATTCAATAGATAGCTCCGCAAGCGAAATGGCCATATCCATTCGATCTTCCCATGTTTCGCCCATACCAATAATTCCTCCTGAGCAGACACATAACCCTTCTGCCTGAGCTGATTTTATCGTACGAATTCGATCCTCGTATGTATGCGTGGTACAGATATTGGGAAAGAAGCGACGGCTGGTTTCGATATTATGATGGTAACTGGTTACACCGGCAGTGCGAAGACGGTGTAACTGTTCTCTTGATAGAATCCCATGGGATGCGCACAGGTCAATGGATAAGGTCTGGTTCATTTCCTTATAAACTGCGAGAGCCTTTTCAAAATCCGATCCGGAAAGTGCACGTCCAGAAGTTACGAGTGAAAATCGATTTGCTCCTGCTTCTTGATTCGCACGTGCATTCGCGAGAATCTCTTCTTTTGGAAGAAACGCATACTCATCAACGCCGGTATGGTGACAGGCCGCCTGTGCACAGTATTTGCAGTTTTCTCCACAGCGACCACTACGTGCATTTATGATGGTGCATAAATCAATATGATTTCCACAAAAGTGAGTTTGCAGGCGAAGCGCACCTTCCTGCAGGACGGGAAGCGATTCAGTCAGAAAAAAAGACATATCATCGGTTCGCTTTAGACGAAATCCAGCAATGATCCGATCAACTAAATCAGATATATTGGTCACTTTCATAAAAAACCTCGCAATCAAAAAAACCATTCATTATAAGAATTTTTATTCATTATAAGATTTATGTACGGTATTGTCAATCTCTTCGCCGATTTTATTGACGGTATCATGACGCCTTGACTTCTGTGACTGATACGATAAAATGATGCTATAACGACGTTCTTTTTAGAATAAGGAAAGAATAGGTGAATCAAGCTTTTGCATCAGGCTTTGGAACAACAGGTTTTTTTTGAAGATCATAAAGAAGCGTATTCTCTTTTAGGGGAACGAGACGAGTTCCTGCAAGTGTTTCGTGAGAATTTCGAATGCCAATTTGTGACTCGTGGAGATGTACTTGAGATACGTGGTGAAGGCGTACAAGTGGATATGGCCGCACGTGTCATGGAAGAACTTCAATACCTCTATAGACAGGGAACCCCCATCACGATGCATGAAGTTCGGTACGGTGTCGGTCTTATGAAGGGCGGAAAAGGGGAAGTGCTCCATACACTATTCGGTGACACGATTTTAGTGACTTCACGCGGTCGTCATATTCGTCCGAAAACATTAGGGCAGCGTCTATATATCGATGCAATCCGTCACAATGGGATCACCTTTGGAATCGGTCCCGCCGGCACCGGAAAAACCTATCTCGCCGTCGTAATGGCGGTCGCAGCGCTCCGCAATAAAGAGGTGCGCCGAATCATTTTGACACGTCCAGCCGTTGAGGCCGGGGAACGTCTTGGCTTTCTTCCTGGCGATTTGCAAGAGAAGGTAGATCCATATCTTCGTCCACTGTACGATGCACTTCAAGATGTGCTAGGGATGGACAATTATCAAAAAATCATGGCGAAACGTCTCATTGAAATTGCTCCTCTTGCCTATATGCGTGGTCGTACCTTAGAGGATGCCTTTGTTATTCTTGATGAAGCGCAGAATACGACAGGCAAGCAGATGAAAATGTTTTTGACGCGGTTTGGGTTTGGCTCGCGTATGGTTGTGACTGGGGATTTGAGTCAGGTTGATTTACCGCGCGGAGCATCGAGTGGTCTTCGAGAAGCTAGTTCCGTACTAAAAGATGTCAAAGGGATAAGCATTGTCCACATGGCTCCTGCTGATGTGATTCGTCACGATGTTGTTACACGAATCGTGGAGGCGTATGGAAAATATGAAGAGCGAAAAAAGCGCATCAAAATGAAATGTACGGAACAGGAGCAGATATCATGAATGTTATCATCAGCAACTATCCGGAAGAGCTTTCTTTCCCCCTCGATTATACTGAAAATGTAAAACTAGCTGCAGAGATGGTAGGAAGATTATATGATGTATCGAATGCCGAAGTCAGTGTGACACTGACGAATGATGCCTATATCCATACATTAAATCGAGATTATCGCGGCGTTGATCGTCCGACCGATGTGCTGTCGTTTGCTTTCAATGAGAGCGAAGAGCCTTCTATTACTGGCGGAAATGCACTGAACGTACTTGGTGATCTTGTGATATCCATTGAGCGTGCGGAAGAACAAGCAAAAGATTTTGGACATAGCATGCAACGTGAAATCTCTTTTCTGACGGTGCACGGCATGCTGCATCTTTTGGGCTACGATCACATGGAAGAGAAAGAACGAGAGAAAATGGAAGCAGAACAGCGTTTCGTCATGGACAAAATGGGCATCGCGAGGGATTAGATATGGAACGGAAAGAAACGCATAAATCCGGCTTTATCGCTGTGATTGGTCGTCCAAACGTTGGGAAATCCACGCTTGTCAACACACTTATCGGTCAAAAGATTGCGATTATGAGCGACAAGCCACAGACAACACAAAATCGCATCCTCTGCATACTGACCGAGCCGGATGCGCAGTATATCTTTCTCGACACGCCAGGAATCCATAAGCCAAAACATAAACTAGGCGAATACATGGTAAAGGCGGCGGAAGGGACACTCAAAGAAGTCGATGCGATCCTTTTTGTAGTAGATGCAACGGAAAAGATGGGCGTTGGAGAACGATACATATTGAAACGTTTGCAAGCAACGAAGAAACCGGTCGTTCTCGTTGTCAACAAAATCGACTTAATTGAACGTAAGCAGGCACTTCCTATCATAGCCGGGTACACAGCCGTATACTCTTTTGCTGGTGTTGTCCCCGTATCAGCGAAAAAGGAGGTCAATCTCGATTCTCTTTTAGACGAATTACGAAAATATCTTCCGATAGGACCGCAATATTATCCAAAGGATATGGTCACGGACCAACCCGAACGACTCATCGTGGCTGAACTTGTGCGCGAAAAGGTACTTCATCTTACACGTGATGAAGTTCCACATGCGATTGCAGTCGAGACAGAAGAAATGACGACACGTTCCAATGGCGATGTCTACATTCGCGTGACCATCTATGTCGAACGCGATTCACAGAAAGGTATCGTCATCGGAGCAAAGGGGGCATTGCTGAAAGAAATCAGTACGTTCGCACGAAAAGATATTGAAATGATGCTGGGAGCACGCGTTTTCTTGGAGCTTTGGGTCAAAGTCAAAAAAGACTGGCGCAATCGTGCAGGCGTATTGCATAATTTGGGGTTTGGAGGCGATGCCTGATGGGGAGGAAAAAAGGTTCCCGTTTCTATCGCAATGTGTCACGTCGCTTCATTAATGGATTGATTCTGCTCGTCCCGCTTGCTATTACATTTTTCGTCGTTGAAGAAACATTGCAATTCACGGAAGGCGTGCTGGGGCGGCATCTTCCATTTTATTTTCCCGGACTCGGCATTATAACAATGCTGATTGGAATTTATCTTGTTGGCTGGCTATCCTCGTATTGGATTATGCGCCGATTTATTCATCTTGGTGAAGTGGCTCTTGGAAAAATCCCTGTTATAAAATTTATTTATAATAGTGTTAAACATCTGTCCACTGCCGTTTTTGAATCAAATAATATGTTCGATCATGTTGTCCTCATACCATATCATCAATCGAAGGCGCTTGGCTTTATCATGGCGGATGTCCCAACCGTGTTGAAGGAAAAATTGGGCGATGATTACGTTTGTGTATTCGTACCATGGAGTCTCAATATGACATCGGGAACAAATCTTTTTGTCAAGAAAAAGGATGTCATTTACCTCGATATAAGCAGTGAATCGGCTCTTCAGTATATGCTGACGGCTGGCGCTGTCATGCCACAGCGTACGATGCCGAATGAACAACTGCAGCCAGGACAGGACGGAACGCAGCATGGCACTTTATAAAGCAGAAGGCTATGTCATCGGAGCGAAAAACTGGGGTGAGACAGATCGCATGATGGTGTTCTTCACGAAAGAACGAGGCATCGTAAAGGCAATGGCCTTTGGTTGCCGAAGACCACGCAGTCCTCTTGCGGCAGGAATGCAGATGTTTTCGTCACTCGATATGCAGCTTGCAGAGGGGAAGCGTGTGGACACAGTTCGCCAGTGTGCCATTCGGCATTCGCATCAAACCCTTCGTGAAGACCTCTCCGCTATTGCGTATGCCGCATTCGTCGCAGAGCTTCTTCGTGCATTTTTGCCGGAAGGAGAACCAGAACCTAATGCGTATGAACGATTGGGAAAGATTTTTTCTTCATTTGAGTGGCGAAATCCACGCGTTACGGCGATTGCAGCCGCATTTCAGCTCATGGAATTTACAGGATTGCAACTTCATTATGAATGTTGTGTCCATTGTGCCTGTGCCGTGCATGAAGATGCGTTCTTTTCGATTGAAGAGGGAGGCGTGTTATGTTCGAATTGCCGAGAAAACGGTGCGATTTCGTTCCCAAAAGAACTGCAAACCTTGATTTTGGCACTGCGGGACTTTGATTGGGATACGCATACATCTATTCATATTGCTGCATCGCTTCTTGTGCAAGCAGAACAGATTCTTTTGGCGTACCTTGAACACCTTTTGGGGCGGCCAATGAAATCCTTGCAATTTATTCGGCAGCTCACTTAGAGAGGAAAGTCTAATGCTAAAGATAATCGATGCGCATCTACATGTTGGAGAAGATCCATATTTTGATGAAATTGCCCAAGCTGCAAACCACGAGAACAATATGCAGCATTTGGAAGAACAGTACCGTACGCATGGCATTGTCCATGGTGTAGTCATGGGAAATCTGCCCGTTAGCAACACGCATCCGCAGTATGCATCGTTTCATTCGTATTGTGTGGGACTGGACAGTCGCTTGTATGGACTGGATGATATCCAAGAAAGTCTGCCCTATATAGAACAGCATTTTAACAATCCGAATTGTGTTGGCGCAAAACTTTATCCGGGCTATAGCTACTTTTACATTTCAGATGATAGACTGGCACCACTCTATAAATTGGCGGCTTCTTATAAAAAGCCTGTTGCGGTTCATACGGGACTTACTGCAACGGACAGCGCGCTTCTGAAATACAGCCATCCAATGGTAATGGACGAAGCCGCAACAAAATTTCGTGATGTGCAGTTCGTTATGTGTCATTTGGGAGAGCCTTGGTTCTCGGACGCGATTGCCGTTATGGAAAAAAACCCAAACGTCGTAGCGGATCTCTCCGGCATGCTGGAAGGGAAAATTTCAGACTTTGGGTCTTTTTTGAAAAAGAAGCGATTTTATATCGACATGCTGAAGGGATGGCTTGCGTATTTGGATTGTTACGAACGCTTTCTGTTTGGAACAGACTGGCCACTGGCTAATCTCGGCGATTACATTGCATTTATAAAGCACGTTATTCCACAAGAGGAATGGGAAACCGTATTTTATCGAAATGCAATTCGTATTTATGGATTGAATCCAGCAACCTTTTTCGTTAAACCAAATGTCTGATGGTACGAAAAGCCCCAATGGAAGCAAATCCCATCGGGGCTTTTTGTAAGACTCACTTTTGGAGGGCTTCTTTGAGGATGTCTGTCGTTGCCTTTTGCATGATACGCATCATATCCTCAAGCAAGGCATTGTACATATCACCGCCATCGACAACACCGCGACCATTTTCGGTCAAGAAAAATTTCTTTGGGTGCTCCTCCGAATGATAAGCATCATTGAGCTTTTTCGATACGAGCGTCTCAATTTCTTTGTCTGTCATGGATGTCACCTCTTTCCATCAAGTCTCATTTATATAATACGACGTAATGGTGAGATTTCCTTGTTGTTTTCATAGAGCATCTATTTTTTTGTAGGCGTATGGGGATGTGCATGATCTGCATGCATGCTTGACGTAAGGGATGTCGTCTATTATAATATGAAAATACAGTATGATTTCGATGCTTGGAGGGCGTAAGCTAATGATTAACAGTACGGATTTTCGCACGGGGCTCACCATTGAGATCGACGGCGGCGTATGGCAGATTGTCGATTTCCAGCATGTGAAGCCAGGAAAGGGCGCTGCTTTCGTTCGCACAAAGATCAAGAATGTTGAAACAGGCGCTGTTGTTGAGCGCACGTTCAATCCAAATGAAAAAATGCCTGCTGCGCATCTCGAGACACGCAATATGCAGTATCTTTACGAGGCAGATGGGATGTATACCTTCATGGACACGGAGTCGTATGAGCAAACGGAACTGAACAAGGATCAGCTCGGTGATGCATTGAATTATCTCATGGAGAACATGGAAGTTTCGCTTCAGATGTTTAAGGGGCGTATCATTGGCATTTCTCTTCCCAACTCGGTTAATTTGAAGGTCACCGAGTGTGAGCCGAGCGTCAAGGGCAACACAGCAACGGGAGCAACAAAGATGGCAAAGGTCGAGACGGGCTATGAAGTACGCGTTCCTCTCTTTGTCAATGAAGGGGATACGCTTCGCATCGACACGCGCACGGGCAACTATATCGAGCGTGCTTGATCGTCTGCTTCATAAAGCTGCCGTAGCGAGTAGGTTATGACAGCTTTATTTCTTATTCGTATCAGAAGGAATCAAGCGCATCGTCCGCGAATTAGTACAAATAAGTTAAGACGGTTGAAATGTATGGGGTAAGGAGGCATATCATGTCGAACGAAAAAGAAGTTGCAAGAAAAGATTCTTCTCTCGGTGCAATCCGTATTGCCGATGAAGTCGTCAGTATCATCGCTGGGCTCGCTGCTACGGAGGTCGAGGGCATTGCAGGTATGAGTGGCGGCATTGCGGGTGGCATTGCGGAAATGCTCGGTCGCAAAAACTTTGCAAAGGGAGTCAAAGTTGAGGTCGGCGAAAAGGAAGCTGCAGTCGATCTTTACATTATCGTTAAGTACGGAGTGCGCATTCCCGATATTGCACTTGCTGCACAAGAAAATGTAAAACAGGCTATTGAAACGATGACGGGGCTTTCGGTTGTCGAGGTCAACATCCATGTCCAAGGCGTAGGCTTCCCCGAAGAAGAGCCGAAAGCAGAAGAAGTGCGTGTGCGCTAATTAGTGAGGCTGTGCGATGGGATTTGTCAATCGATTTTTTCTGTTGATTGGGACGCTTGTCTTATTCCTTGTATCGGCAGCGGTTCTTACTTGTTCACTCGGTATTGTGCCAGAACGATTATGGCTCAATGAAATTCGTTTTGCATTGAGGCAGCAGGAGACAGTCATTGCATCGCTTGTATTTTTGTGTGTCGCGTTTCGTCTGTTGGCTTGCACGTTTTCCAGAAGCGGTTCGAGAGAAACGACTCATGGAGAATTCCTTGCCGTGACTGGATCGATGGGTTCAGTAGGCGTGGCAATGGATGCGATTCGTGATCTTGTGAATCGCACCGTTGGATTGATTGGCGGCGTGCGTGACACAAAATCGCATATCACAATGCAAAAAGCGAAGGACGGAGCTGCCATCTCTGTTTCACTGCGACTCATCATCGGACAGGAAAAGAACGTTGCAGCGCTGTCCGAAACCGTCTCGGCGCGCGTTCGTGAGCAGTTAGAACAGACGCTTGGGCTTACGGACGTGCCGATTTACGTAAAAATTGTTGGCATAACGGATGCTGCACCGATTCGCAAGCATCGTGTCGTCTAAAGCGAGGGACAGAATGAAAGAGGAACTGAGGCGTATTGCGGAAGCGCTATTTCAAGGCCATTCCAACAGGACGATTGGCCTTGTGGCCGGCATGGTCTTTGGTGCAGCTGTCCTTTTCATCGGATTTTGGCATACTGTATTTGTCTTTGCTTGTGGGCTTTTAGGGCTTTGGATTGGAACGAAGATTGACTGTGGAGAGGACATATTTGAGATAATTGAGCGGTATTTGCCGGAACGATTTCATCGCTTTCGTTGATACGGGCAAGGGGTAAGGAAGGTAATCCATGAGTCGTAGACAAGCAAGAGAGGTTGCACTGCAAGCCCTTTTTCAGTTGGATTTGAATCATGCAGACGTACCAGAGCAGGAAATGATGTATGAGACGCTTGCGATTGATGCCGCATTGAGTGAGTGTAGAAAGCTCCATGAAAAAGATCGTGCATTCATTGAAAGCCTTGTACACGGAACGCGTAAGAATCTCATTGCGATTGATGCTCGTATTGCCGATACATCTCGGGAGTGGAAAATTGAACGGATGGCGACGGTAGATCGAAACCTGATTCGAATGGCTCTCTATGAAATGCTTTTCTCTGATATGGAACTCAAGCCGAATATTGCGATAAACGAAGCGGTAGAGCTTGCGAAAAAGTATGGGACCGACGATTCTGCCCGCTATGTAAATGGAATCTTAGGTGCCGTTCTAAAAGCTGCGCATTGATCTATGGAAATGCTAGACGAAGGTCTGGCTTTTTTTTCTAGGAGGCGAGATATAGGTGGCAGTTCATAGCGTTAGTGATTTGACACGCTATATTAAACGGCTTTTTGACCGAGAAAACGTATTGCGCAATCTTCAAGTATGCGGCGAACTATCGAATTTCAAAAAGTATGCATCCGGGCATTGTTACTTCACCCTAAAGGATGCTGTATCTTGCCTGAAATGTGTCATGTTTCGAAGTCGGGCGCAGGGAGTGCGTTTTGTACCCGAAAACGGAATGAAAGTTGTCTTGACGGGAACCGTTTCTGTTTATGAACGCGATGGTCTCTATCAGCTTTACGTTGAACAAATGATTCCAGAAGGGACAGGGGAGCTGGCACTTGCTTTTGAGCAGCTCAAGAAGAAATTGGAGGCGGAAGGGCTCTTTGACATTTCGAAAAAAAAGGTTCTTCCCCCATTTCCTAAGCGAATCGGGATCGTAACTTCGCAGTCTGGAGCTGTTCTTCGAGATATATTTCATGTCTCGAAACGTCGTTGGCCATCAATACAGCTTGTACTTTATCCTGTTCAAGTACAAGGCGATGACGCCGCAACACAAATTGCAAAGGGTATTACTTTTTTCAATCGTGCATTTCCCGTCGATGTCTTGATCGTTGGCCGTGGTGGAGGCTCTATGGAAGATTTATGGGCATTTAATGAGGAATGTGTCGTGCGAGCCATTTACGAGTCTGATATTCCCGTTATTTCAGCAGTAGGACATGAGACGGACGTTACACTTTCTGATTTTGCGAGCGACGTACGAGCAGCGACTCCATCGCAAGCTGCAGAATTGGCTGTCCCAGATCATTACGAGCTTTTGCGCTACGTTCGTGTCATAAAGACTCGTTTGCGTGAACAGGCACGCCGTTGTATGGATACGAAGCGGCTAAAATTAAACGCATGCCTTGGACATACATTGTTTCGGACTCCAGAAATGCTTCTTGCTGCACGACGTGAACGACTTGACCGCACGATGGAGCAATTCGATGCGCTGCTGGAAAAAAATATGCAGGCAAAACAGCATCGACTGGAATTGGCTCTAAAGAAACTCGATATGCTTAGCCCGGCACATGTGCTCATGCGAGGCTATGCGATGGTGGAACGAGATGGAACATCTGTTACGAGTGTTCGCGATGTGGTATGTGGATCGTTGCTTTCATTGTGCATGAAAGACGGACGCCTTGCCGTGCGCGTCGATTCAATTCAACCAGCAGAAAGGACGATGTGAAATGCCTAGAAAAAAAGAAATTTCTTTCGAAGAGGCGCTGCAGCGTCTCGAGGAAATTGTCGAAAAAATGGAGAATGGCGATGCCTCATTGCAAGAATTGATGGCGAATTATTCGGAAGGTGTCGAGCTGTCCCAAAACTGCATCAAGGCCTTGGAACGTGCAGAAAAGACAATGGATTTGCTCATAAAAGATCCTGCAGGAGATGTTGAGACATCCAAATTAATAATTGAGGGAGAATAATCTATGATGATGGGACTATGGCAGGATAGGAAAGGATTCATAGAAAAGCAACTTGTACACGAATTGGAACGTACCGTAGAAATTGAAGAAACGTTATCTGCTTCCATGCGTTATAGTCTTTTGGCAGGCGGCAAGCGACTGCGTCCTGTGTTGCTCATGGCAGCAGCAGATGCAGTTGGAGCAAGGGGAACGGATTTTGTCACAACTGGGTGCGCAATCGAAATGATCCATACCTACTCTTTGATACATGATGATCTTCCCGCAATGGATAATGACGATTATCGTCGTGGTCGCAAAACAAATCATAAGGTTTATGGCGATGGCATGGCTGTTTTGGCAGGCGATGCACTTCTGACACTTGCTTTTGAAGTCATCCTTCGCCAGGAAGGCGTTTCAAATGATACGCTTGTTCGTGTCGTTCGAGAAATAAGTACTGCTGCGGGAGCAAGCGGCATGGTAGGAGGGCAGGCGCTAGATCTCGTTTCAGAAGGCAAGAAAATCGACATGAAGACACTTCGTGCCATGCACATGGGGAAGACGGGAGCTCTTTTCCGCGCCTCGATTCGAAGCGGCGCGATTCTTGGCGGAGCAAGCAAGGGGCAACTGCTTGCACTTACGGACTACGCAGAGCATTTTGGGCTCGCATTTCAAATTACGGATGACATACTTGATGTCACAGGAGACGAAACGCTCATTGGCAAACCAGTGGGAAGCGATGTGCGCAACGATAAGTCAACGTATGTTACGCTTACTTCTCTCAAAAGAGCAAGGGAACTGGCTTCGGATGCTGTCCAAAATGCATTACGATCTCTCGATTCATTTGGAAAGAAGGCAGATTTCTTACGAGATCTTGTTTCGTATCTCGTGAATCGGGAAAAATGATGGAGGGGCATTTTATGTACCCATTGCTGGGAAAAATCAATGAACCAGACGATGTGAAAAAACTTTCTCTTTTTGAATTAGAGGCTCTTGCACGTGAGCTACGTCAATTCATCACTGAGACCGTTGCAGCAAACGGGGGGCACCTAGCACCGAATTTGGGAACAATAGAGCTTACACTCGCATTATATAGCGTATTTCAGTTTCCAAAGGATAAGTTGATATGGGATGTTGGACATCAAGCATACGCACATAAGATTTTGACGGGACGCCGTGACCGCTTTGCGACACTGCGTCTAAAGGGCGGTATAACGGGGTTTCCCAATCGCATGGAATCGGCTTATGATGCATTTGGTGTCGGTCATGCAAGCACATCAATTTCCGCTGCACTCGGCATGGCGATTGCGCGCGATACGGCAAAGCGGAATAACCAAATTATTGCAGTCATCGGTGATGGTGCATTGACGGGGGGAATGGCCTACGAGGCACTCAATAATGCCGGTTCACTTGGCACGCATCTCATTGTCATTTTGAACGATAATGAGATGTCGATTGATGCAAATGTTGGAGCCATGAGCGAATACCTCGCGCGTCTTCGCATCGCACCACAGTATAACCGCATCAAGAAAGATATGGGAAATCTTTTGATGAGCATCCCGCATATCGGAGATACTGTCTATCGAACTGCCAGTCATATAAAGGATGGGCTGCGATTTGCCATGATTCCTGGAAGCATCTTTGAAGAAATGGGGTTCCATTACAGCGGACCGATTGATGGTCATAATATACCATTGCTTCAAGATGTTTTTGCAAACGCGAAAGAAATGGAAGGCCCTGTTCTTATCCATATTCATACGCGGAAGGGAAAGGGATATCTTCCTGCTGAAAAAGAGCCTGAAAAATTTCATGGAATTGGCAAGTTTGATCTCGATACAGGAAAACCAATCAAATCCGCTTCTAGCGCACCATCATTTACGTCAATCTTTAGCCGGACTTTGATAGATCTTGCGGAAAGCCGACGTGATATCGTTGCGATTACGGCAGCAATGCCTACAGGAACAGGGTTAAAAGATTTTGGCGAACGGTTTCCAGATCGTTTTTTTGATGTTGGCATTGCCGAGGAACATGCTGTAACGATGGCAGCAGGTATGGCTGCGGATGGATTGCATCCTGTCATTGCACTTTACTCGACATTTGCACAGCGTGCCTTTGATCAACTCATCCATGACGTATGCCTTCAGAACTTGCCCGTGACACTTTGTTTGGATCGTGCGGGGCTTGTTGGGCAGGATGGTCCCACTCATCATGGCGTATTCGATCTTTCCTATTTGCGGCAGATTCCTAATATGACGATTCTTGTTCCAAAGGATGAAGAAGAACTTCGGCAAATGTTATCTGCTGCACTAAAATTGAATACGCCGACAGCGATCCGCTATCCACGCGGTGCAGGGCTTGGTGTTGCATTGACCGATTCGTTTCATGATGTAGAAATCGGAAAATCGGAACTCTTGCGAAAAGGAAAAGACATCGCGCTTCTTGCTGTCGGCTCCATGGTCGATGCAGCAAAAAAGACAGCTGCTATCTTAGAAGATCAAGGCATTTCAGCAACGGTCATCAATATGCGTTTTGTAAAACCTTTGGATACAGATCGAATCTCATCTCTTGCCGTTCAGAAAAAACTTCTCGTTACGATGGAAGAAAATGTCTTTGCGGGAGGATTCGGCTCTGCTGTATTGGAGTATCTTGCTGATACGAACCAAAATGTTTCGCTTCTACGATTTGGAATCCCTGATGCGTTTATTGAACAAGGGACACATGATGAACTGCTTTCCCTCTGCGGTCTTCAGCCTGTTCAGATGGCAGAGCGGATTTCTCATCGCTTGCATGAATTGATTTAAGAAGAAAAGGATTCGCATGAAAAAAGGACGTTTAGATTCACTGCTTGTAAACAGAGGGCTCGTCGCAAGCCGTGAACGGGCCAAACGTATGATTATGGCTGGCGAGGTGCTTGTCGATGAACAAAAGGTCGATAAAGCAGGAGCGCTTGTTAAGCCGGAAGTGAAGATACGCCTTCTCGTAAGCGATATCCCTTATGTCAGTCGCGGCGGTCTTAAGCTTGAAAAGGCGATACGTACGTTCCCGCTTGCACTGAGGGGGAAGGTAGCAGCGGATATCGGTGCTTCTACTGGCGGGTTTACAGACTGTATGCTGCAAAATGGTGTCAGAAAGGTGTTTGCAATTGATGTCGGATATGGACAGTTGGCATGGAAGCTTCGTACGGATGAACGCGTCATCAATATGGAACGCACAAATATTCGAAAGGTCACGTCGGAAGTGATTGGGGAATTACTGGATTTTGCTTCCATCGATGTTGCATTTATTTCTTTGACAAAAGTTCTCGACGTTGCGTTTTCTTTGTTAAATGCAAAAGGAGAGGTGGTTGCGCTCATCAAGCCACAATTTGAAGCTGGGCGTGAATATGTCGGAAAAAAAGGTGTCGTAAGAGATCCCCAGGTGCAAGAAGATGTCATTCAGAAAATCATGGCATTCTCAAATGAAATAGGCTTAGTTCCTGTGGCACTGACGTTTTCACCGGTAAAAGGACCTGAGGGAAATATTGAATACCTTGCCCATTTGAAGCGAACTGAGCATGGGATGAGACCCCCGCTATTAAATGTTGCAGAGATTGTCAGAGCCGCTCATACGGCACTGGATAGGTGAGGAGTTGATCCCATGCTGACGATAGCGGTTTTTCCGAATGAACAGAAAACAGAATCACATTTTATTCTTGATCGAATCCTTTCTTTTTTTTCCAACAAAGACGTGCGCATCATACTCGCAGAAAACACGGCTTGTTTTTTTGATCGAGCGGAATATGGCGTATCGAATATCGAACATGAACCGGCAGATCTTGCACTTAGCATTGGTGGCGATGGCACACTGCTCGGCGTATGCCGGCGCTATAGCCATTCGCCTGTCCCTGTATGTGGCATCAACATTGGCACACTTGGCTTTATGGCAGATATTGAGACCAATGAGCTTGAAATGAAATTGCAAAAAATTCTCGATGGCGCATATTACATAGAGCATCGTCTATTGCTATCCGGCAGTATCGTATCCGCACAGGGCGAGCGATTCCTTGGTCATGCTATTAATGATATTGTCGTCACCAAGGGTGGCGTAGCGCGCATGCTTCGGCTAGACTTGAGTATTAGCAATACACATTTGATGGAATGCAAGGCGGATGGCATCATTGTTTCAACCCCTACAGGCTCCACTGCTTACTCGCTTTCAGCGGGAGGACCGATTATGAACCCGAATGTCCGCGCGCTTCTAGTAACACCAATCTGTGCGCACACCTTCAATTTCCGCCCCTTTGTCATTGGAGAAAATGAATCTGTACTCATTCAAATTGCAGCGGTTCAGCAGGATATTATTGTTACATTTGATGGGCAGGAGAGCTACCGCTTGCTGTCTGATGAATCCATCAAGGTTCAAAAGTCAGATGCACAGGCAAATATCATAAAGTTTGAGGATAAAAACTACTATCAGCTATTAAAGACGAAGTTATGGAAAAATAGTTGATAAACGAGGAGGAACAAGCAATGCGAGACAGGCGTCTAGAAGTGATTCGCGATATCATTGCACAAGAGATTATCGAAACGCAGGACGAGCTTGCAGAAGAACTGCGCAAGCGCCGTATCAAAGTAACGCAAGCAACTGTTTCACGCGATATCAAAGAACTTATGCTCATAAAGGTTCCGATAGGGGATGGCCGTTATCGTTATGCTTCACCGGCACAAGAGCAATTCTTTTTTACAAAAGAACGTATGGAGCGCATCTTTTCTGATACGATTACAGCTTGTGATTACAGTGAAAACCTCCTCGTTGTAAAAACGCTTCCAGGAGGTGCCAATACGGTAGCGGCCGCTATTGATTACTGCAAATGGCCGGAAATCATAGGAACGGTTGCAGGCGATGACAGTATCCTCGTCGTCGTCAAGCCAAAGGAATCAGCTCCTATTATTCAGAAGCGTCTCATGGACTTTTTGCCACAGGATTGAAAGGGAGCTTGCCATGCTAAAGACACTTACGGTTTGGAATTTTGCCTTGCTTGAACACGTGCAAGTGGAATTTAAGCACGGACTCAATATCCTAACCGGTGAAACAGGCGCCGGAAAATCGATTCTGATTGATGCACTTGGAGCAATCTTAGGGCAACGTGTTTCTGCTGATGCCGTTCGCACGGGATGCGATTGGCTCCGTGTGGAAGCGGTGTTTGTCGTAGAAGAGGATATGCCATCGCTTCATGCGTTCCTCAAAGACCAATCGATTGACATGGAAGACGGGATGCTAATCGTAACACGTCAAGTTGCGCGAAATGGACGTGGCACAGTTCTTGTCAACGGACGCCATATCACACTTGCCGCATTGAAACAAATGGGGGCACTGCTTGTAGATATACATGGACAGAACGAGAATCTAGCGCTCTTAAAGGAAGAGAACCAATTTCGTCTCGTCGATGCGCATGAGTCCAGGATCGCAGCAGCATTAAAACGGTACGCGGACAGCTATGCGATGTGGCAGAAATTATCAAAAGAATACATTGAAAAAGAACAGGCATCACGCGAATATGAACAAAGGCTCGATATGCTGCACTGGCAAAATAAAGAAATTACCGATGCACAGCTCAAGGATGGTGAAGATGAGGCCATAGAAAATGAATTGCGTAAACTGTCACATGCGGAAAAGATTGCAGGTTTTGTGGAGGAATCGTATAATCTTCTAAATACATCAAACAAAGGGCACATAGGGATTTTATCGGCACTTTCGACAATCCAAAAGAACCTTTCCGATATGAGCCGCTATGATGATACGTTAACGAATGCACAAAAAATCGTAGAAGAGGCGTTTGTTTCCTTGCAAGAGGCTTCCTACGAGATACGCGACTACGGCGAGTCTATGGAGTTTAATCCAGAACGTCTCAATGAACTGCAGCGCCGTATGGATGTTCTTTATCGGTTGCGCAAGAAATACGGTGCAACAATAACTGACGTTCTCGTGTATCAAGAGAATGTGCAAAAAGAATTATCTATGATCGAAAATTACGATGCGGATATGGAAGCACTTCAACAGGCAATCGCGAAGTATGCAGAAAAAATGAAAGAACATGCCGTATATCTGACGAAATTGCGCTTAGAGACGGCAACGAAACTTTCTCGCGAGATCGGCGATCAGCTTCAATCGCTTGGGATGCCGAAAGCACGCTTTCAGATCAAGGTTGAACCGACAGGAAACTATACACTGCATGGATGCGATAAGATTTTGATGTATTTTTCTGCAAACCTTGGCGAAAATATGAAATCATTACAAAAAGTTGCATCGGGAGGCGAGTTATCTCGTATCGCACTCGCTATAAAGGTTGTTTCCGCTTCGCATGATGGATCGGTTCCCAGTATGGTATTTGATGAAATTGACACAGGCATTGGCGGTCGAACAGCGCAGATGGTTGCGGAACGCATTGCCCTTGTTGCACAATACAAACAAGTACTTTGCATTACACACCTGCCACAAATCGCTTGTATGGCGGATGCACATCTTTATATTGCCAAAAAAATGCAAAATGGGACGACTGTTACGAATATCATGTTGCTATCCGAGCGAGAACAGATTTCTGAAATCGCACGTATGGCATCCGGCGCAGACATGACCGCTGCCTCACTCGAAAATGCCCGAGAAATGCTTTCTCATGCACGAGCGAAAAAACAGACTTTCGCACAGAAAAAGATGTAGGAAAAGTTCAAATTTGGAGGATAGATCATTGCATTATTTTCTTGTCGCGCTTCAATTTTTAACACGCATACATATCATCAAGCAGAGGAATTTGAGAGCAGCAGATTTTGGTAGAAGCACACGATATTTTCCTTTGGTCGGACTTGTTTTGGGAATTCTCTATATGCTTGCGTCATGGTGTTTGATTGCCATATTTGGATGGTCGAATGTCGTAACGACTACTCTCGTCATTTTGCCGGTTCTTCTGACAGGAGCTCTTCATTGCGATGGTTTCATGGACACAATGGATGGTCTTTTTTCTGGCCGTGAGCGTGACCGCATGCTGGAAATCATGAAAGACAGCCGTGTCGGCTCGTTTGGCGTGGTTGCTTTTGTTATGCTTATGATGATAAATTGGTCTCTGCTTCGCGATACCCCCTTGCTGCTCATCATGACCACATTATTTGTTATGCCAATAGTTGGGCGCATGGCGATGGTTCTTGCGATATCCTTTTTTTCGTATGCACGTGAAGAAGGGATGGGAAAGGCGTTTTCCGATCATGCAAATGGGAAAACAGTGCTCATTGCAGCGATAAGTACGGTGCTCTTTGTCACTCCATGGGGACCGGCGGCGATATACGCCCTTTTCGCGGGGCTATCTTTTGCATGGTTTTTTTCCACGTATGCAGCACGTCGTCTGGGCGGATTAACAGGCGATGTATACGGTGCAGTTGAGATTTTGACCGAGACCGTGGTATTATTTGTATTCTTTGCAGCACATTGGTTGCCAGGAGGCATGTTGCTCCTATGGAAATCGTGGTAAGAGTTCCGGGATCTTGTGGTGAGCTCGTACAGGGAAGCTTGGCGGGAAAACCATTTTTAGTAACCTGTCCAATTGATTGCTATACGGAAGTACGCATTTCCGATGCAATCGAAGGCATTCACGGACTTGGAAGAAAATCCCTTATGTCGCTTGAGCGAACCATGTCGCTGTTAGGGAAGGAAGAATTCCCATTTGGGATACAGCTTACATCGGAATTGCCGCATGGAAAAGGCATGGCATCTTCTAGTGCGGATATAAGTGCTGTTGCCTCAGCTGTTTCCATAGCTTTCGGAATACCGTTATCGTTTCATCAAATCTTACAACTCGCTGCTGCAATAGAGCCAACGGACGGAACATTTCTTCCTAATATCGTAAGGCTCGATTATCTTTCAGGCGAAATCATAGAGTATTTTTCACACATTCCAACTTTTCAGATCAGTATATTTGATACGGGCGGTGAAATTGACACAGTCGTGTTCAATCAACAAGAAGATCTGACAGAACGAGTTGCGCAAAAAGAATCCTTTATGGGAAAAGCCTTGCATCTTCTTCGGCAAGGCACGGATGAGAGCATTGCTGAAGCTGCTACTATAAGTGCATTGGCACACCAAAACATACTGCATAAGGATCATCTGTCCGAAATCTTGGAGCTCGTGAAACGAGAAGGAGCTTTAGGCGTATGCATTGCGCATAGCGGAACCGTACTCGGCGTGCTTTGGCATAATAACGAATCAGAGAAAACGGATTTGAACAATTATGCAATGCGCATCGCAGCGAAATTTCCACACCTGACGTATATCAAGCAAACACACCTGATTCCTGGAGGAATTTATCGAATCATATAGGAGGCATATGATGGATCGGTTTGCTCACGGTGGAAATATATATGAGCCATCTCCTGTTGGAAGCTGGCTGGATTTTTCTGCCAATATCAATCCTTGCGGGTTGTCTCCTGCTGTTCGGCGTGCCGTTGAAATGAATATCGATGATATCGTGCATTATCCAGACCCCAATGCGCTCGCGCTTAAAAGAGCCATTTCCATGCACTACGAAGTACCTGAAAATACGATTCTTCTCGGAAATGGTGCAGCGGAACTATTTTATTTATTCTTTTACACGTATCGACCGCGCACGATCCTTTTGCCGATTCCATCGTTCAGTGAATATGAACGAGCCGCACTAGCAGCAAGATGCGTCGTACGATACCATCGGCTTATGCCGGAACAAAATTTTTCCTTGAATCTCAAAGCACTTATAGCGGATCTGAAAACAGCGGAGTGCCTTATTTTAGGAAATCCGAACAATCCGACTGGAACTTCATTTGACCGCAGTGAATTGCTTCCATTAGTACAGTTCTGTGCTGCTCATGAAAAATGGCTTATTGTCGACGAATCCTTCTTGGATTTTTGTCATTCGCGAGAACAGAAGACGCTTCGCCATCTCGTAAGCGACGATCCAAAACTTTTCGTAATTCAATCCATGACGAAGTTCTACGCGCTTCCCGGATTGCGGTTAGGGTTTGGTATAGCGAATCCCTCTGTATGCAGGCACTTGTCATGTGGAAAAGATGTATGGAATGTCAATTTATTAGCACAAAAAGCGGGTATTGCAGCTTTAAGCACACGAGACTATCAAGAGGAAAGCCGTATCCTTTTACAGAATGAACGCGACTATCTCTTGGAACGGATAAAAGACTTAAAAGGCGTGCAGGCATATCATTCAAATGCGAATTTTATCCTGCTGTCTATACAAGGAACGAAATTGACGAGCCATGCATTTTCTGTAAAACTTCGTGAATATGGGATTTTAGTACGCGATTGTTCAAATTATCCTGGGCTTGCCGATGGATTCATTCGTATAGCGGTGCGCAACAGGAAGGAAAATGAACGGTTGCTGCAGGCAATGGAGGCGATTTTGATATGATACGATTAGTTTTAATTCGTCACGGGCAAACAAAGTGGAACATGGAAGGGCGTTATCAAGGACAATCCGATATTGCATTAAGCGAGGAAGGCATGAAACAGGCAAAAAAGCTCGCTGAACATTTTCCCGCCGAGCGATTGGATGCAATTTACGCCAGTGATCTCCAGCGAGCAACCAAAACGGCTGAAATCATTGCAAGACCTTTCGGTCTGTCCGTTCAGTGCGAAGAAGCATTTCGCGAGCTCAGTTTTGGTGCATGGGAAGGACTTACTTATGAAGAAATCGTCCAGCGCTGGCCAAAAGCTTTGGAAAACTTTTTCCAGCATCCTGATATGCTGCAAATTCCACAAGGAGAAACGTTTCGGCAAGTGCAAGACCGTGCCATGAATTGCCTCAATGCAATTTTGCAGGAGGAAGGAGCCGAAGAGAAAACGATTGCTATCGTTGCGCATGGTGCGATTTTACGAACGATTCTAACGGCGCAGCTTTGTATTCCATTGCGCTGTGTATGGCGAATCCGTCAGTTTAATACGGCTGTCAATATTGTTCGGTACGATGATTTCGTACCCACGGTGGAATTAATGAATGGAACGGCGCATCTGCAAATGGATTCAGAATGATTGGATGAGGTAATAGCAATGAACTTGGATTCGATTGTCATGGAAATGATCGCTTTTGATAAAGGCGATGCGAAGCGTATTCAACATTTTATGAAAGTGCATGCCTTTGCTGCATTGATTGGCCGTGAAGAAAAGATTCCTTCGGATGTACAGGAAACGCTTGAAATCGCAGCCATTCTGCACGACATCGGAATCCATGCAGCAGAAGAGAAGTATCATAGTACGGCCGGCGTATACCAAGAAAAAGAGGGGCCGCTTCCGGCAAAACATTTACTAAAAAAAATAGGGTATTCATCCCCTGTAATCGAACGCGTTTGCTATCTTATTGGACACCACCATACCTATCAAAATGTGGATGGCATGGATTATCAAATTCTTCTTGAATCGGACTTTCTTGTCAATGCGTTTGAAGATAAGGTTTCACAAAATGGGATTCTTGCATTTCGGCAAAACGTTTTTCGGACGAAAACGGGAATCCATTTATTAAACCAATTTTATGGCTTAGCTAGTGCATAAGGCACTAGCAACAACATAGAGAAAGGAGTTGTATGAATGATTTTGCAAGTGCCCGTTACGGCATACATTACAACGAATGCGTATTTTTTTATCCATGACGGTGATCAGCACGGCTTCTTGATTGATCCGGGTGCGGAAGCGGACAGGCTTTATCGCATTATCCAGGAACATAAATTTACAATAGAGCGCATCCTGTTAACGCATGGGCATTTTGACCATATCGGTGCTGTAGCACAGCTACAGAGCATGCTGAAAGTACCGGTTACAATGTCCGAGCATGGATACGAATATGTCGAAAACCCAACATGGAATCTCTCAGAAAGTTTTGGCGAACCACTCACATTAAGCCATGTGGATTATCTCGTTGACGGCACAATCATTGAGCTGAAAGAAACGCCCTCCTTTCAGCTCAAATTGATTGAAACGCCCGGTCATACGACAGATGGGGCAATTTACTACAGTAAAAGCGATGCGGTTGCTTTTGTTGGAGATACCATTTTTAAATCAAGCTATGGTCGCACCGATATGTATGGTGGCAACGAAGAAATGCTATTTGCGAGCATCACGAAAAAAATCCTCCGATTGCCAGATGAAACGACATTATTGTCAGGACATTCTGACCCGACAACTGTAGCGGAGGAAAAGAAGATGCCGTGGTATGCTGAAGATCGAAAGGATGTCATTCCAATTATTTGAAGTGTGCATACAGCGAAAGGATAAAATACGTTAGACCGCCCGCAATGAGTGGGCCGACCGCAATTCCTTTGAAAAAAAATACACCGACCATCGTTCCAATAATCAAAGCCGATACAACTTCGGGTGAACTCTTCAATAAAGAAACGCCGCCGCCGCCTGCAACGGCAGCTAAAATGCCGGCAAATACAGCGATGACGCCCATTGGTGTCTTAAAGGAGTCAATCATGGTCTGAAATGTAACGGTTCCATTTGCTATCGGAACAAGAATCGCAGCGGTTAAAATGATGATTCCCCAATTTAGTCCATGTGAGCCAAGCGTGTCTAATCCTGCGGCCCAACCAATCCATTCAAGCACTTTTAGTCCTAGCACGATGCCAGTTGCGTACACAACGGTCATATTGTGGCTGATCAAACTCAACACAAACACGATGCCTAATGTAATATATGCACTTAACAAAACAAACACCTCCAACTTCACTTATTTTAACGACGAAAAATCGAGAAATCAAGTAAATCCGTATACGACTTAAAATTTAGGTATTGAAATCGCATCCGGAGTATGCTAGACTTATGCGGTAAGGATGGTCCTCTGTGTGAGCCATAATGCTTGCCATGAACATCTTCAGTAAGGAGGAAAGAATGAATATCATCGAAATCCTAGAAAAGGAGCAGCTTCGCAACGACATTCCAGAGTTTGCTCCAGGGGACACAGTTCGTGTCCATGCAAAGATCGTCGAGGGAACGCGTGAGCGTATCCAGATATTTGAAGGCGTCGTCATTGCACGCCAGGGGATTGGAGTACGCGAGACATTCACGGTTCGTCGAATCTCTTATGGTGTTGGCGTGGAGCGTATGTTCCCCGTGCATTCTCCGCGCATCGAGAAGATTGATGTTGTGCGCCGCGGCGTTGTTCGTCGTGCGAAGCTCTATTATCTGCGTAAACTCACGGGTAAAGCTGCTCGCATCAGAGAAAAGCGCTAATTTGCGCATGGTAGGGACTGCTTTATGCAGTCCCTATTTTATGTTATGCAGATTTTTTATCGTATCAATATGGAGGTATAGATGAGTTCATTAGGAGAAGAAGCAAAAGACTGGATTGTTTCCATATTAGTCGCTGTTGTTCTTGCCTTTGTGATTCGAACCTTTATTGTCGAGCTCTATATTGTTGATGGCCCGTCCATGCGGCCTACGCTCGAATCACACGAACGGCTTGTCGTAAATAAATTCATTTACGCATTACGAGCTCCAGAAAAAGGGGAGATACTAGTTTTTCAATACCCGCGCGATACGAGCCGCGATTTTATCAAGCGCGTAATTGCGACACCAGGCGACACGATCGAAATCAAAGAAGGGCGCGTTTACGTCAACGATAAGATGTTGAACGAGGACTATATCCTCGAAAAGACGCACAGTGAGTATCCGAAGGCTGTCGTTCCTGATGGAACGGTGTTTGTCATGGGCGATAATCGGAACAACTCAGAAGACAGTCGTTTTGCCGATGTAGGGTTTGTTCCCTATCACCTGATCAAAGGAAAGGCCGTTTTGGTATTTTGGCCAATTCCTGCATTCAAAGCATTGCCATGATGCTGAAGGAGACGGCGATGAAACTAATATCTTGGAATGTAAATGGCTTGCGTGCATGCTTGAAAAAAGGTTTTATGGAAAGTTTCCTGCAGCTTGATGCGGATATTTTTGCTTTGCAGGAAACTAAAATGCAGCCTGAACAGGCTATTTTGGATCTTCCCGGCTATACACAGTATTGGAATAGCGCGGAGAAAAAAGGCTATTCTGGAACAGCCGTTTTTTCTCGAGTCAAACCGTTGGATGTTATAAACGGAATAGGAATTGAGGAACACGACCACGAAGGGCGTGTCATTACTTTGGAATTTCCAAGCTGTTTTTTTGTTACCGTATACACGCCAAATTCTAAACGAGGCTTAGAGCGTCTTTCTTATCGAATGGAGTGGGAAGATGCATTTCGTGCGTATGTAAAAAAACTGGATGATGCAAAACCGGTCATTATATGCGGAGATCTCAATGTCGCACATACAGAGATGGACTTGAAAAATCCTAAAACAAATCATCATAATGCCGGCTTTACAAATGAAGAACGCGCGAAGTTTACGGAGCTTTTGAATTCGGGCTTTATTGACACATTTCGTACACTTTATCCGACGCGTACAGCAGTCTATACTTGGTGGTCGTATCTTCGTAAGGCAAGAGATACAAATGCCGGATGGCGAATTGATTATTTTGTAGCGTCCGCACGATTCAGGGATTTTATTTTGGATGCAACGATTCATAACGAGATATTTGGCAGTGATCACTGTCCCGTTGGCTTGGAGATTGCTACTTCTATATGAATAAGACAAATTTGACCACGCTATGCTATATCGAACACGATGGCTGTTATCTCATGATGCATCGCGTCAAGAAAAAAAATGACATCAATCAGGGCAAATGGATTGGGGTAGGCGGACACTTTGAACACGACGAATCGCCGGAAGAGTGTCTACTGCGCGAAACCTACGAGGAGACAGGATTTGTTTTGGATTCATTTCATCTGCGTGGCATCATTACCTTTCAGTCAGATCACTGGCAGACAGAGTATATGTTCCTGTATACAGCAGATGCTTTTCATGGTACATTGATAAAAAACTGTCGTGAGGGAGAGTTGAGATGGATACACAAGGAAAATATGTTTGAGCTTCCATTATGGGAAGGCGACAGGATTTTCTTCCGATTAATGGAGATGAAAAAAACCGTTTTTTCGCTTAAACTTCGATATGAAGGCAATAAACTGATCGAAACGATTTTAGATGGAACACCGTATAGAGGATCAAACAAGTAGCAGAAAACGGGAGGATACACTTTGTCTACGCTAAAAAATGAACTCGATAATGCGATAAGAAAACGACGTACTTTTGCCATTATTTCCCATCCAGATGCCGGAAAAACGACACTTACAGAAAAACTTTTGCTATACGGCGGTGCCATTCACTTGGCAGGCTCGATAAAATCAAGAAAAACACAACGTCATGCCGTATCGGATTGGATGGAAATTGAAAAACAGCGCGGTATCTCAGTTACGAGTTCTGTATTACAATTTGAGTATGCTGGATACCGTATCAACATACTCGATACGCCAGGGCATCAGGACTTCTCAGAAGACACATATCGTACACTTATGGCCGTAGATAGTGCCGTCATGGTCATTGATGTGGCAAAAGGAGTAGAGGATCAAACAAAAAAACTTTTCAAGGTTTGCAAACAGCGCGGGATCCCTATTTTTACGTTCATTAACAAACTGGATCATTATGGCAAGATGCCGATCGACATCTTGGATGAAATCGAGAACGTGCTCGGTATCCGCGCTTATCCCATGAACTGGCCGATTGGGACAGACGGACAGTACCTTGGCGTTTTTGATCGCCGTAATAATAAGGCCGCACTCTTTGCGGCAGACACTACACATGGGCAAGAGGCCAGAAGCGCCGATATTTACGAAGCCGCTTCACCAGAACTTGTGAAGCGTGTCGGAAATACGATATGGAAGGCGTTAAAGGAGGATTTGGAACTCCTAGATGAAGCTGGAGAAGAATTTGATTTAGAAAAGGTGGCAGCAGGAGAACTCACGCCGATCTATTTCGGTTCGGCTATGACGAATTTTGGCGTTCAAGACTTCCTTGATGGGTATATCGAACTCGCACCACCTCCTGCACCACGTGATTCATCTATTGGGATAATTGAACCAAATGATGAAAAATTCTCTGCATTTATCTTTAAGATACAGGCTAATATGAATCCGGCACATCGAGATCGTTTGGCGTTTATTCGTATCTGTTCCGGAAAATTCGAACGCAATATGAATGTTTGGCATGAGAAAAGTGGGAAAATCATCAAGCTTGCTCAGCCACAGCAGTTTTTGGCACAGGATAGGCAAATTATTGATATCGCATATCCGGGAGATATCGTAGGGCTTTTCGATCCCGGTATTTTCGGCATAGGCGATACGATTTGCGATGAAGATAAAAAGTTTAAGTTTGCGGACTTTCCTGTATTTCCTCCAGAAAAATTTGCTCGCGTTCAAGCCAAGGATACGATGAAAAGAAAACAGTTCGTAAAGGGCATTGAGCAGTTGACCCAAGAAGGCGCGATACAGCTTTTTCAGCAGGCTGGTGCAGGAACGGAATCGTATATCGTTGGTACGGTTGGGACGCTACAGTTTGAAGTTTTGGAATACCGACTAAAAAATGAGTATCATGTCGATATCGTCATGAATATGCAGCCTTATGAATTAGCGAGATGGATGGCGGCCAAAGATGGTTCTGAAATCACACCGGCATCATTGAAAGGTGCTGATCGTGGTATGTTTGTCTATGACCTGAATGGTGCACCTGTCTTGCTTGTCAGCAACGAATGGGCATTAGGATGGATTACAGATAACAATCCGAACCTGCTCTTAAATCATGTTCCATTTGATAAAAGAGAAGTATAGTATTTCATCGATGATTTCATATAACTTCCGATAAGTATAAATTATCGGAAGTTATAATTATAGTAAGACGTATTCCAAATGAGGTGCATATTCTATGGTGCTCTATCGCATCCGTGTATTCGGCATCGTTCAAGGCGTTGGCTTCCGTCCTTTTATCAGCAGGCTTGCAAAAGAACAAAATATTTTCGGTACGGTTTGCAACAAAGGCTCCTATGTGGAAATTTTTGCACAAGGCGAGAAAAAAATACTGGATCAATTTCAACAGGATATTTTGGATCGAGCGCCAGAACGGTCTGACATCGTAAGTTTGGAAAAAGTTGAACGATCATCCTCACATGTATTTGAATCTTTCGATATCATCGACAGCGAAAAAGAAACCGGTGCCATTTTCATATCCCCTGATATCGCAACTTGTGAAACGTGCCGTAATGAACTGTTCGATTCGTCGAATCGTCGATATCTGCATCCGTTTATAAACTGTACTGCCTGTGGACCACGTTTGACCATTCTTGAATCCATGCCGTATGATCGTGAACGAACCAGCATGAAGGACTTTCCAATGTGCCATGCCTGCCACGTGGAATACACTTCTCCTGATACTCGTCGATATGATGCACAGCCGATCTGCTGCAATGCGTGCGGACCAGAAGTTTATCTCGTTGGTGAACCATGTATTCGAGGAGCAGCGGCTATCACAAGGGCTCGAAAGGCTATAAAAAATGGATCTATCATTGCGATAAAAGGAATAGGAGGATTTCATCTATGCTGTGATGCTTATGATGAAATCGCGGTAAAACGCTTGAGAGAAAGAAAATCACGTCCTGTAAAGCCTTTTGCCGTTATGATGCGAAATATGGACATCGTTCATAATCAATGTATATTTGAGCATAAGAAGCAAGAAAAGATTCTTACAGGGCATCAGAAACCTATCCTTCTTTTGCGAAAAAAAGAGCATTTCCAGTTAGCCAGTTCCGTTGCGCCAGGAAATCCGAAAATCGGTGTGATGCTCCCCTACGCACCGATCCAAATGCTATTGTTTGATTATCCAGATGGAATAGAGATGCCGGATTCTTTGATTATGACAAGTGGCAATCCAAGTGGAGCGCCAATTTGTCATACGGACGAGGAAGCTTCAGATATGCTGTTAGGAAAAATATGTGATCTTATTCTATCCAATAATCGTCGAATACGGCTGCGAGCAGATGATAGTGTCATGGACTGGTTGCATGATAAGCCTTATATGATACGAAGAAGCAGAGGATATACCCCACTTCCATTCTCTTTAAATCAAACGCTTCATGGACAAGTCTTGGCAATCGGCGGAGAATTGAAAAATACATTTGCGATCGTTCGTGATAATCTGATCTATCCATCGCCTTATATCGGAGATATGAGCGATTTGCGTACTTTAATGGCCTTAAAAGACTCCGTATTATTATTTGAATCGCTTTTTGAATGTACTCCCAGTCTCATAGCATGTGATTTACATCCGCGATATAATACGACGGCATATGCCAAAACGCTAAACACACCGCTCTTTCCGATTCAGCATCATTATGCTCATATTTTATCCTGCATGGCAGAGAACCAATATTCGGATCCGGTCATCGGAATTTCATTTGACGGAACAGGATATGGAACGGATGAGACTATATGGGGCGGGGAAATCCTTCAAGCAGATTATCATGGTTTCTTGCGTCTTGGTTCTATTGAACCGTTTTGGCAATTTGGCGGAGATGCAGCAGCACGTGAAGGTTGGCGTGTAGCAGTTTCCATGCTATATCATTTGTGTGCTACTGCAGAAGAAGCACGAACGTATGCAAAATCACTAAACCTCTGTTCGGATCAGGAATGGAAAACTCAATCCATCTTATTGGAAAACAATCTGAATGGTATTATTTCGACGAGTGCAGGACGTCTATTCGATGCAATAAGTGCACTTCTTGGCATTCGACGCAAATCTACTTTTGAAGGAGAGGCGTCCATGTTTCTTCAATTCGCTGCTGAAGAAGGCGAATTAATGGAAGCAGATTCTTCTCTCCCATTAATTCCACTAAAAAAAGAATCGAAAACGGGACGATTCTTTTTACCGACTTTTGAAATGTTTTATGCATCTTTACAAGAATGTATAGCTGGTATCGATGTTCGGCTGTCTGCGTATTATTTTCATATTCGTTTAGCAGATTCCATTTCGAATGCTTGCAACCAAATAAAAGAAAAAACTGGAATCTGTACGGTTGCACTAAGCGGCGGCGTATTTCAAAATCTTTTTCTTGTGCGTTTAATAGAGAGCAGACTTATGTCAAATGGGTTTCACGTATTAACACATAGCCTCATTCCACCGAATGATGGTGGTCTTTGCCTTGGACAAGCCACAGCAGCAATCGTCCATTTAAATGAAGAATAAAGAGGAGAGGAGCGTTATGCTTATTTCCGTATTTCATCTTCTGTTTTATGCCTTAATTCAAACCTTCGGAATCTCAATTTTCACAATTTCATTAAAACGCATTGGTATATTGACGCGAGCATATCGTATCCGATCCTTTTTATTTTTAGTTGCAGTGAATGTATCTGGTACGCTGACTTTTGGTGAGGCGCAATGGCTCTCTGCTTCCCGCCCCATTGCAGGCGGCTTATTCTTAGTTGGAATGGCAGTATTTTTTATTTGCCACGGGCTTATGGCTTGGAAATATTGGCGAATAGGAAAATAGATCCCATTCACAACAATGTCTTGGATTTATTTGAAGAAACGATTATTCTTTAACTGTTGATCGACGCCAAAAAGTCTTTGTCCTGCTTTGTGAGGTTCGCATTTTGCAATAAGTCTGGCCGTTTTTCTTTCGTCAGTCGCAATGATTGCTCTCGTCTCCATGCTCGAATTCTTGCATGGTCACCTGAAAGAAGGATATCGGGAACACACATTCCCTCAAACTCACGTGGCCGCGTATACTGAGGGTATCCCAAAATCCCTTCATAAAAGGAATCGGTCGGAGCAGAATCCGAATCGCCTAAAACGCCTGGAAGCATACGAGAAACGGAATCCGTGATGACCATTGCAGGAAGTTCTCCACCCGTCAAAACAAAATCCCCAATAGAAATGGATTCATCGGCAAGAGCACAGATACGCGCATCAAATCCTTCATAGTGTCCACAAATAAAAATGAGCTGATCGAATGTAGCAAGTTCTTTTGCCTTATTCTGTGTAAAAACAGTGCCAGAAGGATCCATAAGCAAGATGCGCCGATGACCGGCATACGCTTTTGTTTGTGTGAGAATAAAATGCATTGCTCGATAAAGTGGCTCTGGCTTTATCACCATTCCCGCACCGCCACCAAACGGAGAATCATCTACATGCCTATGCTTGTCAAATGAAAAGTCTCGAAAGTCGGTAAGATGAATATCTAAAATGCCGTTGTCAACAGCTCGCTTCGTAATGCTTGCGCCGAATGGGCCAGCAAACATACTGGGAAAAAGCGTCAAAATATCAACGCGCATCTTCTGTTTCCTCCAACAGATCGACAATCATTTTACCCTGTGCGATATCGATTGCTTTAACGACAGACTTCAATGCGGGGATCAAAACTTCTTTTCCATCTTTGCTATGTACTTGATAAACATCGTTGCTGCCAGTACGAAGAATATTATCTACTCGACCTAACTCGTTTCCATCTAGGTCAAAAACGGTCAGCCCAATGATATCAAACGTATAATACTCTCCTTCGTCAAGAGGTGTCACTTCGTCACGCGCAATCGTCAACAATCGTCCATTTAAGTGCATCGCGTCCTCACGAGTGGGATATTCTCGAAATTTGAGCAGTACGAACTGTTTATGATATCTACAAGATTCAATGTGCAGCGGTTCATTCCCAACCATGACGACATTCATCTTCATAAAACGATCTACGAAATCGGTCAAGGGAATGATACGAACTTCTCCACGAATCCCGTGAACAGCACCTACTTTTCCAATCGTAATGCGTTCTGCCTTATCCTCGGATGGCGATAATCTTGTCATCTTGTACCAACACTTCCACATTCATAAGTTCACGCATATCGTCTCCAATGTGGACTTCCACTTGACGCTCAAGCGTTCCCTGAACGATTTCAGCACCAATCACAAGCTTTTCAGTTTCCTCTTTGCGAGCTGCAGCTTGTTCACAATAATCCAATCGCTTTTGACGCTCTTCCCCAAAATGCTGACGAATAGCATTCATTCGATGCATGTCCTGCGAAGTTGGGTCTGCTGCTTCATTTTCCTGAAGAACGCGCTTCTCCTGAATATCAATCTGTTGTACCTCTAACTTGGCACGTTCGATGCCTTCATCCAAATCTTTCAGAAGCTTTGCTTTTAACTTTTCCGTCAATTTTGCCTTGATCGTAACAGGCATCTTCAGTGAAACTGTATCCATCTTATTCCCCTTTGTACGATTATAAATAACGTGATTGCAAAACAGCGGCAAGACCTCCGCTTGGAAAGCTTGCCGCTGTTTTTAGACAATCTCAACCGAGACTTTTTTATTTTCTCGTGTTGCTGCGGCTTTGACCACGGTCCGAATTGCTCTTGCAATCCGTCCTTGTCGGCCAATAACCTTGCCCATATCATCCTCTGCAACGTGTAGCTCCAATACGACTTCTAGATCTTCGCCTTTGACTTCCACATTGACATCTTCTGGATGATCCACTAATGACTTGGCGATAACTTCAACAATTGTTTTCATGCTGCAAGTCCTCCAAATCAGTTCTTAGCATTCTTGGCTGAGGCGAACTTCGCCATAATGCCCTGCTTGCTAAGAAGATTTTTGACGGTATCCGTCGGCTTGGCTCCCTTGCTCATCCAATCGAGAACCTTAGCCTCGTCGACACTTACAGCATCTGCCGTTTTAGATGGATCGTAATTGCCAAGAATCTCGATAAAACGACCATCGCGCGGTGCGCGGGAATCCGCAACAACAATGCGATAGAAAGGAGACTTCTTTGCACCCATACGATTCAAACGAATCTTAACTGCCATGTATTTCACCACCTTTCAAGGAAATAAATCAATGCATAAATGGCATTTTGGAGAAACCGAAGTTCGGCAACATTCCCTTACCTTTTTGCATATTCTTCATTTTTTTCATCATTTTTCGTATCTCGTTAAATTGCTTTAACAACTTGTTGACATCCTGCACACGAGTGCCACTGCCCAGTGCAATTCGTTTACGACGACTTCCATTTATGACGCTGGTATCTGCCCGTTCTTTTGGCGTCATGGAACGTATGATTGCTTCGATTTGACGCATCTCCCTGCCATCGAGATCAATGTCCTGCCCTGCAAGCTGCTTTTTCAGCCTCCCCATTCCTGGAATCATTCCTAGAATACTATCGAGAGACCCCAATTTTTTTACTTGCTGCATTTGATTAAGAAAATCATCTAACGTAAATTCGTTCTTTCGAAGTTTTTTCTCCATGCGCTTAGCTTCTTCCATATCGAAGGTAGCCTGCGCCTTTTCGACTAAAGAGAGTACATCGCCCATACCGAGAATACGGGATGCCATACGATCAGGATGGAACGGTTCGAGCGGCTCCAGCTTTTCTCCGAAACCGATGAACTTAATCGGTACTCCCGTAACTGCCTTGACGGATAACGCCGCGCCACCGCGAGCATCACCATCGAGCTTCGTCATGATCACGCCATCTAGACCTAACGCTTTGTTAAAGGTCTCAGCTACGTTTACAGACTCCTGCCCCGTCATTGCATCAACAACAAGCAAGATCTCGTGTGGATGAATTCGCTCCTTGATGTCTTTCAGCTCCTGCATGAGCGGTTCATCAATTTGCAAACGTCCAGCTGTATCAACTAGAACAGCATCACAAGCATGGGATTGTGCATAATCCAGTGAGGATTCCGCTATTGTGACGGCATCTGTTCCATGCTTCATAGAAAAAACGGGAATGGATAGCTGCTCTCCTAGTACCTGAAGCTGCCTTACTGCCGCAGGGCGATAAATATCAGCTGCAACAAGTAATGGATGCTTTCCCTGTGCCTTGAGCGAAAGTCCTAGCTTTCCTGCGGAAGTCGTCTTTCCTGCACCTTGCAGACCTGCCATCATTATGATTGTCGGCGGTTGTGGGCTGATATTCAAACGAGACTGTGTCCCGCCCATCAAGGCAGTAAGTTCTTCATCGACGATTTTTACAACGACTTGTGCAGGCGTCAAGGCTTCCAAAACTTCCTGCCCAATTGCGCGATCCCGAACGGCTTTAATGAATTTCTTGACTACTTTGAAGTTTACGTCCGCTTCAAGAAGTGCCATACGCACTTCGCGCATCGCTTCATTCACATCATCTTCTGTCAGTCTTCCATGTCCTCGAAGTCTTTTGAAGGTCTCTTGCAGGCGATCTGACAAGCTTTGAAAAATCAAAAATCATACCTCCCGCATACATCGTAAAAGCGGTTCAAAACGACTCAAAATCGCATCAATAACTTCAGCATTTTCCGTATCTCGCATAGCGAGAACAGCTTCATAAATTTCATTAAGCCTCAAGCGTTCTTTCTGATATCGCGTTGCAAGCCCCATTTTTTTTTCATACGACTCCATCGCATCCGTTGAACGATGAATATTATCGTAAACGGCCTGTCGTGATATGCCTAACGTTTCAGCGATCTCAGACAAAGAGAAGTCTTCATAGAGATGCATGCGAAGACAATCTTGTTGCCTCCCTGTCAAAAGCGATCCATACAGGTCAAAAAGTGCTGATAAATGTAGAAACTGATTCATCCATACCTCAACTCTAACCATGAGCTATTATATCGGTTCTTAGAAGTACTGTCAAGTGTTTTCCCTTGTCAGTAGCTAATTTAATCATTTATCATATGGGATGCTGCTTCCATCGCCTGTTCACTTGACATTAAAATTTCGCGTGGTTTGCTTCCGACATTCGGTCCGACAATATGAAGCGCTTCCATCATATCAATCAAACGTCCCGCCCGCGTATAACCAATTCGAAAACGACGTTGAATCGAAGAGGTTGAGGCCTGACCTGTTGTCATAACAAGTTCGACTGCATCGAGAAGGAGCTTGTCTCGTTTTTCATGCTTCACTTTGGATTTTGACTCTTCTGCCTCCGCTTCTTCACGTGCTGCATTCTCCGTAAAGGAGATAATTTCTTCGTTTGCTTCCATTTCTTGTCCTTGCGAACGAATGAATTCCAAAAGGCCTTCGACTTCCTCATCACTGATAAAAGCGCCTTGCACACGTGTCGGCTTTGATGTGCCAACCGGGAAAAAAAGCATATCTCCCTTGCCAAGCAGTTTTTCCGCTCCACTTCGATCTAAAATAGTACGCGAATCGATTTGGCTTGATACAGCAAATGAAATACGTGATGGAATATTTGCTTTGATGATGCCCGTAATGACATCGACAGATGGACGCTGGGTTGCGAGAACCATGTGGATTCCTGCCGCACGTGCCTTTTGAGCAAGACGGCAAATGGCATCTTCTACATCATGTGGAGCCACCATCATGAGATCGGCAAGCTCATCAATGATGATGACGACAGCCGGCATCTTATCATCTTCAAACTTCGCATTATACGATTCCATGTTCCGCACACCGCAATCAGCAAACTTCTCATAGCGTTTTTCCATTTCTTGCACGGACCAATTCAGAACAGATGCAGCTTTTTTTGCTTCTGTCACAACAGGAACCATTAAATGTGGAATTCCGTTGTAGTTTGAGAGTTCAACCATCTTCGGATCAACCAAGATAAATTTAACTTCCTCTGGCGTAGCCTTGAACAAGATGCTCGTAATGAGTGTATTGATGCAGACCGACTTCCCAGATCCCGTCGCACCTGCTACGAGCAGATGCGGCATCTTAGCAAGATCGGCAAAAATTGGTTTGCCACCGATATCGATTCCAAGTCCAACTGTAAGCTTGGATTTTGCTTTGGAAAATTGTTTGTTCTCTAAAACTTCACGTAACGGAACCCCTTCCAATTCTTTATTTGGCACTTCAATACCGATCGCAGCCTTTCCGGGAATCGGCTCTATGCGAATTGCTGCTGCGGCTAAGCTGAGTGCTAAATCTTCTGCTAGATTCGTGATCTTACTGACTTTTACCCCCGGTGCAGGTTCTAGTTCATAGCGGGTTACAGCCGGACCATGACATGCATTAATGATCTTTGCTTGAACGCGAAAATCGGAAAGCGTCTTTTGCAGAATGGCTGCTTTTTCCTCGATTTCCAAGGATAGCGTTGCATTTCTTTTTTTCTCTCGTTTCGATAAGAGCTTTTCCACGGAAGGCAATTCGTAAGGTTTGATTACGGCCTTTTGTCCTTGCTCTTGATCTGTGTCTTTTACGTGCTGTATTGCGGTAGGAGCCGCTGTAGAGCCATCCATTAGCGCAGCCGCCGGCATAATGGGCGCAATCTCATCATAGTTTGGCATCGACACCGTATTCTTGCATACAGGCTTCGATGAAGGAGAAACGACAGGAGGTATGTGTGATACTTGTTCTTGGACAGACCCCTCTAGTTCTTCGCTGCTGTATTCAATCGTAAAGTGTGGAACAGATGATTCTGTATCCTGCATGGAAGAAGGATCAATGGAAGGAACGTCTTCCGTGGAAATTTCTTCTGATTGCATCGCAGATGACGGATAAACTCCCTCAAAATGGGTATCCTTATCTTGATTGTAGAACGAGTTTTTGACATGTTCCCGCACTTTCGTTACAATTTGTTGTTCGACATGGTCACTCGCTTCAGTGACTTTCTCGTAGGTGAGTGCAATTGCCGCACCCGTGGCTTTGGCACCCCGTTTTGCTTTTTCCTCGGTCTTCAACAACCCAGATGCCAGTGACCATTTTGTCGCAAGTAGAATTGATGCAATGCCCGCTAATACGAGCAAAATAACACTTCCATCCACTCCGAAAAATTTGCGAACGACGAATAAGAGTCCCCCGCCGACCAGCCCGCCGCCTCGAGTCAGGTTCTCCGGCATGATCTCTTCTCCCGACGGTACTGTGATATGATGCCACAAGGCAAGGAGTATCAAGAAAAAGGCACAAACTCCGCAAAAAGGAACGTTATAAGCAATACCGCGATGTTTTGCCATATACTGCCAGCCTATCATCAAAATGAGTACCGTCACAAAAATGGCACCCACCCCAAAAAGGTAGTGTAAGAATTTCGCAACATATAGTCCGACGAATCCGACATTTAATCCCAAGATGCCGCAAATCGAAATGAGACCTACCGCACAAAATAGTAAACCGATAAGCTCATACTTGCGTTCTGTATTTTTGGATGCGGTATTCACATCATTCGTCTTCCTTGCAGAACGGGTATGTTTACGCCTAGACGGAGTTCTTCTCAATTTATCACCTCATTTGCCATCCTATCTCAATACAAAAGAAAGCCCACACCATTGAGAGCGGGCGAGCCATCTAAATTGGTTCTTTATCGAGTCAGAGCAGCTGCACAACGATTCGCCGAATACAGGACTTCCTCTTCGTCGATCATCTTAAGTTCACGTTTCTCCATCAAAATTTTTCCATTGACGAGAACGGTATCAACAGAAGACGAATGCGCGGAGTAAACCAAAAGCGAAACGAGATTGTGTCGCGGATACCATGCTGCTGTGTCCATCGAAAAGAGTGTAATATCTGCTTTATAGCCGACCTGAAGCTTTCCAACTCCTGCAAGTCCTAATGCCGTTGCGCCATACTCTGTTCCCATTCTAAGTGCTTCTTCTGCAGGTACAGCTAGCGGATCAAGCGTGCCAACTTTATGCAGCATCGCTGCTAAATTAACTTCTTCCAACATATCGAGATTGTTATTTGACGACGTACCATCTGTTCCCAGTGCAACACAGACATTTTCCTCAAGAAGCTTAGGGACTGGTGCGATGCCGCTTGCCAGCTTCATATTACTGCCTGGATTGTGTGCAACGCGGATATCATGCCGCTTGATAATAGAAATGTCGGACTCATCTAAATGCACGCAGTGCGCCGCAAGCGTCTTGCCGCCATCAAAAAGCCCTGTCTCCTCAACCCATGCAAACGGACGCTTCCCGTAATCTTTGAGCGAACCTTCGATCTCTGCTTGCGTTTCATGCATGTGAATGTGAATTGCTGCACCAAGCTGCTGAGCTTCTTTTGCGACCTTTTCGAGGAAAGCAGGCGGACACGTATACGGTGCATGCGGACCAAACATGACCGTGATACGCCCATCAGCTGCATTATGATAGTCCTTATATAATTGGACGTTTTCCGCAAGTTTTTCTTCTCCATTTGGAGCAACACCAATGATGCCACGCGAGAGTACGCCACGAAGTCCCGTTTCTTCTACAACCTGTGCTACTTTCTCCATATTCGGTCCGTACATATCAGCAAATGTTGTTGTTCCGGACTGTATCATTTCGAGTGCAGCAAGCATTGCGCCCCAATAAATGTCCATCCCATTCATTTTTGCTTCGACAGGCCAAATCTTTTGATTAAGCCAATCCATGAGTTCCATATCATCAGCGTAACTACGGAGCAACGTCATGGAAGCATGTGTATGCGCATTTATAAAGCCTGGAATAGCAAAATGATTCTTTCCATCAATTATATGGTCCGGTGCAAACGTATCCGAAATAGAGCCAATCGAAGTAATTTTATCGTCCTTGATGCAAATGTTTGTTTGTGGTGTTGTGCCATCCGGCAAAAAAGCATAAACGTTTTTTATTAAGATTTTCATTGGATCATCCTCATGCCAGATGTAGATATGCTTTCTGCTCTTCCGTCAGTGCATCGATAGAGATCCCCAAAGAAGCGAGTTTGATGTTCGCGAGCTTCACGTTGATTTCATCCGGCATAAGATGGACGGTATTCTTCATTTCCTTTCCATGGTGCAGAAGATGAAGCGCGGAGAAGAATTGCACGCCGAATGAAAGGTCCATGATCTCGGCCGGATGCCCATCACCGGAAGCGAGATTAACAAGGCGGCCTTCTGCGAGAAGATAGAGCTTGCGTCCGTCCTCTTGTACAAATTCTTCGATATTATTGCGAACGGTACGACGCGAAACGGAAAGCGAATCAAGCTCAGGAATATTGATCTCTACATCAAAATGACCAGCATTTGCCATCATGGCGCCGTCTTTCATGGACGCAAAATGATTTTTGCGAATAACGTCTTTGTCGCCCGTCAAAGTCAGGAAAATGTCACCGATCTTTGCTGCTTCATCCATAGGCATAACGCGGAAGCCATCAAAGACAGCCTCAATTGCCTTAATTGGATCAACTTCTGTGATGATGACATTCGCGCCGAGACCGCGTGCACGCATTGCACCGCCCTTGCCACACCAGCCGTATCCTGCGATGACGACATTCTTGCCTGCGATGACAAGGTTCGTCGTGCGCATAATTCCATCCCACGTCGACTGTCCTGTACCATAACGATTATCAAAAAGGAATTTGCAGTACGCATCGTTCGCTGCAATCATGGGGAATGCAAGCTTTCCTTTATCAGCAAGCGCATGAAGACGATGCACTCCAGTTGTCGTCTCTTCCGAGCCGCCAAGGATTCCGCTTAACAATTCGCGTCGCGTTGTATGGAGAATGTGTACGAGATCCCCGCCATCATCAATGACAAGATCCGGTTTTATGTCGAGTGCCTTATTGATCATGGTCTCATATTCTGTCTCTGAGCAGCCATGCCATGCAAAAACGTGGAGTCCGTCCTCCACAAGTGCTGCCGCCACATCATCCTGGGTAGACAGCGGATTGCTTCCCGTGATGGCAATCTCTGCCCCTGCATCCTTGAAAATCTTTGCCATATAGGCCGTTTTTGCCTCAAGGTGAAGCGTGATGACCATCTTTTTGCCAGCAAATGGCTTGGATACCGAAAACTCATTGTTGATCGCTTTCATGACTGGCATAAAATTCGTTACCCAGTTGATTTTGTCATGTCCTGATGGTGCTAGCTTAATGTCACGAATCATAGATTCCATTTTGTATAGCCCCCTATTTCCTTAAAACTAATGTTCCAATTCCAATTTTACCATAAAGACGGGCACGCGTCATCATTTGATTTAAGAATCAAGTGACCGCTCTAATGTCATGTAATCAGTTAAATCCGTCATTAATGGCGTAACGGAAATATACCCTGCTTCCACAGCGTAAATGTCAGTTGGTTCACTCTTATCTGTATCAAAAATTTCCCCCGCTACAGAATAAAAGATACGGCCATCTTCTCGTTCTTCTCGCTGAAATGCATTAAGATAATCGCGTTTTCCTTGTCGACCAAAAACAAACATCGGTTTTTCCGTGCAAAAAGCTTTTGGAAAATTGACGTTATAGAAGAGCTTGTTTTCCGCATGTTGGATTATGGTCTCAACATAATCGGCGAATACACAAGCCACTTCATCGTACGACAGTTCGCTTTCAATGTCAAGCGATACCGCAAATGAAGAAATATCGTGCAACATTCCTTCCATCGCTGCTCCTACCGTTCCAGAATAAAGAATATCCGTTGCAAGGTTCGCTCCATGATTGATCCCCGATATAACAACATTCGGTTTTTCTTCAGCAAGTGCTTCCAAATAGAGTTTGACACAGTCCGTTGGCGTGCCGTTTACGCTCCACGCCTCAATCCCATATTGTTTTTCGAGCTCCAAATCACGCTCCACTTCCATAGAACGTCTTACCGTCAATGCATGTGCCATTCCACTTTGTTGTACCATCGGAGCAGATACGACGACATGATGATTCGGTGCAAATGCATGGATCAAGGCTTCCAATCCTTCTGCTTTTATTCCATCGTCATTTGAAAGTAAGATTCGCAAGAAAAAGGCTCCTTTCTCAATGCATATCTATGCAAAAACGTAAAAAAACTCCCTTGATAGCAAAGGAGTCGCATAGCCAATGGTGACCCACCACGGAATCGAACCGTGAACCTACTGATTAAGAGTCAGTTGCTCTGCCAGTTGAGCTAGTGAGTCAACTTGGTGACCCACCACGGAATCGAACCGTGAACCTACTGATTAAGAGTCAGTTGCTCTGCCAGTTGAGCTAGTGAGTCATCCATGTTCTTTTAGGATCTAATCACAACGATTAACGAGTACGATTATATCGAGTATGAAAGAATCTGTCAACCCTTAAGCTCGTTTTGCTCCTCGTCATGGCAAGGTTTCCAATATTGACTTTAATTCTTCTGCATGGGATAATACGAACTAGAAAAAAATTCGTATGTATCCAAATTATTTAGGAGGTCTTTTTATGAAAAAGCCACTTTTCAGAGGTGCGGGGATCGCAATTATAACTCCGTTTACGGAAAACGGGATCAACTTCGATGAACTCGGTCGAATTATCGATGATCAGATCAAAGAGGGAACAGATGCTATCATAATCACGGGAACGACTGGTGAATCGGCAACAATGAGCGACGAAGAGCATCGTGCGGCAATTCAATACGCTGTTGAAAGAACGGCGCATCGCATACCAGTCATCGCAGGAACGGGCTCAAATGAGACGCATTATGCAATTGCACTTTCGCAATATGCTGAATCCGTTGGTGTAGATGGGCTACTTGTCGTGACCCCCTATTATAATAAATGCACGCAAAAAGGTCTCATTGCGCATTACAAGGCGATTGCGGAAAGTGTCCATAGTCCTATTTTCCTATATGATGTTCCCTCACGTACCGGCGTCGGAATTCAGATTGATACCTATGTGGAACTTGCTAAAGTCCCGAATATCGTTGCCGTAAAGGAAGCCAATGGCGATCTCTCAAAGATCTTACGTCTGCGTGCTGCTTGCGGAGATGATTTGATGGTTTATTCCGGTAATGATGACCAAATCGTTCCAATTCTTTCACTCGGTGGACAAGGCGTAATATCTGTACTTTCTAATGTTGCACCAAAGGTAACCCATGATATGTGTCAATTCTATTTTGATGGAAATGTCAAAGAAGCAACGCGGCTGCAAATCGAATACGCCGACCTTATCGACGCATTGTTCTGTGAAGTAAATCCCATCCCCGTTAAGGTTGCCATGCGCAAGATGGGATATAATGTCGGTCCGCTGCGTATGCCACTATCCGAAATGGAGCCTAGACATGAATTGCGGCTTGAAAACGCATTGAAAAATCATGGTTTGATATAACACGAAAAAGAGTCCTTCTTGTTGTAGACTGTTCCCAAATTAGTTAGACGAAAAGAAATAAATGATTCATTTTGCACGGTCTTGCTCCGTATTTCATATAGAGTAAGGCCGCCTTTTAAGTTGACTCGTTCATAATGGAAGAGGCATGCATATTCATTCACTGCGATATTTGGTCGCTGTGGAACATGATATTTTGGATGACTTCTTGGCATAGCAAAACCTCCTGTTGTAGTTGTCTCCATTCTACACCAGGAGGCTCTTTCATTCACTGTCTATATTGAAATCACTACACAGCCACTGCCTCGAAGGGATTTTTATAACGGATCCAGGAAATCCTTTAGTTTGCGGCTCCGACTTGGATGCCGCAACTTGCGAAGTGCCTTTGCTTCAATCTGACGGATTCGTTCGCGTGTCACACCAAAGTTCTGACCGACTTCTTCCAGTGTGCGTGCACGCCCATCATCGAGCCCAAAACGTAACCGAAGAACTTTTTCTTCTCGAGGAGTCAGTGTATCCAAGACTTCTTCCAACTGTTCTTTCAACAACATGAAGGAAGCTGCGTCCGCCGGAGCTGGTGCATCCTGATCTTCAATGAAATCCCCTAGATGCGAGTCTTCTTCTTCACCAATTGGCGTCTCAAGAGAAACGGGCTCCTGTGCAATCTTCATGATCTCCCGCACGCGCTCGACACTGATTTCCATTTCTTTTGCAATTTCTTCTGGAAGAGGCTCGCGCCCAAGCTGCTGTAAAAGTTGGCGCGATACGCGAATCAGTTTGTTGATCGTCTCGACCATGTGGACTGGAATACGAATCGTACGGGCTTGATCCGCAATTGCGCGTGTAATCGCTTGGCGAATCCACCATGTCGCATAGGTACTAAACTTATATCCTTTGTTGTAGTCAAATTTTTCGACCGCCTTGATCAGGCCTAAGTTTCCCTCTTGAATCAAATCCAAGAAGAGCATCCCTCGGCCAACGTATCGTTTCGCAATGCTTACAACAAGACGTAGATTTGCCTCTGCAAGACGCCGCTGAGCTTCCTCTTCCCCATTTTCCATACGTTTTGCAAGTGCAACCTCTTCCTCTGCCGTCAATAAAGGGACGCGACCGATTTCTTTCAGATACATGCGAACGGGGTCGTCAATACTGATGCCTTCCGGAACCGAAAGATCAATCTCAACTTCCTCTTCGGATTGCGACGAATCCATTTCGTCATCATCTTGTGTATTCGAATTCGAATCATCGACAATCTCGATTCCGCGTTTGCTGAATAGATCATAGAGCATGTCGATTTCATCCGGCGTAAGATCTTGTGCTTGCAACGCCTCTACGAGTTCGCCATACGTTAGCGTGCCACCATTTTTTTTTCCTGTTGAAAGAAGTCTCGTGACGAGCTCAGCGCTTCGGCTCACATCCGAAGCGCTCTTTTCTTTGTTCTCGGCCATCTAACTTCCCTCCCTTATGCTTGCCTTTGCCATATAGCGTAATCATAGCTGCAATGTATCAATTTCATGTTTTATTCTCTTGACCTCGCTTAATTCTTCTCGATAAGCAGGGTTGCCTACTCGAAGATATTCCTCTGCCTTTCGGCTGTGTTCGATATACAGCATCTGAAGGTACGATTTGCAAAGTACTTGCAGTGCATCCGTATAGGCACTTTCATGATTTTGCTCATCAAACTCTTCGACCATCGCTCTAGAAAGTTCTGACGTTGCCGCCTCACTGAGCGTATCGTCCATATTATCCAAAAACAATTCCTTTCCCTTATGATTCTGCAAAAAGTGAAAAATCTCCTGCTGCGTTGTATCGGTAATTGCAGATAAAGGAACGACTGCTTGCACATGATCTAGGATGGATGGATCCCGTACTGCCATCTGCAGGATTGTACGTCCGGCCTGCTGCACCGCGTTATCTTGTGTACGAGGCACCTTTGGCAATGATACAGTTTTATTCCAATTCCCATGCGTATACCGTCGCAATTCATCGTGTACAATGCCTTCGTCCAACATGAGGCTTCGCGCTATTTTTTTTTCATATTCGTTGCGCATAGCAGTTTCACGAATGCCTGTTAAAACAGGCAACATTTGATGAAGCGCCTGAACTTTTCCGTCGAGTGTATCATAATCCGTATGTGCAAGAACATATCGCAAACGGTATTCCACGAGCGGCAACGCTTTGGAAACAAGCGCTCTAAATGCACCTGCGCCATGCTTTCGAATGTATTCATCGGGATCTTTTCCATCTGGTACGACGATTACTCTTACACGTGCTCCCGTAACACAAACAATCGACAGCGCGCGTATTGTGGCGCTTTGTCCAGCTTCGTCACTATCGTAACAAAAACAGATTTCAGATGCGTACCGCAGAAGCTTCTTGCAATGCTCTACGGTAAAGGCAGTTCCAAGCGTAGCGACGACATTCTCAATCCCTGCGCCAAAAACGGAAATTGCATCCATATAGCCTTCCACAACAATGGCGTAGCCTGCTTGTTGAATAGCCCTATGCGATCGATTTAGGCCGAAAAGAAGCTTCCGTTTGTTGAAGAGAATCGTTTCAGGTGAATTGAGATACTTAGGTGTGGCATCATCGATCACTCGACCTCCAAAACCGACGATACGATCTCTTTCATCTGCGATAGGGATCATCACCCTTCCACGAAAACGGTCATATAAGCTTCCTTCCATTTTTCGTTCTGCCGATAGCCCTGACGCAAGAAGAAGCTCCTTTTTCACGCCGCGTTTTTGGAACGCCATCGATAGCTTATCCCACGATGCCGGCGCAAAGCCAAGATGAAACTCTTCTATTGTCTTATCCGATATGCCACGCGCTTTAAAATACGCCATCCCCGGTGTACCAAGCTGCGTCATGGTTAGACAATTGTAGAAAAAATCGCGTGCCATCTCATTTACTTTTCGAAGATCTGCCCTTTCCTGTTCATGTGCAATTTCCGCTGGAGTTTGTTCTCGTCGCGGCAATTCGATCCCTAGTTTCTCGGCTTGCATTTTAATCGCTTCGAAATAAGATACGTTCTCGATGAGCGAAATAAACTTAAACGCATTCCCTCCCGCATGACAACCAAAGCAGTAAAAAAATCCTTTTTCTGGAACGACAGAAAACGATGGCGTATTCTCCTGATGAAAAGGACAGCATCCCCAATAACGATTTCCCTTACGCTTCATCGGTACATATCCTTGTACGAGCTGCAAAAGATCCGTTCGCTCACTGACCTGTTTGACAAATTCGTTTAATCGTTCATTGCGCATAGATTCCACAATGCCGCTCCTCTGTACTCTAGCATTTATATTCCTCGAAAAGCCATAATATCCTTTTCGCATTTCCCGGTCTTCTTCTAGGTAGTTTTCCTCATGATTTTTATCTTGCCATACTCCAGACGGGCGGCATGAAGATATCCGAAAAAAGTTTCACTGCATAGCTATCCGTCAGACCAGCTACATAATCGGTTACAGTCTGTTCTT